>CAEZYQ010000079.1_pt1 | contig 3987 bp, 2 predicted proteins | sample 7265561 | NCBI WGS metagenome assembly CAEZYQ01 (sample SAMEA6813939, study PRJEB35770) | uncultured Nocardioides sp. | biome: Freshwater; feature: Freshwater reservoir; material: water | place: Czech Republic | collected 2017-04-14 | depth 30m m | reverse complement strand
CCAGGCGGCCGCGGCGCCGGGCACCGTGCGGGGCGCGGACGCACGACCCGGTCCGTGCGGCGCACAGGGCGCGACCGGCACCGCGCTGCGCTGGAGCAGCAGCGTCGCGGCCCGCTGCTGCAGCGGCAGGTCCAGCACGAGCGAGGTGACGCCCGGGGCCGCGAAGCCCCACGTGGGACCCACCCGGCCCAGCCGCTCCCCGCACGCCAGGAGCCAGCCGCCCGCGCGCGCGTCGACGTGCAGCGGGACCCGCTTGGCGCTCGCCGCCGTGCCGATCCAGGTCACCGGGTCCACGACGCCCAGCGCCGGCGAGGGCGCCGAGACCACCGCCAGCACCGTCTGCTCGTCCATCGCCTGGGCCATCGGCCCCACCTGGGCCCGGGCCGCGCCATCGGTCGGGATGACCACGGCGCGCACGCCCAGCGCCCGCGCCGCCCGGAGGTACGCCGGGTCGCCGGTGTCCGGGAGCACCAGGCTCGGTGCATGCAGCCCGGGCCGTGCCTCGCGCGCGGCGAGCACGACCCGCAGGGCCGCGTCGTCACCGCCGCTGGTGACCTCCCCCGCAGCACCCTCGGGCGCGTCGAGCAGGTCGAGCGCGAACCCCACGAGCCGGCGCTCCGGTTCCAGCGGGGACGGTCGCGCGGATGACGCACGCCCGCCGTGCACGGTCTCGTCGGCCGGCCCTGTCGACGTCGTCGTGCTGCTCGACGTCGTGGCCATCCGACCCCTCCCCAGGTGTCCGTGCCCGGCGGGCGCCGTCCGGCTCCCTGCGGCACGAATCTAGGACCGCGGCCTGGCCCGGGGCGCCGGGTGAGCGGACGGCACCGGATGGCCCGATCGGGCTACCCGGACGAGCCTGGGGGACAGAGGGGCGCTGGGACCGTGGGGGGTCGGCCGTGGCTCAGCGAGCCAGGCTGCGCGAGCCCTGGGAGGAGTAGCGCCGCGAGGGGTTGGCGCCGATGGCGTCCTTGCTCGCGGCCTCGTCGGCGGGCTTGCGCGGGGCGGGGGCCTTCGTGCTGCGGCCGCCGGCGGCCTTGGCCTTCGCTGCCTTGGCAGCCTTGGACGTGGCGGCGGTCTTGGCGGGCCTCTTCGCGGCTCCCGTCGTCCCCGCGGGCTCCTCGGCCTGCGCGTCGGTGGACCACTGGTCGATCCACTCGTCGAGGACCGTCCAGGTCGTCCCGCGCGCAGCGCGACCGGTGAGCATGCCGAGGTGCCCGCCCGGGACGATCTCGAAGCGCACCTCGCGCGAGCCCTTGAGCAGGGGCGTGACCGCCTTGACCGCGGCGACGGGGGCGATCCCGTCGGTGGCACCGGCGAAGACCAGCACCGGGACCTCGATGGAGCCGATGTCGATGGTGCGGTCGTCGAGCTCGAACGTGCCGCCCTTGAGCGCGTTGGCCTTCACGAAGCGGTGGTAGAGCTGCCCGAAGGTCCGGCCGGGGTAGGCGATCATGTTCGCGGTGAACCGGTCCACGGCCTCGATCTGCGCGAGGAAGTCGGCGTCGTCGAGGTGGGTGGCCACCGCGAGGGGCTTGGTGACCAGCTTCTGGAACGAGGAGAGCTGGAAGGCCCACTTGACCAGCGGCTTCGGGGCGCCGCCCATGAGCTGGTAGGTCCGGGTGATCGCGCCCTTGCCGCCGCCCAGGGTCAGGCCGAGGTTGAGCAGGGGGCGCAGCGGCGCCACGAGCGGCACCAGCGAGACGTCGAACGGCGAGCCGACGACGGTGAGCGAGGCGATCGGGAGGTCGGGGCCGTCCGCGGTCGTGAGCAGGCTGAAGATGCCGCCCAGGCTCCACCCGACGACGTGGACGGGGCGACCGCCGGCGTGCGCCGACACCTCGCGGATCGCGGTCGGGACGACCTCCTCGATCCAGTGCTCCATGCCCAGGTTGCGGTTCTTGAAGGAGACCTCGCCGTACTCCACGAGGTACGTCGGTCGCCCGCTCGTCACCAGGTGCTCGGCGACCGAGCAGCCGCGGCGCAGGTCGTAGCAGATCGACGGCGCGGCCAGCGGGGTCACGAGCAGGACCGGGTCGCCCTGCTCCTTGACCTTCGCGACGGGGCGGTAGTGGTAGACCTCGCGCAGCTCGCCCTCGTCGATGAGGGTGCGCGGCATCGGGCGCAGGTCGGCGAGACCGCCGTACAGCACCTTCTGCGCCACGTTGCTCGCGGCGCTGACCACCTGGTCGGGCTTCGGGATCCGATCCACGACATCCACCTCCTCGGGGAAAACTACCCCCACCCCTTCGGGTTACGCGGGTCGTCCGTCACATGAGGTCGCGGCGTACGCCGTCGCGGCGGCCGCCCCCGGGCGGGAGCCCGACGCGGCAGGAGGATCAGGCGCCCGGCGTCCGGACGTCCTTGTCGTGCACCCCGGCGTCGGAGAGGCCGGTCATGAACGAGGCGGCCCAGGCCTGCACGTCGTGCTGGGTGACCTGCTTGCGCATGGCCCGCATCCGGCGGGTCACCTCCTTCTCGTCGGCCTGGTAGGCCTCGAGCAGGGCCGACTTCATGCCGTTGATGTCGTGGGGGTTGACCAGCCACGCCTGGCGCAGCTCGTCGGCCGCGCCGGCGAACTCGGAGAGGACCAGGGCGCCGTCGTCCTGGTAGCGGCACGCGACGTACTCCTTGGCCACGAGGTTCATGCCGTCGCGGTAGGGGGTCACGACCATGACGTCGGCCGCGGCGTACATCGCCGCCATCTCCTCGCGCGGGTAGGAGGAGTGGAGGTAGTGGATGGCGGGGCGCCCGATCCGGCCGTGGTCGCCGTTGATCCGGCCGACCAGCCGCTCGATCTCGTCGCGGAGCAGGCGGTACTGCTCGACCTGCTCGCGGCTCGGCGCCGCCACCTGCACGAAGACCGCGTCCTCGACGTCGATGTGCCCCTCGCCCATCAGCTCGGCGAACGCGCGCAGCCGGGCGTAGATGCCCTTGGTGTAGTCGAGCCGGTCGACCCCCAGGAAGACCTTGCGCGGATTGCCCAGGGCCTCGCGCAGCTCCGCGGCCCGCGCGACCACGCTCTCCGAGCGCGCCATCTCCTCGAAGCCGCGGGCGTCGATGGAGATGGGGAAGGGTGCGGCGCGCACCGTGCGGCCGTCGGGGAGGTAGACCAGGTCGCGGTGGGTCTTGTGGCCCACGCGCTGGCGCACCAGCCGCACGAAGTTCTGCGCCGCACCGGCGAGCTGGAAGCCGACCAGGTCCGCGCCCAGCAGCCCCTCGAGGATCTGGCGGCGCCACGGCAGCTGCTGGAAGAGCTCGGCCGGGGGGAAGGGGATGTGGAGGTAGAAGCCGATGCGCAGGTCGGGCCGCAGGGTGCGCAGCATCTGCGGCACCAGCTGCAGCTGGTAGTCGTGCACCCACACCGTCGCGCCCTCGGCGGCGAGCTCGGCGGCCCGCTCGGCGAAGCGCTGGTTGACCTGCACGTAGGAGTCCCACCACTCCCGGTGGAACTCCGGCTTGGCCACGAGGTCGTGGTAGAGCGGCCACAGGGTGGCGTTGGAGAAGCCCTCGTAGAACTCCTCGATCTCCTGCGCCGACATCGACATCGGCGCCAGCTCCAGGCCGTCGCTCTCGAAGGGCTCCAGGTCGCTGTCGGTGCCACCGGGCCAACCGATCCAGATGCCGTGGTTGGCGCGCATGACCGGCTCGATCGCGGTCACCAGCCCGCCCGGGGAGGTGCGCCAGCCTTTGGTGCCGTCGGCCAGCTCGACCCGGTCCACCGGCAGCCGGTTGGCGACGATCACGAGGTCGTAGGGCACGGGCCCACCCTAGGCCCGGGGTCTGGGGCACCGATCGGGTGAAACGCGGTACGCCGGTGCGGGTTGGTCCGGGTGGGCTGTCGCGCGTGGACTGTCGGTGGGTGGCTGTCGGTGGGGCGCGCGGCGTGGCGCTCTGCCGGGGCGCCCCCTTCGTCGCAACCACCCTTCTCGTTCGTCCCTCACGAGAAGGGGGCCAGGCCCATCCACGCTCCTCCGGGGGCGCCCCCGT
>CAEZYQ010000077.1_pt1 | contig 4723 bp, 3 predicted proteins | sample 7265561 | NCBI WGS metagenome assembly CAEZYQ01 (sample SAMEA6813939, study PRJEB35770) | uncultured Nocardioides sp. | biome: Freshwater; feature: Freshwater reservoir; material: water | place: Czech Republic | collected 2017-04-14 | depth 30m m | reverse complement strand
GCACGCTTCTCACCGCGCCGCAGTAGGGAGTGGATCAGGTCTAGCTGGTCATCAGAGATCGTCGGGTTCCGTGCCCACATGTCGCATCCCCTTGGGGGTAGGGGGTGTTGCGACATTCCTCTGACCTCACCGACTCGGCGCTGGTTCGACGGTGACTCGGCGCCGGTTCGACCGATGGCCCGCTCAGCGGCCGGCTCAGCGGGCCGGCTCGACCCGCCCCGCGACCTCCCCCAGGCTCAGCCGGCCCCCGGAGGTCGACGGCGCGGAGTAGCGCAGCACGACCTCCTGTCCGTCCTCGAGAAACCGCTCGCCGCGCCAGAGCTCGATGAACGAGCCCTCCTGGCCCGGCTCGGGCCCGCTGATCGTCCCGCTGGCGAACAGGTCGCCGGTGCGCACGCTGGCGCCGTTGACGGTGAGGTGCGCCAGCATCTGCGCGGGCGACCAGTAGGTCGAGGCGTACGTCGGTCGGCTGACCACCTCGCCGTCGAGCACGACCTCCACGTCGATGTCGAGGCCGCGCGTGCGACCCGGCTCGAGGTACGCCGCCGGCTCCGGGTCCTGACCGGGCAGGTCGCACCAGGCCGCGTCCAGGGCGGCCAGCGGGGTGACCCAGCAGCTGATGGTCGTGGCGAAGGACTTGCCGAGGAACGGCCCGAGCGGGACGTACTCGTAGGCCTGGACGTCGCGCGCGGACCAGTCGTTGAGGCCCACGACCCCGAAGACGTGGTCGGCCAGCGCGGCGGCCGGGACGCGCGAGCCGAGGGCCGAGGGCGCGCCGACGACGAAGCCGAGCTCGGCCTCGACGTCCAGGCGCCGGGTCGGTCCGAACGACGGCGGTTCGCCGGGTCCCGCGGGTCGCAGCCCCGAGGGCCGGACCACGGGGGTGCCGCTCGGCACGACGGTGCCCGCGCGGCCGTGGTAGCCGACCGGCAGGTGCTTCCAGTTCGGCAGCAGCGGCTCGGAGTCGGGACGGAACATCCGACCGAGGTTCGTGGCGTGGTGCTCGGAGGCGTAGAAGTCGACGTAGTCGGCCACCTCGAAGGGCAGGTGCATGACCACGTCGGAGAGCGGGATGCCGGGCAGGTCGGGCGCGAGGTCGAGCGCCTGCTCGCGCAGCTGGCGCCAGGTCGCGGGCCCACGCGCCATCAGCGCGTTGAGCGAGGGCTCGGCCAGCTCGGGTCGACCCGTCGCGTGCGTCAGGTCGAGGACCTCCTCGCCCCGTCGTACGCCGACCCGGCGCGGCCCGCCGTCGACGGAGAACACGCCGTAGGGCAGGTGGTCGAGGCCGAAGCCCCCGAGGTCGTCGGAGCCGAGGTCGGCGGGAGGAGTGCTCACAGGTCCACCATCTCGCGGAGGTCGGCCAGGGGCTCGTCGACGCTGCACGAACCGAACGAGGAGAACCACCGGCGCGCGCCGGCCAGCTCCAACGCCAGCAGGTCGGGGGCGTCGCCGGAGGTCAGCACCTCGACCACCTCCGCGCGCGAGGCGCCGTCGAAGGCGACCCGGGTGGCGGCGAGCACCGCCAGGAAGCCGTGGTGGCGCCAGCCCTCGGGAGAGGTGTGGGGCAGCGCCCGGTGCAGGCCTGCGGTGCACTTGAACGGCAGCTCACGGTCGAGCGCGGCGTCGATCCAGGCGGCGAGCCGGTCCGGGGGCGGGAACGCCTCGGCGTCCAGCCCGCCGGTGCGCAGCTTGAGCCGCAGCTCGGCCGCGGCGACCTCGTCGGCGGCGGCCAGCCAGGAGTACGTCGGGTCGGTCGCGGGCAGCTCGACGAAGACCCGCGTGTCCTCGTCGAGGACGCCTTCGGCGCGGGCCGCCTCGACAGCAGTCACCACGCGGCGGGCGTTGCCGGCGGGGTCCTCGACGTCGCGCAGGGCGATCTCCAGCCCGGCGAGCGGCAGGTCGCGCTGGGCGCAGAGCCGAGCAGGGCCCAGCACCTGGCCGGCGCCCCCGGTCAGCACCACCGACACCGGCGTCCCGCTCGGCACCGCCGGCAGGTCGGTGTCGCGCACGACCAGCGAACGGACCAGCCGCGCCGCGGGGCCGGAGCGTCCGGCGTACGCCGCCAGCGCCTGCTCCAGCGGGGCGTCGCCGGGCGGGAAGGTCGCGGCGTCGTCGACGAGCCCGACCCAGAAGGGGGCGGTGGGCGGTTCCTCGAAGGGGATCACCGCGCTACTGTACCGAACGGATAGCGCACCTGAACGTCCGATAGTCGGACGCAGCGATGAGGGGGTCCGGAGACAGCATGGCCTACTACCGAAGCGTCGGCGACGTCCCCCGGACCCGCCACACCCAGCACCGCGACGCCGAGGGACGCCTCTACCGCGAGGAGCTGATGGGGGAGGAGGGCTTCTCCTCCGACTCCTCCCTGCTCTACCACCGCGGGGTCCCGTCGGCGATCACCGCGAGCGAGGTCTGGGAGCTGCCCGACCAGTCCCGCACCCCCAACCACCCGCTCGCCCCGCGACACCTGCGGCTGCACGACCTCGAGACCGGCACCGACGCCGTGGCGGACCGCCGCACCGTGCTGGCCAACAACGACGTGCGGATCACCTACGTCGTCACCGGCGCCGAGCCGAGCGCCTACTACCGCGACGCGATCGGCGACGAGTGCGTCTTCGTCGAGTCCGGGTCCGGGGTCGTCGAGACGGTCTTCGGCGCCGTCCCCTACCGGGCCGGAGACTTCGTGGTGGTCCCGCGCGCCACCACCCACCGCTGGGTCCCCGCCGAGGCGAGCCGGCTCTACGCGACCGAGGCCAGCAGCCACGTCGCGCCGCCCAAGCGCTACCTCAGCAGGTTCGGCCAGCTGCTCGAGCACGCGCCGTACTGCGAGCGCGACCTGCACGGCCCCGCCGAGCCGCTGCTGCGCGTGGGCGCCGACGTGCCGGTGCTGGTCAAGCACCGCACCAGCCAGGGGATCGTCGGCACCCGGATGACGTACGCGACCCACCCCTTCGACGTGGTCGGCTGGGACGGGTGCCTCTACCCCTACACGCTCAACATCGACGACTACATGCCGATCACCGGCAAGGTCCACCAGCCGCCGCCGGTGCACCAGGTCTTCGAGGGCTGGAACTTCGTGGTCTGCGCGTTCCTGCCGCGCAAGGTCGACTACCACCCGCTCGCCGTGCCGGTGCCCTACTACCACTCCAACGTCGACAGCGACGAGGTCATGTTCTACGTCGCCGGCGACTACGAGGCCCGCAAGGGCTCCGGCATCGGGCTGGGCTCGATCTCGCTGCACCCCGGTGGCCACGCCCACGGCCCGCAGCCCTCCGCCATCGAGGCCAGCCTCGGCGCCGAGCGCTTCGAGGAGACCGCCGTCATGGTCGACACCTTCGCCCCGCTCGAGCTCGGCGAGGCCGCGCTGGCCGTCGAGGACCCGGAGTACGCCTGGACCTGGGCCCGCGACCAGGGCTGAGCTCCCTCGCTGGTCGGGGTGGGGTCTGCGAGTGCGCGGTGGGCCGGGGGCGCCCCCTTCGTCGCACCCACCCTTCTCGCTCGTTCCTCACGAGAAGGGGGCCAGGCCCATCCACGCTCCTCCGGGGGCGCCCCCGGCCCACCGCGCCCCCGCACACCCCACGTGGCGCATCGGCACGTGGACGCCCTCACCCCCGCAGCAGCGCGTCCACGGCCCGCGGGTCCAGGGCCCGGTCGATGGCCAGGGCCGCGCACCCGTGCAGCCCGGCGGCCTCGCCGTGGGTGGCCGGCACGAAGCGCAGGGCCCACGCGGCGGCCGGGTGGGCGCGCGCGTGGAGGGACTCGCGGACCCCCGCGGTGAGCAGGTCGAACGCGGTGGACATGTCCCCGCCGACGACGACCGCCTCGGGGTGCAGCAGGTTGACGGCGACGGCCAGCGCCTCGCCGAGGTGCCGGCCGGCATCCCGCAGCAGCTGGCGGGCCTCGGGGTCGCCGGCGAGGGCGAGGGCGGCGAGGTCGCGCACGTGGCGTACGTCGGAGCGACCCGCCTCCTGCAGCCTGGCCACCAGCGACCACCCGCCGGCCACCGTCTCCAGGCAGCCGGTCGCGCCGCAGCGGCACAGCAGGTCGCCGGCCGCGTCGACCCGGGTGTGCCCGAGCTCGCCGGTGGTGCCGCGACCCTCGCCGACCAGCCGGCCGTCGGCCACGATGCCGAGCGCCAGGCCGGTCGAGGCCTTGAGAACCAGCATGTCCCGGGCCACCGGCACCCGGCCGAAGAGCTCGGAGCGCACCAGGACCGAGGTGTCGTTGTCCAGGTGGACCGGCGCGTCGGTGACGGGGGAGAGGTAGGGAGCGAGCGCGACCCCGTCCCACCCGCGCATCACGGGCGCGTCGGTCGCGGTGACCGAGGCCGGGTCGACGGAGCCGGGCAGGCTCAGCCCCACGCCGAGCACCCGTGCGCGAGGGGCCGAGGGAGCGACGAGGCCGTCGAGCAGGGAGTCCAGTCGGGCGGCGACGTCGGGCATGAGGTCGCGGGCGCCGGTGCCGGGCTCGTGGTCGCGGGTGTCGCCGGCGACCTCGCGACCGGCCAGGTCGAAGACCCCGACCTGGCTGCGGGAGCGACCGACGGCGACGGCGAGCACGACCCCGGCGTCGGGGTCCAGGCGCAGGGCGGCAGCCGGTCGTCCCCCCGTCGGGGCGAGGTCGGCGCCCTCGAGCAGCAGGCCGGCGGCCGCCAGCGCGCCCACCCGTGCCGTCACCGCGCCACGGGAGAGCCCGGTCAGTCGCACCAGGTCGGCGCGCGTGG
>CAEZYQ010000076.1_pt1 | contig 4729 bp, 6 predicted proteins | sample 7265561 | NCBI WGS metagenome assembly CAEZYQ01 (sample SAMEA6813939, study PRJEB35770) | uncultured Nocardioides sp. | biome: Freshwater; feature: Freshwater reservoir; material: water | place: Czech Republic | collected 2017-04-14 | depth 30m m | reverse complement strand
GCGGCCAGCACCTCGGCGGCCTCGCGGGCGTTGGCCGCGGCGGCAGCGCTGGTGTCGGCGGCCGCGCGGCGGCGCGCCTGCTCGGCCGCGAGCTCCTGGGCCTCCACGGCGAGGGTCTCGGCGGCCTCGCGGGCGGAGTACGCCTCGGTCAGCGCGGACTCCGCAGCCTCCCGCGCGGCCAGCGCCTCGGCCAGCGCCGTCTCCGCGGACTCCCGCGCGGCCAGGGCCTCGGCGAGCCGGTCCTCGGCCTCGGCCAACCGGGCCTCGGACTCGCTGCGTCCCTGCAACGCCTCGGCGGCCCGCTCCTCGGCGATCATCCGCACGGCGGCCTGCTCGGAGGCAGCCTTCTCGGCCGCGGCCCGCAGCGCGGCGAACCGCTCGGCCGCCGCCGTCTGCTCGGCCACCCGGACCTCGAGCTCCTCGACCGTCGGGCCTGTGTCCTTGCGGCGCAGCCAGCGGCGCCCGGCCTCCCCGCCAGCGGGGGAGTCGGTCGGCGGCACGTCGGGGGAGGTCATCGCGGGCAGCAGCCTACTCAGACCTAGCCCGCGTGTGCGGGACTAAAGGGACAGTCCGCGCCGTCGTCAAACGACGTACCGAAGTGGCCATCTCCTCACCGCCCCAGGCGGGAGAGGTCGCGCCCGGAGCGACTTCTGTCTGTTCCTTGACGACGGCCGCCGGCGCAACAGCCCGGTGGCCGGAGCGCGGTCAGTAGACGAGCGCCTGCGCCCCGTCCGCGAGGACCTCTTCAGCGAAGGTCGCGGCCCCCGCGACCCGCACGCCCTCGCGCACGTCGGCCTCGCCGATCCCGCGCCGGGCCGCGCACTGGGTGCAGATGGTGACCGTGCCGGTGGCGAGGACCACGCCCAGCAGGTCCTCGACGGGGGTCGCGTGCTCGAGCCCGAGGTCGGCACCGCGGCCGGGGACGGCCCACCAGGACGCCTCGCCGGTCAGCCACAGCGACACCGAGGCGCCCGCCGCCGCAGCCGAGGCCGCCACCGTGAACGCCTGGCTCGCCCGCTCGGGGGCGTCCTCGGCGCAGGTCACCTTCACCACGAGTGTCCGGGTCACGTCCCCCACCCTAGGTCGGCAGGCGCGCCGCCCGCGTACGGTGGAGGGGTGGCGTTCGAGCTCCCCCCCAACCTGCACCCGAACTGTGGTCCCGTCGCCTGGCTGCTCGGCAGCTGGCTCGGCAACGGCCACGGCGACTACCCGACGATCGAGCCGTTCCAGTACGGCCAGGAGATCGTCTTCCAGCAGGACGGTCGCCCCTTCTTCCACTACTTCGCGCGGTCCTGGGTGATCGACGAGAACGGCGAGAAGGTGCGCGACGCCGCCCAGGAGACCGGCTTCCTGCGCTGCCCCGAGCCCGGCAAGGTCGAGATGGTGCTCGCGCACAACATCGGCTTCTCCGAGATCTGGTACGGCGAGGCCGCCGACGGCAAGCTCGAGCTGCGCACCGCCGGGGTCGGCTACACCGAGACCGCCAAGGAGGTCACCTCCGGGCACCGGCTCTACGGCAACGTCGAGGGCGACCTGCTCTACGCCTACGACATGGGCGCGGTGGGCGAGGACCTCCAGCCGCACCTGTGGGCGCGACTGAAGCGGGCCTGACGTGCGCTCCCCCCTGTTGGACCTCCCGGGTGCGGTCGCCGGTGACGGCACGGACGCCCCGGTCGCCGCGCACTACGGTTCCTTCAACGCCGAGCAGCGGACCCTGGAGTCCGGCGCCGGCTTCGTCGATCTCTCCCACCGCGACGTGGTCCGGATCAGCGGACCCGACCGGCTGACCTGGCTGCACTCGCTCACCACCCAGCACTTCCTCGCGCTCCGGCCCCGCGAGTGGACCAGCGCGCTGATCCTGTCTCCGCAGGGTCACGTCGAGCACGCGATGACCGGGTACGACGACGGGGAGTCGTTCTGGGCGCACACCGAGCCCGGCGCGTCCGGGTCGATGCTGGAGTTCCTGCAGCGGATGGTCTTCATGACCCGTGTCGAGCTCGCCGACGTCACCGACGACTGGGCCGTCGCCTGGCGCGGCCGCAGCGACGGCCCGACGTACGACCTCGTGCCCCGTGGCGAGCTCACGGCGTACGCCGGTGCCGCCGGCCCTGCCTGCGGGATGTGGGCCTTCGAGGCGCTGCGGATCGCGCGCGGCGAGCCGCGCCACCTGGTCGACACCGACGAGCGGACGATCCCCAACGAGGTCGGCTGGGTCGGGCCGGCCGTGCACCTCGACAAGGGCTGCTACCGCGGGCAGGAGACCGTCGCGCGGGTGCACACCCTCGGCCGGCCGCCGCGGCGACTGACCCTGCTGCACCTCGACGGCACCGAGAACCGCCTCCCCGCTCGCGGCGCCCCGCTGCTCCTGGGCTCCGGTGAGTCCACGAAGACCGTCGGGTTCGTCGGCTCCTCGGCCCGCCACCACGAGCTCGGCCCGATCGCGCTGGCGATGGTCAAGCGCAACGTCCCGCTCGAGGTGACCCTCGAGGTCGACGGGATGCCCGCCACGCAGGAGGTCGTCGTCGACCCCGAGGTCGGCCTGCACGTGCGCCCCAACCTCGAGCGCTGAGCCCACCCCCACCGGCTCGAGAGAGGCGGCTCCCGGGGCGGGAGTCTCAGGACCGCCCCGGGAGCCGTCGACGCGTCAGGTGTGCATGGGGACTGACGTGTCGTTCGTGGGTCAGCTGTCGACCAGCTGACGGGCGTGGGCGCGGGCGCGCTCCCGCTCGCGGGGGGTCTGGTGGTAGGCGGAGACGTGCGGGCAGGCGTGGCCGTGCCGCATCCGGCAGCGCACGGAGCGCCAGAGCTTCTTGACCATGCGGGCGTGTGCTCCTCGATCGGTCCCGAGAGGGCCAGGCCCCCGGGCTGCTTCAGGGACGATGGTGCAACGAAAGTAAAGACCATCAGTGACACGTGTTCGTAGACGTGGATGGGTCGGTCTGGACCAGTGCGGCCGTCCCTGGCAGGGAGGGGGCCGGCGGAGGGGGTCAGCGGCGGTACATCACGTGCGTGTCCCGCGCGTCGTGGGTGAACCCCAGCTTGTCGCGGTAGACCCGGATCGCCGCGACGTTGTCGGACTCCACGTAGAGGATCACCTCGCGCACCCCGCGCGCGTGCAAGTGGTGCAGCCCGGCCAGCGTCAGCAGCCGCCCCAGGCCCAGGCCCTGCGACTCGGGGGAGATGGCGACGACGTACACCTCGCCCGTGTCGCGCTCGGCGACCTTGGTCCAGTGGAACCCGAGCATCCGGCCCTCGGTGGGGGAGCCGGGGCGGTGGTCGATCGCCACCAGCAGCCCCTCGGGCCGGAACCACGACTCCGAGCACCGCTCCGCGAAGCCCGCCTCGTCCATCTGCCCCTGCTCGGGGTGGCTGGCGAACGCGGCGGCGTTGAGCGCCAGCAGCGCGGCCGTCTCCTCGGGGTCGTCGGGCCGGAAGCCGCGGACTTCGACCCCGTCCGGTACGCCGGAGCCGGGCGCGTCCAGCGGTTCGAGCTCGAGCGTGGCGGGTCGGCGCATCACCCACAGCTCGCGGACCGCCGCGAACCCGTGCCGTGCCGCCAGCGCCCGCGCAGCCGGGTGGTCCGCGTGCGACCACGCCTCGAGGGGTCGGGGCGGGAAGACGTCGCCGAGGAGGGCCTTGAGCAGCCCGCCCCCGATGCCGGTGCCGCGGTGCTCAGGGTCGACGCACAGGTGCACCTGGTCCTCGATGAGTAGCGCGAACCCCTCCGGCTGCACCCACCCGCGGATCCCCTCCGGCCGGTTGCGGAGCTCGAGGAGCGTGGCCTCGTCCAGCGGCGCCGTCCCGTCCGCGCTCTCGGCTCGGGCTGCGGTGTTCAGGACCTGCCGGGTCTCCTCGGGAGTCACCTGCTCGAGGCTAGCCCGACCCCGGGCGGCCGCCCCAGGGACCTCGGTCCCGTCCTGGTGCCCCGCTCACTCGGCGCCAGTTCGACGGTGACCCGGCGCCCGTTCGACGGTGACTCGGGCTCTTCTGCTGCATGTGTGGGTGGTCTGATCGCGCCTGAATGAGCGCACGCCGTTCCCTGTCTAGGTTTCTGAGCTGTCTAGGAACAGTCACCAGGAGCAGGAGAACGGCGTGCGTGAGAGCAGCCTATGGCGTGCGTTGCTTGGCATCGAGAAGACCGTCATCGAAGCCGTCGAGCACGACGAAGACCACGATGGCGGAAACGGGTGCGTGGTCGTCCATGTCCGACCGGTAGCGAAGTCCCGCAATAGGTGCGGACACTGTCTGCGCCGGGGCAGGGTCTACGACGCGGGTCGTGGTCGACGCCCGGTGGCGCTCGTTGGACTTGGGCACGATGACCGCCTTCCTCGAGGCCGATGCGCCACGTGTCACCTGCCCGGTCCACGGGGTGGTTGTCACGCACGTCCCGTGGGCGCGCCACGACGCCGGCCACACCCGCGACTTCGACGCCACGGTCGCGTGGTTGGCCACCCAGACTTCCAAGAGCGCTGCGACGGCGTTGATGCGCATCGCCTGGCGCACCGTCGGCTCGATCATCACCCGGGTCTGGGCCGAGACAGGCGAGCGTGTCAAGAATTCTGTGTAAGGCAGTCGATCTTTTTACTTTCTCGGGTGGGTTCTACAGGTGGGGGTTGATGCGGTCGGGGTAGGCGATCGCGAGCTGGGCCAGGGCTTGCTTCCAGTTCGTGACGACCTGGCCCTCGACGAGGCGTCCCTGGGCCTTGCGCTCGCTGCCCTTCTTGCCCCG
>CAEZYQ010000074.1_pt1 | contig 5689 bp, 3 predicted proteins | sample 7265561 | NCBI WGS metagenome assembly CAEZYQ01 (sample SAMEA6813939, study PRJEB35770) | uncultured Nocardioides sp. | biome: Freshwater; feature: Freshwater reservoir; material: water | place: Czech Republic | collected 2017-04-14 | depth 30m m | reverse complement strand
TGGCGGGAACGGCAATGGCAACGCTGGCGGGAACGGCAATGGCAACGCTGGCGGGAACGGCAATGGCAACGCTGGCGGGAACGGCAATGGCAACGCTGGCGGGAACGGCAATGGCAACGCTGGCGGGAACGGCAACGGCAACGGCAACGCCGGCGGGAACGGCAACGGCAACGGCAACGGGAAGGGCAAGGGCGGCCCCCGCCGCTGACGCCACCCCGCCCACCCGGCGTACGACGCGGAAGGGCCCCGGTCGATGATGTCGACCGGGGCCCTCGCGCGGAGCAGCGCCGAGGGCTACTCGGCAGCCGGGGCGATCTCGGCGTCGACGCGGAGCTCGCTGTCCTCGGTGGCGGTGAAGACCAGGTCGCCGGTGATCTTGCCGCTGCGGCGCAGGTCGGAGGCGGCCCGCTCGGCAGCCTCGACCACGGCGGCAGGTCCGCTGACCTCCACCCGGGACAGGGGGGTCTTCATGCTGGCCTTGGCCTGCGACTTCGCGCCGCGGATGCCGATCAGGGCGGCAGCGACGGCGTCCAGCACCGACGGGTCGGCGGCAGCGGCGGAGCCCAGGTCCAGCTCGGTGGGCCAGGCGGCGTGGTGGATCGAGCCCTCCTGCCACCACGACCAGACCTCCTCGGTCACGTAGGGCAGGAACGGCGCGAGCAGCCGCAGCTGGACCTCGAGCGCGATCGCGAGGGCAGCCTTGGCCGAGGCGGTCGGCTCACCACCCTCCTCGTCGTAGGCGCGCTCCTTGACCAGCTCGAGGTAGTCGTCGCAGAACTCCCAGAAGAACTTCTCCGTGACCTCGAGGGCGGTGGTGTAGTCGTAGGCCTCGAACGCCTCGGTGGCGCGCCGCACGACCAGCGCGAGCCGCCCGAGCAGGGCGCAGTCGACCGGCTCGGAGACGGCGTACGCGTTGGTCTCGGTGGCGCCGACGTTGCCGAGGACGAACTTCGAGGCGTTGAGCACCTTCATCGCCAGTCGGCGACCGACCTTCATCTGGGTCTCGTCGAAGGGGGAGTCCAGTCCGGGGCGGGCCATCGCGGCGCGCCAGCGCACGGCGTCGGCGCCGAACTTCTCCAGGATCTCGGTCGGGACGACCACGTTGCCCTTGGACTTCGACATCTTCTTGCGGTCGGGGTCGAGGATCCAGCCCGACAGCATGGCGTGGCTCCACGGGACCTGGCCGTGCTCGAAGTGGGAGCGCACGACCCGGCCGAAGAGCCAGGTGCGGATGATGTCGTGGCCCTGGGTGCACAGGTCCATCGGGAAGACGCGCTCGAACAGGTCGGGGTCGCTCTCCCAGCCACCCGCGATGTGCGGGGTCAGCGACGAGGTGGCCCAGGTGTCCATCACGTCGGGGTCGCCGATGAAGCCGCCGGGCTTGCCGCGCTGCGCTTCGTCGTACCCGCTCGGGGCGTCGGTCGACGGGTCGACCGGCAGCTGCTCCTCACGGGGCAGCAGCGGGTGGTCGTAGTCGGGCTCACCCTCCGCGTCGAGGGGGTACCAGACCGGGAACGGGATGCCGAAGAAGCGCTGGCGCGAGATCAGCCAGTCGCCGTTGAGGCCGCCCACCCAGTTGTCGTAGCGGTGCTGCATGTGGGCCGGCAGCCAGGTGATCTGGCCACCGTCCTCGATCAGCTCCTGGCGCAGCCCGGCGTCGCGGCCGCCGTTGCGGATGTACCACTGGCGGGTCGAGACGATCTCCAGCGGCTTGTCACCGCGCTCGTAGAAGTTCGCCATGCGCTGCGTGGGCGTGGGCTCGCCGTCGAGGTCGCCGCTCTCGCGCAGCATCGCGACCATCTCCTCGCGGGCCGAGAAGACGGTCTTGCCGGCCAGCCGCTCGTACGCCGCGGACGCCTGCTCCGAAGACAGCCACTCGGGCGTCTCGCGGGCGAGCCTGCCCTCGCGCTGGATCACGGTGCGCACCGGCAGCTGCAGCTCGCGCCACCAGGTGACGTCGGTGAGGTCACCGAAGGTGCAGCACATGGCGATGCCCGCGCCCTTGTCCATCTCCGCGGCCGGGTGCGCCACGACGGGCACCTCGACGCCGAAGACCGGGGAGGTCACGGTGGTGCCGAAGAGCGGCTGGTAGCGCTCGTCGTCGGGGTGGGCGATCAGGGCCACGACCGAGGGCATCAGCTCGGGGCGGGTGGTCTCGATGTGGACCGGGGTGCCGTCAGGGCGGTGGTAGGCCACGCGGTGGTACGCGCCGGCGTACTCCCGGGCTTCGAGCTCGGCCTGGGCCACGGCGGTCTGGAAGGTGACGTCCCAGAGGGTAGGCGCCTCCTGGAGGTAGGCCTCGCCGCGGGCGACGTTGCGCAAAAACGCGCGCTGGCTGACGGCCTGGGCCTTCTTGCCGATCGTCGTGTACTGCTGGTCCCAGTCCACGGAGAGGCCGAGCGTGCGCCACAGCGACTCGAAGACCTGCTCGTCCTGCTCGACCAGCTGCTCGCACAGCGCCACGAAGTTCGGCCGGCTGATCGGGACCTGCTTCTTCGGGTCCGGCTTCTCCGGCGGGGTGAAGTCGGGGTCGTAGGGCAGCGAGGGGTCGCACCGAACACCGAAGTAGTTCTGGACGCGGCGCTCGGTGGGCAGGCCGTTGTCGTCCCAGCCCATCGGGTAGAAGACCGACTTCCCGCTCATCCGCTGGAAGCGGGCGATGAGGTCGGTGTGGGTGTAGGAGAAGACGTGGCCCACGTGCAGCGACCCGCTGACGGTCGGCGGCGGGGTGTCGATGGAGTAGACGTTCTCCCGGGGCTGGGTGCGGTCGAAGGCGTAGGTGCCCTGCTCCTTCCAGCGCTGCGCCCAGGTCGTCTCGAGACCCTCGAGCGCGGGCTTGTCCGGTACCTCGACGGCACGGGTGTCCGTGCTCGTCGGGTCGGGGGCCTGCTGCGTGGTCTCGGTCATGGGGAGAATCCTAGGAGCCGGACGGACGAGGGCTCACACCAGTTCCTGGTCGGCGAGCTTCGCACCGGTGGTCTCTCCCGGCGAGACGTGGCGAGCGGTCGTCGAGACCCCGTACGCCGACAGGCCGACTGTGGACAGCGGGGCCGGTCGGTCACGGTCCGGTCTCGATGCCCGGATCCCTTGTGGACAACGGTCCTGAGCGTCTCGGATTGTCGGTGGCGGGTGGAAGAGTCTGGTCATGGCAGGGCTCGGGCAGCACCAGGTGGACCGCGGGATCGCGGCCATCGACGACGTGCTCTCGGACTTGGGTGAGGCCTCCCTGCTGGGCCTGGACGCCGAGGCCACGGGTGTCTCGCTGGTCGCGCTGGCGCGGCTGGAGGCACGGGTGGCCGAGCTGAGGCACCGGGTGCTGGCCCACGGCGCCGAGGTGGCGGTGGAGCAGACCTGTGGCGCGACGACGACGGCGACGTGGTTCGCCCACGCGACCCGCACCACGGTCCGCGCGTCGCGCCGGGCGGCGTTCTTCGCCGAGGCCCTGGGTCGCTACGAGGTGCTGCGGGCGGGGATGGCTGCGGGTGCGGTGAACCTCGAGCAGGGCGAGGTCATCGCCCGCGCCCTGGACGCCCTGCCGGCCGAGGTGGCGTCGTGGGTGCGGGTCGAGGCCGAGCAGACCCTGGTCGAGCTCGCTGCCCGTCACGACGCACAGCATCTGCGAGTCCTGGGCGAGCGGATCCTGCACGTGGTGGCACCCGAGGTCGGGGAGGCCCACGAGGCCAAGCAGCTCGCTGACGCCGAGGCCGCGGCAGAGAAGGCCACCACCCTCTCGCTCACCCCCGACGGCACCGGGAAGGTCCACGGCCGGTTCACCATCCCCGAGCTGCACGCCGGGATGCTGCGCAAGTTCTTGATGAGCCTGGTCGTGGGCCACCAGGACCCCGCCGCCACGGGTACGCCCGCGGACCGGACGGACCCGGCTCGGCCCGAGCCGCAGCGGCGGGCGACCAGCCACGAGCTCGGCCAGGCGTTCTGCGAGCTGCTGGAGCGCCTGGACGGCACCGGGCTGCCCGAGACCGCCGGCACCGGCGCGACGGTGGTGGTGACCATGAGCCTCGAGACCCTCACCGGTGGACTGGCCGCGGCCACGTTGGACACCGGTGACCGGATCGCCGCCCACACCGCCCGCCGCCTGGCGTGCGAGGCCCAGATCATCCCCGTCGTCCTCGGCGGCAGACGGCAGGTGCTGGACCAGGGCCGCCGTCGACGCCGCTTCACCCGCGCCCAGCGGATCGCGCTGGTCGTGCGCGACGCAGGCTGCACCGCGGTCGGGTGCCGGACCGCGGCCTGGTTCTGCCACGCCCACCACGACGACCCCTGGGCCCGAGGTGGACCCACCGACCTGACCAACGGCCGCCTGCTCTGCCCCGCGCACCATAGACGCGTCCACGACCCCGCCTACGACCACCGCACCACGCCCGACAACCAGGTCGAGTTCGTCCGCCGGACGTGAGTGCTATCCGCCTCGAGAACATCCGCTTCTGCCGATGAGCGGACGGGCTAGCGATTGACTGGTCACCCGTGAATCAGCATGGGACGATGACGGTAGGCGGACTCGGGAGGGGACGATGAGCAGCAACTCGACCTGGCGACTCTCCATGTCACTTGGTTTCGCCGCCTGTCTGCTGTCGGCATGTTCGTCCGAACCGCCAGGGCCAGCGGTGACCATTCCGGTGGCTCCTCAACCCCTTCAGTCGTCTAGCGACAACGTCATATGTGAAGAGCCTCGATGCCTCGGCATGGCTGGAGTGAAGAGCGTCGTCCCAGCGAGTCCTCCGGTCTACGTCCTGCCTGAGGTGCAGCCCCACAGAGTGGCCCCCGACGGGATGCGGGAAGTTCAGCCTGTCCTGCCGCAGCCAGTGCCGATGCCTCGTTTGCTGCCTGACCAGGAACTCGAGCCGGGAGTGCCGTCGACGCTCCGTTGAGTGCTCCGCTTCTGCTGCCGCCTAGTGTGCGCGGCAGCGCGCGCTCATCTGCCGCCGAGCGTGCGCGGCAGCGCGCGCTCTTCTGCCGCTGCTCGTGCCGCCGATACGCGGACGTACGGGCGAGCCGGCAACTACGCTCTGCGGATGTCTCGGATGGTCGTTCGCTGGTTGCAGGTTCTCGCCCTGGTCGGTGGTCTCACGCTGCTCACGGGGTGCGGAGACGAAGCCGGGATGAGCCGACCGGACGATGGGCCGTCGAAGTACCTCAGACTCGACAAGACCTCTGACATCGATGAGATGGACGCTTATTGCGCCGCCGAGCCTGATGACAAGGCGTGCGCGGACAGGTAGCCCAACGCACTCATCTGCCGCCTGGTGTGCGCGGCAGCGCGCGCTCTCCTGCCGCAGCGCGGTCATGCCGATGAGCGAGCGCGTCGAGGTCACCCCGAACCGCGTTCTGCCATGGAACGACGCCGTGAGTTATAGCGTCCAATAGTCATGCGCCTGCCTATGCCCGTTCTCGCGGTTCTTGTCTCGGTTCTCGTTGGTGGTTGCGGCCAGTCATCCGGTGACTCAGCCTCGGACCCAACCGTTCCTGCGCCACCGGCTGGTACGAGGTGGGTCGGTTCGGGTCAGGTAGTCGTGGCTGTGCCGGGGTCAAGTCCCGGCTAGTGGTGTAGCGCTGTGTTCCTTCGCTGGGGGGTTCAGGCAGTGAGTGCTGGCAGTTGGTCGGCTCCGATCTCGGTGTCGGTGGTGGGGACGGGGTTGACGCGGCAGCGGGCGAGGACTTCGAGTCCGAGGTA
>CAEZYQ010000073.1_pt1 | contig 6258 bp, 7 predicted proteins | sample 7265561 | NCBI WGS metagenome assembly CAEZYQ01 (sample SAMEA6813939, study PRJEB35770) | uncultured Nocardioides sp. | biome: Freshwater; feature: Freshwater reservoir; material: water | place: Czech Republic | collected 2017-04-14 | depth 30m m | reverse complement strand
CAGTACCTCGTCCACCCCGACGGCACCACACCACTCACCGTCTGACCACCCGACACTGCTCGCAGCCCGACCACCCCCCGTGGCCGGGCTACCAGCACGCCCCGCGCCGGACGGCGCTGGCCGCGGTGCGAGCGGAGCGAGCCACGAGACCGGGATGACGGAGCAGGCGGGCGCGACCGAGCCGAGCTGGAGGTCCCCCTCGGCAGCAGGTGCCGGACAGGACCTCCACATCCACACCCGCAGCTCGCCGCCCCCAGACCGCGGCCGGCGGCTCGCGGCCCCGAAGGATGGTCGAGCGCGCGAGCGCCAGCGAGCCGTCGGCGAGACCGCGCGACCGGACCGCGCACCGCCCACGCGCCGAGTGGGCCGTGGTCACCCAGACCCGTACCGGCCGCACCCGGCGCTCACAGGGATCGGACCCAGTCGTGACCGGGTGAGACGAGGTCGAGGGCATCACGCAGCCACGACCTGGCCTCGGGGGAGAGCAGGGGCGCGGCGGCGGCGAGGTCGGCCTCGTCCTTCGGGCGCCGTCCCTTGCTCTTCTGCAGCAGCTGGACCTCCGGCGCAAGCACCTGCCGCGCGGGGTCCGAAGCCGGACCGGCCAGCGACGACACCGGACGGCGCAGACGGGCGTCACGGCGGTAGACCCAGTCCTCGCCGCCCGTGTCGTCGATCATCAGCTGCAGCGCCCACGGCGACGAGGGCGTCGGGCGGCACCAGACGTCGTGGACCCCGACCGGGAGGGTCTCCCCCACGGGCCACGGGCGCAGCGTGCCGGGCGGGTCCGCCGCGTGGACGTCCCACGAGGTGAGGGCGGAGCGGAAGGCCGCCTGGTCCCGCCGCAGCACCAGCACGTCGGTGTCCTCGTGGACCCGCGTGACCCGACCCACGAAGGCGTCGATCGACCACCCGCCGGCCAGCCACCACGGCGCCCCGACGTCAGCGAGCAGGTCCGGCAGCGCAGCGGGATCCAGCGGCGACCAGGGCAGCTGGTACGGCTCCACCTCAGAACCAGAGGCTGGCGACGAAGAGCAGGGTCGCGGCGGGGACCAGGGCGATCGGCGCCCACGCCGGCTCGCGTCGTACGACGGCGGGCGCGGCGTCCCCCGCGGCATCCCCCGCGGCGCCCCGCGCGGCGCGGACCGCCTCCTGGATCCGCTCCTCCACGAAGTCGGCGTAGTCGGCACCCTGGTCGGGCTGCCAACCCTCACCTGGCACGGCCGTCATCGTCAGGTCGCGGGTGGTGCGCGCGCGGCGCATGGCCCGGAACCGGGTCCGGCCGACTGCGGGGTTGGCGTAGCGCTTGTCCGCGACCGTGGCCACCAGCACCTGCTGGACCACGAGCGACTGCACCGCGGCGAGCGGGAGGTGCACGGAGGAGAACATCCCGCGCAGCACCAGCCACGGCCCCTCGAGCCACACGCGCGGGCGCAGGGCCGCGGCCCAGGCGAGCACGATCGCCAGCACCCCGCCGGTGCCCACGGCAGGCGGGTAGCCCTCGGGCACCAGCAGTGCGAGCACGACGGCGGCCACGCCCAGGACGGCCGTGACGACCGCGGTGAGCCGACCGCTCGTGGGGGCGAACTCCACCCGCTCGTGCTGGTCGTGGTCCATCGGGCTCTCCTGTGCGTGGTCGGGAGGGAGCGGGGGGCGCTCGCGGAGGTTGGGGCGCAGGGCGCCGGCAACCCTATGCTGACCCAATGCCCACGATCTCCACCCAGGGAGTCGGCTGGGACCTCTCGGACGCCACCCGGTCCGATGCTGCGCTGCGCCGCTTCCTCCACGGCCTGCCGGGCGTCGACCAGGTCGGGGCCGAGGCCCGCGCCGCCGCTCTCGGCACCCGCTCGATCAAGACCACCGCGAAGGCCCAGGCCATCGACCTGGCGATCCGCATGGTCGACCTGACGACCCTCGAGGGCCAGGACACCCCCGGCAAGGTGCGTGCGCTGGCCAGCAAGGCCATGCGCCCGGACCCGACCGACCCGACGTGCCCGGCCACCGCCGCGGTCTGCGTCTACCCCGACCTGGTCGGGGTGGCCAAGGAGACCCTGACCGACGGAGGACGGCGCGACTCGGACGTCCACATCGCGGCCGTCGCCACCGCCTTCCCCTCCGGCCGCGCCGCCCTCGACATCAAGCTCGCCGACACCGCCGACGCCGTCGAGGCCGGTGCAGACGAGATCGACATGGTCATCGACCGGGGCGCGTTCCTCGCCGGCCGCTACCTCCAGGTCCTCGAGGAGATCGTCGCGGTGCGCGAGGCGTGCACCCAGGGCGAGCGCTCGGCCCACCTCAAGGTGATCTTCGAGACCGGCGAGCTGCGGACCTACGACAACGTCCGCCGCGCGAGCTGGCTGGCCATGATGGCCGGTGGCCACTTCATCAAGACCTCCACCGGCAAGGTCCAGCCCGCCGCGACCCTGCCGGTCACGATGATCATGCTCGAGGCCGTGCGCGACTTCCGCGAGGCGACCGGGCAGATGGTCGGCGTGAAGCCGGCGGGTGGCATCCGCAGCACCAAGGACGCCATCAAGTACCTCGTCATGGTCAACGAGGTCGCCGGTCCCGACTGGCTGGACCCCGACTGGTTCCGCTTCGGTGCCTCCACGCTCCTCAACGACCTGCTGATGCAGCGCACCAAGATGCGCACCGGCCGCTACAGCGGCCCCGACTACGTGACGCTCGACTGAGCCCGGCGAGAGAGACGAGGACAGCATGAGCATCTTCGAGTACGCACCCGCGCCGGAGTCCCGCGCGGTCGTCGACATCAAGGAGTCCTACGGGCTCTTCGTGAACGGTGAGTTCACGCCCGGTGGCGGTGCCTCCTTCAAGACGGTCAACCCGGCCACCGAGGAGGTGCTGGCCGAGGTCGCGGAGGCCGACGCCGCCGACGTCGACCGCGCCGTCAAGGCCGCCCGCAAGGCCCACGACAAGGTCTGGGGCCCGATGCCGGGCCGCGAGCGCGCCAAGTACCTCTACCGGATCGCCCGGATCATCCAGGAGCGCAGCCGCGAGCTCGCCGTCCTGGAGTCGATCGACAACGGCAAGCCGATCAAGGAGTCCCGCGACGTCGACGTCCCGACCGTCGCCGCGCACTTCTTCTACTACGCCGGTTGGGCCGACAAGCTCGAGCACTCGGGCTACGGCAGCACCCCGCTCGGCGTCGCCGGCCAGGTCATCCCGTGGAACTTCCCGCTGCTGATGCTGGCGTGGAAGATCGCGCCGGCCCTGGCCTGCGGCAACACCGTGGTGCTCAAGCCCGCCGAGACCACCCCGCTGACCGCGCTGCTCTTCGCCGAGATCTGCCAGCAGGCCGACCTCCCGCCGGGCGTGGTCAACATCCTCACCGGCGCCGGCGAGACCGGTCGCGCGATCGTCGAGCACCCCGGTGTCGACAAGGTCGCCTTCACCGGCTCCACCGAGGTCGGCAAGGCGATCGCCCGGGCCGTGGCCAGCACCGACAAGCGGGTCACCCTCGAGCTCGGTGGCAAGGCCGCCAACATCGTCTTCGACGACGCCCCCATGGACCAGGCGGTCGAGGGCATCGTCAACGGCATCTTCTTCAACCAGGGCCACGTCTGCTGCGCGGGCTCGCGCCTGCTGGTCCAGGAGTCGGTGGCCGAGGAGGTGCTCGAGCGGCTCAAGCGCCGGATGGGCACCCTGCGCGTCGGTGACCCGCTGGACAAGAACACCGACGTGGGCGCGATCAACTCCGCCGCCCAGCTGGCCCGCATCCGCGAGCTCTCCGACATCGGTGAGGCCGAGGGTGCCGAGCGCTGGTCGGCCCCGTGCGACCTGCCCTCCACGGGCTACTGGTTCGCCCCGACCCTCTTCACCGGGGTCTCCCAGGCCCACCGGATCGCCCGCGAGGAGATCTTCGGCCCGGTCCTGTCGATGCTCACCTTCCGCACGCCGTCCGAGGCGGTCGAGAAGGCCAACAACACGCCGTACGGGCTCTCGGCTGGCATCTGGACCGAGAAGGGCTCGCGCATCCTCGAGGTCGCGGGCCAGCTCCGCGCCGGCGTCGTGTGGGCCAACACGTTCAACAAGTTCGACCCGACCAGCCCCTTCGGCGGCTACAAGGAGTCCGGCTACGGCCGCGAGGGCGGCCGGCACGGGCTGGCGGCGTACCTGAAGGGTGGCCAGGCATGAGCAACCGGATCGACGTCCGCAAGACCTACAAGCTCTTCATCGGCGGCGCCTTCCCGCGCTCGGAGTCCGGCTACTCCTACGTCGTGAACGACCACAAGGGAGCCTTCGTGGCCAACGCCGCCCTCGCCTCGCGCAAGGACGCCCGCGACGCCGTCGTCGCCGCCCGCAAGGCCTTCCCCGGCTGGTCGGGCCGCACGGCCTACAACCGGGCCCAGGTGCTCTACCGGGTCGCCGAGGTCATGGAGGACCGCCGCCCGCAGTTCGTCCAGGCCGTCCAGCAGTCCGAGGGCCTGTCGGGCAGCAAGGCCGAGGGCGTCGTCGACGCCGCGGTCGACCGCCTCGTCTGGTACGCCGGGTGGGCCGACAAGCTGGCCCAGGTCGTCGGAAACGCCAACCCGGTCGCCGGCCCGTTCTTCAACCTCTCGACCCCCGAGCCGACCGGTGTCGTGGCCGTGCTGGCCCCGCAGCGCTCCTCGCTGCTGGGCCTGGTCTCGGTGTTGGCCCCGGTCGTGGTCAGCGGCAACACCGCCGTCCTGGTCTCCTCCTACGAGCGCCCGCTGCCGGCGGTGAACCTGGCCGAGGTCCTCGCCACCAGCGACGTGCCGGGCGGCGTGGTCAACATCCTCACCGGCAGCGCTGCCACCGTCGCACCGTGGCTGGCCTCGCACATGGACGTCAACGCGATCGACCTGACCGGGGTTGCGGGCGACACCGCCCTCGCCGCCGAGCTGGAGGTCGCAGCCGCCGACAACCTGAAGCGGGTACGACGCGCTCCGGCCGCCGAGCCGGACTGGACCCTCGACCCGGGGCTGGAGCCGATGACGGCGTTCCTCGAGATCAAGACCGTCTGGCACCCGATGGGGCTCTGAGCACGGTGCGCGCGCGGGTGATCGTCCTGGCCGGCCCCTCGGGGTCCGGCAAGTCCCGCCTCGCCGCCCGGCTCGGGCTGCCGGTGCTGCGCCTCGACGACTTCTACAAGGACGGCGACGACCCGACCCTGCCGCGGATCGAGCACGGCGCCAACGCCGGCATGGTCGACTGGGACCACCCCGATTCGTGGTTGCCGCAGGACGCCCTGGCGACGATGTCGGCGCTGTGCCGCGACGGCCGCGCCGAGGTGCCGGTCTACGAGATCTCCGCCAACGGCCGCTGCGGCTCGCGCCAGCTCGACCTCGGGGGCAGCCCGCTCTACGTCGCGGAGGGGATCTTCGCTCCCGACGTCGTCGCGCCGGCCCGCGAGGCCGGCATCCTCGCGGCGGCGTACTGCGTGCGCCGCTCGGCCGCGACCACCTTCGTCCTCCGGCTCGTGCGCGACCTCAAGGAGCGCCGCAAGCCGCCCCTGGTGCTGCTCACCCGGGGCCTCGGGCTGGCCCGGGCCCAGCGCGGCGTGGTCGCCGACGCCGTGGCCAAGGGCTGCACCCCCGCCTCCCCCGACGAGGTCGTGGCCGCCGTCGAGAGGCTCGGCTCCGAAGCACTCAGGTGATCGCACCCGACGGACTCCCCTGGGGCCGGCTGCGCCAGCCGGACCAGCTCTCCTGCGGTGCCGCCACGCTCGTGGTCGCACGCATGCTCGCCGACGAGGTGTACGCCGAACGCGTGCTGCCTCGCTTCGCCGACGAGGTCCTCACCACCCACCGCGAGGTCGTGGGTTGGTGGCCCCGGGCGCTGGGCACGCCCCCGTGGGCGCTGGTGCGCCACCTGCCTGGTCACCACCGGCTCGTCACCCGCCCCTCGTTCGACCGGGTCCTCTCCGCAGCCCCGCGCGGCCCGGTCGCGGTCTACGTCGGCAACCGGCTGCTGCCCCGCCACGTCGTGCTCGTCGTGGCCGCCGCCCCGGAGGCGTGGGTGGTCTACGACCCGGCCCGCGGCGGGCTGGTCACCGTCGACCGCGAGCAGCACGCCGAGGACCGGCTGCCCTTCGGGCGCTGGCACCGCGCCTGGTGGGCACTCGTCCCGCGCTGAGCCCAGATCCACCGATGATCGCCGTCGCGAGCGGCACCAGGCGGGTGCGCTGGCAAGGCGCCGGCGCGAAGGCCTGCTGGGTGCCCGTCGAGCGTCGGCAACGCAGCCAGGGCGCCCGCATGGTGTCGCGTAGCAGGCGAGGAT
>CAEZYQ010000072.1_pt1 | contig 6934 bp, 6 predicted proteins | sample 7265561 | NCBI WGS metagenome assembly CAEZYQ01 (sample SAMEA6813939, study PRJEB35770) | uncultured Nocardioides sp. | biome: Freshwater; feature: Freshwater reservoir; material: water | place: Czech Republic | collected 2017-04-14 | depth 30m m | reverse complement strand
CCCGAGGAAGGGGCCTCAACCGCGGACCGCGGCAAGGCAGACGACGTCGTGTCGGGCAGATCCCATGACCGTCAGTGGGCAGTTCTCATGACCGCCAGCGGGCAGCTTCGTGGCCGTCTCCGGGCAGTTTCTCGCGGCCGCCGACAGTCGTAGGCATCACCAACGGACCCGACCGAGGGGTCGACTCCCTCGTCGATGAGCCTGTGGGTGAAGGCGAAACTGACGTACTGGGAGCCGGCATCGGTGTGATGGATCAGGCCCGACAAGTCGGTGACGCCGGCTTGTTGGCGGGTCCAGATCGCGTGTTCGAGGGTGTCGAGCACTAGGTCGGTGGTCATGCGCGTTGCAGCTCGCCAGCCCACGATCCTTCGGCTGAAGACATCGAAGACGAACGCGACGTAGACGGTGCCGGCCCAGGTCGCGACGTAGGTGAAGTCCGCTACCCACAGCTGGTTGGGACGGCTGGCCCAGAACTGTCGATCGACTAGGTCGGTGGGCCGTTCGGCGGACTCATCGGGCACGGTGGTGCGGATCTTCTTCAACCGCAGCGCACCGACCCAGCCCTGCTCGCGGTAGAGCCGCTCCACGGTGCAGCGAGCGACGTCGTGACCGCGGCCGCGTAGGTGCAGCCACATCTTCCGTGCCCCGAACCGCGCAATCAGCTTCTGCCGCTCCCGCTCCGCAACCATGACCGCGACCAGCTCCGCATCGCGGAGCCGTTGCCGAGAAGGGCGACGGGACCGGGCCTCGTAGTAGGTGGAAGGGGCGATCTTGATGCCGTGCTGGCTCAGCACCCGGCAGATCGGCTCGACCCCGAACTCCACCTTGTGGTCCTCGATGTAGTCGATCAGTACCTGTTGGGGCGGTCGAGGTCCGCGATGCTCCTATGTCAAGCCGCGAGTTGAAGAGGCGACAAGGCGGGCTGCTGGGCTGCGCGCAGGTCGGCGCGAAGAGCCGCGAAGACGACATCGGAAAGGCGCCGGCGCAACAGTCTCAGTGCGGCCACGCGGTCCTTGCCGCGGGCCAACTGCTTGTCCAGGTAGGGCCGGCCGGGCCCGACGCCGCGGGCCTGGGTCACCGCGATCATGTGCAGGGCGCAGTTGACCGACCGGTTGCCGCCTCGGTTGAGCCGTACCTTGCCTGCGCTGGATCCGACAGACCGGCACTGGCGCTGTGCCGGTGAAGCGGGCGTAGGCGTCCTTGTCGCGGAAGCGGTGCACTCCGGCGGTCTCACCGACGATCACGGCGGCGGACAGCACGCCGCAGCCGGGGATCTGGAGTAGCGAGGGCGCGAGCTGACGGACCAGTTCCCGCAACTCTCGCTCGAGGTCGTTGATCTGGGTGGTCAGTTCCTGACAGCGCAGCAGGTGTCGCCGGGCAAGTCTGGCGACGACGCCGTCGAACCGGCCCAGCTCGACCAGTAGCTCACGTACGACCTTCTGGCGTCGCAACCCGCGGCTGGGGATCATCAGGTCCGGGTCAAGCTCATGGAGGTGCCAGCGCACCTGTTGAGCGATACGGGACCGCTGAACCACCAAGTCATGACGGTGATCAGAGAGCAGCTTGACCTCGCGGGCAGGTCCGTCCAGCTCGGCGACGGGAAGGTCCGGGTGACGAAGCGCAGCGAGTGCTACGGCCTCGGCGTCGATTGGGTCGGACTTGCCGGGCTCGCGGCTGCTGCGGCGTGCGCCAGCCATGAGCCGAGTCGGTACCCGCAGCACGCGTTGCCCTGCAGCCAAGAGGTCAGATTCCAGCCGGCGGGTGAGGTGCCGGCAGTCTTCCAAGGCGAACCTGACGCCATGCTCGTCGTGGTCGGCGAACTGTGTGGCCCACTCGACCAGCACGAGGTGGCCCTCAGCGTTGGTCCGGACCGTCTTGGTGCCGAGTCTTCTGCCGACTTCGTCGAGCGCCACGACCGTATGGGTGCGCTTGTGCGAGTCGGTACCGATCATGACCATCCAGGTGCTCCTTGCCGTCGACGGGCTACTCGGGCGCCCTGTCGGCAGCGAGGCGGGCACGCCTCAATTCAGCGCGATCGTCGTCGCAGGCAGGCTCCTATCAAGCCACGCACCCGCTGACGACAGGGCGCCCGACCGAGGCCGCACATCGGAGAGAAGCCACCGAGTGCCATTCGTTACCCGGGGCAGCGAAGAAACGAGCGAACCCCGATCGGGCACGATCACTTTGACATTGACGCGAAGAAAGCCGAGGCGCTCTTCAAGATCTCGTTGGCCCGCCGAAGCTCAGCGACCTCTCTCTTCAGCGCCTTGATCTCAGCGATCTCATCGCTGGTCTTGCCAGCACGAACACCACCGTCGATCTCTGCCTGTCGCAGCCACTTGCGTAGCGACTCAGTCGAGGAGATCCCCAGCTTCGCCGCGACCGACCTGATCGCCGCGGACTCATGCGGGTAGTCCTGCCGCGACTCCATCACCATCCGCACTGCGCGCTCACGCAGCTCGGTGGGGTACCTCGAGGGACGTGCCATGAGAGTGATCCTTCCAACGAATCAGCTCTCCGGACATGCCGGGGCGGTTCAATTATCTACTAGACGTAATAGTAGACACGCGTCGAGCTTGCCGCCGCAGCGGCCTGCCCCACGCTTGGCCACAGGGGGCGGGCTGGAGAACCCTTTGGAGCGACCTATGGTTCTACTCGAACCCGTCTCATCGCGACCCGCTCCCTTGAGATCAGTAGGTCGTTACATGGACGTGGTCATAGTGGTTCGCGGTCACCGATCCGCGATCCTCCATCGCGCGCCAACCCTCTGAAGAGCGGTCCACCGACCAGATCCGCTGGGCGTGGATCACGTAGTTGACACCAAACTCGGAGTAGTTCTCCCGGAGAAACTCCGCGACCTGCCAGGCGCGGTCGCCGGTGACCATGATGTCCATTGCGATCCCCTGCGCATGCTCGCCGTCGCCGCGCAACGTGCCGTAGGTCGCGATCTCGGGAAAGTTCGCGCAGACGGCCTGGTGGATCGCCCGGATGTTCGAACTGACGCCGGAGGGGACAGAGGTGCCGTTCGTGCACTGCCCGCCGAGGCTGGGCCACGGGTCAGGCTTCTTCTCGCTGAGATAGCCCGAGGTGACCCACCGGGCCTCGCCGTCCAGCACGATCTCCTGTCGGCCGAGCATCTCGCGGCCGGTCACGGGCACTTTCTTACTGGCATCGAGGACGCCGAGCTGTTTGGCCTGCTTGTCGGGGCGGGTCCAGATGTTGAGCTCGGTGGTGGTCCACCGTTGGGTGTCGGCATTCCGAATGGCCGCGGTGACTGCCGCAGGTAGCAGAGCCTCATCGACCGGGCTCAGCTGTGGCGCAGCGGCCGCCTCGACCTCGCGCGCGGGCGGTCCCGCGGGCCGGCGGAGGTCGCCGCGACCGATGCCGCCACGCGACACGACTGGGCCGCGGTCGGCGATGTCGCCCGCTGCCGATTGGTCGACGGCCAGGAGGTCGGCGGGCTGTTCGGAGCCGACAACACCGATCGTCACCGCAGCAACCGTTGCGAGAATCGCGAGGGGTGCGGCGATGAGTGCTGCCGAAGGCTTGCGTCGTGCGGTTTCCCGCTTGTGGCTATGAGTCGCCACGCGCTGATTCCTTACTGTCGCTGTCATGGTCGATGCGCTGGTCCCCCCGGTGAGGAATCCAGGCATGACGAGTGATGCAAGCACGCCGGTCAACGGATTCTGAAATCCTCACTACTATCCCGGATAGGACACCTGTTCGGGCATGTGAGTCGGGATCGGCACGAGCTACTCCCAACGAGGTGGCCGCGGTGCAGGTCCGCAGCTCAATCGGACTGAGGTCGTCGGCGGCTCCGTTCAGCATCTCCGTGATCAGTGTGGTGCTCCGTGAGCCATGTGGGTCGAAAGCGGAGCTCCACGCGGGCCAGGCACGCCGGATGGCGGACGGTCGCGGTACTGCGCACAGGCGCGATCGGGGTTCGCGACCTCCGCAATGCCGATACATATGGAGAGCTCATCCGGAGTGCTCACGGAAGGAGCACTGAGATCGAACATGATGAAGGTATCGGCGGCGGTCCCCCCGATTGCCTATCGACCATGATCGTGCGGTTGGCATGGCGAAGGAGCTCGAGAGCTCCCAGCACGGACCGAGATCGAGAGCCTGAACGACCTCCTCTAGTCGGGACGACTGTTGGAGATGGACGGGTGGACGGCACCACGTGGCCGCCCGTCCTGGCCGCTGCCGAGGTCATCTTCAGTGTCGTAACCAACGCGCGGACTGGGTGAGGTAGAGCAGGTAGGACAGTGCCGGCAGCACGATCACGACAGCCAGGCCGACGGCGACCAGCAGCGCCCGCAGCGTCGCGTCAGCACCGGCGGCGTCGACGATGGTGACCTCGTCGACCAGCAGCCACGGGTACTGCCCGGCCCCCCAGCCCAGGGTCACAGTGGCGACCGCGGCCGCCGCGGCGAGCCGGGCGACGGAGTACCGCCGCGTCCAGATCAGCACGAGTGCGCTGGCTCCGGCGAGCGCCGACAGCACCATGAGTGGCAGCGCCCGACCTGTGAGGCCGTCGAAGAGCGCGGGGGCGTCCTGTTTGATCGGCACGAGAGCGGCAAACACCAACGCGCCGGTGAGCGCACCCACACCCAGCGTGCGCACGCGCAGCATCTCAGCTAGACCAGGGTGCCCGGATCGGGCGGCGTCGGCGACGAGGAACGAACCGGCCAGGTACGCACAGCTGCCGCCCGCGATCAGGCCGCCGAACAGCGAGGTCGGGTTCACCCACGACCAGACCAGGTCGCCGCCACCGTCGGCAGGGACTCGGCCGGAGGCGATTGCACCGGCCACGCAGCCCAGGAAGAAGGGCGTGATCAGTGAGGATCCGGCGAACACGATGCCGAAGAGCCGAGCTTGGCCGATGGTCGCGGAGTACTTTCGGAACGCGAACGACGCCCCGCGCAGCGCGATGCCCAGAAGAGCGAGCATCAGGGGTAACCAGAGCGTCGACATGACCGCGGCGAACGTGCCGGGGAACGCCGTCCACCAGGTGACCAGCACGTAGATCAGCCAGACATGGTTGGCCTCCCACACCGGTCCGATGCAGTGGTCGATCAGTGTGCGCACCTCCGCGCCGCGGCGGGCGCCGTCTGCGGTGGCGTCGAAGAAGCCGGAGCCGAAGTCCGCGCCACCGAAGACCGAGTAGACGACGACGCCGGCGAACAGCGCAGCGGCCACCGCAATCTCCAGCGTCACCGGGACGCCTCCTTCACGCCCTCGGCGGACTCGGGGCCGTAGGGACTGGGTAGGTCGAGCTCGCCGGCGCGCCAGCGTCGCGCCATGGACCGGAGTACGACGTAGGCGCCGACCGTCATCCCGAGGTACACCACCGCGGTCCCGGCCAGGCTCCACCAGATCCACGGGTTGTCGGTCACCGCGTCCTCGGTGCGCAGCACCTGCCAGACCACCCACGGCTGACGTCCGACCTCGGTCGCGATCCAGCCAGCCTCGAGGGCGATCATCGCGAGCGGGCCAGCGGCCACGGCGTATCGCAGGAACCAGCGGTTCTGCAGCAGGTCGCGGCCGCGCCATCGCACGAACCAGAACAGCAGCACGGACAGGGCTAGCAGCGAGCCGATGCCAACCATGGTCTGGAACGCCCAGTGGGCGATGTTGACCGGAGGCCGGTCGTCCTCTGGCACCTCGTCCAGGCCGGGCACCGGTTTGTCGAAGCTGTTGCGGGCGATCAGCGACCCGATCTTCGGGATGTCGATGCTGTAGCGGACCTCGCCGTCGATCATGATCCCGCCCAGCCGCAGCGGCGCCGGTTGCTCGGTCTCCTCGGCCAGTTCGAACGCGGCCAGTTTGGCCGGCTGGCTCTCCGCGACCCGCAGGCCGAGCACGTGGCCGACCAGCGGCTGAGCCAGTGCGGCGACGGTGGCGAAGACGAAAGGCACAATGAACCCGAGCCGGTGGTGGCGGTCGCGGCAGCCGCGCAGCATGCCCGCGGCGTAGACCCCGGCGACGGTGAAGCCGACGACCACGAAGGCGCCGATCCACATGTGCGCGAACATCAGCCACACGCCGTCGTTGAACATCGCAGCCCAAGGGTCGACGTCGACCACCTCGCCGGCCGCGTTGAGCCGGAAGCCGGTTGGGTTGTTCATCCAGGCGTTGACCGCGATTACGCAGAACGTGCCGATCACGCCCGCGCAGGCCATCGGGACCAGCATCAGCAGGTGGATCCGCGGAGGCATTCGGCCCCAGCCGTAGAGGTAGATGCCGAGGAAGATCGCCTCGACGAAGAACGCCAGCCCCTCGAACGCGAACGGCAGACCGAGCACGTCGCCGTACCTGCCCATCAGGCCCGGCCACAACAGACCCATCTCGAAGCTGAGCACGGTCCCGGAGACCGCGCCGATCGCGAACAGCACGGCGGAGACCTTCGACCACCGCCTGGCGAGCTCGAGCGCTACCGCGTCACCGCGGTAGACACCGCGCCAATGGACGATGAAGATCATCGACGGGAAGGCCACGCCGAAGCAGGCCAGGATGATGTGCCAGCCCAGCGACAGCGCCATCTGGTGCCATCTGGTTACGCGCGGGCAGTAGACCGGACGGCGTGTCAGACAACAGGACTTGCAGTGTCTCAAGGGTCATGGGTTCTCCTCAGTCCAGCCAGCACAGAACGCATCCGGTCGCGAGTCACCGATGGTGCGGTCCGATCTCGCCGGTTTGCCGGGAGTCCGTAGCGTTCGCGGACATGGTCGCCCCCTTGCGCCGGCATCAGGCGCCCAGAGTTTCGGCCCATGCCGGCGAAAACCGGCTCTTCATACCTGCGGTGGGGGTAGGTGAGCGACACGACCTGAGCGCCTGACCCGGAACGGGGTCGAGGCCTTCCAAAGTTTGGTGCGACCAAGCAACCAACCGGAAGGCCTCGACGATGCTCGAGCCTACGGCGTGCGAGCGT
>CAEZYQ010000071.1_pt1 | contig 7250 bp, 6 predicted proteins | sample 7265561 | NCBI WGS metagenome assembly CAEZYQ01 (sample SAMEA6813939, study PRJEB35770) | uncultured Nocardioides sp. | biome: Freshwater; feature: Freshwater reservoir; material: water | place: Czech Republic | collected 2017-04-14 | depth 30m m | reverse complement strand
TTCGAGGTCGCCCCGCCAGCGCGGAAGGAACTGCCTGCAACGGCTTGACAAAGTCATTGAGAATCCACCGATTCTCGCCTGCTACGCGACACCATGCGGGCGCCCTGGCGGCGTTGTCACGCCTCGACGGGCCTGGGGGCCCGCCTTCGGCGCTCCGCCTTGCCAGCGCACCCGCCTGGTGCCGCTCGCGACGGCGACCATCGGTGGATCGAGGCTCAGCGGCCGGTCATCGCGTCCACGTCCAGGGCCGCGTCCAGCTCGGCCTCGGTGAGGTCCCCGCGCTCGACGTACCCCATCGCCAGCACCTGCTCGCGGATGGTGCGGCCCTCGGCGAGCGCGGCCTTGGCGATCGTGGCTGCCTCCTCGTAGCCGAGGTGCTTGTTGAGCGGCGTGACGACCGAGGGGGAGGACTCGGCGTAGGTGCGCATCCGCTCGGCGTCGGCGGTGATGCCGTCGACGCAGCGGGTGGCCAGGACGCGGGAGGAGGCGGCGAGCAGGCGCACCGACTCCAGGACGTTGCGCGCGATGACGGGCATCGCGACGTTGAGCTCGAAGGAGCCGCTGGCGCCGGCGGCGGTGACCGCCGCGTCGTTGCCGACGACCTGGAAGCAGACCATGAGCGTCGCCTCGGGCAGGACCGGGTTGACCTTGCCCGGCATGATGCTCGAGCCCGGTTGGAGGTCGGGCAGGTGGATCTCGGCCAGGCCGGTCGTCGGGCCGGAGGACATCCAGCGCAGGTCGTTGCAGACCTTGGTCAGCCCGACCGCGATCGTGCGCAGGACGCCGGACAGCTCCACGAGCGAGTCGCGGGTGCCCTGGGCCTCGAGGTGGTTGCGGGCCTCGGTGAAGGGCTGGCCGGTGCGCTCGCCGAGCAGCTCGATCGCCCGGGCGGCGAACCCGTCGGGGGTGTTGATGCCGGTGCCGACGGCGGTGCCGCCCAGCGGCAGCTCGCGGACGCGGGGGAGCACGGAGTGCAGCCGCTCGCCGGCGTACCTCACCGTGGCGGCGTACGCCGAGAACTCCTGCCCCAGCGTCACCGGGGTGGCGTCCATGAGGTGCGTGCGTCCGGCCTTGACCAGCGCGGCGAACTCCTCGGCCTTGGCCTCCAGCGAGCCCGCCAGCACGTCCAGCGCAGGGAGCAGGTCGCCCGTGACCGCGAGGGTCGCGGCGACGTGGATCGCGGTGGGGAAGGTGTCGTTGCTGGACTGGCTGGCGTTGACGTGGTCGTTGGGGTGGACCTCGCTGCCGGCGCTGGCGGCCAGGGTGGCGATGACCTCGTTGGCGTTCATGTTGGAGCTGGTGCCCGAGCCGGTCTGGAAGACGTCGACCGGGAACGCGTCGTCGTGCTCGCCGGCCGACACCGCCGTCGCTGCGGTGACGATCGCGTCGACCTGCTCCTGGGACAGCACCCCCAGCTCGCCGTTGGCCAGCGCCGCCGCGGCCTTGACGTGCCCCAGGGCGTGGACGAGCGCGGGCTCGATCGGGGTGCCGCTGATCGGGAAGTTCTCGACCGCCCGCTGGGTCTGGGCCCGCCACAGCGCCTGCGCCGGCACCCGCACCTCTCCCATCGAGTCGTGCTCGGTGCGGAACTCCTGGTCCTCACGCCCACTGCTCATGCCACCGACGCTAGTGCGGTCGTGGCCGGTCGCCGCACGCGCGGAGGGGTGAGGGCGGTCAAGTCGCGGTCCGCGACGACCGAGACACCGGTCGTGACCCTGCTCGACACCGGGACCGACCTGGCACCAGCGCCGCTGCCCCACGCACCCGCGCGACGGCACCTGCGCACCGCCCGGCGCCTCCTGCCGGAGGTGGCCGTGGTGGCGGGGCTCGGCTGGTGGGCGACGTACCTGACCTGGGGGACCGGCGGCCGCGAGCCGCACGTCCTCGCCGTCGGCTGCGTCCTGGCCGCGCTCGGCTGGCTGCTGGTGCGACCCGAGAGGGTGCTGCGCCGGCGGGTGCTGCTGCTGGGTCACGCGCTCTCGCTCGGGGCGGTGGCCGTGGTCCTCACGGCGCCGACCGGGTGGGCGGGTCGTGACGACGCGGCGGCCTGGGTGCTCGCCGCCCAGACCGGGCTGCTGCTGCTGGCCTGGGCCCGCGACGACGTACGCCGCCTCGTGCTGCTCACCGCGCTGCTGGCCGCCGGCGGCGCGCAGTTCGCGCAGGGCTGGCTGCCCTGGTGGGGGGCGCAGGACCCCGAGAAGCTGTTCCAGGGGACCTTCTACTGGCACAACCAGGTCGGCATCTTCCTGGCGGCTGCGGCGGTGCTGGCGCTGGCCACCCTCGCCGGCGGCGGTCCTCTTGCACGGCTCGGCTGGGTCGTGGCGCCGCTGGCCGTCACCGGGACGCTCTTCACCACCAGCCGCGGCTCGCAGCTCGGCCTGCTCCTCGGCGCCGTCCTGCTGCTCGCCCTGGCCGGCCGCTCCATCGCCCCGCGGCTGCGCGTGCTGGGCGGCCTGGGCCTGGGGTGGGCGACGAGCTGGCTGCTCACGGGTCCGCCGTTCTTCGACGAGCGGGTCGCCCCGACCGCCGGCACGGCCGCGCGCTCCGAGAGCTTCGTCGACAACGGCGTGACCCGGGTCGAGGACTGGGCTGCGGCCTGGGAGGTCTTCGCCCGGTGGCCGCTCACCGGCGGCGGCTTCGACGGCTTCCGGGCCGGGACCGTCGCGGCGGAGGTGGGGGAGCGCGCCGGCGCGACGGCCTACGCGCACAACGGCTACCTCCAGGCGCTCTCCGACGGCGGGCTGCTGCTGGCGCTGCCGCTGCTCGGGGTGCTCGCCGCCGTGGCCTGGGCCGTGGCGCGTGCGCTGCCCGCGGCGGTGCGGCGCGGCGACCTCGCGCAGGTCGGAGCGGCGGTGACGCTGCTGGTGCTGGGCCTGCACTCCGGCATGGACTTCGACTGGGCCTACCCGAGCCTGCTGCTCATGGTGCCGCTCGTCGCCGCGCTCGCCCTGCCACCGGCCACGGGAGCGGTCGACCCGGCGGCCGCGGGGGGCCACCGGCGTACGCGCCCCTGGTCGTCCCGGGCGGCGGCGCTCGCGCCGGCGGTGCTCCTCCTGCTCGCCGCCGTGGCGGCCTGGGGCGGCGGGTTGTCGCACAACGCGCCGCTGGGATGAGCCGCTGCTCCGTAGTCTCGGAGCGTGAACGCCTGGCTCGACGGACTCAGCACCCTGGAGGTGCTGCTCCTGGTCCTGACCATCGTGGTCGGCGGCTCGATCGCCTCGGCGATCGTCGGGGCCCTGCTGGTGCGGATGGGGATGCACCGGCCCTGGGTCGTGCGCCGCGCGAGCCAGCTGGCCTACAAGCTGCTCGGTCTCATCAAGCGCCCGCTGACGATCGTCGTGCTCGACGAGGTGGTCGCGGTGATCCGGACCGGGCACTACACCAAGAACATCTCCGACGCGCTCGTCGAGAACCACGACGAGCTCAAGGCGCTGGCGCTCGAGAAGGTGCGGGCCGACCCCAACCTGCGCCTGGTCAGCAGGGTCCCCGGGTACGACACGCTGGTCTCGGAGGTCTCCGAGACCGTCCTGCGGGTCGTGGTCGACATGCTCGGCGACCCGCGCATGGACGAGCTGGTCTCCGACCTGCTGCGCAACAACCTCGAGCAGATCCGGGTCGCCGTGCGCGAGCGCGAGCACGAGGCCGTGGGGGACCACCCGCCGCCGGACCCGGTGCCCCCCGGCGCGCCTCGCCGCTGACGACGTACGCCGTCCCTGCTCGTCCCCGGCGCTCGACCGGTCGGGTGAACGGGCCGCGGCTCCCGCGGACTACGTTCTGCTGCATGAGCGAGCGCGAGGACGACCGGCGGCACGAGCGGCAGCAGGACGGTCGGGAGCAGGCGCAGCGCGAGCCCGCGGAGCAGGCCGACGGCCGTGACGGCCAGGCCTCCGAGGGCCAGGTCTCGGAGGTGGGCAACTTCGAGCGCGCCGACGAGCCGATCAGCGACGACCAGTCGGTCGCCGGTCAGCCCGACGGCGAGTCCGGCAGGGTCGACGAGGGCCCCACCGGCCCCAACGCCCGCGCGGGCTCGAACAAGAACTGACCCGCGCCCGCAGGTCCGCGCCGACTCGGCGCTGGTTCGAGGGTGACTCGGCGCTGGTTCGAGGCCGACTCGGCGCTGGTTCGACCGGCTACTCCGCGGAGCGCACCCGGATGCCCGAGATCGGCACCGTCACCGCGCCCGAGGGGTCGGTGAAGAAGTCGTTGCCCTTGTCGTCGACGACGATGAAGGCCGGGAAGTCCTCGACCTCGATCTTCCAGACCGCCTCCATGCCGAGCTCGGGGTACTCCAGCACCTCGACCGACTTGATGCAGTCCTGGGCCAGCCGCGCTGCGGGGCCGCCGATCGAGCCGAGGTAGAACCCGCCGTGCTCGACGCAGGACTCGGTGACGACCTTGGAGCGGTTGCCCTTGGCCAGCATGACCATCGAGCCGCCGGCGGCCTGGAAGGACTGGACGTAGGAATCCATCCGGCCCGCGGTGGTGGGGCCGAAGGAGCCCGACGCATAGCCCTCGGGCGTCTTGGCCGGGCCGGCGTAGTAGACCGCGTGCTCCTTCATGTACTGCGGCATCTCCTCGCCGGCGTCCAGGCGCTCCTGGATCTTCGCGTGCGCGATGTCGCGCGCCACCACGAGCGGACCGGTCAGGGAGAGCCGGGTCTTGACCGGGTGCTGCGACAGCGTGGCCAGGATGTCGGCCATCGGCTGGTTGAGGTCGATGCGCACGACGTCGTCCTCCGACGCCGACAGCGCCTCGTCGGTGGTGTCGGGGAGGTACTTCGCCGGGTCGGTCTCGAGCTGCTCGAGGAAGACACCCTCGGCGGTGATCTTGCCCAGCGCCTGCCGGTCGGCGGAGCAGGAGACGGCGATCGCGACCGGGCACGAGGCGCCGTGGCGCGGCAGCCGGACGACGCGGACGTCGTGGCAGAAGTACTTGCCGCCGAACTGCGCACCGATGCCGAAGGACTGGGTCAGCTTGAAGACCTCCTCCTCCAGCTCCAGGTCGCGGAAGCCGTGGGCGTCCATCGAGCCCTCGGTGGGCAGGTTGTCCAGGTAGTGCGCCGAGGCGTACTTCGCGGTCTTCAGCGCGAACTCGGCGCTCGTGCCGCCGATGACGACGGCGAGGTGGTACGGCGGGCACGCGGCCGTCCCGAGCGAGCGGATCTTCTCGTCGAGGAACTGCAGCATCCGCTTGGGGTTGAGGATCGCCTTGGTCTCCTGGAACAGGAACGACTTGTTGGCCGACCCGCCACCCTTGGCCATGAAGAGGAACTTGTACTCCGGACCCTTCGGCCCCTCGGCGGTCGAGTAGATCTCGATCTGGGCCGGCAGGTTCGTGCCGGTGTTCTTCTCGTCGTACGTCGTCAGCGGGGCGAGCTGGGAGTAGCGCAGGTTCAGCTTCGTGTAGGCGTCGTAGACGCCCTTGCTGATCGCCTCGCCGTCCTCGGCCCCGGTCAGGACGCCCTCGGACTTCTTGCCCATGACGATCGCGGTGCCGGTGTCCTGGCACATCGGCAGCACGCCGCCGGCGGAGATGTTGACGTTCTTGAGCAGGTCGGTCGCGACGAAGCGGTCGTTCCCCGACGCCTCGGGGTCGTCGATGATCTTGCGCAGCTGCGCGAGGTGCGCGGGGCGCAGGTAGTGGGAGATGTCGTGCATCGCCTCGGCCGTGAGCCGCCGGATCGCCTCGGGGTCGACCTTGAGGAACGTGCGCCCGTCGACCTCCACGGTCGAGACGCCCTCGGTCGTGATCAGCCGGTAGGGCGTGTCGTCCTTGCCGGTGGGGAGGAGGTCGGAGTACCGGAACTCTGCGTCAGCCACGAGTGCTGAGCGTACGCCGCGGTCCGCCCGCGTCTCCGCGCCGGTCGAGGTGCGAGCGCAGCGAGCCACGAGACCCCGCACCTGTGCAACCGCTTACGCGTCGACTAGAGTGACGCGCGTCACTTCACGACGGATCGTCCGGCACGTACCTGCCGGTGAATGGAGACACAACAATGGCATCGGTGACCTTCGAGAAGGCCCAGCGCTGGTACCCCGGGGCTGACACCCCGGCGGTGCCCGGCATCGACCTGGAGATCAAGGACGGCGAGTTCATGGTGCTCGTCGGCCCGTCCGGGTGCGGCAAGTCCACGACCCTGCGCATGCTCGCGGGGCTGGAGGAGGTGAACTCGGGGACCATCCGGATCGGCGACCGGGACATCACCCACCTGCCGCCCAAGGACCGCGACATCGCCATGGTCTTCCAGAACTACGCGCTCTACCCGCACATGACCGTGGCCGAGAACATGGGCTTCGCGCTCAAGATGGCCAAGATGCCGACCGAGGAGCGCACCAAGCGCGTCGAGGAGGCCGCGCGGATGCTGGGCCTCACCGAGTACCTCGAGCGCAAGCCCAAGGCGCTCTCCGGTGGCCAGCGCCAGCGCGTCGCCATGGGCCGCGCGATCGTGCGCCAGCCGCAGGTCTTCTGCATGGACGAGCCGCTGTCCAACCTCGACGCCAAGATGCGGGTGCAGACCCGCACCGACATCGCCAAGCTCCAGCAGGACCTCGGCATCACCACGGTCTACGTCACCCACGACCAGGTCGAGGCCATGACGATGGGCGATCGCGTCGCGGTGATGAAGCTGGGCGTCCTCCAGCAGGTCGACACCCCGCTGGCCCTCTACGACCGCCCGGCCAACCTCTTCGTCGCCAGCTTCATCGGCTCCCCGCAGATGAACCTCATCGAGGCCGTCGCCAAGGACGGCAAGGCCCTCATCGGTGGCTACGAGGTGCCGGTCGACCCGGTGGCGGCGAAGAAGATGAACGGCCGCATCACCGTCGGCGTACGCCCGGAGAACTGGCGCATCGTCGGCCCCGGGGAGGGCCTCCCGGTCACCACGACCGTCGTCGAGGAGCTCGGTGCGGACGCCTACGTCTACGGCACCTGCGACGTCGAGGGCACGCCCTCGGCCCTCATCGTGCGTACGTCGGGTCGCAGCCACGGGCGCAAGGGGGAGGTCTTCCACGTCACCACCGACCCGCAGCACGTCCACGTCTTCGACACCGAGACCGGGGAGCGCCTCTCCGACTGACCGCCCACTCGGCGCTGTTCCAAGGCTGACTCGGGCTCTTCTGCTGCATGTGTGGGTGCTGTGATCGCGCCTGAATGAGCGCACGCCGTTCTCTGGCTAGGTTTCTGAGCTGTCGAGGAACAGTCACCAGGAGCAGGAGAACGGCGTGCGTGAACGCAGCCTATGGCGTGCCTTGTTG
>CAEZYQ010000070.1_pt1 | contig 7363 bp, 8 predicted proteins | sample 7265561 | NCBI WGS metagenome assembly CAEZYQ01 (sample SAMEA6813939, study PRJEB35770) | uncultured Nocardioides sp. | biome: Freshwater; feature: Freshwater reservoir; material: water | place: Czech Republic | collected 2017-04-14 | depth 30m m | reverse complement strand
CGGACAGGGCAGACTGGGACAAGGCCATCGGCGTGGTCTCCTTCAGTGCGATTCTTGGTCGTTTCACACCGAAGATCCCGCCGATGGCCGCCTACGTCACGCAGCCCCGCCGTCGACCCCCAAACCCCACCACTCCACGGGACTCTCCTCACCCTTGCAACCCGGAGACACCGACTCGGGCGTCAGCACCCCGTTCGCGGCCGGATGCCACTCCGAAGCCATCGCTTTGTCGAGAGTCCGCAGATCATTGAGTCCCGGCCGCGTCCTCCGACCCGAGCAGACCGGACAGTCGGAGCGGCTGTTGCACCGCCACTTCACCTTCGTTCGGTGCGCGTGACCCACTGGGCACAATCACCAGACAAAGAAGTCCGCAGAGGCCAAGACCCTCTCGGCCGTCAACGCGCCATTCGCCGTCGGATGCCACTGCGCGGCCAGTTCCGGGTGTCGATTCGCGACGTTGTCGTCGCCCGCAGACATACCCACGACCGGGAGAGTCGTCCAGCGACGGTCACGTCGAACGACATCACGCTGCGACGCGCTGCTCAACTTCGCTGACAGATCAGAGCCCCGAAGTCCGGTTTGTGGCGGTCTGCTCAGTTTCGCTGACAACAGCGACGTCGATGCTGCGGCCTCTTTAGGCGCAACTCGCTGCTCAACTATTCGAAAAGTTGCTCAACTTGCTGGAAATCTAACAGCCAGCCAGGTCCCGCAGCGCGTAGCGCAGGTGCTCCCACTCCTCGGCCAGGATCGTGTGCAGCGACTGCAGCACCGCGCGAGGCACGTCCGGCGCCGTCGTCGCACGGCGCATCGACCGCCCCGGGAACCTGCGGTCCAGCTCGGCCTCCACGAGAGGCACCACGTCCACGCCGTTGACCACCAGCACCTCGCCCGGGCGCCCGAGCCACGGGTCGTCGGCCTCGAGCCCACCCACGGCGCTCCCCCGCACCACGGCGCCGGGCAGGTCGCAGCGCTCGAAGCGCGCGCCCGCCAGGTCCTCCTCGACCAACCTGCGCACACCCTGTGCATGGCCCATGACCGGGACCCTCCCACCGCGGACCGACATCCGCCACGTGCGACGCACGTCACTGCGGTCGATAGTTGCCACTAGCAACCATCATGTGACTTCATGTCCCGGTGACGACCTCAGCGACCGCTCCGGCCCCCGACCGTGCGACCCACCCCTGGGCCGCCGTGGTGGCGCTGTGCTCCGGCGGCCTGGCGGCCTCGCTGACCCAGACGATGGTCATCCCGATCCAGGGCGAGCTGCCCCGGCTGCTCGGCAGCGCTGCCTCCAGCACCGCGTGGGTCGTCACCATCACGCTGCTCGCGGCCGCCGTGACCATGCCGGTCATGGGCCGGCTGGCCGACATCGTCGGCAAGCAGCGGGTGCTCGTCGCCAGCGCCGTGCTGCTGGTCGCCGGCTCCGTCGTCTGCGCGCTCTCGGACTCCCTGGCCCCCATGCTCGTCGGCCGTGCGCTGCAGGGCCTGGCGATGGGCTACATCCCCGTCGGCATCGCCCTGCTGCGCCAGGTCGTGCCGCCGCGCCTGGCCGGCTCGGCCATCGCCGCGATGAGCGCCACGCTGGGCGTGGGCGGTGCGATCGGGCTGCCGCTGTCGGCCTGGATCGTGCAGGTCGGCGACTGGCACGTGCTCTTCTGGGTGGCCGCCGGTCTCGGCGCAGCCGTGCTCGCCGCGATGCTCGTGCTGGTCCCCCGCGACCTCGACACCACGCCCGCCCGCTTCGACGTCGGCGGCGCGCTCGGCCTCGCGCTGGGCCTCGTCCTCTTCCTCGTCGGAATCTCCAAGGCCAGCGAGTGGGGCTGGACCTCGGGTCGCACCCTCGGCTTCATCGTCGTCGGACTGCTCGTGCTGGTCGCCTGGGGCGCCGTCGAGCTGCGCACCCCCGAGCCGCTCGTCGACCTGCGCGCCACGTCCCGCCTCCCCGTGCTGCTCACCAACGTCGCGGCCGTGGCGGTCGGCATGGGGATGATGGCGCAGGCCGTCGTGGTCCCCCAGCTGCTCCAGCTGCCGGAGGTGCTCGGCTACGGCCTGGGCCAGTCGATCCTCGCCGCCGGCCTCTGGATGGCGCCGGGCGGACTGATGATGATGGCCTTCGCACCGGTCTCCAGCCGGCTCATGCGCACCCTGGGCCCGAAGGCCACCCTGATGATCGGTGCCGCCGTCCTGGGTGGTGGCTACCTCCTGGCCCTCGTGATGACGGCCAGCGCCTGGCAGCTCGCCGTCGCCTCGATCGTCATCAGCGTCGGCGTCGGGATCGGGTACGCCGCGATGCCGGCGCTCGTGCTCGACGCCTCTCCCCCGCACGAGGCCGGCTCGGCCGTCGGCGTCAACGCGCTCTCCCGCTCGCTCGGCACCACCCTGGCTGCCGCCCTCATGGGCACGGTCCTCACCAGCAGCACCATGGACCTGGGCGGGATCGGCGTCCCGACCGAGGGAGCCTTCCAGGCCTGCTTCGTGATCGGTGCCGCTGCAGCGTTCCTGGGCGTGGCGATCGCGGCCCTCATCCCCCGCTCCCCCCGACCGCTCGAGGCAGCGCCGGCCACGTCGCCGGACGGCCAGCTCGCCCGCTCCTGACGCGACCCGGCTCAGAGCGAGTCGAGCCGGGGCACCACGTCGCGGCACACCGACTCGGTCCAGGCGACCGGGTCCTCGCCTCCGGGCATGAGGGCGACCAGGTCGACACCGGCGGCGGCGTACGACTGCATCTCCCGCAGGAACCCGTCGGTGTCGCCGGTCGGGTCGGCGGCGGTCACGATGGTCGTGCGGATCTCCGCCGGGTCCCGACCGACGTCCTCGCAGTGGCGACGCAGCACGTCGAGCTTGTGCCGGACGACCTCGGGGCTCTCGGCGAGGAGGTTGCAGGCGTCGGCGTACGTCGCCACGAGCCGCAGGGTCTTGCGCTCGCCGCTCCCGCCGACCAGCACCGGGGGCGCCGGCTGCTGCACGGGGCGGGGCACGCAGACGGTCTCCGCCAGGGAGTAGTGGGTGCCTTCGAAGGGTCCGTCGTCGTCGCTCCACATCTGCCGCACGATGTGCAGCGTCTCCTCCAGCCGCTCGAAGCGCTCGGAGGTCGAGGGGAAGGGCACGCCCAGCCCCTCGTGCTCGCGGGCGTACCAGGCGGCGCCGATGCCCAGCATCCCCCGGCCGCCGGACAGCACGTCGAGCGTGGTGACGGTCTTGGCCAGCAGTCCCGGCCAGCGGTAGGTGGTGCCGGTGACGAGCAGGCCCAGGCGCAACCGCTCCGTGACCGCCGCGAGGTAGCCGAGGGTCGTGTACCCCTCCAGCATCGGCTCGGCGGGCCCTCCCAGGTCCTCCATCTGGAACCAGTGGTCCATCGCGGTGAACCACTCCACGCCGCCCTGGTCGGCGACCCGGGCGGTCTCGCCGAGCCGCTCGACGAGGCGGGTCTCCCACTCCGGGTGGCTGAAGCTGGCGTAGTGCACTCCGACTCGCATGGAGGACACCTACGCCGGTTACGGTGGCGGACATGCCCGTCGAGACGCCGCACCTGCGCGTCGACCTCGGGCGGCTGCGACGCAACGTGCGCCACGTCGCGGAGCAGGCGGCCAGCGCCCGGATCGCGCTGCGACCGCACGCCAAGACCCACAAGAGCTTGGAGATCGCCAGGCTCCAGCTCGCGAGCGGCGCGGTCGGACTGACCGTGGCGACCGTCGGCGAGGCCGAGGCGTTCGTCCGCGGCGGCTGCACCGACGTCTTCATCGCCTACCCGATCTGGGTCGACGAGGGCCGCGCCCAGCGGCTGCGCGACCTCGCCGAGCAGGCCAGGGTGGCGATCGGCGTGGACTCCGTGGAGTCCGCCGCCAACGGCGGACGCCGCCTCGGCGGATCCGGCATCGAGGTGCTGGTCGAGGTGGACTCGGGGCACCACCGCACCGGCGTGCCCCCGAAGGACGCCGGGCACGTGGCGAAGGCCGCCGCCCGGGTCGGGCTACCGGTCCGGGGCGTCTTCACGTTCCCGGGCCACGGCTACGCGCGGGGAGCCGCCGACGAGGTGGTCGCGGCCGAGGCGACGGCCCTGCGCGTGGCGCGGGAGTCGGTGGAGGCCGCGGGCCTGGACTGCCGCGTCGTGTCGGGGGGCTCGACCCCCACGCTGGCCGCGAGCCTGGGCAGCGCTGGCGCCAGCGGCGACCTGGGGCGGGTGACCGAGCTGCGCCCCGGGGTCTACGTCTTCGGCGACGCCCAGCAGTGGGAGCTCGGCACGGTCGACCCCGACGACATCGCCCTCACCGCCCGGGCGACAGTGGTCAGCCACGCCGGCGGCCGGGTCGTGCTGGACGCCGGGTCGAAGGTGCTGGGCGCCGACCGCGCGGCGTACGCCACCGGCTACGGGCGGATCCTCGAGCGTCCGCGGGCGCGCGTCGTGTCGCTGGCCGAGCACCACGCGGTCGTGGAGTGGCCCGGCCGCCGCCCCCGCCTGGGGAGCCAGGTCGACGTCGTGCCCAACCACGTGTGCGCCGCGGTCAACCTCGCCGACGTGCTCTGGGTCGAGGAGGCCGGGCGGCTGCGCGCCTGGGACGTGGCGGCCCGCGGGCTCAACTCCTGACCGTCCTCAGTCCACTCCCAGGTGGGCGATCTACGATCGGCGCCATGCTGACCCGCCGCTCCCCCCGCTCGACGACGCGCGCCGTGGCCGCGCTGACCACCCTCGTCTGCCTCGGCGCGCTCTCCGCGTGCGGGGACGACGGCGAGGAGACCGCGACCGACACGCCTGCGGCCTCGGCCAGCGAGAGCGGCGACGCAGGCTCCTTCGAGCCGCCCGCCGAGGGCGAGTGCGCCTACCCCGCAGACGGCAGCCCGTCGGTGGAGGGCATCGAGGCCCCGCCGGCGGACCCCGAGGTCGAGGGCGAGGTCGACGTCACGATCGCCACCAGCGCCGGCGAGATCGCCGCGACCCTCGACGCCGACCGCACACCGTGCACGGTGGGCTCGTTCGTCTCCCTGGTGGAGCAGGGCTACTTCGACGGCACCGAGTGCCACCGCCTCACCACGCAGGGCATCTTCGTCCTGCAGTGCGGCGACCCGACGGCCACCGGCACGGGCGGCCCCGGCTACACGATCCCCGACGAGCTGACCGGCGACGAGACCTACCCCGCCGGCACGCTGGCTATGGCCAAGACGCCCTACCCGGACTCGGGCGGCTCGCAGTTCTTCATGGTCTACGAGGACACGCCGCTCCCGGCCGAGTACACCGTCTTCGGCCAGGTGGACAAGGCCGGCGTCGAGGTGTTGCGCGAGGTCGCGGCCGACGGGACGGCGACCGGCCAGCCCGACGGTCCCCCGGCGACCCCCGTGGTGCTGGAGACCGTCAGCGCAGGCTGAGCCCGGAGGGGGTCAGCGCAGGCTGAGGTCGACCCCGCTGAGCCGCACCGAGGCGTCCCAGCACGCCCGGGCGAGATCCGGGTCGGAGGCGCGGGCGCTGCGCCCCACCAGGGTCGGCCAGCCGAAGAACTCCTTGAACCCGTCGGGGCCGACGTAGGAGTTCCCGGGCACGTCCATGGTCGCGGCGTACAGCGTGGGCAGCGCGCCGCGCCACACGGGCATGCCGACGAGGTGGTGCCCCCACGAGCCGATCCAGCTCAGCCACCCACGCCCGCTGCTCGCGGTGATCGCGGTGGCGGTGGTGCCGGGGTGCGCGCCGGTGACGCGCAGCGAGGAGCCCCGCTCGCTGAGCCGGCGCTGCAGCTCCAGGAGGAACAGCATGTTGGCGAGCTTGGAGGCGGCGTACGCCGCGTAGGGCTGGTAGCCCCGCCGGGCCCAGTCCAGGTCGGTGACGTCGAGGTCGCCGTGGTGGTGGGAGTTGCTCGAGACGACCACGACCCGGTCACCGATCCGCGGGAGCATCCGCAGGGCGAGCGCGTGGTGGCCGAGGTGGTTGGTGGCCAGGTGCAGCTCGACCCCGTCGACCGACGTCGCCTGCGGCACCCCGAGGATGCCGGCGTTGTTGACCAGCACGTCGACGTCGCCGATGCGCTCGGCGAAGGCCTGCACCGACGACAGGTCCGAGACGTCGAGCCGCTCCACGACCGCCCGGCCGGGTCCGGTCATGCCGGCAGCCGCCTCGGCGCCCTTCTCGGGGTTGCGCACCGCCAGCACGACCTCGGCCCCGCGGTGCACCAGCACCTTGGCGGTGAGCAGGCCGATGCCGCTGGTGGCGCCGGTGACGACGAAGCGCCGCCCGTGCTGGGCCGGGACGGCGGTCCAGGGCGCGCCGGTCACGGCTGCGCGGGCTCCGCTCCGGAGGCCGGGGCGGGCCGGGCGGCGACGGAGTCGTCGGAGGGCTCGAGGAGACCGCCGGACAGGTCGCCGGTGCGGTACTGCACCGGGTCGCCGAGGGTCACGGTCCGGCCGACGGTGCACAGCCGGTCCTGGATCTTCTGCACGGAGCGGGCCAGCGACTCCCGCGCCGCATCGCCGCCCTCACCCTCGGGGAAGCTGACGTCGAAGGTGACCGTGAGCCCGGTGAGGTGGTTGCCGCCCTCGTCGCGGACCTTGTGGCCCGAGGCGTGCGCGGCGAAGGAGGCGAAGGGAGCGCGCTTGCCGGTCAGGAAGTCCAGGTCGATCGCCCCGCACCCGGCCAGCGCCGCCAGCAGCAGCTCGACCGGGGTGAAGTCCGGGTCCTCCCCGGAGCCGATCGGCAGCACTCCCCCGCGACCGTTGGTCGCCTTGTAGCGCCTCTCGCCGATCCGGACCATGTCGATCTCGCGCAGGGTCTCGTCGCGGGCCGTCTGGGTTCCCGCCTGCTCCTCAGCCATGGGCACAGCGTGCCAGAGCGGACGGCGGTCCACCGCCAGGGTCCCCGACCGGGTGAACGACACGCCGACGACTTGATCGAGCAGCGCGTCCCCGGCACGGTGGACAGCTGACCGAACGCACGCGAGACGGAAGGCGAGCCATGCTCACCCTCACCCAGAACGCCACGCTCATCGTCAAGGAGATCGCCGACCAGCAGGGCGGCGCCGCGGGATCCGGACTCCGGATCTCCGCCGAGCCCGGCCCGGAGGTGGGCCTCAACGTCACCACGGCCGAGACCGCCGAGCCCGGCGACCAGGTCCTCGAGCAGGACGGCGCGACCGTCTACCTCGACGAGAACGCCGCCAGCATGCTCGACGACAAGGTCCTCGACGCCGCCGTCGACGAGGGCGGCCGCGTCGAGTTCGCCCTCGGCGTCCAGGGCTGAGCCCAGATCCACCGATGATCGCCGTCGCGAGCGGCACCAGGCGGGTGCGCTGGCAAGGCGCCGGCGCGAAGGCCTGCTGGGTGCCCGTCGAGCGTCGGCAACGCAGCCAGGGCGCCCGCATGGTGTCGCGTAGCAGGCGAGGAT
>CAEZYQ010000069.1_pt1 | contig 9490 bp, 7 predicted proteins | sample 7265561 | NCBI WGS metagenome assembly CAEZYQ01 (sample SAMEA6813939, study PRJEB35770) | uncultured Nocardioides sp. | biome: Freshwater; feature: Freshwater reservoir; material: water | place: Czech Republic | collected 2017-04-14 | depth 30m m | reverse complement strand
GGTCGGCAGCCCGGCCTCCCATGACGACGTCAACGACTCGGGCCGGACCAGGACCGGCGCGGAGCCGACCAGCAGTGCGGCGCCAATGACCACGACCGCCCCTATCGGGCGTGCCTTGCCCTCACCGACCACCCAGGCAAGCATGGCGCCGGCCAGGGCTACCAGGAAGCTGACGCCGCTGGCGCCGACCCAGGGCAGCCACAGCGCGAACGGGGTGTCCAACGTGGCCCAAGCCAGCCGGGTCCACGGAAACCCACCGAGCGGCCAGGTCGACATCGCGGTCTCGACCGCCACCCACACACCCGCTGTCCACACCGGCCAGCCGCGCAACCGGCGCACCAGCGCGATCCCGAGGCCCGCGAGGGCGTAGCAGCCGGCGACAACGGGGCTCAGCAGCAGCCAGGCGTCGGTGCCGACGGCCCGCATCCACCCCGTCAGGACAAGCGTGTAGCCGAGCCCGAACAACAACCCGAGAAGCAACGAGTAGCGCAGGGACACCCGTTGAAGGAGAAGCACCAGCGCTGCGATCGCCAACGGTAGGAGCCAGCGCTGCTCCCACGGGGCACTGGCTCCCGCGGCGGCAACCCCGGCCAGCGATGCCGCCGTCAGGCCTGCGAGCCGGTGGCGGCGCCGTGGCCGGTCGACGGATGCACATGCCGTGTCGCCCGCTTCAGCCGCACGGGCCGCTAAGGGAGTTGGAGGCGTGGGGGGCGGGGAAGGAACGGGCGCTGGTGTCACCGCTTACTCCGGTCGGGTCAGAGAGTCCAGGAGCTTGGCGAGCTCCTCGGTGGAGGCTTCCCCGATCACCCGGTCCACCACGTTGCCGTCTGGGTCCAGGGCGAGTGTCACCGGCAATCCGGGGACGCGGGTGTCGTTGAGCACGACCCCGTCGACGTCCACGAGCTGCGGGTATCCCACGCCTGTGCTGGCCAGAAAGTCCGCGGCCGCCTCCGGTCGGTCCTGGGTGTTGATGCCGACGAACCGGATGTCGGGGTTGCGTTCAGCGGCCTCCGCGAGTATCGGCATCTCCTTGCGACACGGTCCACACCACGACGCCCACAGGTTGACCACGGCCGGACCGGCCAGCCGGGACGCGTCCACCGTTCTTGACTCGTTCAGACAAGGCAGGTCCACCGCTGGCAGCCGGTCAGGGCTCTCCTGCCCGGTGCCGTCGCGCTCCAGCCCGGCGCAACGATCGAGCCCGGCCACCGCGATCGGTTCGACCGGCGGAGCCGCGAAGTCCTCTATCGGGGCGTCGCGCGATGGTGCGCCGCACGCGGAGAGCAAGGCGGTCGTCAGCCCCCAAGCGAGTGTCCATCTCAAGACTCGTCGTTGGCGTGCGGTCGGTCGTGCCACGTGCCTGCCTGCTCTCTGGTTGCCGGTGCAACCCGGCGGGGGTGGACAGAGCTGCTATGTAGGGTAGTAGGCGTCCTGCGGCGCGATCGGCGCGCACCTTTGAGACACGAGGAGTAGCACTGCGATGACGAGCCGTCGCCGGGGAGGGGCGCGCGCCGCGGCCGCCCTCGTCGTGGCCACCATGGGACTAGTGGGACTATCAGCGTGCACAACGGACCCCGGTACGCCCACAGCTACCGACGGCGTTGTTGAGGTTATCGCGCCGCAGGATCGGCAACAGGTCAAGCCGTTCACCGGCGAACTGCTCGATGGCGGCGACTTCGACAGCGCCTCCCTGGCGGGCAAGGTGGTCGTCTACAACGTGTGGGGCTCCTGGTGCGCGCCCTGTCGCACCGAAGCCCCTGTGTTGAAGCGAGTCTCGGAGGAAACCCGAGATCTGGGGGTGCGGTTCGTCGGGATCAACGTGCGCGACAACGACGCCGCCGCGCGAGCGTTCGAGGACAGCTACGGCATCGAGTATCCGAGCATCACCACTGACACCTCAAGCGATGCGGTGCTCGCCTTCGGCCCGGCGCTGCCACCCAGCGCTGTTCCGAGCACCCTGGTCGTCGACACCGAGGGTCGCCTCGCGGCCAGGATCGTCGGACCCACGGATTACTCGACCTTGTCGACGATCGTCACCGAGACCGCCGCGGAATCGGACCCAGACCAGTGACTGACGTCCAGACACAGGCGACCGAAACCACCCCAGCAGGTTCGACGCCCGCGCCGCCGTCCTGGGGATGGCTGCGGTGGGCGTGGCGGAACCTGACCTCGATGCGCACCGCGGTGATCCTGCTCGCGCTGCTCGCGCTCGCCGCGATCCCCGGCTCACTGTTCCCGCAGCGCAACGTCGCCAGCGACCCGGCCGCGGTGATCAACTACGCACGAGAGAACCCCCGCATCGCGCCGTGGCTGGACCGGCTCGGGATGTTCGACGTCTACGCCTCCTCCTGGTTCGCCGCCATCTACGTCCTGCTGCTGGTCTCGATGACCGGATGCGTCCTGCCGCGCTCGCGTCGACTGTGGCAGTCGGTACGCGGCGCTCCCCCGCCGGCCCCGCGCAACCTGGGCCGGCTCGAGGGGCACCGCACCTGGGACACCAAGCAGGAGCCGGTCGAGGTGATCGCGACCGCGGCGGCGCACCTGCGCCGCAAGGGGTTTCGCGTCGTCACCACTGGCGAGGAGGTCCGCGCCGAGCGGGGCTACCTGCGGGAGGTCGGCAATCTCGCTTTCCACCTCTCTCTGTTGGTGTTCCTGGTCGGGATCGCTGCCGGCAGGCTGTTCGGGTTCGAGGGCCGGGTCGCCGTCGCCGAGGGCGGGACTTTTGCAAACGATCTTTCCCAGTACGACGCTTTCACCCCCTCGGCATGGACTGATGTGGACGGCCTGGAACCGTTGTCCTTCCGGCTCGAGGAGTTCGACGTCTCCTACCAGACCAGCGGCCCCAACCTCGGCCAGCCGACAGAGTTCGCGGCCCGGCTCGCCTACCGCGCCGGCAGCGCTCAGGAGAAGACCATCACCGTCGAACCGAACCACCCCCTCGACGTCAACGAGACCAAGTTCTTCCTCACCGGCAACGGCTACGCCCCACTGATCACGGTCCGCGACGGCCGCGGCGAGGTCGTGTTCACAGGGCCGGTGATCTTCTTGCCCCTGGATTCAAGTTTCGCCTCCGACGGCGTGGTCAAGGTGCCGGACGCCCAGCCGACCCAGCTGGCCTTCGAGGGCTTCTTCCTGCCCACCGCCGACATCGGACCGCAAGGGCCCTACTCGGCGTTCCCCGACGCGTTGAACCCCCAGTTGTTCCTCACCGCCTACACCGGTGACCTCGGGTTCGGCGACGGCGTACCGCAGTCGGTATTCACCCTCGACAAGGACCAGCTCACCCAGGTGCGCCAAAACGGCCAACCCCTCAGCCAGGCGCTCTCGGTGGGAGAAACCATGCGGCTGCCCGGTGGTCAAGGCAGCCTCACGTTCGACGGGGTCTCCCGGTTCGCGAACTTTCAGGTCGCCTACGACCCTGGCAAGGAGATCACCCTGGTGGCGGCGGTCGTCCTCATGGTCGGGCTCACCGCCTCGCTCGTCATTCGCCGCCGCCGAGTCTGGCTGCGGCTGCGACCCACCGAAGACGGCGGGTCCCTGGTCGAGGTTGCCCGCTACTCCCTGACCCGCCGCGAACCCCCGCCCGACGAGATCGAGAACCTCATGGCCGCACTGCACCGCCCGGACCGCTCCGCCACCGCAAGCAAGGACGCTCCCGCATGATGTTCGACGCACAGACATTCGCCCAGCTCTCCAACGGTCTGGTGTACTCCGCCATCGCCGTCTACGCGCTGGCGCTGCTGGCCTACGCCGCCGAAACCGCCGGCCGGGTAGCAACCACCGGCACGGTGGGCGCCGACTCCCAAGCCCGCAGCCGGCTGGTGGGCGCCGCCACGATCGGCGCCGGCTCACCGGACCGCAGCCGGCTGGCAGACGCCGCCCCGGTGGTCGACGACCCACCCTCCCGCAGCCGCCAGCTGGGCGCGGTGGGCACGTCGCTGACCGTACTGGCGTTCGGGCTCAACCTCGGCGGCGTGGTCACCCGGGGCCTCGCCGCCGGCCGGGCGCCATGGGGCAACATGTACGAGTTCGTCCTCGTCTGCGCGCTCACGGCCGCCGCGGCGTACCTGGCATTCCTGTCCCGGCGCCCGGTACGCGCCTTCGGCGTGTGGATCGTGGCCATCGTCCTGCTCGCCCTCGGCCTGGCCGTCACCGTCCTCTACACCCCCGCCGGCGACCTGGTACCGGTGCTGGACTCGTACTGGCTGGTGATCCACGTCGCCGCCGCGATCACCGCCGGCGGGGTCTTCACCGTCGGAGCTGTGGCGACCGCCCTGTTCCTGGTGCGCCACCGCCAAGAACGACGCGGCACCGCACAGGAGCCCCGGGGGCGCTACGCCGCCAGCCTGCCCACCACGCGCACCCTGGAGCAGGTCGCCCACACCGCCCACATCTTCGCCTTCCCGATCTGGACCTTCGCGGTGATCGCCGGCGCCATCTGGGCCGAGAACTCCTGGGGCCGCTACTGGGGCTGGGACCCCAAGGAAACCTGGGCCTTCATCACCTGGGTCTGCTACGCCGCCCACCTCCACGCCCAAGCGACCGCCGGGTGGCGCGGCGTCCGCGCCTCCTGGTTCGCCCTCGCCGGCTACGCCGCGTTCCTGTTCAACTTCTTCGGGGTCAACCTGTGGATCACCGGCCTCCACTCCTACGCCGGCGTCTAACGCACGCCCATCGGCCCAGGACTCGTAGTCTCCAAGACGCACCGGCGCGGACTCCCCAGCCCTTCACCACGACAGGACCAGAATCATCATTGCCATGAACGCCAGCGACCTGGTGATGTCGGGACCGCTCGTAGTCGCGGCACTGCTAGCGATCGCCGCAGGACTGGTGTCCTTCCTCTCTCCGTGCTGCCTTCCCCTCGTGCCCGGTTACCTGTCCTACGTCGCCGGGATGTCCGGCGCGGAGAACCACCAACCCACCGACGCGTGCGCCACCGGAACCTCCCCCGACAGCTCCACCGCGACGAAGACCGAGACCAGCACGACCACCGCCCGTGCGCCCGGCACACGCCGGGTGGTCCTGGGCGCCGTCCTGTTCGTCGCCGGATTCGCCGCGGTGTTCACCAGTTACGGCGTCCTGTTCGGCACCTTCGGCGCCCTGCTGATCGCCCATCAAGAGACGCTGGTCCGCGTCCTGGGTGGCCTCACCATCGTCTTCGGATTGATGTTCACCGGCCTGTTCTGGCGACTTCCCATCGCTAGCCGCAGCCTCAAGCTCGGCTACCGCCCGCGCGCCGGACTCGCCGGCGCACCGCTGCTGGGTGTCATGTTCGGACTCGGCTGGACCCCATGCATCGGACCCACCCTCGCCGCCGTGCTCACCTTGGCCACCAGCAGCGCCGGCGCCGGCCGCGGCGCCTTCTTGTCCTTCGCCTACAGCATCGGCCTGGGGATCCCGTTCATCGTGGCGGCGTTCTCCGTCTCCCGGGCAATGGCCCGGCTTCAGTGGGCGCGACGCCACGCATCCACCGTGATGCTCATCGGCGGGCTGGTCATGATCGCGCTCGGCATCCTCCAAGTCAGCGGCCTATGGCTCGACTTGATGACACGGCTCCAAGGCGTGGTCGCCAACTGGCAGACGCCGATCTAGCCGATCTGACCAGTGATACCGCAGACGTGTCTTGTCCCGGGAGCTACCCGGCGTGCCGGGCGGGCTTGTCACCGGCTGTGGTGGGCACCAGTCGCGGGACGAGCCGGATGTAGACGAGCATCCCGATCAACTCCACGAGCGTTTGGGTGACCACGATGGCTGGGGTGATGGCGTAGCCCGTCGGCAGGGCGAGCGCGAGCGGCAGGACCACCAAGGAGTTGCGGGTCGCCCCGGTGAAGATGAGTGCTCGGGAGCGGCCGGGGTCGAGGCGAGCGGCACGCGCGGCGGCGAGTCCCAGGAACGCCATGGCAACCAAGAATCCGACGTAGACGGGGACCACCGTGAGCACCTCCTCAAGCCGGCCTTCCAGCCTCGGGACCTGGCTCCCCACTACGACGAACAGGGTGAGGGCCATCAGGGGGACCATCGCGGCCGTCATCCCGCGAGAGACCGCGACACCGGCGCGGTGACGCGCCGCGAGGGCCTCGGTGACCCAGGCCAGGGCGAGGGGCAGCACGATCAGGACCGCGAAGGCCTCGAGAAACGGCTCGACCTCGACGATGTCGGCGAGCTCGGCCCCCAGGAAGAGCCACAGCAGCATCGGAAGGGCCACCATCTGGGTCAGCATCAGCAGCGGCGATGCCGCGACCAGCCGCTGACTATCTGCGCCGGCCAGCCCAGAGAACACGATCACGTAGTCGATGCAGGGCGTCAGGAGGGTCAGCAAGACCCCAATGAGCACCGCCCGGGGCAAGGGTACGAACATGGTGAGCGCGGCGACGACCACCGGGACGATCGCAAAGTTCAGAAGGAGAGCAGTGACAAGGAACCGGATGTCACGAAACGCCCCGACCACCTTGGTGAGCGGCACTTGGAGGAATGTCGCATAGAGCACCGCGCCGAGCACCGGATAGATGGTGAGCTCGAGCAGATGTGAGCTCCCGGGCCAAGCCATGCCGACCCCAGCACCCGCCGCCACGCCGGTGAGGTAGATGGCGATCTGGTGACGCTCCAGCCGCCCCACCACGAACAACACGGACTCCGTTTCACAGATCGGATCGCGAGGCCGCGCGACGACCAGGCAGCAGCTCCCCTGCGACGCGGGCACGGCAGGCAGGCACAGCCGAATCTTACGCAGACCCGGACCGCTCACGCGCGCCGTGGCGGAGCCGCGCCGTGATTGTTCGAGGCGATCCTCGATGCCCAGTCCGGTGCCGATCGCCGCGACGTGGCTCTCGTCGCCGGTGGACCGAGTCACGGACCACACCCGCGCCCCGGCTTTGAAGGCCTCAAGCAGCCGGGCAACGGCCTGACTTGCCTGGCTCCTGGCGAGTCTCCCTGCAGACCCGGACTCGGTCGTTTCGCACCAAGGCTCCTGTCTTAGCCGCCTAGGTCGCGCCGCTTCGCCAGACCTCAACCCGCACCCTCAACGGGGGACATACCCCTGCGCCACTGAAAGTGTTGGCAATGCCGCGTCAACGGACCGGCCGCCGCCAGCCGCGTGGGACACGGCCGCCGCACCAGGAGCTCGCTGTACTGGGGGAGTCAAGCCGCGGCAACGCCCGGCATCGCGGTGAGTGCAATGCCGGGCGCTGCAACGCTTCAGGTCGTGCCTCAGGGCCTCGGTCCGGGAATCCTGCTCGGGGTGCGACCGAGCAGCGTCCGGAACAGATCGGTCTGGTCGATGACGCCGGTGACATTGGCGCCCTGCGGCCCCGACGCCGCGACCCGGATCTGGGCGCCGGTGTGGTCGGAGCCGGTGTCGCTGGTGGAGTATGCGACGGTCATCGGGTCGCCGTCGGCGGTCTGCAGGGTCGCTACCTGCTTACCGTCGCTGACGCCGCCCACGATCTGGGTGGAGTGCGCGTGGTCGCCGGTGACGATGATCAGTGTGTCGGGGTTCTTCGCCTGGAAGGCCAGGGCGACTTGGACCGCCTCGTCGAGCTCGCGCAGGTCACCGATGGCGCCGCAGATGTCCGAGCCGTGCTCCTGCTTGTCGATCATCGCGGACTCGGCCTGAAGGAAGAATCCCTTGGGGTTGTCCAGGAGTTCGATGGCCTTTTCGGTCATCGTCGACAGGTCCGGCTGGTTGCCGCGGTCGGCTTCCTGGCACTTCGTGGTGGGACCCCCGGCACCGGGCGGGGCGGTCGCGACCAGCGGCTTGTACATCGGGGTCATGTTGCCGCCGGCGAACAGTCCGAGCACCGGCCCGTCGTCGAGCGAGGTCACTGCCTCCAGGTCCGCCTTGTCCTCGAGCACTCGGTATCCGTGCTGCTGCTGGGCGTAGTCCAGCACGGTAGGACCGGCGTCAGTGGCCTGGGAGTATCGGTTCAGGCCGCCGCCCATGAGCACGTCGACCTCGTTGTCAACCAGTTGCTCGGCAATGGAGCCCTTGCCCCCGGCCGACTTCCGCGCGGACGGGCAACTCGCCATATCGAGGGGGCCCTGGCAGGCTCGCGCGTTGATGTGCGAGGCGGCCGCGGCCGGGGTCGCGTCGGTGATCTCGGACGTGGTGATGTTGCCGACCAGCCGGCCGTCCCGCTTATAGCGTTCCAGCACGGTCTCGTAGTCCTCCCCGGGCACGTTGGCGGCAACGCTCGGGCCTTGGGAGATCCGGCCGTCAACCGTCTTCTTGCCCGTCGACCATCCGCTCGCGGTCGGCGCGGAGTCAGACACGTAGGCGATCGGATAGTCCGGGCCCGGCCCGACCTTGAGACCATAGGTCGTCATCGCCCCCGTGAACGGGAGCGCATCGAGACCCGGGAAGCGGCCACCAGCGCCGACCTCGTAGTTGCGCGCAGCGGTGATCATCGAGTCATCCATGCCGTCCCCGATGATGAGGATGACGTTGCGCGGCTTGGCCGACTTGATCTCCTTGGCCAGGGCGGCAGACCGGTCGCCGGTGAACCCTGGCTCTGTGGAAGTCTGGATGGCAGCTGAGGCGGCCACGCCGCCGACAGCCATCAAGCCGGCGAGCGCGCCAGCGGCAGTTATTACGCGCTTGTTCCGGCGCATTGAGGTTCCTTTCGTCGGGTCAGAACCGCAGGATCATCGGCCATCGTTTCGGCTCGGGGAGAGCTGCCCGAAGGAGTGGTGACGATTGAATGACCGCAGGGAGACGATGGGCTTGCGCCCGCCCGCGATCTTCGGGCCGCCGCATCGCGTCTTGTCATCGCGCTGCGTCGAGCCGGCCAACCGAAGCGGTGGCGCCCTCAGCACGTTGCCCGTGGAACCAGGCGACCTGTGCCTGGCGGAGCGGGCGGCGCCATCTGACGGCTGAGGATCAGCACGGTCACTCGAGATGATCAAAGCGGCCGGGCGCACCCGTCGGTCTCCGCAGCACCCTTCTTCCGGTGTGGGCGGGAACGCTCTGCTGAAAGCTGCCGGACGCGGAGTCGCTTTGATGAGCAGGTTTGACGGGGGACAAGGCCATGGCGGCGGCAGTCAAGGGGACAGCAGCCACCTGAACGCAGGATAGAACACGCCGGCCGCGACGCGAGTTCCCGCGACGCTGTAGATGAACGCGAACAGTGTTCTGCCGGATGTTCGACCTGGTCGCCTGGAACAGCTTCGGGCGTGACATCCCGGTGAGGTCGCCATTGAGCAGGGTGATCCCGGCGCTGTCGATGGCTACGTCGATTCCGACGCCTATCGCAGTGCCCACCTCGGCGCGGCCACCGGGCAGCCCACTTCCCCCATCTACTATCAGAGTTAGTAGACTCTTGCCGACGGCGCGTCGACGATCTGGTTTTCGGGCTCTTCGTACTTCAGGTGGGGATGAGGGTGTCGAGTCCTCCGCCGATGAGCAGCATGCGTAGCCGGTAGTTGTCGTAGTTGCGGAAGCCGCGGGCGACGCGGCGGTGGAGTTCGATGAGTCCGTTGATGGCTTCGGTGCCGC
>CAEZYQ010000068.1_pt1 | contig 9554 bp, 6 predicted proteins | sample 7265561 | NCBI WGS metagenome assembly CAEZYQ01 (sample SAMEA6813939, study PRJEB35770) | uncultured Nocardioides sp. | biome: Freshwater; feature: Freshwater reservoir; material: water | place: Czech Republic | collected 2017-04-14 | depth 30m m | reverse complement strand
GCGGGGCGCGCGCCACGGGTCGCGGCGCGGCGACGGTGGCCCGGGCGACGGGCCGCGCGACGGCGTACGTCGGCACCCAGGCGCGCCGCGCGGCGGGTGCGCAGGGTGCGGAGGACTCCGGGCTCAACCGGCTGATCTACCTGCACTTCTTCAACACCGCCGGCGACGCCGCGGTGGCGATCTCGCTGGCCGGGTCGCTGTTCTTCCAGGTGCCCTCGGGCGAGGCCCGCGGGCAGGTGGCGCTCTTCCTCGGGCTGACGATGCTGCCGTTCGCGATCGTCGCGCCGCTGATCGGGCCGTTCCTGGACCGCTTCTCCCACGGCCGCCGCTGGGCGATCGGGTCGACCATGGCGCTGCGCGCCTTCCTGTGCTGGGCGCTGGCCGGCGCGATCTCGACCGGGGACTCCCCGTGGCTGTTCGCGGCGGCCCTGGGCGTCCTGGTCTCCTCCAAGGCGTACGGCGTCACCCGGGCCGCCGCGGTGCCGCGACTGCTCCCCGACGGGTTCACGCTGGTCAAGGCCAACGGGCGGGTCTCGCTCTCGGGGATCGTCGGGGCGTCGGTCTCCGCTCCCCTCGCGGGCCTGGCCTCGCTGGCGGGCTCGGAGTGGTCGCTGCGCTACGCGTTCGTGCTCTTCGTGGCCGCGACCGTCTTCGCGATCCGGCTGCCGGAGAAGGTCGACTCCTCGGCCGGCGAGGAGGACCTCGTGCTGACCGGCGACTCCGCCGCGCGCACCGGGCGCCGGCCACGCACCCGCATCCCCAGCGCGGTGGCGTTCGCGCTGCGGGCCAACTGCGGGCCGCGGTGGATGAGCGGGTTCCTGCTGATGTTCATGGCCTTCCTGCTGCGCGAGAACCCGCCGCCGTCGGGACTGTCGGCGGAGGTGCTCATCGGCCTCGTGGTCGGTGCCGCCGGCGCCGGCAACGGCCTGGGGGTCGCCGCGGCCTCGCTGCTGAAGCGGATCAACCCCTCGGTCACCGTGGTGCTGGCCCTGCTCGCCGACGCGACGCTGGCGCTGGTGGCGACGCTGTTCTACGGCGTGCTGCCGCTGGTGCTGCTGGGCCTGTTCGCCGGGCTGACGCAGTCGCTGGCGAAGTTCTGCCTCGACGCCACGATCCAGCGCGACGTGCCGACCCGGGTGCAGGCCTCGGCGTTCGCTCGCTCGGACACCACGTTGCAGCTGGCGTGGGTCATCGGCGGGTTCGTCGGCATCGCGCTGCCGCTCGACCCGCCGCGACTCGGGCTCGGGGTGGCGTTCGCGGTGCTGGCGGCGTGGTCGGTCTTCGTGCTGGCCAGCAAGCGGGCTGCGGCGCGGAGCGGGCCGGTGCCGGTCGCGGGGTGACGGGCCGCGCCAGCGGACCCGTCGTCGGTGGTCGAGCGAGCGGCGCGGCTGAGGGACGAAGCCGCGACCCGCGTGTCGAGACCGGGTGACGCGATCACCGACCGCGACCACCGCGATCGGGCTGATCAGCCGTCGAGCTCGTCGGCCAGCGCGCGCAGCACCTTGGCGGTGCGGGCGCCGGCGGCCTTGTCGGGGTGCCGGCCGTGGCGGTAGGCCTCGGAGGTGGCGTCGAGCAGCCGGATGACGTCCTCGACGATCGTGACCATCTCGTCGGGCTTCTTGCGCTTGGCCTCGGCCCGGTTGCGGCTGACCGACGCGGGCGCGTCGAGGATGCGCACCTGCAGCGCCTGGTCGCCGCGGCGCCCCTGGGCGATCCCGAACTCGACCTTCGTCCCGGCCTTGAGCGAGGTGGTGCCCTCGGGCAGCGCCTCGGCGCGCACGTAGACGTCAGGCCCGGACTCCTGGGACAGGAAGCCGAAGCCCTTCTCGGCGTCGTACCACTTCACCTTGCCAGTCGGCACTGCACTCGTTCCTCGTTCGGGGGTGGGGCTGCAGCCGTGTGGCCGGAGCCGGGTAAGGATATGCAGGCGGGTGGTGGACCCACCATCGGGATCCGTACGACGAGGGCCGCACCGCGCCCGGACGGCCGGCCCGCGCAGCGGCTCAGCGGCGCACCAGGTCGGGCGCGAGGGTCGCGACGCCGACCACCAGGCCACTGAGGCTGGCCAGCAGGAGCAGCAGGGTCCAGACGACCGAGGGCACCAGGGTCAGCCGGGCGAGCTGGTCGGGGTCGGAGCCGCGACGGCCGGCCCGACCGGCCACGAGCAGCTCCACGAGCGGGCGGGGTGCCGCGAGCAGCAGGAGCCAGGTGACGAGCAGGGCCGCCGCGGTCTGGGTCCGCGCTCCGGCGTACCAGGTCACGAGGGCGACGGCGGTGCCGACCACGAGCACCACGAGCAGCCCGAAGGCGTTGCGGATCCACAGCAGGACGCCGACGAGCATCACGACCAGCGACCACAGCAGGAGCAGCGCCCGGCCGTCGGCGAGCAGCAGCGCTGCGCCGAGGCCGAGGACGGCGGGCGCGAGGTAGCCGGCCGCGAGCATCGCGACCATGCCGGGACCGCGCGGGCGACCGCGGGAGAGGGTGACGCCGCTGGTGTCGGAGTGCAGCCGGATGCCCTGGAGGCGCCGGCCGACCAGCAGGGCGACGAGCGCGTGCCCGGCCTCGTGGACGAGCGTGACGCCGAGCCGCACCCGCGGCCAGGTGAGCGGCCAGACCACGAGGACCGCGGCCACCGCCCCGAGGAGCAGCACCGTGGTGGCCCCGGGCAGCGGCTGCCGGGAGCCGAGGTCGGTCCAGACACGCGACCAGGCGTCGCGGGCCGGGTCGTTCACCCGGCGAGCCCGCCGAGCCCGTCGCGCACGTGGTCGTCGAGCCAGTCCGGGAACTCCAGCAGCGACTCCAGCACCACGTCGGTGCCGGCGTCGAGCAGCTCGGAACGGGTGCACCCACCGGTGAGCACCGAGACGCTGAGCGCGTCGGCGGCGTGCGCGCCCTCGACGTCGTGGACGTGGTCGCCGACGTAGACCCCGGCGCCCTCCTCGCGCAGCACCTCGGACTTGCCGACGCCCCACACCCAGCCCTCGAGCCGGTCCGCGCGCAGGTCGAGGTGGTCGAGGTGGAGCCGGGCGTTGGGGGTGAACTTGCCGGTGACGACCAGGACCCGGCCGCCGTGGCCACGCACCGCGTCGAGGGCGGCGTGGGCACCCGGGAGCGCAGGGACCGACGTAATGGCGTGGTCGGGGTAGAGCGCCCGGAACCGGTCCCCCGCCGGGCCGATCTGCTCCTCGGGCACGTGCCCGGCGAGGAGGTGCTCCAGCGGCGGTCCGAGCCGCTCGGTCATCTGCTCGACCGGGAAGTCCACGTCCAGCTCGCGACCGAGCGCCCGCAGCACGTCGGCGAAGCCGGGCACGGTGTCGATCAGGGTCATGTCGAGGTCGAAGCCGACGACCGGCCCGGTCGTGGGGGTCGGTCCGGCGCTCACGGGCCCAGGTTAGGCAGGGTCCCCTCGCCGGCTGGAACCGTCGACCGCGGGACGCCCGTGGACGCATCGGTCACAATGGTGCGCTCGGGCACCGTGCGTCTCGCCGTGCCCGCCCTGCCGACGTACGACGGAGAGCACCGTGGACCCGCACCGCCTGCCGCGCCGCGGGCTCCGGGGCGCCCTCACGACCGGCCTCGCGGTCGGTCTGGCGGCGGTGCTGGCGGCCCCCGCAGCCCTGCTCACCGGGGCGCCGGCCGCCGCGGACGAGCGCCGCGACCTCTACCTCGTCACCCTCGACGGTCCCGGCCTGGCGGGCACCGCCCCCGGCCTGGCCCGCGACCTGGCCGGCCTGCAGCTGCGGGCCCGGCAGGACGCGGTGCTCGACGCGGTGGACGCCCCGCCGCCGGCGTACCGCTACGAGAGCGCGCTGAGCGGGGTCGCCGTCGAGCTCACCGCCGACCAGGCGGCCACGTTGGCGGTCGAGCCGGGGGTCGCGCGCGTGGAGGTGGACCGGGTCCGCCCGCTCGCCGGCCGCGGGGGTGCTGGCGACCCGGCACGGCTCAGTCCGGGCGGCTCGGCCCGCGGCGGCGCCGGCACCGTGATCGGCCTGGTCGACACCGGCCTGGACCCCGACTCCCCGCTCTTCGCCGCCAGCCCCCGGCTCGGCCGCGCGCCGTCGGGCCCGGCCGCGGACTGCCGGACCGAGCCCGGCTGGGGCCCGGGCTGGTGCACCGAGAAGGTGGTGGCGGGCGCGTGGTTCGTCGAGGGCTTCGGCACCGACCGGCTCGCGAGCTCTGCCCGGCTGTCCCCGCTCGACGACACCGGGCACGGCACCCAAGTCGCCTCGATCGCCGCCGGCAACGCCGACGTCGCCGTGCGGCTGCGCGGCGAGGAGGTCGGCCGCTACTCCGGGGTCGCGCCGCAGGCGCGGCTCGCCGTCTACAAGGCCTGCTGGACCGCTCCCGACCCCGACGACGACGGCTGCTCGACGGCCGACCTGGTCGCCGCCGTCGACCGGGCGACCGCCGACGGCGTGGACGTGCTCAACCTGTCGGTCGGCGGCCCGGCCGACCTGGACACCCTCGCGCTCGCCCTGCTCGGTGCCGCGGAGGCCGACGTCGTGGTCGTGGGTGCGGCCGGCAACGGCGGCGCCGGGGGGACCGCGCACGCCGCGCCCTGGGTCACCACCGTGGGCGCCGTGACCGGTCCGCGACGCGAGGGCGAGGTCCGCCTGGGCGGCGGCACCCGGCTCGTCGGCGCGAGTGCCGCCACCGAGCGCTCGCCCCGAGCCCGGCTGGTGCGGGGCGCCGACGCCGCTGCGCCGGGAGCCACGCGCGAGCAGGCGCGACGCTGCGTCCCGGGCTCCCTCGACACCGCCCTCGTGGCCGACCGGATCGTGCTCTGCGACCGCGGCGGCGTCGGGCGGGTCGACAAGTCCCAGGCCGTCGCGGCCGCCGACGGCGTCGGCATGGTGCTCGCCGAGACCGGCGGGGCCACCGGCACGCTCGAGGCCGACCTGCACGCCGTGCCCACCGTCCACCTCGACGCCGCCGACGCGAGCCGGCTCCGCTCGTGGGCGGCGCGGCACCCGCGCGGCGCCGTCGTGCTGGTCCCCCGCCCCGTGGTCGACGCAGCGCCGGAGGTGCCCGCCTGGTCCGGCGCCGGCGACCCCACCGCAGCCCACCCCAAGCCCGACGTCGTCGCCCCGGGCGACGGGGTGCTCGGCGCGGTCCCCGACGGCAGCGGCTGGGAGCTGCTCACCGGCACGTCCGCCTCCGCCGCCTGGGTCAGCGGGGTCGCGGCGCGGCTGCGCGCCGAGCGCGGCTGGTCGGCCTCGGCCGTGCGGAGCGCGCTCGTCACGACGGCCGACCCGTTGCCCGTGGGCGTCCTGCGCGCCGGCGCCGGTCGGGTCCGGCAGCAGTCGGTGTCGTCCCCCGGCCTGGTCCTCGGGCTCGACCCGGCCGACTACCGCCGCTGGCTCGAGGGACGGCGCGCGAGCCTCAACACCCCGGCCCTCGTCGTACGTCGCCAGGGGACGGTGACCCGCACCGTCACCAACATCGGCTCGCGGCCGCGCTACGTCTCCACCTCCGTGGTCGGCCTCGACGGCCGGCCCGTCAGCGTGCTCCCCGCTGCGGTCGTGCTCGGACCCGGCGAGAGCCACCGGATCACGGTGCGGATCGGCCTCGGCGACGGCTCGCAGGAGGACGGTGCCGTGCTGCTGCGCACCGGCGACGGCACCCGGGCCAGGCTGCCGCTGCTCGTCACGCGCTAGGCCGCAGCGGTGCCGGGGGCGCCGCGATCGAGTCGCACCAGCGCCGAGCGGCGCTCGACGTGGCGCCGGCTCGCGCTCGAACGAGTGCCGACTCACGCTCGAACTGGCGCCGAGTCACGCTCGAACCAGCGCCGAGTCAGCGCCGGGTCAGCGGGACACGAGGGATGGTCCGGTCAGGTGGCGGGGACGCGGTCCTGGTCGGCGGGGGCGGACTCGGCCATCGCGACCAGGGCCGCGACGGCGGTGGGGGCGTCGGCGGTGACCATGCCGCCGATCCCCTCGGCGCCGGGGCCGGTGATGTCGGTGGTGACGGTGACCAGGGAGCCACCGTCGGTGGCCTCGACGACGTGGTCGATGCGGATCTCGAGCTCGCCCATGCGGATCACGTCGAGGTAGCCGTGGTCGGGGCGGACCTCGACCAGCTCGAAGGCCATCTCGAAGCCGCCGGCCATCACCATCGTCCCGGAGGTGCCGACGCGGAACGGTCCGTCGAGCACGACCCGCTCCACCGGCGGGTCCCAGCTGGCCCAGGTCGAGGGGTCGCTCCACAGCGCGAAGACCCGCTCGGGGGACGCGGTGGTCCGCAGGGTCTCGACGTGGTGGAAGTCCGCGCTGTGCTCCATGGCGCCGGAACCTATGCCAGCTGCGGCCGGGACGCCAGGGTGTGCCGCCCGGACGAGTGGCTGTCCGGACCAGTCGCTGCCGCCGTACGCCGCAGCCCCGCCGACCACGAGGGCCGACGGGGCTGCGGGGTGGAGCGGGTGGTGCTGGTGGTGCGGGGACCGCGGTCAGCTCGAGCGGCCGACCTTCAGCACCATGACGCCGTTCTTCCTGACCTTCTCCACCGTGATGGTGGTGCCGGTCTTGGGCACGTCCACCGAGCTCCAGCCCTGCTGGTAGCGGCCGGGGTGGGAGTCGGTGCCGTGCTCGTCACCGTCGAACCACCAGTCGAGGGTGTCGTCGAAGGTCCGGACCGGGGCGATGGCCGGGAGCTCGAAGGGCTCGCCGAGCCAGTCGATGACCTGCTTCTTGGTCCGGGTCAGGCCGAACGCGGCGTCGAAGGAGGACGTGCGCGGGCGGGCGAGGTCGCCGTCCGGGGTGTGCACGAACTCCGGGTGCGCGTCGACGGGGAGCACCAGTCCGCCACCGGGGTGGTCGCCGACGTTGTTGTCGGTGAACGAGGTGTCCCAGTAGGAGATGAGCGCGCCGGCTCCCTGGCGGTACAGGTCGACGTTGGTCGGCTCCTCCTCGGCGTCACCGAAGTGGTAGACGCTCTTGAGCAGCTTGTCGCGCCCGACGTACTGGCGGTTGTCGACGAGGTAGGCGTTGAGGTACTCCTCGACCTGGGTGCCGTCGGTGGTGGTGAAGCCGTCCAGGCTCCAGCCGTCGGGGCCGCCCTCCGCGGTACCGATCGACTCGCCGTCGAGGGTGATCTCGTCGACCTGGAAGCCGGGCAGCGCCAGCGCCACGTCGGTGAGGTAGCGGAACCGGACGGCGGTCGCCTCGGCGGGCACGGTGGCGGTCAGGTCGACCCAGCCGTCGCTGGTGCCGGAGATGCCGGTGCCGTCGGGGTTGGCGCCGCCCTGGTCCTCCTCGGCGTACGAGACGCTGGTGGGGATGCTCTCCCACGTCTCGCCGTCGGTGGTGACCTCGAGGAAGGCGTAGTCCCAACCGTCCTCGATGGAGTAGCGGACCTGGGCGGCCAGCTCGCCGCCACCCTCGACCTCGCGGGTCATCGTGGTGTCGAGGTCGTTGCCCGAACCGGAGAAGTAGTAGGACTCACCGCACGTGGCGCACGGGTCGCCGAGCTCGGTGGTGACCTCCTTGTCCGGCAGCAGGACCATGAGGGCGTTGTGCTCCTTGCCCTTCGTCGACTGGCCGGGGCGGATGAAGTGCTTGGAGCTGCGGCCGGCGCGGGCCACGTCGTAGTCGAGCCAGCCGAGCTGGAACTTCTCCCAGGCGCCGAAGGGCATGGGGCGGTCACCGATGCCGGCGTCCTTCGTGGCCGTGCCACGCGACTGCGACATCAGCGTCCAGAAGCCGGTGGAGTTCTCCGCACCGCCGGTGTTGCCGGAGGTGTCGTAGAGGTCGGGCAGGCCCAGGTCGTGGGCGAACTCGTGGGCGAAGACCGACAGGCCGCCATTCTCGGGCTGGATGGTGTAGTCGCCGACCCACACGCCGGTGGGGTTGTCGGGGATCTCCAGCGCCGCACCGTCGGGGTCGGAGACCCCGCCGGAGCCGACGTCGACGCCACCGAACTGGCCACCGCCCTGGGGGCCGGTGCCGACGGGCTCGACCTGCGCGTACCAGCGGTGGCTCCAGATGGCGTCCTCGCCGTAGACCGGGTCGCCGTCGGCCTGGTCGCCGCCGGCGTGCACGACCTGGAAGTGGTCGATGTAGCCGTCGGGCTCGTCGAAGTCGCCGTCCTCGTCGAAGTCGTAGCGGTCCTGGACGTCGAAGGTCTTGAGGTAGTCCTGGATCCGCTGCATCGACCAGCCGGAGTCCAGCCGACCCTGGGTCCACACCGCGAGGGCGTCGCGGACCAGGAACCAGGTGTTGTTGCAGGCGATGTCGCCGCAGACGTCACGGCCGTAGCGGGCCTGGTTGAAGGGCACCTTGACCCACTCGGTGACGTCGCCGTCGACGGAGTAGGTGCCGAGGGACTGCTCCTCGTAGAAGGTCCGCATCCGGTTGAAGTACATGTCCTCGAAGTAGGACTGGTCGTAGTCCTCCTCCCACAGCGTGGAGTTGTCCACGCTGCGGTCGGGCTCGGGGATCTCGTTGTGCAGCGGTCCCACCGTGCGCTGCGCGTCGGACTCCCCCGCGGGGAAGGCCGAGTGGCTGGTCTGGCCGAACTCCGCCAGCACCACGAACACGCGGTCGGTGCCGGTCTCGGCGACGCGCGCGAACGCGCCCCGCCCGACCCGCTCGACGCTGCCGCTGCCACCCTGGCGCAGGCGCTGCTCGATGCCCTGCTGGCGCAGGTCGTCGTACTTCTCCTGCCACGGCATCCGCAGCACGTGGCTCTCGTGCTGGTCCTCGTGGCTGCTGTCCGCGCCGGTCGCCTGGGGTGCGGCACTCGACGTGGCCGCGGTCAGCGGCACCGTCAGGGCTGCGGCGACGAGCGAGGCGCTCGCGATCGTGGCGAGCCTCATCCTGCTCATGTTTCTCCCTCTCCCGAGACAGGCGTCCGCAACGTGCGGAGCCCGGATTCCTCGCGGACCAGGTCCTGGTCCGCGGGAACGAGGAGAGCCGACCTCACGCCCCCCGGGTGGGGGAAGAGCCACACCGCATCGTTACTGCTTCGTGATTCGTCGCCGCGGAGGGGTCACGACCACGGATCCGTCGCGGCCCCGCCTCTGCGGCGCGGACCGTCCCCCAGGTTCAGGCGCGTCGGGAGATCTCGAGCGTGCGGTCGCCCAGCCGCAGCACGTCACCGTCCAGCAGGGTCGTGGGGCGCCCCGGGGAGAGGTGCCGCGGGACGCCGCGGCGCACGACGACCGAGCCGTTGGTGGAGCCGCGGTCCATCGCCACGAGGGTCCCGTCGTCGGCGACCTGGAGCTGGGCGTGGGTCTTGGAGACCGACATGTCGCTCGACTGCAGCGGCACCAGGCGCGAGACGCTCTCGCCGGCCCGGGCCTGGGGGCCCCGTCCCAGCAGGGTGAGCCCGTCGACGGTCAGCTCCTCACCGGTGTCGAGGCGGACCGTCCAGCCGCTGGCGCCGGGCGCAGCCGGCGCGGCTGGGTCGGGCCGGTGCTGCTGTGCGGGAGTGGCGCTGGTGGGCGGGGCCGGGGTGATCGGGACGCGCTGGTCCGGCCCGACCGCGGGAGCTCGCGGAGCCGGGTCCTGCGGGGCGGGCGGCTGCGGGGCGAGCGGCTGCGGGGCGGGCGGCTG
>CAEZYQ010000067.1_pt1 | contig 9571 bp, 9 predicted proteins | sample 7265561 | NCBI WGS metagenome assembly CAEZYQ01 (sample SAMEA6813939, study PRJEB35770) | uncultured Nocardioides sp. | biome: Freshwater; feature: Freshwater reservoir; material: water | place: Czech Republic | collected 2017-04-14 | depth 30m m | reverse complement strand
CTTGCCGCCAGCGCCCGCCGCGCCCGCACCGGCCGCCCCCGGCGGTGAGGGCATCGGCCGGGTCGAGCCCGGTCCGGTCGAGCCCGGTCCGTCCGCAGCCGTCCCCCGACCGCCCAGGTCCGGCCCCGAGGGCGCGTGCGCCCGGGGCCGGCTGTGGTGCTCGGCGCCGGGCTGGCCCTCGGACGTCATGCCCCCATCCTGCCTGGTCCCTCCGACCCCGCCGGGCGAGGGACACGGCAGGAGCCCACGAGCGAGCCCGTCGGGCCGGGCACGACGCACGCGCCGCGGCGGGGCGACCTGGCACGCCCGGACCGGACCGGGCATGATGACCCGCCGTGACCACCATCGCCCGTGCCAAGCCCGACTCCGTCGCCGTCGCGGCGGTCGACGTGGCCCGCGAGGCGCTGCTGGCCGACGTCGACGACCCGCGCGACATCGGCGAGCACCTCGGCCACCTGGTCGAGGGCGAGCGCGTGGTGACCCACCTCTTCGCCTGCACCCGTCGCGGGTACGTCGGGTGGCAGTGGTGCGTGACCGTGGTCCGCGCCTCCCGCCAGAAGCACGTCACCATCGCCGAGGTCGTGCTGGTCCCCGGTGAGGGCGCGATCGTGGCGCCGGAGTGGGTGCCCTACCGCGACCGGGTCCGCCCCGGCGACATGAGCCCCGGCGACCTGCTGCCCGTCGCCGACGACGACCCGCGCCTGGTCCCCACCTACTCCTTCGGCGACGACCCGCTCGACGCCGACGACAAGGCCCAGGTGCGCCAGGTCGCCAAGGACCTCGGCCTGGGCCGCTCCCGCACCCTCTCACCGGAGGGCCGCGACCTCGCCGCCCAGCGGTGGTACGACGGCGACCAGGGCCCCTCGGCCCCGATCGCCCAGTCCGCGCCGGACCAGTGCACCAGCTGCGGCTTCCTGCTGCGCATCGCCGGCCCGCTGTCGGAGATGTTCGGTGTCTGCGCCAACGGCGACGCCAACGACGACGGCCGGATCGTCTCCTTCGACCACGGCTGCGGGGCGCACTCCGAGGTGCGGCTGGCCAAGCGGCACGAGCCCCAGCCGCTGCCCGAGCCGGTCGTCGACGACCTCGACGCCACCCAGATCGAGACGTTCTGAGTCAGGCCCTCGACAGCACCCACACCGCGTAGTCGTCCGACGGCGGGTGCAGCTCGTAGGTCCCGAACCGCGCGTCCACCCGCAGCCCCGAGGCCTCGACGTCGGCCACGAACTCCTCCGGCGGGTAGCGCCGGGCGTGCTCGGGCCCACCCTCGAGGTGGAAGCCGACGAGCACCCGCCCGCCCGGTGCGAGCCGGGAGCGCAGCAGCGCGAGCACCTGCCGCTCGGTGCCCTCGGCGAGGAAGACCATGACGTTCCCGACGACCACGACCAGGTCGTACTCGCCCGGGCGCCCGCCCAGCAGCTCGTCGGAGAGCCCGAGCACGTCGCTGTGCAGCAGGTCGATCCCGGCGTACGTCGCCCGCGCCTGCTCCACGAGGGCGGCGTCCGGCTCGAGGCCGACGACCCGGTGCCCACGGGCGGTGAGGGCGGCGGTGACGCGGCCCATCCCGGCGCCGACGTCGAGCACCCGGCCGCCCCGCGGCAGCAGCGTGTCGGCGAGGCGGGCCTCGCCGTCGACGTCCTGGCCGGTGGCCACCAGCTCGGCGAACTTCCGTCCGAAGCCGGCGGCCGCCTCCGGACCGGCGAGCTGCCAACGGGTCGGCGGCGGACCACTCACGCCTGCTGCTCCTCGGCGCGCATGCGGTCGCGCGCCCGGCGCCGGCGGCGGCAGTACTCGACGCCGAAGAGCCCGAGGGCGAAGCCGGTCAGGCACATCCACAGCCACCAGGTGCGGTCGTTGTCCTGCAGGGTGCCGTAGAACGGGAGCAGGCCCAGGAACCCGAGGAGGAAGAGGCCGGACCCGACCTGCACGGTGCGGACCCCGTCCACGTCGAGGGGGTCGACGTCGGCGACCAGGTAGGTGCGGTTGCCGATCTCGTGCTGGGTCGGCTGCTCGTCGCGCAGGTCCACGGCGGCGACTCTACGCGCCGACCGCATCCCCCCTCGACGCAGCGCTCGCGGCTCTGGTTGGCTGGGCGCCCGTGAGCAACGGGACCGCCGTGACCGGCACCAACGCCCTGGACCGCTACTTCGAGATCACCGCCCGCGGCTCGACCGTGGGCCGCGAGGTGCGTGGCGGGGTCGTCACCTTCCTCACGATGGCCTACATCATCGTGCTGAACCCGCTCATCCTCGGCTTCGTCCCCGATTCGACGGGCGCCTTCCTCGGCGGCGGCACCGGCCAGGGCGAGAACCTCCCGGCCATCGCCGCCGGCACCGCGCTGGTCGCGGGCCTGCTCACGATCCTGATGGGGTCGGTGGCGAAGTTCCCGCTCGCCCTGGCCGCCGGCCTCGGCCTCAACGCCTTCGTCGCCTTCTCCATCGCCACCCGCTCCACGTGGGAGGCAGCGATGGGGCTGGTCGTCCTCGAGGGCATCGTGATCCTGGTGCTGGTGCTGACCGGCTTCCGCTCGGCGGTCTTCCACGCCGTGCCCACCCAGCTCAAGGTCGCCATCTCGGTCGGGATCGGCCTGTTCATCGCCCTCATCGGCTTCGCCGACGCCGGCTTCGTCCGCCCCGGCGCGGGCACCGTCACCCAGCTCGGCGCCACCGGTCAGCTCTCCGGCTGGCCGGTCCTGGTCTTCTGCCTGGGCCTGCTGCTGCTGATCGCCCTGTGGGCCCGCGCGGTGAAGGGCGCGATCCTGCTGGCGATCGTCGTCACCACGGTGGGCGCCTTCGTTCTGGAGGCGGTCCTCGACCTGGGTGCGCGCAGCGACGACAACCCCGGTGGCTGGGCGCTGACCGTGCCGAGCTTCGACGGCGTCGTCGACGTCCCCGACTTCGGCACGCTGTTCCAGGTCGACCTCTTCGGGGCCTTCTCCGCCGGCGCCGTGGGCGTGATCGGCGCCATCCTCCTGGTCTTCTCGCTCATGCTGGCCGACTTCTTCGACACGATGGGCACGATGACCGCGATCGGCGCGGAGGCCGGGCTCAACGACGAGGAGGGCGCCCCGCCGCACACCGAGCGGATCCTCGTGGTCGACTCCGTCGCCGCGATCGCCGGCGGACTGGGCGGCGTCTCGTCCAACACCTCCTACATCGAGTCCGCCTCCGGCGTGGGCGAGGGCGCCCGCACCGGTCTGGCCTCGATCGTCACGGGCGTGCTGTTCCTGCTCTCGACGTTCCTCGCCCCGATCGTCAGTGCGATCCCCTCGGAGGCGGCGGTCCCGGCACTGGTCCTGGTGGGCTTCCTGATGATGCAGCAGGTGACCGGCGTCGACTGGTCGGACCTGGAGATCGCGATCCCGGCGTTCCTCACCATCGTGCTGATGCCCTTCACCTACTCCATCTCGGTGGGCATCGGCGCCGGCTTCGTGTCGTACGTCCTCATCAAGCTCGTGCTCGGCAAGAGCCGCCAGGTGCACCCGCTCCTGTGGGTCGTGGCCGGGCTCTTCGTCGTCTACTTCGCCATCACGCCGATCACCGACCTGCTGACCTGAGCTGCTGGGCCGGACACCCCGGTGGAGACACCCCCGGGTGGCCGGGGGTCGCCGCGGCCGCGGGAATGGTTGACGCCGTCCACCGGTTGACCGGTAGACAGCCCACCCACCCCCGCCCGCAGGAGACGACCTGAGTCCCACGTTCCGCGCCCTGTCCCAGCCCAACTACCGGACCTACGCCGCTGGTGCGCTGGTGTCCAACGTGGGTACCTGGATGCAGCGGGTGGCGCAGGACTGGCTCGTGCTCGTCCTCACCGGGTCCGGTGCGGCGCTCGGGATCGTGACCGGCCTGCAGTTCCTCCCGTTCCTGCTGCTCTCCCCATTCGCCGGGGTCATCGCCGACCGGGTCCCCAAGCGCTGGCTCCTGCAGGTCACCAACATCGGTATGGCCGTGCCGGCCCTCGTGCTGGGTGTCCTGGCCGTGACCGGGACCGTCGAGATCTGGCACGTCTACGCCCTGGCCCTGGTCCTCGGCGTCGCCTCGGCCTTCGACGCCCCGGCGCGGCAGTCCTTCGTCTCCGAGCTGGTCGGGCCCGACGACCTGACCAACGCCGTGGGCCTCAACTCCGCGAGCTTCAACTCCGCCCGCATCATCGGGCCGGCGCTGGCCGGCCTGCTGATCGCGGCCTTCGGCGGGGGAGTGGTGGGCACCGGCTGGGTCATCGTCCTCAACGGGCTCAGCTACGTCGCCCCCGTCCTGACCCTGCGCGCCCTGGACGGCGCCGCCCTGCGCACCCCGGACCGGGTGCCGCGGCGGCCGGGCCAGGTCCGCGAGGGCGTCGCCTACGTGCGCGGGCGACCCGACCTCCTGCTCATCCTCGGGATCGTCTTCTTCGCCGGCACCTTCGGGCTGAACTTCCAGATGACCTCGGCGCTCATGGCCACCGACGTCTTCGACAAGGGCCCCACCGAGTACGGACTGCTCGGCACCTTCCTCGCCGTCGGCTCGCTCACCGGCTCCCTCGTCGCCGCCCGGCGCGAGCGGGTGCGGCACCGGCTGGTGGTGGGCGCCGCGGTCGCCTTCGGGGTGCTGGAGGTCGTGGCCGGCTTCGCGCCGTCGTACCTCACCTTCGCCCTGCTCTGCCCGCTGCTGGGCCTGGCCGCGCTGACCATGATCACCAGCGCCAACGCCCACCTGCAGCTGCAGACCACGCCGGCCATGCGGGGGCGGGTGATGGCGCTCTACATGATGATCTTCATCGGTGGTACGCCGCTCGGCGCGCCCTTCATCGGGTGGGTCGGCGAGACCTACGGTGCCCGCTGGACGCTCCTGGTCGGAGGGGCCGCGACGGTGCTCGGGACCCTGCTCTGCGCAGCCCTGTTCCTGGGTCCTCGTCGGGTTTTGACCGCCCTGCAGGCGCCCGGTAGCCTCATTCCTCGTGTCTGGGACGACCAGGCCGTTGCGCGTGCGCGGAAGTAGCTGCCGGAAACAGGCCCGGCATCGGCCGCCACGACCAGTCCACCGCCTCCCCGGTTGCGGGGCGGCACCGTGCTGAGGGCGACACGCCCGACCTCGGGGGCGAGCAGCGCGGGTCGAGCAGCACCACCCGACACACGCACGGTGACGAGCAGTCACCGGCACACCCTGCGGAGCAGATCGCTGCGCAGAGAGTCATGACAAGAAAGGGAACCGCCAGGTGCCCACCATCAACCAGCTGGTCCGCAAGGGCCGCCAGGACAAGGTGTCGAAGAACAAGACGCCTGCCCTGAAGGGGTCTCCGCAGCGCCGTGGCGTCTGCACCCGCGTCTACACCACCACGCCGAAGAAGCCGAACTCCGCCCTGCGCAAGGTCGCCCGTGTGCGCCTGTCCAGCGGCGTCGAGGTCACTGCCTACATCCCCGGCGTGGGCCACAACCTCCAGGAGCACTCGATCGTGCTCGTCCGCGGCGGCCGTGTGAAGGACCTCCCCGGTGTCCGCTACAAGATCATCCGCGGCACGCTCGACACCCAGGGCGTGAAGAACCGCAAGCAGGCTCGCAGCCGCTACGGCGCCAAGAAGGAGAAGAGCTGACATGCCGCGCAAGGGTCCCGCTCCGAAGCGCCCCCTCGACGTCGACCCGGTCTACGGGTCGCAGCTGGTCACCCAGCTCGTCTCCAAGGTGCTGCAGGACGGCAAGAAGCAGGTCGCGCAGCGCATCGTCTACTCCGCGCTCGAGGGCTGCCGCGAGAAGACCGGCACCGACCCCGTCGTGACGCTCAAGCGTGCGATGGACAACGTCAAGCCGGCCATCGAGGTCAAGTCCCGCCGCGTCGGCGGTGCGACCTACCAGGTCCCGATCGAGGTCAAGGGCAACCGTGGCACCACGCTGGCGCTGCGCTGGCTCGTGGGCTACGCCCAGGACCGCCGCGAGAAGACCATGTCCGAGCGGCTGATGAACGAGATCCTCGACGCCTCCAACGGCCTCGGTGCCGCTGTGAAGAAGCGCGAGGACACCCACAAGATGGCCGAGTCCAACAAGGCCTTCGCCCACTACCGCTGGTGACCTCGGGTCGGGGCGGCCACCGCCGGTGCGCCGCCCCGCCCCTCCACCGCACACCCTCGACCTAAGGAACGCTGACCACAGTGGCTGTCGACATCACCACCGACCTCAAGGTCGTCCGCAACATCGGCATCATGGCGCACATCGATGCCGGCAAGACGACCACCACCGAGCGCATCCTGTTCTACACCGGTATCTCCTACAAGATCGGTGAGGTCCACGACGGCGCTGCCACGATGGACTGGATGGAGCAGGAGCAGGAGCGCGGCATCACGATCACCTCCGCCGCCACCACCTGCTGGTGGAAGAAGCACCAGATCAACATCATCGACACCCCCGGCCACGTGGACTTCACCGTCGAGGTCGAGCGCTCGCTGCGCGTCCTCGACGGCGCCGTCGCGGTCTTCGACGGTGTCGCCGGCGTGGAGCCGCAGTCGCAGACCGTGTGGCGCCAGGCCAACAAGTACGCCGTGCCGCGCATGTGCTTCGTCAACAAGCTCGACCGCACCGGCGCGGACTTCTACCGCGTCGTCGACTCGATCGTGAACAAGCTCAACTCGACCCCGCTGGTGCTGCAGATCCCGATCGGTGCCGAGGCCGACTTCATCGGCGTCGTCGACCTGGTCGAGATGAACGCCAAGGTCTGGCGCGGCGAGACCGCCCAGGGCGAGGACTACGTCGTCGAGGAGATCCCCGCGGACCTGGCCGAGAAGGCCGCCGAGTACCGCGAGAAGCTCCTCGAGACCCTCTCCGAGGCCGACGACGAGGTCATGGAGAAGTACCTCGAGGGCGAGGAGCTCAGCGTCGCCGAGCTCAAGGCCGCGATCCGTCGCGCGACCCTGGCCGACAAGCTGAACCCGATCCTCACCGGCACCGCGTTCAAGAACAAGGGCGTGCAGACCCTGCTCGACGCGATCGTCGACTACCTGCCCTCGCCGCTGGACGTCGACGCCATCACGGGTCACAAGCCCAACGCGGAGGAGACCCCCGAGAACGAGGTCTCCCGCAAGCCCTCGGCCGACGAGCCGCTGGCCGCCCTGGCGTTCAAGATCGCCTCGGACCCGCACCTGGGCAAGCTGACCTTCGTCCGCGTCTACTCCGGCACCCTCGAGGCCGGCGGCACCGTGCTGAACTCCAGCAACGGCCGCAAGGAGCGGATCGGCAAGATCTACCAGATGCACGCCAACAAGCGTGAGGAGATCGCCTCCGTCGGCGCCGGTCAGATCGTGGCCGTCATGGGTCTGAAGGACACCAAGACCGGTCACACGCTCTCCGACGCCTCCAAGCCGGTCGTCCTGGAGTCGATGACCTTCCCGGCCCCGGTGATCGAGGTCGCCATCGAGCCCAAGACCAAGTCCGACCAGGAGAAGCTGGGTGTCGCCATCCAGCGTCTGGCCGAGGAGGACCCCACCTTCGTCGTCAAGACCGACGAGGAGACCGGCCAGACCATCATCGCCGGCATGGGCGAGCTCCACCTCGAGATCCTGGTCGACCGCATGAAGCGGGAGTTCAAGGTCGAGGCCACCGTCGGCAAGCCGCAGGTCGCCTACCGCGAGACCATCCGCCGCGAGGTCAAGAACCACAGCTACACCCACAAGAAGCAGACCGGTGGTTCGGGCCAGTTCGCGAAGGTCGTCATCTCGATCGAGCCCAACATCGACGCCGAGACCGGTCTCGGTGCGGGCTACGAGTTCGCCAACAACGTCACCGGTGGTCGCGTGCCGAAGGAGTACATCCCCTCGGTCGACCAGGGTGCGCAGGACGCCATGCAGTTCGGTGTCCTCGCCGGCTACCCGATGGTGGACGTCAAGGTGTCCCTCGAGGACGGCGCCTACCACGACGTGGACTCCTCGGAGCTCGCGTTCAAGATCGCCGGCAACCAGGCCTTCAAGGAGGCCTGCCGCCAGGCCAAGCCTGTCCTGCTCGAGCCGATGTTCGCCGTGGAGGTGACGACCCCGGAGTCCTTCCTGGGTACGGTCATCGGCGACATCAACAGCCGTCGAGGTCAGGTCCGGGCGCAGGAGGAGTCCCACGGCGACCTCGTCGTGTCGGCCCTCGTCCCGCTCTCGGAGATGTTCGGGTACGTCGGTGACCTGAGGTCCAAGACCTCCGGCCAGGCGTCGTACTCGATGGAGTTCGACTCGTACGCCGAGGTTCCCTCGAACATCGCCGACGAGATCGTCAAGAAGGCGCGGGGCGAGTAGTCCCCTACCCTCGGCACCACCAGTCCCACTCACGAGTCAAGCAACAAACAACACCAGGAGGAGCCCCCAGTGGCTAAGGCGAAGTTCGAGCGGACCAAGCCGCACGTCAACATCGGCACCATCGGTCACATCGACCACGGGAAGACGACGCTCACCGCGGCGATTTCCAAGGTGCTGCACGACAAGTACCCGGACCTGAACGAGGCGTCGCCCTTCGACTCCATCGACAAGGCCCCCGAGGAGCGCCAGCGCGGCATCACGATCTCGATCGCCCACATCGAGTACCAGACCGAGCAGCGCCACTACGCGCACGTCGACTGCCCCGGTCACGCCGACTACATCAAGAACATGATCACCGGCGCGGCGCAGATGGACGGCGCGATCCTCGTGGTCGCCGCCACCGACGGCCCCATGCCGCAGACCCGCGAGCACGTGCTGCTCGCGCGCCAGGTCGGCGTGCCCGCCCTGGTCGTCGCGCTCAACAAGTGCGACATGGTCGACGACGAGGAGCTCATCGAGCTCGTCGAGATGGAGGTGCGCGAGCTCCTCTCCGAGTACGAGTTCCCGGGCGACGACGTCCCCGTGGTCCGCGTGGCGGCCTTCCCGGCGCTCAACGGCGACCAGAAGTGGGCCGACTCGATCGGCGAGCTCATGGAGGCCGTGGACTCCTACATCCCGCAGCCCGAGCGCGACACCGACAAGCCGTTCCTCATGCCCGTCGAGGACGTCTTCACGATCACCGGTCGTGGCACCGTGGTCACGGGCCGCATCGAGCGCGGCATCGTCAAGGTCGGCGAGGAGATCGAGATCCTCGGTATCCGCGAGACCTCCTCCAAGACCACCGTCACCGGTGTGGAGATGTTCCGCAAGCTCCTCGACGAGGGCCAGGCGGGCGAGAACGTCGGTCTGCTCCTCCGCGGCACCAAGCGCGAGGACGTCGAGCGCGGCATGGTCCTGGCCAAGCCGGGCACCACGACCCCGCACACCAACTTCGACGCCTCGGTCTACATCCTGTCGAAGGAGGAGGGCGGTCGTCACACGCCGTTCTTCAACAACTACCGCCCGCAGTTCTACTTCCGCACCACGGACGTGACCGGCGTCGTGACCCTCCCCGAGGGCACCGAGATGGTCATGCCGGGCGACAACACCGAGATGGCCGTCGAGCTCATCCAGCCGATCGCCATGGACGAGGGTCTGCGCTTCGCCATCCGCGAGGGTGGCCGGACCGTGGGCGCTGGCCGCGTCACCAAGATCACCAAGTGATCCCCGCCGGTCGCTGACCGGCTGATCCACGGCACCACCCGTCGGGCCCCCGCCCCCAGGGGCGGGG
>CAEZYQ010000066.1_pt1 | contig 10673 bp, 11 predicted proteins | sample 7265561 | NCBI WGS metagenome assembly CAEZYQ01 (sample SAMEA6813939, study PRJEB35770) | uncultured Nocardioides sp. | biome: Freshwater; feature: Freshwater reservoir; material: water | place: Czech Republic | collected 2017-04-14 | depth 30m m | reverse complement strand
GCCGCACCGGCCCCGGCCGCACCTCGCGTCCGGCCGCCCGCCCGACGCGGGCGGCCGCCGAGCCCGGCGCCTCCGGACGGCGCCGACCGCGGCTGACCAGCCGCGCCACGGTGCTCGTGCTGGTCCTCGCGGTGCTGGTGGTCTCCTACGCCTCCTCGGCGCGGGCCTACCTCCAGCAACGCGGCGAGCTCGACGCCCTGCGCGCCGAGATCGCGGAGCGCGAGGCGGCCATCGACCAGCTGGAGCGGGAGATGCGCCGCTGGGACGACCCGGCCTACGTCCAGCAGGAGGCCCGCGAGCTGGGCTACGTCCTGCCCGGGGAGACCTCCTACGTCGTGCTCGACGAGGACGGCGAGCCGCTGGAGAGCGCCGCCGAGCTCGCCGACCCCGACGAGGTCGGCGACCAGGAGGAGCCCGCGGTCTGGGAGGACGCCTGGGACTCCGTCGTCCTGGCCGGCCGGCCCCCCGTCGACGAGGGCACGCCCCCGTTGACCGAGATCGACGGCTCCCAGGAGAGCGGGACGGAGGACGGGGATGGCTGAGTCCCCCGAGCGGGCCAGCGAGCAGGCCCCTGAGCAGGCAGCCGGCTGGCCGGCGGAGCCGTTCTCCGAGGCCGACGCCGCCGCCGTCGAGGCCCAGCTGGGCCGCGAGTCCCGCGGCGTCCACGGCGTCGGGCACCGCTGCCCCTGCGGCCACCCCGACGTGGTCGCCACCCAGCCCCGGCTGCCGAACGGCACCCCGTTCCCCACCACCTTCTACCTCACCTGCCCGCGCGCGGCGTCCCGGATCGGCACCCTCGAGGGCTCCGGCCTCATGCGCGAGATGCAGGACCGGCTCGGCACCGACCCCGAGCTGGCCGCCGCGTACGCTGCTGCGCACGAGCGCTACCTCGAGGTCCGCGGCGCCATCGCCGCCGAGCACGGACTCGACGTCCCCGAGATCGAGGGGATCTCGGCCGGTGGCATGCCCGACCGGGTCAAGTGCCTGCACGTCCTGGCCGGCCAGTCCCTGGCCATGGGCCGCGGCGTCAACCCGCTCGGCGACGAGGTGCTCGACCTGCTCGGCGCCTGGTGGGAGTCCGGTCCGTGCGTGGGCGGTCCCGACTCCGGCCCGGACCCCGGCTCCGACGCGGAGGCCCGGGCCTAGTGCGCGTCGCGGCCATCGACTGCGGCACCAACACCATCAAGCTGCTCGTCCTCGACGAGCACGGTGCCGACCTCGAGCGGGAGATGCGGATCGTCCGGCTCGGCCAGGACGTCGACCGCACCGGCCGGCTCGCCGACGAGGCGCTGGCCCGGACCTTCGCGGCGGTGGAGGAGTACGCCGACCTGGTGGCCCGCCACGGCGTCGACCGGATCCGCTTCTGTGCCACGTCGGCCACCCGCGACTCCGCCAACGCCGCGGACTTCGCCGCCGGCGTGCTCGCCCGCCTCGGCGCCGAGCCCGAGGTGCTCACCGGGCCTGCGGAGGCAGCCCTGGCCTGGGCCGGTGCCACCGGCGGCCTGCCAGGCATCGACCCCGCCGCCGACGGTCCGCTGCTGGTGCTCGACATCGGCGGGGGCTCGACCGAGCTCGTCCTCGGAGCCGGCGCCACCCCCGACGCCGCCCACTCGATGGACATCGGCTCCGTGCGGATGACCGAGCGGCACCTCGTGCCCACCGTCGCCGGGCAGCCCCCGACCCGCGACCAGGTCGCCGCCTGCGTGACCGACGTCGACGCCGCGCTGGACGCCTGCCCGGTCGACCCGGCCGCAGCCCGCACGGTCGTGGGCGTGGCCGGCACCGTGACAACACTGGCGATGGGGGTGCTCGGCCTGTCGGCGTACGACCGCGGTGCCACGCACGGCGCCCGCCTCCCCGTCGCCGACGTGCACGCCCTCTGCGACCGCCTCCTCGGCTCGACCGCCGCCGACCGTGCCGACCTGGCCTGGCTGCACCCCGGTCGCGCCGACGTCATCGCCGCGGGGGCCCTCGTGCTCTCCCGCGTCCTGGCCCGCACCCGGGTCACCGAGCTGGTCGTCAGCGAGTCCGACATCCTCGACGGCATCGCCTGGTCCCTCCGCGCCTGACCCCCTCCGCCCGCCGCAAGGCGGGTCGGCTCCTGCGACCCGGGGTGCGCCAGGGCGAGGGCGGAGAACGTCGCCCCGGAGGAGGGTGGATGGGCCTGGCCCCCGCCTCGTGAGGGACGAACGAGGCGGGTGGTTCCGACGAAGGGGCGGTGTTCTCCGCCCTCGCCCTGGTGTGCCCCACCCACGCCGGCGCCGACCCGCCCACCTCCACCCCGCTCACAGCAACCCCCTTTGACAGTCACCCCACCACATCGGGTGGCGTGCGTCCGGGGACGGTCGGGAACAGTGACCGGGCAACCGACCTGGAGGAGGAGCACGATGAGCAAGGTGACGATGCTGGCCGCGGCCGGCGTGGGGTACGTCCTGGGCGCTCGCGCGGGCCACGAGCGGTACGAGCAGATCAAGGCCACGGCGCAGAAGGTCGCCCGGGACCCGCGGGTGCAGTCGGCGAAGGACAAGGCCGTCGACCAGGCCACCACGCAGGCCGAGGCGGCGTTCGACGCGGCCAAGGAGAAGGTGCAGAGCGCCGTGCCGAGCGGCGGCTTCACACAGCAGGCGACTCCCTGACCGAGCCCGCCGACGCCCTCGACCGGCTGGGGGAGCAGGTGTCGCAGTGCCGCGCCTGCCCCCGGCTGGTCGCGTGGCGCGAGCAGGTCGCGACCGAGAAGCGGGCGGCGTACGCCGACCAGACCTACTGGGGCCGGCCGGTGCCCGGCTTCGGTGATCCCGAGCCGCGCATCCTGGTCGTGGGCCTCGCGCCTGCGGCCCACGGCGCCAACCGGACCGGTCGGGTGTTCACCGGCGACCGGTCGGGCGACTGGCTCTTCTCCAGCCTGCACCGGGTGGGCCTTGCGGCCCTGCCGACCAGCACGCACCGCGACGACGGGCAGCGGCTGGACGGCGCCCGCCTCGTCTCGGCGGTGCGCTGCGCCCCGCCCGCCAACAAGCCGACCCCGGCCGAGCGCGACACCTGCGCCTCCTGGCTGGACCGGGAGCTGGGCCTGGTGCTGCCACACGTTGAGGTCGTCGTGACGCTCGGCGCCTTCGGCTGGGCGGCGGCGCTCGCGGCGCTGGAGCGTGCGGGGCTGGACGTGCCGCGGCCGCTGCCGCGGTTCGGGCACGGCGTGGAGGTGCCGCTGGCCGACGCCGAGGGGCGGATCCGGACCCTGCTCGGCTGCTACCACCCGAGCCCGCACAACACCGTCCGCGGGCGGCTCACGGAGGCGATGACGGACGAGGTGCTCGGCCGGGCGCGGGCCCTTGCGAGAATGCCCGGGTGAACAGTCCCCGCAGCACGCCGCCCAGCACCCTGCACGCCGTCACCGTCCTCGGCCACGACCGGCCCGGCATCATCGCCGAGGCCACGGGTCGCCTGGCCGGCCTCGGCCTGAACCTCGAGGACTCCACGATGACCCTGCTGCGGGGTCACTTCGCGATGATGCTGCTCTGCGCCGGCGACGCCCCGGCCGCCGACATCGAGGCCGCGCTCGCCCCGCTCACCGACGACGGCACGCTCACCGTGACCGTGCGCGAGGTGCCGCAGCAGCCCGCAGCCGCCGCTGCCGGCTCCTCCTGGGTGCTGACCGTGCACGGCGGCGACCGCCCCGGCATCGTGTCCGCGGTGGTCGGCCAGGTGGCCGAGGCCGGCGGCAACATCACCGACCTCACCACCCGGCTGGCCGGGGACCTCTACCTGCTGGTGGCCGAGATCGACCTGCCGGCCGGCGCCGACGTGGATGCGGTCGGCGCGGCGATCCGGGCCGCCGCCACCGACCTGGGTGTCGGCGCCACGCTGCGCCCGGCCGAGGCCGACGAGCTGTGAGCGATCCCAGCGATCAGCAGGGCCAGCAGGGCGGGCAGCAGCCGGGCACCGGGGGCGTCCACGAGCGCGTCCTGGCCTGGAGCGAGACCGACCTAGGGGTCGAGGGACGCGTGCTCGAGGTCGTGCGCGCGCCCGCGGCCGTGCTGTCCACGGTGGGGGAGAGGGTCGACCCGACCAGCCCCGAGACCGTCCAGCTGGCCGCCGACCTGGTCGCCACCATGCGGGTCAGCCCCGGGTGCGTCGGGCTGGCCGCCCCGCAGGTCGGGGTGGGGGCGCAGGTCTTCTGCGTCGACGTCTCCGCGCACCCGAAGACCCGCGACCACCACGGCACGTTCGTGCTCTGCAACGCCGAGGTCGTCGCGGGCAGCCGCAACGAGAAGGCCCGCGAGGGCTGCATGAGCGTGCCGGACCTCACCGGCGACGTGAAGCGTGCCTCCCGGATCGTCGTGCGCGGCCAGCTGCCGGGCACCGGCGAGGAGGTCGAGCTGCACGCGAACGCCTTCGAGGCCCGCTGCCTGCAGCACGAGATCGACCACTGCCAGGGCCTGCTCTTCGTCGACCGGGTCGCCGGGGCGCACGCGATCTTCGCCCGCCAGACCTACCTCTGAGCGGCAGCCACCCGGCGGCGTACGGTCCCGGGACGTCATACGCTGCGCGGCGACGGACGTCCCCGCCGCATGACGTCCGCCGTTGCACCGGGCCCCCGTGTCCCAACCGGCAGAGGAAGGCGCCTTAAAAGCGCTGTGGTGCGGGTTCGAATCCCGCCGGGGGCACCAGCGGTCGACCAGGCCGGCCTGGTCGGTGGCGCCGCGCCCGACGACGTACGACGCCGGGCGCGGCTCTCAGCGGATCCTCAGGCTCTGCGGGAACGTCACCGCCCGGGCGAGCGTTGTACGGATCAGGACCCCCTAAGGTGGGTACATCCCCTGTGGGCCGCCGCCCGGCGGCCTCCGACGGCCTCCAAGGAGAGACCATGCAGAGCAACAACCCGGTGTTCCGCCGGTCCGAGGCGTTCAGCGGAAGCGGCGCCCACGGAACCCAGTCCTACGGCAACTCCGGCTACGGCTCCGACCCCTCGCAGTGGGGTGTCGGCGCCCCCGGTGACACCCAGGGCTACGCCCCGGCCCCCCAGGCGCCCAGCGCCCCCATGACCATCGACTCTGTGGTGCAGAAGACCGGCATCACCCTCGGTGTCGTGGTCGTCGCGGCCCTCGCGACCTGGGTGATGCTGCCCGAGATCAACGAGGACACCGCGAGCTCGGCCCTCGGCACCGTCAGCGCCGTGGCCACCTTCGGCTTCCTCGGTGCCTTCGTGCTGTCGCTGGTGAACTCGTTCAAGAAGGTCGTCAGCCCGCCGCTGGTGCTGGCCTTCGCCGCGCTCGAGGGCATCGCCCTCGGTGCGATCTCGATGCTCTTCAACGTCGCCTACCCCGGCGCCGTGCAGGGCGCGGTCATCGGCACCTTCGCCGCGTTCGCCGGCACGCTGGCGGCGTACAAGATCCTCAACATCCAGGTCGGCGACAAGTTCCGCAAGTTCGTCGTCGCGGCCGTCTTCGGCATGATCGGCCTCTCGCTCATGGAGCTGGTGCTGGGTCTCTTCGGTGCCCAGATCGGCCTCTTCGGCGTCAGCGGCCTCGGCATGGTCACCGCGGTGGCCGGCCTCGTGCTCGGCGTGTTCATGCTGATCATGGACTTCGACTTCGTCGAGCAGGGCATCCGCTACGGCGCCCCGGAGCGCGAGTCCTGGACCGCCGCGTTCGCGATGACCGTCTCGCTGGTCTGGATCTACACCAACCTCCTGCGCATCATGGCGTTCTTCAGCCAGGAGTGAGGACGCGCCAGCGGACTCACTGCTGGTGGTCGAGCGAGCGGCACGCCTGAGGAACGAAGGCGTGACCCGCGTGTCGAGACCCGGTCGATGTCCGTGACGGTGCTCCCCAGCACGTCGCGTCCCCCCGCAAGGTCGGCGCGTCAACCACGGAGGCCCTCGGCACCAGCCGGGGGCCTCCGTGCGTTGTGTCGCGCGCAGTGGCGCCGTCGCGAAGGTTCAGCGGCGCCCCGCTGAACCTCACGGCGCGCCGATGCACCTGTAGCGGCGCGCCATCAGGTTCAGCGGCGCCCCGCTGAACCTCACACGCGCGCAGCCCGACCCGCTCGCTCGACCACAACCAGCGGGTCCGCCGGCGGATCCCCGCTCAGCCCTCGGCGACCTTGAGGTCCACGACCTCGGCGAGCGGGCCGTCCTCGTTCGAGGCTGGCGCCTCCGTGTCGTCCTCGTCGGGCGTCTCGGCCTCGGTGTCGGGGTGGCGGCGGCGGTGCCGCAGCTCCACCCACAGGCCGCGCACGCCGCGGCGCGAGCCGCCGACCTCGGTGCCGTCGAGCTCGGTGCCGGGCACCTGGACGGCGCGGATGGCCGCGTCGCTGATGGGCAGCACGCCCTCGCCGCGCAGGGACTCGAGGGAGTCCTCGTCGGGCTCGATGACCCCGACGGCGGCCAGCACCGAGGGGACCATGACCCCGGCCAACGAGCGGTAGCCCGCCGCGGAGGGGTGGAACTGGTCAGGACCGAAGAGCAGGGCGGGGGCCGCGGCGAACTCCGGACCGAGGATCGAGCCCAGCGAGACCGTGCGGCCGCCCTGCTCGATGACGGCGATGGTCTGGGCGGCGGCCAGGCGGCGCGACCAGGAGCGCGCGACCTGCTTCAGCGGCGGCGCGATCGGCTTGATGGTGCCCAGGTCGGGGCAGGTGCCCACGACGACCTCGACCCCGGCCTCCCGGAGGCGCCGCACGCCCTCGGCGAGGTGGCGCACGGAGGTCGAAGGCGTCAGCAGGTGGGTGACGTCGTTGGCTCCGATGAGGATCACGGCCACGTCGGGCGTGATCGGCAGGGCTCGGTCGATCTGCTCCTCGAGGTCGGAGGACTTCGCGCCCACCACGGCGAAGTCGCGCAGGTACACCCGGCGGTCGGCGTGCTCGGCGACGGCGCTGCCCAGGATCGCGCCGGGGGTGTCCTCGACCCGCTCGACGCCGTACCCGGCAGCGCTGGAGTCACCGATCAGGGCGATCCGCAGCGCCGGCCCGGGACGACCGCGGCCGTACCAGCCGGTCGAGTCCGGCGGCGGGTGCTCGATCATCGGGCCGATGGTCTTGCGCGCCCAGCGGGCCTCCGTGGCGAGCACGCCGTAGAGGCCGGCGCCGAGCACGGACAGACCGCCCCCGCCGTACGCCGCGGCGGAGGCGAGCTTGCGTGCTGCCGCTGCCTTGCCCATGCCTCCACCTTAAGGACCGCTCCTGCCGGCCGTGACACCCCGTCGGGGGTCCACGGTGGTGGCCCGCGCCTTTTCGGCATGTCCAGCATGTGGGCATAGGTTGAGTGGGTGCAGTACGTCGACAGCCTCCTGGATCTCATCGGACACACGCCCCTGCTGCGGCTCGGGCGCACCCTGGACGCCCCGCTCGGGCAGGGCGAGGAGGGGCCACTGGTGCTCGCGAAGGTGGAGTACCTCAACCCCGGTGGCTCGGTGAAGGACCGGATCGCGACCCGGATGATCGAAGCCGCCGAGGCCTCCGGCGCCCTGCAGCCCGGGGGCACGATCGTCGAGCCGACCTCGGGCAACACCGGCGTCGGGCTGGCGATGGTCGCGCAGGCCAAGGGCTACAAGTGCGTCTTCGTCTGCCCCGACAAGGTGAGCGAGGACAAGCGCAACGTGCTCAGGGCGTACGGCGCCGAGGTCGTGGTCTGCCCGACCGCGGTCCCGCCCGAGCACCCGGACTCCTACTACAACGTCTCCGACCGGCTCTCCTCGCAGCCGGGCGCCTGGAAGCCCGACCAGTACTCCAACCCGCACAACCCGCGCTCCCACTACGAGACCACCGGTCCGGAGATCTGGGAGCAGACCGAGGGGCGGATCACCCACTTCGTCACCGGCATGGGCACCGGCGGCACGATCTCGGGCGTCGGGCGCTACCTCAAGGAGCAGAACCCGGCGATCCAGGTGATCGGCGCGGACCCGGCCGGCTCGGTCTACTCCGGCGGCGACGGCCGGCCCTACCTCGTCGAGGGCGTGGGCGAGGACTTCTGGCCCGACACCTACGACCGAACCGTCGCGGACCGGGTCATCGAGGTCTCCGACGCCGACGCCTTCTCCTTCACCCGCCGCCTGGCCCGTGAGGAGGCGCTGCTGGTCGGCGGGTCGTCCGGCATGGCGGCGTACGCCGCGAAGCAGCTGGCGCACGAGCTGGCCGCCGAGGGCCGCACCGACGCCGTCATCGTCGTGCTGCTGCCGGACTCCGGCCGCGGCTACCTGACCAAGATCTTCAACGACGACTGGCTCGCGCAGTACGGCTTCCCGACCGGCACCACCACCGAGACCACCGTCGGGGAGGTGCTGCGCGGCAAGTCCGGTCGCCTGCCCGACCTCGTGCACACCCACCCCGCGGAGACCATCGCCGAGGCCGTGGCGATCCTGCAGGAGTACGGCGTCTCGCAGATGCCCGTGGTGCGCGCCGAGCCCCCGATCGTGGCCGCCGAGGTCGCCGGCTCGGTCTCCGACCGCGCGCTGCTCGACGCGTTGTACGCCGGGCACGCCTCGCTCACCGACAAGGTCGAGGACCACATGTCCGCCCCGCTGCCCACCATCGGCTCCTCCGAGGAGGCCACCTCCGCGGTCAAGCTGCTCGAGCACGCCGACGCCGTGCTGGTCCACGAGGACGGCAAGCCCGTCGGCGTCCTGACCCGCCAGGACCTGCTGGCCTTCCTCGCCCGCGCCTGATCGGGAGGCCGGCGCCGGGTACTCCGAACTCCATCTCACCCTCAGCTAGAGCTGAGGGTGAGATGGAGTTCGGAGTATCCCGGCTGCACGCCCTACAGTGAGAACACGTTCTAGTTCTTGCCTGGAGGGCGCATGACTGCCACACCGGCCATCGAGGGATGGTTCACCGTCGGGGACGCCCCGACGCTGCTGGGGGAGCGGTGCACGGGGTGCGCCACGACCTACTTCCCGCCGACCGCCGCGGCTGCGGGCTTCTGCCGCAACCCCGGGTGCGACTCTGAGACCTTCGAGCAGGTGCCGCTGAGCCGCCGCGGGACGGTGTGGTCCTACACCGACGCGCAGTACCAGCCGCCGCCGCCCTACCAGGCGCCCGAGCCCTTCGTGCCGTTCGCGCTGGCGGCCGTCGAGCTGCCCGAGGGCATGGTCGTCGTCGGCCAGGTCGCGCAGGGCTACGGCACGGGCGACCTGCGTGTCGGCCAGGAGGTCGAGCTCGTGGTCGAGCCCGAGCACGCGAGCGAGCAGCTGATCTACCGCTGGAAGCCGGTCGTCGAGCTGGGCGAGGAGGCCGACCAGTGAGCGGCAGCAGCACGAGCACGGTCATCGCCGGCGTCGGCATGCACCCGTGGGGCAAGTGGGGCCGGCCCTTCGTGCAGTACGGCGTGCACGCGGCCCGGGCCGCCCTGGCGGACGCCGGCATCCCGTGGACCGACGTCGACCTGGTGGTCGGGGGCGAGACGGTCCGCAACGGCTACGCCGGGTACGTCGCCGGCTCGACCTTCGCCCAGGCGCTCGGCTGGAACGGCGCGCGGATCGCGACGTCGTACGCCGCCTGCGCGACCGGTGCCCAGGCGATCGACACCGCCCGTGCCCGGATCCTGGCCGGGATGAGCGAGGTCGCCCTCGTGGTCGGTGCCGACACGACCCCCAAGGGGTTCCTGGCCCCCAACGCCGGCGAGCGCTGGGAGGACCCGGACTGGTTGCGGTTCCGGCTGCTCGGCATGACCAACCCGGCGTACTTCGCGATGTACGCCCGGCGCCGGATGGACCTCTACGGTGCGACCCAGGAGGACTTCGCCCAGGTGAAGGTCAAGAACTCCCGGCACGGGCTGACCAACCCGAACGCCCGCTACCGCAAGGAGGTCGGGGTCGAGGACGTCATGTCCAGCGCCGTGGTCTCCGACCCGTTGCACCTGCTCGACATCTGCGCGACGTCCGACGGCGCGGCCGCGGTCGTGCTCGTCTCCGACGCCTACGCCCGGCGGCTCGGCCTGACCGACCCGGTCAAGGTCGCGGCCGTCTCCACGGTCACGCCGACCTTCCCCAACACCGTGCTCGACATGCCCATGCTCAGCACCGACGCGGGCACCCCGGGGAACCGGACCTTCAAGCAGTCCATCGGCGCGGCGGCGTACGAGGAGGCCGGGATCGGCCCCGAGGACGTCGACGTGGCGGAGGTCTACGACCTGTCGACCGCGCTGGAGCTGGACTGGATGGAGGACCTCGGGCTCTGCAAGGAGGGCGAGGCGGAGGCCCTGCTGCGCGCCGGAGACACCACCCTCGGCGGCCGGATCCCGGTCAACCCCTCGGGTGGGCTGGCGTGCTTCGGCGAGGCCGTCCCGGCCCAGGCGCTGGCGCAGGTCTGCGAGCTCACCTGGCAGCTGCGCGGGCAGGCCGAGGGGCGGCAGGTCGAGGGCGCCCGGGTCGGCATCACCGCCAACCAGGGGCTCTTCGGGCACGGCTCGTCGGTGATCGTCACGCGGTAGTCGCATCGGGTCTCGTGGATCGCTGCGCTCGCACCTCGACCACCGGTGGTCGAGCAGGCGAGCCCTGGCGAGCCATCGTCGAGACCGGGTGACCTGTCTGTGGTCGGCGACCACAGGCAGGTGCGGCGGTCTCGACGACTGTGAGTCTTTCGGTGGCTGGCCTGGGGCTGGCTGGCAGGGTGGCGCTGGTTCCTGGGGCCGGGTGTGACTCTTCGACGACGTGACCCCTCTTGGGGTGTCCTGCGAG
>CAEZYQ010000065.1_pt1 | contig 12205 bp, 11 predicted proteins | sample 7265561 | NCBI WGS metagenome assembly CAEZYQ01 (sample SAMEA6813939, study PRJEB35770) | uncultured Nocardioides sp. | biome: Freshwater; feature: Freshwater reservoir; material: water | place: Czech Republic | collected 2017-04-14 | depth 30m m | reverse complement strand
GCAGCACCGTTGCCGTTCGCAGCACCGTTGCCGTTCGCAGCACCGTTGCCGTTCGCAGCACCGTTGCCGTTCGCAGCACCGTTGCCGTTCGCAGCACCGTTGCCGTTCGCAGCACCGTTGCTGTTCGCCGCACCGTTGCCGTTGCCGTTGGCCGGACCGGCGCCTCCGCCGTTGCCCCCACGGTCCTTGCCCTTGCCCTTCGCTCCGCCCTCGCCCTGGTCGCCGCCGGGACCCTTGCCCTGTGCCGGGGCGGCAGAACCGTGCCCCTCGCGGGGTCCCGAGGAGGCCGGCGCGCCGGTGGCGGGCGCGACGGGAGCGGGGCTCGCCTCCGGCTGCGTGGTCGGAGCGGGGGTGACCGAGTCCTCGGGCTCGAGCTCGCTGCCGGCCTGGACGGCTCGCAGCGCGGGCTCCTCCTCGAGGATCAGGTCCTGGCCGAGGGTGAAGACCAGGGAGGGCAGCGGGTTCAGCACGCCGCCGACCGTGTCCAGACGGATGCCGGTGGCGACCACCAGGGAGCAGACAATCGCCACGAGGCCGAAGGCCAGCAGCGAGCGCCGGTGCTCGGGCGCGCGCAGCTCGGTGAGCAGCCTGGTCGGCTTCTCCTCCATGCCTGCGCTCCCTTGGTCCCGAGTGACTCCAGGAGATTCTCCCCCGCAAGGGTCCTCACGAGGAAACGCCAGCGGCCGGTTGACCCGGTCAGGCCACAGAATGACCCAGATGGGTCATGCGTTGTGACCCACCCGGGCTATGCGCCGGGGTGCGCGCCCCTACGAGCGGGCGTCCTGCCCACGGCCCGGCCGGAGCAGGTCAGGCCGGATCAGGTCAGGCCGACTTCCGCTTCTTGGCCTCGGCCTCGCGCGGGACCAGCTGCGGCGGCTCGTCACCGGCTACCGCAGCCCCGGTCACGACCACCTTCGAGACATCGCCGCGCGAGGGGACGTCGTACATCACCTGCAGCAGCACCTCCTCGATGATCGCGCGGAGCCCACGCGCGCCGGTGCCGCGCTCCATCGCCTTGTCGGCGATGGCGTCGATGGCCTCACTGGTGAACTCCAGCTCGACGCCGTCGAGCTCGAAGAGCTTCTGGTACTGCTTGACCAGCGCGTTGCGCGGCTCGGTGAGGATCTGCACCAGCGCCGGCCGGTCGAGCTTGGAGACGCTCGCGATGAGCGGCAGGCGCCCGATGAACTCGGGGATCAGGCCGAACTTGGTCAGGTCCTCGGGCCGCACCTGTGCGAGCAGGTCGTCCTCGGAGTGGTCGGCCTGCGAGTGGACCTCGGCGGTGAAGCCGAGGGTCTTCTTGCCCACGCGCTGCTCGATGATGTGCTCGAGCCCGGCGAAGGCACCGCCCACCACGAACAGGATGTTGGTGGTGTCGATCTGGATGAACTCCTGGTGCGGGTGCTTGCGCCCGCCCTGCGGGGGGACCGAGGCGGTCGTGCCCTCGATGATCTTCAGCAGCGCCTGCTGCACGCCCTCGCCGGAGACGTCGCGGGTGATCGAGGGGTTCTCCGCCTTGCGGGCCACCTTGTCGATCTCGTCGATGTAGATGATGCCGGTCTCGGCCTTCTTGACGTCGTAGTCGGCGGCCTGAATCAGCTTGAGCAGGATGTTCTCGACGTCCTCACCGACGTAACCGGCCTCGGTGAGCGCGGTCGCGTCGGCGATGGCGAACGGGACGTTGAGCATGCGCGCCAGGGTCTGGGCGAGGTAGGTCTTGCCGCAGCCGGTGGGGCCGATGACCAGGATGTTGGACTTGGCGACCTCGACCTGCTCGTCCTTGGAGTGCTTGCCGCTGACCGGCTGCAGCCCCGCCTGGACGCGCTTGTAGTGGTTGTAGACCGCCACGGCGAGCGACTTCTTCGCCTGCTCCTGCCCGATGACGTAGGAGTTGAGGAACTCGAAGATCTCGCGGGGCTTGGGGAGCTCGTCGAGGCTGACCTCGGCGCCCTCGCTCAGCTCCTCCTCGATGATCTCGTTGCACAGGTCGATGCACTCGTCGCAGATGTAGACGCCGGGACCGGCGATGAGCTTCTTGACCTGCTTCTGCGACTTGCCGCAGAACGAGCACTTCAACAGGTCGCCGCCGTCACCGATCCGTGCCACCGCGGTCATCCTCCCTGTGCGTCCCGGCCGAGGTGGCCGGGGCGTCTCCTGCTTGCTTCGAGCTGTCGTGCTGAGTGGGTGCTGCTGGTCCTGCTGGGTGGCGTCCCGGTGCGCTGTCGGCGCTCGGTCCGGCCACCGGCCCGCCGTCCGGGCCGATCTTCTGACGGTACCCCTCCCCACCCCCCAGGGAGGTGGGGACACGAGCACTCGTCGTCAGATCGGCCCCGGGCCGGTCATCCTGAGATGCGGCTCACGCGAGTGCCGGGGTCTTGAGGGACTCCAGCACCGAGTCGATGAGGCCGTACTCCACCGCCTGGGCGGCCGTGAGGATCTTGTCGCGCTCGATGTCGCGGCTGACCTCCTCGATCGGCCGGCCGGTGTGGTCGCTGATCATCTTCTCCAGCAGCTCGCGCATGCGGATGATCTCGTTGGCCTGGATCTCGATGTCGGAGGTCTGGCCGAAGGTGCCCTCGGTGTAGGGCTGGTGGATCAGCACGCGGCTGTTGGGCAGCCCCATCCGCTTGCCGGGCGTGCCGGCGGCGAGGAGGATCGCAGCAGCGGAGGCCGCCTGCCCCAGGCACACGGTGCGGACGTCGGGCTTGATGAAGTTGATGGTGTCGTAGATCGCGGTCAGCGCGGTGAAGGAGCCACCAGGGCTGTTGATGTAGATGCTGATCTCCTGGTCGGGGTTCATCGACTGCAGGCACAGCAGCTGGGCGATCACGGCGTTCGCGACGTCGTCGGAGATCGGCGTCCCGAGGTAGATGATGCGCTCCTCGAAGAGCTTGGCGTAGGGGTCGATGCGGCGGATGCCGTACGACGTCCGCTCCTCCCACTGGGGGATGTAGTAGTTCATCGCTCGGAGCCTCTCGTCACTTGGTGTGGGCCGGACGGCCCTCGTCGGCGGCCTCGCGGGCGCTGCGGATGACCTTGTCGACCAGGCCGTACTCCAGCGCCTGGTCGGCGGTGAACCAGCGGTCGCGGTCGGCGTCGGCGGTGACCTGCTCGACGCTCTGGCCGGTGTGCTCGGAGATGAGCTCGAGCAGCACCTTCTTGATGTGCAGCGACTGCTGGGCCTGGATCTTGATGTCGGAGGCCGAGCCGCCCATGCCCGAGGAGGGCTGGTGCATCATGATCCGCGCGTGCGGCAGGGCGTAGCGCTTGCCCTTGGCGCCGGCGCAGAGGAGGAACTGGCCCATCGAGGCGGCCAGGCCCATGCCCACGGTCGCGACGTCGTTGGGGATGTAGTTCATCGTGTCGTAGATCGCCATGCCGGCGTCGACCGAGCCGCCGGGGCTGTTGATGTGCAGGAAGATGTCGGCCTCGGGGTCCTCCGCGGACAGCAGCAGGAGCTGGGCGCAGATCGCGTTGGCGTTCTGGTCGCGCACCTCGGAGCCGAGGAACACGATGCGCTCGCGCAGCAGTCGCTGGTAGATGTGGTCGTCGAGGACGCCCAGGGACGCGGCGCCGCCCATGGTGGGCAGGTGCTCGGCGCCGCGGTCGGCGGAAGCGGGGTTCGAGTTCACGTCAGCGACACTAGCCCGTGCGGCGGACACTTCCACGGACAACCGGGTCCTGTTCGCCGACAGCGGATTTTGCCGCGGCCGCTCCCCGGCGGCCGCCCACGTGGTGGGGCGACATAGCGGGACGGCGGGGTGCGACGGCGTGGCGTGGCGGCCGACCACCGGCATACGGGCGTCAGGCCAGCCAGCGCTCGAGGGCGGCGTGCACGTCGGGGTGGTTGAGCAGCCCGAAGTGGTCGGTGCGCCCCACGTGCAGGACCTCGGCGCCGGGGAAGAGCGTGCGCCCCCGCCGGTCGCGGCCGTACGCCGAGCGCGGCCGCACCAGCAGGTCGCCGACCACGTTCCCCACCGGGTGCCGCTCGGAGGCGGTCAGCGTGGCCGAGACCAGCCGGTAGCGGGCGTGCGGCAACGGCGGGACGTCCTCGGCCAGCCCCGCCACGAGGTCGTGGACGCCCTGGGAGCGCCAGTCCAGGAGCCGGCCGAAGGCGGCGGTCTCCGGGAGCAGCCCGAGGCCGCGGCTGCCGTGCCCGATCCCCCAGGCGATGGGCGCACCGAGGTGCGGCGCCCCCAGGGTGACGACGTCGGACACCTTCGCGGTCCACGGCTCCTCCACCTGCGCGGCGACCGCGCCGGCCGCGCGCATCACCAGACCGCCCAGGGAGTGCCCGACCAGCGCGATCCGCGTCACCGGCACGGGCCAGTGCTCCACGACCTGCTGCAGCAGGCCGGTCAGCGCGGCGCCGTTCTCCCGCAGCGACAGGCCCGTGTTGGCGCGCAGCAGGAGCGGGGTCCACCCGCGCTCGGCTAGCGCCTCGGGGTACGTCGGACCGGCGGTCTCGCGGCGGCGCCACCAGTAGGACTCGTTCTCGCACAGGCCGTGGAGGAAGACGACCAGGCGGCCGGTGGCCCCGGGGTAGGCGGCGGCGAGGGAGGCCGGCTCCGGCGCGACGTCGCGACCGTCGAGGCGCAGCGCCATCGGGATCGCCATCTGCGGTCGCTCCCGCAGCAGCCGGTCACCGATCAGCCCGTTGACCGCGGAGGAGACGAAGCGGCCCTCGCGGGAGTCCTCGAGCCGCGGGCCGACACCGGTCGCGGCCGCGCGGTCGAGGCCGGTCGAGGCGAGGCGCAGACCGCCGCCGAGCCCGGCGTACACCGCGCCGGCGATGCCGCGGTGGACCCGCTCGGGGATCGAGGCGCCCGTGGCGCCGGTCGCCCGCCGGCCCAGGCCGTGGACCCGGTCGACCCAGGCGGTGTGGGTGTCGCGGACGGTCTTGACGACGAGCTCGTCGGCGACCTCGCAGAGCAGCGAGGCGGCGTCGAGGACGGTGGGGCCGGGTGCGGTGGTCACCGGAGGATGGTACCCGTTCGGTGCACGGGTGTGCACTCGCTGCTCCGGACCGCGCACGCACCGCGGCCCGCCCAGAACGAGTCCGGACGGGCCGCGGCTGCTGACGTCGTACGCCGTGGGGCGCGGGAGGCTCAGGCCTCGGACTTCTCCTCGTCGCCGGACTCCGCAGCAGCCTCGTCGCCGGCCTCGGCGGCAGCCTCCTCGGCCGCCTCCTCCTCGCTCACGTCCATGATCGTGCCGTCGGGCTGCAGGCCCTTGAGCTCGACCACGTTGCCCGAGGCGTCCTTGACCACGGCGGACTCGACGATCGTCGCGAGCGCCTTGCCGCGCAGGATCTCCTGCACCAGGTCGGGGATGTGGTTGTGCTCGAACATGTGGTTGGCGAAGGACTGCGGGTCCTGGCCGGACTGCTGGGCGCGACGGACCAGGTGCTGGGAGAGCTCCTGCTGGTCGACGCCGAGCTCCTCCTTCTTGGCGATCTCGTCGAGGAGGAACTGCGCGGCGACCGCGTCGCGGACCCGGCGCTCGAGGTCGGCCTCGAACTCCTCCTGGGTCTGCTCCTCGTCCTCGAGGTACTTGGCCATGGTGATGCCGGCCATCGCGAGCTGCTGCTCGATGTTCTGGCGACGGGCGTTGAGCTCGTCGGTGACCAGCGACTCGGGCAGCGGGACGGAGACCTTCTCCAGCAGGGCCTCGAGCACGGCGTCGCGGGCGGCGGCGGCCTGCTCGAGGCGCTTGCCGTTGCCCAGGCGCACGCGCACGTCGGCGACGAGCTCGTCGGCGGTGTCGAACTCCGAGGCCAGCTGGGCGAACTCGTCGTCGAGCTCGGGGAGCTCCTGCTCCTGGACCTGGGTGACCTTGACGTGCACCTCGACGTCCTGGCCGACCAGGTCGCCGCCGACCAGCTGGCTGGCGAAGGTCTTCTCCTCGTCGGCGGACATGCCGACCAGGGCCTCGTCGAGGCCGTCGATCATGCCGCCGCGGCCGACCTGGTAGGAGGTGCCGCTGATCTCGGCGCCGTCCAGGACCTCGCCGTCCTGCATCGCCTTGAGGTCGATGACCACGAAGTCGCCGTCGGCGGCGGCGCGCTCGACGTCCTTGAGGGTGCCGAAGCGCTGGCGCAGCGCGTCGACCTGCTCCTGGACGTCCTCGTCGGTGACCTCGATGTCCTCGACGGAGGCCTCGAGGCCGTCGTACTCCGGCAGCTCGATGGTCGGCTTGACGTCGACCTCGGCGGTGAACTCGAGCAGGTCGTTGTCCTCGAGCCGGGTCACCTCGACCTCGGGCTGGGCCAGCGGCTCGAGGGAGTTCTCGCGCAGCGCCTCGACGTACTTCTTGGGCAGCACGTCGTTGATCGCCTGGTCGAGCACGACGCCGCGGCCGACCTGCTTGTCGATGACCATCGGCGGGACCTTGCCGCGGCGGAAGCCGGGGACGTTGATCTGCTGGGCGATGGTCTTGTACGCCGCGTCGAGGCTCGGCTTGAGCTCCTCGAAGGGCACCTCGATGGTCAGCTTGGCCCGGGTCGGGCTCAAGGTCTCGACGGCGCTCTTCACAGGTTTCTCCTCAGGGTGATGTCGGTCGTGCTGGTGCGGGTCGTGGCTCGGTGCTGCCGGGGTGCTGCGGGTGTCCTGGACTGTCGGGGCGACAGGACTCGAACCTGCGATCTCCTGCTCCCAAAGCAGGCGCGCTAGCCACTACGCTACGCCCCGCCAAGCGGGCGCCACCGGGTCGCGAACGACCCTGCGGATCCCCTTGGAGCGGATGACGGGAATCGAACCCGCGTAGCCAGTTTGGAAGACTGGGGCTCTACCATTGAGCTACATCCGCACGCACGGGGGCTCCGCCCCCGTGGACCCCCGGAACCGTGGTCGCGGGAGTGCCAGGCGACGAGACCCCTAGCCGTGGGAATCCTGCCACAGGCGGTCCACCGCCCCCCAAACGGGGCGCCTGCGCGGACGCGACCGCCTCTCCGCTACTTCCGGTGGACGACCACCATGGCCCGGTCGTCGTCGCGCGAGCCCAGCGCCTCGACCAGCCGCTCGGCCGACCCCACGACGCCGGCGCGCAGCAGGCCCTCGGCCTGACCGAGCATCCGGTCCAGGCCCAGGTCCAGGTCGCGCTGCGGCTCCTCGACCATCCCGTCGGTGTAGAGCATGAGCGCGTCACCGGGCCGCAGCTGGCCCCGCGCGGTCGTGTACTCGGCGTACGGCAGCAGACCGAGGACCGCACCGGAGCTCTCCAGGACCGTCCAGCGCCCCGACCCGGCCGCACGCAGCACCGCGGGCGGGTGGCCGGCGGAGCGGACCTCGAACTCCCCCGTGTCGACCCACAGGGCGAGGTGAATGGCGGTGGCGAAGCCCTCGGCCCAGTCCTGGCGCAGGAGGTAGTCGTTGGCCGAGGCCAGGAACATCTGCGGCGCGACCGAGCCGAGCATCCCGCCGAAGGCCCCGGAGAGCTGCAGCGCCCGGGTGCCGGCCTGGTCGCCCTTGCCGGAGACGTCGACGACGACCAGCTCCAGGCGGGCGTCGTCCTCGAGGTACGTCGCCACCACGAAGTCCCCCGCGAACCGGGTGCCTGAGGCCGACACGAGCGCCGACTCCAGGTGCCAGTCCGGCGGCAGGTCGGGGATCCGGCCCTGGCGGAGCAGCCGGTCGCGCAGGTCGACGAACATCGACTCGCCGGTGAACCCCGCGACGCCCAGGCGTGAGCGGCGGAAGGCGGTGACCAGGACGATCACGCACATGACGAACTGCACCGCGGCGGCGCCGGCGGTGCGCGGGGTGATGACCGGTTGCAGGAGCAGCGCCACCGTCACCATGCCGAGGACCGAGACCACGAACCAGGGCAGCTGGCGCGGGTTGAGCACCAGGCTCCCCAGCAGCAGCGGGATCATCAGCGCCGTGAACGGCGCGTCCTGGGGGTACAGGGCGACCGCGACGACGACGAGCAGCGCGAGCGCGGTGAGCGCGATGACCGGGCGCTGGTCGGCCACCCGGCTGCGGGTCTTGGACGCGCGGTAGCGCCGGGCCGCGTCGGCGCGGACCGGAGAAGGGGGCTCGGCGCCCACGCTCATGTCGCGGTCCTCTCGGCTGCGGATCATCCTAGGGCCCCGGACGCCGCGCGCGAGCGGAATCGGGGTTGGCAGCGGGGACACCAGAAGAGGTTGCGCTGCTGGAGCTCCGTGGTGCGCACCGACGCGCCGCAGACCAGGCACGGCTGTCCGTGGCGCCGGTAGACGTAGACCTCCCCTCCGTGGTCGTCGCGCCGCGGGGGACGACCCATCGCCTCGGGCGTGTGCTCGGGCCGGACGGTGTCGATCCGACCGGTCCGCACGCCCTCGGCCATCAGCACCACGAGGTCCTACCACATCGCCCGCCACTGGCCCACCCGCAGGGTGCGCCCGGGTCGCTGGGGGTCGATCCGGTGCCGGAAGAGCAGCTCGGCGCGGTAGACGTTGCCCACGCCCGCGAGCACCGTCTGGTCCATCAGCAGCCCACCGATCGGCGCCCGGCTGCCCCGGATCCGCTCCCAGGCGCGGTCGGGGTCCGCGTCGGCGCGCAGGGGGTCCGGGCCCTGCCGGGCCACCACCGCGTCGCGCTGGTCCGCGGTGAGGAGCTCGCAGGCGGTCGCGCCGCGCAGGTCGGCGTACGCCGCCGGGCGGTCGTCCGGGTCGTCGGACGGGTCGGCGGCCAGCCGCAGGCGCACCTGGCCGACCGGCTCGGGGACCCAGGGTGTGTCCCCCGGCTCCATGGCCTGCTGCGCGCCGCCCTGCGGGCGCCTCGCCGCGTTGTCGTCAGTCGTCGATGCTGGCGCATCGCCTCCCTCCTCCGCCTTGCGAGGCACTCCGCCGGACGACGCTCGCGACGGCCGAGAGCCGAGGGACACACCCTCGTCGACGGCCGGGTGCACGGCGAAGACGCCGTACAGCCCGAGGTGGACGTGGACGTGGCGGTCGCCCGGGAAGGCGACGAACAGGTGCTTGCCCCACGCCTCGGCGCCGGTGAGCACCTGGCCGTCGAGCAGCGCGGCGGCCTCCGCGAACCGCCCCTGCGGGCTGCTCACGCGGACGGCACGACCGGCGAAGGTCTCCTGCAAGTGGCCGGCGAGCCGGTGGAGGGTGTGGCCCTCGGGCATCGGCGGACGGGTGTCAGGCCTCGGGGCCGAGGCCCTGGGCGGACTCCGGAAGCGGCGGCAGCTCGCCGGTGCGGTCGTAGTGGTCGAGCTGGCCGATACGGCGCACGTGCCGCTCGTCGCCGCTGAACGGCTCGGCCAGGAAGACCTCGACGAAGCGGGTCATGTCCTCGAGGCTGTGCATCCGACCGCCGACCGAGACGACCTGCGCGTCGTTGTGGTCGCGGGCGAGCTTGGCGGTCTCCTCGCTCCACACGAGGGCGCAGCGGATGCCCTCGACCTTGTTGGCGGCCATCTGCTCGCCGTTGCCGGAGCCGCCGATGACGACGCCGAGGTCGTCCCCGCCGGCCGCGCGGGCCTTCGCCACGCCCTCCGCGGCGCGCAGGCAGAAGACGGGGTAGTCGTCGAGGGCGTCGTAGACGAAGGGGCCGTGGTCGACCGGCTCGTAGCCGTGCTCGGTGAGCCACGCGAGCAGGTGGTTCTTCAGGTCGAGGCCGGCGTGGTCGGAGCCCAGGTGGACGCGCATGGGCCGAATCCTGGCAGATCCCGCGGACGCTCCCGGCACCGGCGACCGCGTCAGCGGCGCAGGTGTGACGCCAGGAACGCGGCGGCGGCCAGCAGCATCGGCTCGGCGGCGTCGAAGACGGTGGGGTGGCGGTAGAAGCCATGCACCTGGCCGAGGTAGCGGGTCCCGGTGACCTCGACCCCGGCCTCGGCCAGCAGCTGCACCAGGTGCTCACCCTCGTCGCGCAGCGGGTCGTGCTCGGCGGTCGTGACCAGCGTCGGCGGCAGGGTCGCCAGCCGGTCGCTGCGCAGCGGCGCGAGGTCGGGGTGCTCGAGGTCGGCCGGCGTGGCGGCGTACTGCTGCCAGTACCACTCCGCCTCGCGCGGGTCGAAGCCGTCGGCGGCGGTGCGGTAGGAGTCGAAACCCATCGTCGGGTCGAGGAAGGGGTAGAGCAGCGCGACCGCCCGCAGCCGGCCGGGGTGGCGCAGCGCCGCGACGAGGGCGAGGTTGCCGCCGGCGGAGTCGCCGTGCGCGGCCACGGGACCGGCGAGGCCGTGCCGCTCGCCCTCGCGCTCGAGCCAGCCCAGGACCGTGCTCACGTCGTCCGGCGCCGCGGGGAAGCGGTGCTCGGGCGGGCGCCGGTAGTCGACGCTCACGACCGCGTGGCCGCTGCGGTTGGCGAGCCGCCGCGCCAGCCCGTCGTGGACGTCGTTGTCGTGGAAGACGAAGCCGCCGCCGTGGAGATGGAGGACCACGCCCGGGTGCGCACTCTTCGGGCGGTGCACGCGGACCGGTACGCCGTCGGCGGCGAGGTCGAGGACCTCCGCGACGTCCTCGCGCGGCTCCGCGACAGCCGCCTCCCGCGCGGCCCGGCGGGAGGCCTGGATGTCGAAGCCGGGCTCGTAGACCTTCGGCTCAGCCGCGGCCGCCTCGACCGCCGTCCGGGCCTGGGGGTGCAGCGTCACTCCGCCCCCGCTCAGCGCTGCATGAGGGCGTCGAGCCCGACGCCGATGGCCGCCGCCACCCGGAAGTCGACCCGCGGGTCGTGGACGTCGACGGTGTAGCGGTCGCGCAGCTTGAACTGCCGCTCCGAGCTCATCAGCGGCGTGCCCTCGGAGGAGGTGAAGTCGAAGTGCACCGTGAGGAAGGGCAGGTCGGTGAACCGCCGCAGCAGGGCGACCCCCTGGCTGCGCTCCTGGCCGGTCCCGCTGAAGCCGGGGCCCTCCACGTGGAAGGTCGAGCGCAGCAGGCTGGCGCCGAAGTCCTTCTTGAAAAACCCGATCTGCTGGTGCTGCTCGTCGAAGATGTCGTAGCCGGCGTTGAGGTCGAGCTTCTTGCGGGCCTTGAAGCTGAAGACCGCGCGGCTCTTGGAGTCGTCGGTGTAGAAGGTGACCTCCTCCTTGAACGCCAGCCGCTTCTGCTGGGCCACCGCCATGCTCTGCCCCTCCGAGCCGTCGGGGTTGGCCGCGACGATCTCGTAGCGGTTGGTGGTCATGGCCAGCTTCTGCTTGATGAAGAAGCGGGGCAGGAACATCTCGGCGGTCATGGCGGAAAAGGTAGCCGAGCGATCAGTACCGGTCCGGCTGGCAGACCTGCGCGACCACGCCCTGCCCGCCCCACCACACGACCCGCTCACCGAAGACCGGGGCACACGTGGCCTCGGTGAGCTGCCAGGTGGTCGTCGCGTCTCGCAGGCCGTTGCCGGCGCACGCGTCGGTGGTGAGGTAGACCGCGGCCAGCCGGTTCCCGTCGCGGTCGAGGGGGTGGACCACCTCGCTGCTGCCGCTCTCCCAGGGCTCCATGCAGTTCTCGGGCTGGTCCGGCCCGGACCCGCGCGGGGCGTCCTGCACCGCCTCGACCCAGGCCCCAGCGGCAGGACCCTCGACCAGCCGGTCCGTGCCCAGGCCGGGCCCATCAGCGCCGATGCGCTGGTACTGGCAGACCAGCAGCGCGGCCACGTCGTCCGGGTCGACCGATTCCAGATCTCCGGCGGGTGCAAACACCGGCCGGTCCGGTCCGGGCCGCTCCTGGGCGGGCGAGGTGGTGTCGCAGCCGAGGACGCTGACCTCGGAGCGCTCGGCGCTGGCCAGGATCTCCTCCGCCACGTCCTCGGTGGAGGCGTCGGTGAGCAGACGGAGCTGGACGGTGCCGACCGTGGTCACCCGCAAGGTCCAGCCGTCGCGTGTGGTCGTGCCGTCCTCGACCGGCTCGTCGAGTCCCGCCGATTCCGCGGGGAGCAGCGTCAGGTGCGGCACCCACTGCTCCTCGGGGTCGGGACCGAAGCCCGCCGGTACGGGCGGCTGCTCGCCACAGCCGATGTCGAGGACGGCGCCGTATCCGCCGTCGGTGTCGACGTACGGGCCGGTGATCGGCTCGCGTGGCACGTCGGCGCACCAGTCCGACTGCGGTGCGCTCGCGTCGCCCCACTCCTGCGGCACCTGCACCGTCACGTCGCGGAACGTGACCCCGCGCCACCCGTCCGCGACCGCGGGCGGCTCGCCGGCCGGGTCGAGCGCGCCGTCACCGCCGCGGTCGCGGTCCACCAGCGCGACGCCCACGACCGCGGACGCGGCCACCGCGAGGGCCGCG
>CAEZYQ010000064.1_pt1 | contig 12213 bp, 9 predicted proteins | sample 7265561 | NCBI WGS metagenome assembly CAEZYQ01 (sample SAMEA6813939, study PRJEB35770) | uncultured Nocardioides sp. | biome: Freshwater; feature: Freshwater reservoir; material: water | place: Czech Republic | collected 2017-04-14 | depth 30m m | reverse complement strand
GGTGCGGGTCGAGGCCCGCGGACGCGCTGGGACGCGTCCCCAGGCCTCGACCCGCACCTCGACCCGCACCTCGACCCCCGGGGCGAGCGCGGCCGCGGACGACCCCCGGCGCGGGTCGACCGGGGGGTGGAACGAGGGGGTGGGAGGATGACGCCGATGTCCCCCGAGCCGGCGGTGCGTGCGGAGATCGTCGTCGACCTGGCGGCGGTCCGGCACAACGTGCGCGCACTGGCGGCCCACACCGGGACCGCCGTGATGGTGGTGGTGAAGGCCGACGGCTACGGCCACGGCATGCTCCCGGTCGCCCAGGCCGCGCGGGAGGCCGGCGCCCAGTGGCTGGGCGCCGCCACCCTCCCGGAGGCGCTGGCGCTGCGGGAGGCCGGTGACACCGGGCGCATCCTGACCTGGCTGTCGGTGCCCGGTGAGTCCGGTCTGGCCGAGGCGCTCGCCGCGGGGATCGACGTCACCGCGCACGACGAGGACGGCCTGGCCGCCGTCGCGGACGCCGTACGACGCTGCGGGACCCCCGCCCGCCTCCAGCTCAAGGTCGACACCGGCCTGCACCGCAACGGCTGCCTCCCGGCGGACTGGCCGGAGCTGGTCGCGGCCGCCCGACGCGGGGAGGTCGAGGGTCTCTGGACCGTGACCGGGCTCTGGTCGCACCTCGCGTGCGCGGACGAGCCCGGTCACCCGGCGACGGCTGCCCAGCAGGCGGCGTTCGAGCTCGCGCTGGCGCAGGCGGCCGACGCAGGGCTGCGCCCCGAGGTGCGGCACCTGGCCAACTCCGCCGGCGCGATCCTGCACCCCGGCACCCACCACGACCTCGTGCGCGTCGGCCTCGCGGCGTACGGCCTGCATCCCGCTCCCGGCCACGGCCCCGCCCTGGACCTGCGCCCCGCCATGACGGCGCGCGCGAGTCTCGCGATGGTCAAGCGGGTCGAGCCGGGGGCCGGGGTGTCCTACGGGCACACCTGGACCGCAGAGCGGCCCACGACCCTGGGGCTGGTGCCGGTGGGCTACGGCGACGGGGTCCCGCGACACGCCGGCAACCGCGCCGAGGTCTCGGTCGCGGGCGTGCGCGCGCCGCTGCGGGGTCGCGTCTGCATGGACCAGGTCGTCGCGGAGGTGCCCGACCACGCGCGGGCCGGCGACGAAGTGGTGCTGTTCGGCGCCGCCCCGCACCCCACCGCGCAGGACTGGGCCGAGGCGTGCGAGACCATCAGCTACGAGATCGTGACCCGGGTCGGCGGTCGCTTCGTGCGGCGCTGGGTCGGCGAGCAGCACGAGCAGGAGGACACGTGAGCCGGGGCAGGGGCAGGGGCTGGGTCTGGGGCCAGGACAGGGGAAGGCTGTGGCAGACCGCCGGTGCGGCGGTCGGGGTGCTGGCACTCGGCGCCGGCTTCGAGGTGGCGCGCCGCCGCCGGGTCGTGGCCGCCCGCACGGGCGCGGGCGACCTCAGCCCCTTCGGGTCCCTGCGGTCCTCGCCCCGCACGGTCGTCACCCCCGACGGCGTCCCGCTGCACGTCGAGGTCGACGAGCGCGAGGAGCCGGTCGACGGCCCGCGGCACAAGGGGCCGGAGCTGACGGTCGTCTTCGTGCACGGCTACGCCCTGAACCTCGACTGCTGGCACTTCCAGCGCGCCGGCTACCGCGGCCTGGTGCGCACCGTCTTCTACGACCAGCGCTCGCACGGCCGCTCCGGCCGTGCGCACCACCACCACGCCACCATCGACCAGCTCGGCCTCGACCTCGAGCAGGTCATCGAGGAGGTCGCCCCCGACGGTCCCGTCGTCGTGGTGGGCCACTCCATGGGCGGCATGACGATCGTCGCGCTGGCCGAGCAGCGCCCGCACCTCTTCGGCGACAAGATCGTGGGCGTGGGCCTGGTCTCCACGACCGCTGGCGGCCTCGACATCGGTCGGATCCTGCTGCCGGTGGCCCCGGCCAAGCTGGGTGGCCCGCTCACCGCCCGGGCGATGCGGACCCTGCGTCCGGGGCACCGAGGCGTCGACGCCGTGCGCCGGATCGGCGCCCACGTGGCGGAGGTCTTCACCGACGTCTTCGCGTTCGGCGACGACGTGCCAGCCTCCTACATCCGCTTCGTCGACTCGATGCTCTCGCAGACGCCGTTCGAGGTGCTTTCGGAGTTCTTCCCGAGCCTGCACGGCCTCGACAAGTTCCACGCCGTGGAGACCCTCGCCCAGGTGCCCACGGCGATCATCGGCGGCACGGCCGACCGACTGACCTCGATCGGGCACTCGCGCAAGCTGCACAGCCGGATCGCGGGCTCGGTCCTCACCGAGGCCGAGGGCGCCGGGCACATGGTGATCATGGAGCGGCACGAGCAGGTCAACGCCGCGCTCGACCAGCTGCTCGCAGCGGCCGCCGAGCGGGTGACGCGCCGATGACGCAGGCGGGGGAGCGGGCTCACGCGCAGGCCCCGGACCACACCCCGGAGCAGGACGGCGCCCGGGAGCGCCCGCGCGTCGTCGTACGCCGGATCGGGCCGGAGTCCGCGGCGGCAGTGCTGTCGGTGGTGCAGGCGGCGTTCGGGGCGCGGCCCGACATGGACCCACGGCCGGCGGCGCTGGACGAGACCGAGGAGTCGATCGCGGCGAAGCTGGCCGCCGGCGGCGGGCTCCTCGCCGAGCTCGACGGCGAGCCCGTGGGCACGCTGGTCCTCGACCCGATCGGCTCCACCACCTATCTCCGGCGCTTCGGCGTCGTCCCCGGCCACCAGGGCCACGGCATTGCCGGCGCGCTCATCGACGCCACCGTCGACGCGGTCCTGGAGTCCGGCACCGGCACCGACGACCTCACCGTCGTCGCCCGCGAGGAGCTGCCGGCGACCATCCGCTTCTGGGACCGCCAGGGGTTCCGCGAGATCTCCCGCAGCTCGCCGCTGGTCGAGATGCGCCGGCCGCTGCGCACCGCGGTCTTCCACGCCCCGACGGCCGAGGCGATGCGCGGCATCGGCCGCTCCCTGGCGGGCCAGCTGACCCGCGGCGACCTCATCGTCCTCACCGGGGACCTCGGTGCCGGGAAGACCACCTTCACCCAGGGCCTCGGCGCCGGGCTCGGCGTGCGCGGGCAGGTCACCTCACCGACCTTCGTCATCGCGCGCGTGCACCCCTCGACGGTCGGTGGTCCCGAGCTGGTGCACGTCGACGCCTACCGCCTCGACGGGCTCGAGGAGCTCGACGACCTCGACCTCGACACCTCGCTCGACGACGCCGTCACCGTCGTGGAGTGGGGCGAGGACCTCGCCGAGGGCCTGGCCGAGTCGCGCCTGGAGGTGCGGATCGTCCGCGAGGCCGAGGTCGGTCCGGACGCCTCCCTCGACCCGCGCCGGGTGGAGATCACCCCCGTCGGGCCGCGCTGGCACGCGCTGTCCTTCCGCGGGCTGGGGTAGCGCCCGTGGACGACCCCGCGCCCGACCCCGAGCCCGTCGGGGAGCCCAGCCCGCGGCGCGAGCCGCGCACCCGGCTGGTGCTGGTCGTCGCCGGCGCGCTCGTCCTCGTCGGGCTGCTCCTGGCCTGGGTCGACCAGCAAGCGCGCAGCCGCGAGGACCGTGACCTCGCCGCCTGCGGGGACCAGGCGTACGCCGCGGCCGTCCGCGCCGACCAGGTGCTCGGCTCGATGGCGGAGTACATCCGGCTCTCCCTCGCGGTGCGCAGCGGCCTCTGGGACCTCATGTCCGGGGCCGCCGAGCGCGCGCGGCCCGGCATCGACGCCGCGCTCGCCCGCTGCCGCGACGTCGAGGTGCTCGCCCTGCACCGCACCCACGTGCGTGAGCGGGCGGCGTACGTCGACTACCTCGCGGCCCGGGCCGCCCAGCTCGACGCGATCGAGGCCGACGGGCGCGCGGCGGGGGAGTCCGACTCCGAGCTCGGTCGGCTGCGGGAGGCGGCCTTCGGCGACCGCCCCTGAGCCGGCCCCTCACGCCGCCCGCGACCGCCCCGAGCCTGCTCCCGACGGCCCCGAGCCTGCTCCCGACGCCCTCCTGGCGCGCCCCGCACAGCGACGGACCTCACCCGCCCGCACGGGGTCGCTGTCGGCGGGCGGACGTACGATCGAGCCCGCACCCCCCGTCGCACGCCGACAGGGGGCTGCCGTGTTGTTCCGCTGTGCCCGTGCCGTGCCCCAGGAGTGAGATGTCCACCGACCTCGCCGGTCCCGTCCTCGCCGACCCGATCCTCGCCGCGGCGCTGGAGGACGCGCACGACGGGCGGGTGCGCGCCCTGGACCTCACGGGCCCCGAGGCGCTGCGGCCTTTCGTCGTGGCCGGTCTCGTGCGGGCGGGCCGCAGCGTCCTGGCGGTGACCGCGACCGCGCGGGAGGCGGAGGACCTCGTCGAGCACCTCGGCGACCTGCTCGACCGCGACCGCGTGGCCTACTACCCGAGCTGGGAGACGCTGCCGCACGAGCGGCTGAGCCCGCGCAGCGACACCGTGGGTCGCCGGCTGGCCGTGCTGCGGCGCCTGGTGCACCCGGGCGTCTCGACCGGCTCGGCCAACAGCGGCGCCAACGGGCCGCTCGACGTCGTCGTCGCCCCCGTGCGCTCGGTGCTCCAGCCCCAGGTCAAGGGCCTGGGCGACCTCGCCCCGGTCGAGCTGGTCGTCGGTGACAGCGCGCCGCTCGACGACCTCGTCCAGCGGCTGGCCGACGCCGCCTACACCCGGGTCGACCTGGTGGAGAAGCGCGGCGAGTTCGCGGTCCGCGGCGGCATCGTCGACGTCTTCCCGCCCACCGAGGAGCACCCGCTGCGCGTGGAGCTGTGGGGCGACGAGGTCGAGGAGATCCGCGCGTTCTCGGTCGCCGACCAGCGCACCCTCGAGCCGGTCGAGCGGCTCTGGGCACCACCGTGCCGCGAGCTGCTGCTGACCCCCGAGGTCCGCGCCCGGGCCGCCGAGCTCGGCCGCCAGCACCCCCAGCTGCTCGAGCTCACCGACAAGATCAGCAACGGCATCGCCGTCGAGGGCATGGAGTCGCTCGCCCCGGTGCTGGTCGACGAGATGGAATTGCTGCTCGACCTGATGCCGGCCAGCACCCACGTGCTGGTGCTCGACCCCGAGCGGGTCCGCGCCCGGGCCCACGACCTGGTGGCGACGAGCGAGGAGTTCCTGGGCGCCTCCTGGGCGGCCGCGGCGGGCGGCGGCACCGCTCCCATCGACCTCGGCGCGGCGTCGTACCGCAGCCTGGCGGAGGTGCGCGAGCACGCCCTCGAGGGGCACCGGCCCTGGTGGACGGTCAGCCCGTTCGGTCTCGACCCCGGCGCCGACGGCGAGCCCGGGGCCGCCGTCGACCTCGACGTGAGCGTCGGTGCGGTGCCCACCCGGGCGCTGCCCGCGGTCCCGGTCGACGCCTACCGCGGCGACGTCGAGCGCGCGCTGAAGGACCTCGACTCCTGGCGCTCCGACGGCTACCGCGTCGTGGTCGTCCACGCCGGCCACGGCCCGGCGCAGCGGATGGTCGAGGCGCTGGGCGAGGCCGAGGTGCCGGCGCGGCTCGTGGAGCCCACCGACCCGGGTCCGGACGGGCTGTGGCAGGTCGGCGTCGTCACCGTCACCTGCGGCGCCCTGACCCAGGGCTTCGTCGACGAGGCCAACAAGCTGGTCCTGCTCACCGGCGAGGACGTCTCGGGGCAGAAGTCCTCCACCCGCGACATGCGCAAGATGCCCGCGCGCCGCAAGAAGCAGATCGACCCGCTCGAGCTCAAGACCGGCGACTACGTCGTGCACGAGCAGCACGGCGTCGGTCGCTTCATCGAGATGAAGCAGCGCGAGGTCGGCGGGGCGACCCGGGAGTACCTCGTCCTGGAGTACGGCGCCTCCAAGCGCGGCGCCCCGCCGGACCGGCTCTACGTCCCGGCCGACGCGCTCGACCAGGTCACGCGGTACGTCGGTGGCGAGCAGCCCAGCCTCGACCGGCTCGGCGGCGCCGACTGGGCCAAGCGCAAGGGCCGTGCCCGCAAGGCGGTGCGGGAGATCGCCGCCGAGCTGATCAAGCTGTACGCCGCCCGGCAGGCCACCAAGGGCTACGCCTTCGGCCCCGACACCCCCTGGCAGCGCGAGCTCGAGGACGCCTTCCCGTTCACCGAGACCCCCGACCAGCTCTCGACGGTCGAGGAGGTCAAGGCCGACATGCGCCAGGTCGTGCCGATGGACCGGCTCGTGTGCGGCGACGTCGGCTACGGCAAGACCGAGATCGCGGTCCGCGCGGCCTTCAAGGCCGTGCAGGACGGCAAGCAGGTCGCGGTGCTGGTGCCGACCACGCTGCTCGTGACCCAGCACCTCTCGACCTTCGCCGAGCGGATGAGCGGCTTCCCGGTCGTCCTCAAGGCCCTGAGCCGCTTCCAGACCGACAAGGAGGCGGCCGAGGTGATGCGGATGATGGCCGAGGGCTCGGTCGACATCGTGGTGGGCACCCACCGCCTGCTCAACCCCGACGTCCGCTTCAAGGACCTCGGGCTGATCATCGTCGACGAGGAGCAGCGCTTCGGCGTGGAGCACAAGGAGCAGCTCAAGCGGATGCGCACCGCCGTCGACGTGCTGTCGATGTCGGCCACGCCGATCCCGCGCACCCTGGAGATGGCGATCACCGGCATCCGCGAGATGTCCACGATCACCACCCCGCCCGAGGAGCGGCACCCGGTCCTGACCTACGTCGGTGCCTACGAGGACCGCCAGGTCATCGCCGCCATCCGGCGCGAGCTGCTGCGCGAGGGCCAGGTCTTCTACATCCACAACCGGGTGCAGTCGATCGAGAAGGCCGCGGCGAAGATCCGTGAGCTGGTGCCCGAGGCGCGTGTGGCCACGGCGCACGGGCAGATGAACGAGAAGCAGCTCGAGCAGGTGATGCTGGACTTCTGGGAGAAGCGCTTCGACGTGCTCGTCTGCACGACGCTGGTCGAGTCGGGCCTGGACGTCTCCAACGCCAACACCATGATCATCGAGCGCGCCGACACCCTCGGCCTCTCCCAGCTGCACCAGCTGCGCGGCCGCGTGGGCCGCTCGCGCGAGCGGGCCTACGCCTACTTCCTCTACCCCGGCGAGAAGCCGCTGACCGAGACCGCCCACGAGCGGCTCGCGACGCTGGCCCAGCACTCCGACCTGGGCGGCGGCATGGCGATCGCGATGAAGGACCTGGAGATCCGCGGCGCGGGCAACCTGCTCGGCGGCGAGCAGTCCGGCCACATCGCCGACGTCGGCTTCGACCTCTACGTCCGGCTGGTCGGCGAGGCGGTCTCGGAGTTCAAGGGCGAGGGCGAGCCGGAGCTCCAGGAGGTGCGCATCGAGCTGCCCGTCGACGCGCACCTGCCGCACGACTACATCGGGTCCGAGCGGTTGCGCCTGGAGATCTACAAGCGGCTCGCCGAGGTGCGCTCCGACGAGGACGTCGACGCCATCGAGGAGGAGCTCAAGGACCGGTACGGCGACCCGCCGATCGTCGTGGTCTCGTTGCTGCTCGTGGCGCGGTTCCGCGCCCGGGCGCGGGCCGCGGGCATCGGCGAGGTCACCATCGCGGGCAAGAACGTCCGGTTCGCGCCGGTGTCCCTGCCCGACTCCAAGGTGGTGCGCCTGCAGCGGCTCTACCCCAAGTCGCTGGTCAAGCCGCAGACCGACACCATCCTCGTGCCGCGCCCGCAGACGGCCGTGATCGGCGGGCGGCCGCTGGACGGCATCGCCCTGCTGGAGTGGGCGAAGGGAGTGATCGACCAGGTGATCGACCCGCCCGCCCCGGCCTGACCCGCCCCCGGCCGCCCCTGGCCCGGGTCCCTCCGGACCCGACCCGCCCGACGTCGTACGCCGCTCGGCCGCAAGCATCCGCCCGCTCGGCGGACGCTCCGGGGCGGCTGGTTCAATGGGCGGCGCAGGTCACACCACCCCTCAGGAGCTCCCCGTGCGCCTCTCCCGTCCCCTTGCCGGTCTCGCCGCGGCTGCCGTGCTCGCCACGGGCGCCCTCAGTGGGTGCGGTGTCTCCGACGCCGAGATCCGGCCCGGTGTGGCCGCCGACGTCGAGGGCGCCGAGGTCAGCCTCGACCAGGTCGCCGACGCCGTGGCCGACACGTGCGAGGTGCTCCAGGGCTCGCCCGAGCTGCTCCAGGGTGGCTTCACCGGCGCCGAGCTGCGGGGCATCGTGGTCCAGCAGCTGGTCGTCACCGAGGTCGCGACCGCGATCGCGGAGGAGAACGGCCTGGACGCCGACGTCCTGCGCCGCGAGGCCGAGCGCCAGGCCCGCAACAGCTTCGGCTTCACCGCCGACGAGGCCGACGACGCCTCCATCCCGGTCTTCGCCGCCAGCGCCTACCTCAGCAGCGTGATCAGCGAGGTCGTGGACCCCACGCTGAGCGAGGAGGAGCTGGTCGAGCCGGGTCCGGCCTACCAGGCCTACCTGGAGCAGTGGCAGGCCGAGAACGACATCGACGTCAACCCGCTCTTCGACCAGGTCGACTTCACCGAGGCCGCCTCCGGCGCCCTCCTCTCCGACACCTCCACCGCCGTCTCCGAGGCCGCGACGCTGCGCGCGCAGGCCGACGAGCTGCGCAACCGCGCCGCCCAGGGCGACCCGGCGGCCCAGGCCGAGCTCACGACGCTGGTCTCCTCGCTGCCGCAGTCGCAGGCGTGCGCCGCGGAGGAGGACGCTCCCGAGCCGGCCCAGGCGCCCCCGATCCCGCTGGAGAACCCGAACGGCGGCCAGGGCTGAGCCCATGACCCCCGAGCAGCCCACGCAGCCCGAGCCGCTGCTGGAGCTGCGCGCGGTGATGGCCAGGCTCCGCGCGGAGTGCGCCTGGAAGCGCGGCCAGACCCACACCTCGCTGCTGCCCTACCTCGCCGAGGAGGCCTCGGAGGTCGCCGAGGCGGTGCACGAGGGGGACCCCGCGCACCTGTGCGAGGAGCTGGGCGACCTGCTGCTGCAGGTCTACTTCCACGCCGCGGTCGCCGCCGAGGCCGGTCAGTTCACGATCGACGACGTCGCCGAGGGCATCGTGGCCAAGATGCGCCGGCGCAACCCGCACGTCTTCGGCACCCCCGAGCAGCGTGCCGAGGCCGCCGGGCTCAGCGCCGAGGAGATCGACCGGCGCTGGGAGCAGATCAAGCGCGCCGGTGGTTGAGGGCGGCGTACGCCGCCGCGCCGGCCTGCCCGCAGGTGCGGACCTGACGGGTCGGTGGTGCGGAACTGACTGCTCGGCGGTGCGGAACCGACCGCTCGGCGGTGCGGGAGTGACGCCTCGGCGGGGGCGGGTGGGTCAGAGCGGCGGGCGGCGGTCCCACCAGGGCGCGGCCTGCTCGAGCTGGGCGGCCACTCGCAGCAGCAGCCCGTCGCTGCCCAGCCGACCCACGAGCTGCGAGCCGATCGGCAGGCCCTCGGGGGTCCAGTGCAGCGGCACGCTCATCGCCGGGCGGCCGGTGAGGTTGGCGAGCTGGGTGTAGGGGACCCAGCCGAGGTTCTGGCTGATCATCTGGTCCACGAGCGGGGTGAAGCGCAGGACGCTGCCGGCCTTGGCGGTCAGCAGCGCGCGCTGCACCAGCGCCACGGGCGCGGGCAGGTCGAAGGCACCGATGCGCGGCGGCGGCGTGGCCGTGGTCGGGGTCAGCAGCAGGTCGTGGTCGGCGTGGAAGGCGGCGAGACGTCGTACGTGCTCGTGCCGGCCCTCGACCGCGCGCACGTAGTCGAGCGCGGTGGTCGCGCGGCCCAGCGCGGCCATGACGCGGGTGTCGGGCTCGAAGTGGTCCTCGCCGACGCCGGCGGCCTCCATGGCCTCGGCGACCGAGGCCGCGCAGTGGACGAACCAGGTGGTGAGGAAGTCCTTGGCGAGCCGGGCGTCGTCGACCGGCATCGGGACCTCGACGACCTCGTGGCCGAGGTCGCTCAGCAGGTCGGCGGCCCGGCGCGCGGCCGCGATCGCCTCGGGGTGGGGGTCGGCGTTGATCGAGCTGGCCCAGGTGACGCCGATCCGCAGCCGGCCCGGGTCCTGCCCGACCTCGGCGGCGAACCCGCCCTCCGGCAGCGCGCCGGGGAGGTACGCCGAGGTGTCGCTCGGCCCGGCCAGCACGTCGAGCATCGCGGCGGAGTCGCGCACGCTGCGCGAGACCACCCCGTCCGTGGTGGTACCGCCGATCGGCTCACCGTGGGCGGGGCCGTGGGGCAGGGTGCCGCGGCTGGGCTTGAGGCCGAAGAGGCCGCAGGCCGAGGCGGGGATCCGGATGGAGCCGCCGCCGTCGCTGGCTGCGGCGCAGGGGACGACACCGGCCGCGACCGCGGCGGCGCTGCCGCCCGAGGAGCCGCCCGGGGTGTGGTCGGTGTCCCAGGGATTGCGGGCGGGGCCGAAGACGTGCGGCTCGGTGAGCGCCTTCGCGCCGAACTCCGGGGTGTTGGTCTTGCCGAACACGACCAGCCCGGCCTCGACCCAGCGCTCGACCGTGGTGGCGGTCTCGGCCGCCGGCACGTCGCGCAGGGACCGGCTGCCGTTGCTGGTCGGCACCCCGGCCAGGTCCTGGTGCAGGTCCTTGAGCAGGAACGGCACCCCGGCGAACGGCCGGCCGCCCTCGGGCTCGGGGCCCGTCGCCGCCGGCGGGTGGACGTCGCGCACGACGACGTTGAGGACCGGGTTCACCTCCGCCAGGCGGGCGCGGGCCGTGGCGAGCAGCTCGGCGGGGGTGGTCCCGCCGGTGCGCACCAGCTCGGCGAGGGAGACGGCGTCGTGGTCGCGGTAGTCCTGCACGGGCCACACGGTAGCCGCGCACGTCACGGGGGTGGGTGGGTCGAGGTGCGAGCGGAGCGAGCCACGAGACCCGGCGCGGCGGCAGGCACCGGACCCCCTAGAGTCGTGGGCCGACGTACCCGCCCCTTCCCTGCCCCTTCCAGGCACCTCTCAGGAGAGCACCGTGGCATCCATCGAAGCAGTCGGCGCCCGCGAGATCCTCGACTCGCGCGGCAACCCCACCGTCGAGGTCGAGGTCCTGCTCGACGACGGGACCTTCGCCCGTGCCGCCGTGCCCTCGGGCGCCTCGACCGGCGCCTTCGAGGCCGTGGAGCTGCGCGACGGCGGCGACCGCTACCTCGGCAAGGGTGTCGAGAAGGCCGTCGACGCGGTGGTGCAGACCCTCGGCCCCGCCATCGAGGGCCTCGACGCCGACGACCAGCGCCTGGTCGACCAGGCGATGCTCGACGCCGACGGCACGCCCAACAAGGCCACCATCGGCGCCAACGCGATCCTCGGCGTCTCGCTGGCCGTGGCCCGCGCCGCCGCGGACTCCGCCGGCCTGCCGCTCTACCGCTACGTCGGTGGCCCCAACGCCCACGTCCTGCCCGTGCCGATGATGAACATCCTCAACGGCGGCGCGCACGCCGACACCAACGTCGACATCCAGGAGTTCATGATCGCCCCGATCGGGGCGCCCTCGTTCCGCGAGGCGCTGCGCTCGGGCGCGGAGGTCTACCACGCGCTGAAGTCGGTGCTGAAGTCCCGTGGCCTGGCCACCGGCGTCGGCGACGAGGGCGGCTTCGCCCCGGACCTGGAGTCCAACCGCGCCGCGCTCGACCTGATCGCCGAGGCGATCGACAAGGCCGGCTACGAGCTGGGCAAGGACATCGTGCTCGCGCTCGACGTGGCCGCCACCGAGTTCTGCACCGACGGCTCCTACGCCTTCGAGGGCCAGCAGAAGTCCGCGGCCGAGATGACGGCCTACTACACGAGCCTGGTCGACGCCTACCCGATCGTCTCCATCGAGGACCCCCTCGACGAGGACGACTGGGAGGGCTGGCGCACCATCACCGAGCAGCTCGGTGCCCGCACCCAGCTGGTCGGCGACGACCTGTTCGTCACCAACGTCGAGCGCCTGCAGCGCGGCATCACCGGCGGCCAGGCCAACGCCCTGCTGGTCAAGGTCAACCAGATCGGCTCGCTCACCGAGACCCTGGATTCCGTGGACCTCGCGCACCGCAACGGCTACCGCTGCATGATGAGCCACCGCTCGGGCGAGACCGAGGACACCACCATCGCCGACCTCGCCGTGGCCACCAACTGCGGCCAGATCAAGACCGGCGCCCCCGCGCGCTCGGAGCGGGTCGCGAAGTACAACCAGCTGCTGCGGATCGAGGACGAGCTCGGCGATGCAGCCCGGTACGCCGGTGTGTCGGCGTTCCCGCGCTACTCCTCCTGAGCGACCCTAGACGCGTGTCCGACCGTCGTACGTCCTCGCGCGCCTC
>CAEZYQ010000063.1_pt1 | contig 13092 bp, 13 predicted proteins | sample 7265561 | NCBI WGS metagenome assembly CAEZYQ01 (sample SAMEA6813939, study PRJEB35770) | uncultured Nocardioides sp. | biome: Freshwater; feature: Freshwater reservoir; material: water | place: Czech Republic | collected 2017-04-14 | depth 30m m | reverse complement strand
CCTCGTCGAGGGCCAGGTCGTCACGAACTGGAAGCAAGCCCTGGCCCAGCTCGCGATCGCCTACCCCGACCGCATCAACCCCCACCTGTAGAACCCACCCGAGAAAGTAAAGAGATCGACTGCCTTACACAGAATTCTTGACACGCTCGAAGGCGAGTCCGAAGTCGACGAGTCCATGGTCACCGGCGAGAGCCTCCCGGTGCACAAGGCGCCGGGCGACCAGGTCATCGGCGCCACCGTCAACGCCAGCGGCACGCTTCGAGTGCGCGCCACCAAGGTGGGCTCCGACACCGCCCTGGCCCAGATCGTCGCCCTGGTGCAGCAGGCACAGAACTCCAAGGCCCCCGGACAGCGGCTCGCCGACAAGGCCGCGTTCTGGCTGGTCCTCGTCGCCCTCGTCGGAGGAGTCGGCACCTTCCTGGTCTGGCTCGCGGCAGGCGCCAGCGTGCAGACCGCCCTGCTGTTCGCCATCACCGTCGTCGTCATCACCTGCCCCGACGCCCTCGGTCTGGCCACGCCGACAGCGATCATGGTCGGCTCCGGTCTCGGGGCGAAGCGCGGAATCCTGTTCAAGAACGCCACCGCGATCGAGTCCTCCGCCCGCATCGACACCGTCGTGTTCGACAAGACCGGCACCCTCACCAAGGGAGAGCCCGAGGTCACCGAGGTGGTGGTCGACGACTTCGATCACGACCGGGTGCTGGCCCTCGCCGGCGCACTCGAACGCGAGTCCGAGCACCCGCTCGCAGACGCCGTCGTGCGATACGTCGACGCCACCGACGTCCCGCGGCTGCGCGCCACCCGCTTCCGCAACGTCACCGGCATCGGCGCCCTCGCCGAGGTCGACGGCCACCAGGTCGCCATCGGCAACCGACGCCTGATGGAGTCCGAAGGCGTCACGATCGGCGAACTAGGCGCGCGGCGCGACGAGATCGCCTCCGGAGGCCGCACAGCGGTGTTCGTCGCCGTCGACGGCCGAGCCGTCGCCGTGATCGGCATTGCCGACGCGGTCCGTGAGACCTCCGCCGCGGCTATCGCCGCGCTCCACCAGGCGGGCATCAGGGTGGCCATGCTGACCGGTGACAACCGGGCAACGGCCGAGCGGATCGCCGAGGAGCTGGGGATCGACGACGTCATCGCCGAGGTGCTGCCCGAGGACAAGGCGCACCAGGTCCAGCAGCTGCAGGCTCAGGGACGCACCGTCGCGATGGTGGGCGACGGCGTCAATGACTCTCCCTCGCTGGTACAGGCCGATGTCGGCATCGCCGTGGGCGCGGGCACTGACGTCGCGATCGAGGCTGCAGACGTCGTGCTCATGCGGTCCGACCCGCTGGACGTCCCAGTGGCGCTGACGATCGGCCGGGGCACGCTGCGCAAGATGCGCCAGAACCTCGGCTGGGCGGTGGGCTACAACGCGATCGCCCTACCGATCGCGGCGGGCGTGTTCGAGCCCGCCTTCGGGCTGGTGCTCCGACCGGAGGTTGCCGCCTTGTCGATGTCCGGGTCCAGCTTCCTGGTCGCGGTCAACGCGCTCCTGCTCAAGCGCCTGCGGTTGCCTGCACAGCCCGCGGATGGCTGAGCCGGTAAGAGACGAACGCCTTCAGCCCGTGGGCTGACACTCATCCCCTGCGAGGGCTTGTCGAACTGTGTGCCGGCAAGCCCTCGCTTGTAGTCACTGCTGACCCAGCTCCTTTGGCAGTGGCAGGGCCAAGAGCGCCCGCAGGAACTCTCGGGCACTCCATTGAGCATCCTGGAGGCTCGAGGCCGAGCCTTGGAAATCGGGGACGGGTCGTGCGTCGGCTTCTTCCTTCGTCGTAGCCGGTCCGTTCTCCTCGATGTCCTGGACCAGCCAGTCCATCTCCTTGATCTCCTTGCGCTGCGTCGCCGCGATGCCGTCCGCTAGCTCGCGGACCCGGACGTCCTCGATTCCGGCTCTCTCGCTGGTCAAGATGGCGATCGAGTGGTGGGGGATCATCGCCTTCATGTAGCTCTCGTCATCGACGAGGACCTGCGAGCGCGACAGGTACAAAGCTGTACCGCCAAGCACGATCGCGCCCAGGACGATGCCGACGTTCACCACACGGTTCCGGTACATCATCCCCCACATGAACGCCAGCATGATGAGGGCCATCGCCGCGCCCATGAGGAGTGCCATGTACACGCGCTCCTCGCTGAAGCGGACATGATCGGCGCTGAACGCGTTGGTGTAGGTGAGCCCGAACATGACGACAGTCGACGTCGCGATCATCAGTCCGAAACGCAGATACATCTTCGCCTCGTGGTGTCCGCTGGAGTTGCCGTCGTGAGCTCCGTTGTCGCTGTTGTGCTCGGAATGTTCGTCCGGCTCGGGGTGGGTGGCATGCTGCTGTTCGTTCTGCTGACGCTGGTTCATCTCGTTGTCCTTCAAGGTCGAAGTCGGTGCGTGCAGGCGGCATGGGATGACCGAACCTCTCGGATCCGGTCATCCCAAGCGGCCGCGTTAACCGATGGCGCTCAGGACGCGGTTGCAGGCGTCCTCGCACCGGCGGCACGCCTCCGCGCAGATGCGGCAGTGCTCATGCATCTCGGCGTGCTTCTCGCACTCCTCCGCGCAGGACCTGCAGGCTTGAGCGCACGCCTGCAGCACTGCGCGGGTGATGTTGGCGTCGTAGCCCGTGTGGCGTGACAGCACCCGGCCAGTGGCCTCGCAGATGTCGGCGCAGTCTGAGTTCGTGCGGATGCACTTGGTCAGTTCGGCGACCATTTCCTCGCTCAGGCACGCGTCGGCGCACGCCGTGCACGCCTGAGCGCACTCCACGCATGCTTCTACGCATTGCGCCAAGAGCTCGCGGTCGGTGTTGATCTGCGCCGGGTAGGTCTTCATCATGTCGCTGATCGTGCTGGTCATGAGCTTCTCCGTATCGTTGTGATGTGGTCCTGTGGGCTATCGAGTGCGCAGCAGCGGGCACCGTGGTGGTGTCGCAGGCTGCACAGAGCCCTCAGGTCCGGATCACCGGAGACGCGCGTGGCGGCGAGAGGGGCGGGGGACTTCCGCGGGCGGTTGCCCTCCAGTGGGCGACGAGGAGCCGCCGCGAGGGCAATGCCGTCAGCAGGTGGGTCGGTTCACGCCACATTCCGCCCCGGCGTAACAGCAGAATGCCGACGGCAAGGATGGAGAGACAGGCGCCCAGCAGGTGCAGGAGCTGTGCACTTCCGTTCTCGCTACCAGGCCCGTGGTCAGAGCCGGCATCGCGCAGACCCTCGCCGTCCCTGCCAGACCCGACGGAAGCCGCCTGCATGGCTTCTCCTGTCGCGGCGGAGGCTCCCGCCGGCGCGACCGTGGTCATGCCCACGTGTCGGGCGAACAGGTTGTCGCCTGAGGCACCGGCGAGCACGAAGAGAGCGGCCAGGACACACCCGGCGAGCGTTCGAGCTCGGCTGAAGGGCGGTCGCTGGCGGCGGTCCATCACATCACCTGTACCCCTATGGCGCTGAGGTCATACGCAAGCTGCTGTCGGCCGTCCGAACCATGGTGCCGTCAGTGGACGAGATCTACCCGTGACGGCCACGGGTTCGGCCGACAACCGGCCAAGCCCTTGGTCTGCTGCAACATCACTGGCGCGAGCCTTCCCGGACCGGGACACCCGACGTGGGGATAGCCCAGGGCGTGGCCTGTCTCGTGGTTGATGACGTAGCGCCGGTATGCCCGCAGGTCACCGGTGTATCCGTCTGCGCCGAACTGCCAGCGCCAGGCGTTGAGGACGACGTCGTCGCCGTTGCGGCAGGACAGCCGACCGCCGGTGTCGAGCGGTGCGCAGAGTTCATCGGCCGTCTCTGGGGTGGCCAGGACGATGCGGAGGTCGGCATGGCCATCGACGCGGACGAGCGTGTGTCGCGTCGCCCAGCCCCGCTGATCAGACAGGGTCTCTTCGACCAGCCGCGCCACATCCGCCGTGTTGAAGGGCAGGCCCTGCTCGACCTCGACCCGGTACGTCACCCCGTTCTGCGAGCCGCGCGGCGCGGCGGCGGCGACAGCGAAGGTGCCGGGGCCGCGCTCCGGAATGCGAGTGGCGGGGGAGGGGGGCCCACTCGGATCTGGGTCACGATCTCGACGGACCTCCACCTCGCCGTCGGTCCGCTCGCGCCTGACAGCCTGTTCAGCGGAAGGAGATGCGGCAATTGCAGTGCGGCGGCCCGCGTCTTCGGTGTCCGTCTAGCGGGGGATGAGAAACGCGACGGGTACAGCCACGGCGGCAGTCGTCGCCAGCACCGCCAGGCCGGTGAGCCCTGCCGTGGCACGCCGACGCGGCGCGCGATGGGAACCCGCGCGTCGATGCGTGGCTTTGCGCTTGCTCATCGTCCCTGCACCGTCACAGCACGCGGGACCAGGTGTCGCCGCCATCGGTGGACTGGTAGACGGCCGTCTCGGTCGCGGCGTACCAGCCCTGGTCGCTGATGGTGAATGCGGCCGGTTGGCCATCGATTGAGCCGACCTCGCGCCAGGTTCGAGCGGTGTCGGTGCTGACCCGAACCACGCCGTCGGGGTCGATTCCGGCCAGGGTGCCGTCCGGAGTGGTGTCGAGGTACATCATGCTCGGACCGCCGAGCTCACGGGACTCCCCGGATATGGCGTCGATGCTGACGAGCTGGCCTTTGCCGTCGGTAGCGATCAGCGGGACGCTCTCCTCGACCGCCGCGACGCTGATCAGCGGGCCTTGGAACACCTCGTCGAAGCTCTTCCGGTCCTCCGTTCGCAGCAGGCGGCCAGAGGTCGCGTCGTATGCGTAGAGGGCGTCGCCGGCGGGTTCGAGGATGTGGAAGTCCGCCTCGCCCTGGAGGGCGAGGGGGGTCCAGGTCTCTCCGGCGTCGGTGGATTCGATCAGGCCCAGGTGGGCGGGCAGGTCCTCGCGGGGGTCCGGGTGCCCGCTTCCCAGGAAGTGGCCAGGGCCGACAACGGTGAACGCCATCGTGTCCTGATACCGGTCTGCGACGCGGCTCGGCCGGCCGCTCTCGTCGACGTGGAAGAGGCCGAAGTGGGTGGCGACGTAGAGGCTGTCGTCGGCCGGATCGACGCCGAGACCGTGGATGTGGCCGACGCTCGTGTCCTCATCGGCGGGCGGCGCTGTCGCTGGGGTGTCCTTGGCGCAACCGCCCGAGATGAGGACGGCACCGAGGAGGATGCCTGTGAGGGCGACATGGGGTCGGTACATAACAGTGGCTCCGAGGTGAGGATGGCGCCGGGCTGGCGGAGGAGCTCCGTCCTGCCCGGCACCAGGAACGAGATCAGGACTTCAGCAGGTCCTGCATCTTCTGGATCTCCTCCGCCTGCGTCGTCTCGATCTCCTTGGCCATGTCGACGGCCTCGGGGAACTCGCCCTCGGACTGCTCCGTCTTGGCCATCTCGATCGCACCCTCGTGGTGCTCGATCATCATGGTGAGGAACATCTGGTCGAACTCCGCGCCGGAGGCCGCTTCGAGGTCGGCCATCTCGTCCTCGGTCATCATTCCGCCCATGTCGTCGGAGGACATGTCGCCGTGATCCATGCCCGACATGCCCTCCTCCGGGACGTCCTCGCCCCATGACTCCAGCCAGCCGGTCAAGGTCTCGATCTCGGGGCCTTGGGCTGCTTCGATGTCGGTGGCGAGGTCCTTGACCTCCTGGCTTTCAGCGCGTGATTCGGCGAGGTCGGCCATCTCGATGGCCTGCTGGTGGTGGGGGATCATCTCCTGGGCGAAGGTGACGTCGGCCCCGTTATGGCTGGCCGCGGTGTCAGTGTCGTCGTCGTTGCTGCAGGCGGCGAGGGTGAACAGCGAGGCCGCCACAATGGCGGTGATCAGCGACTTGCGCATGAGTGTTGCTCCATCTGTGTGATCGGGTCTGGGCAGGCGAGACCACGAGCCGCAACCGTGGGCGCCTCGTGGCGGATGCCTGTCAGCAGCGGATCACGCAGAGCATGCCGAGGCTGGGCGGGTCGCGGTCACGCCCGATGAACAGTCGGGGCTGCCATGCCGGCAGCAGGGTCCGGGGGATGCGGACACCCCGACGCACCAGCAGGAGTGCGATCCCGAGCACCAGGCCGGCCAGCACGGCTAGGCAGAGGCCAAGAAGCCCCGCACCGTTCTCGCCGATGGGCTCCTCAGAGCTCATTCCCACTGGATGACCCGCGACGATCGGTTCGGAGGTATCCGGCTCACTGGCCGCTGGCCCGGAGTGGTCATGACTGAGGGGGCCGCTTGCGGCGATCATGACATTCGCACTCGGGGATGTTGCCCCCATGGTGTGGGCGCCGGTGTGAGATCCCCAACCATGCATCGACAGAAGACCGAACAGCGCGACGGCCACGGCGGCCAGCGCGTAGCGCGCGCCGCGTGTCCCGGCCGGTGCTCGGAGGTCCCGCATGCCGCCGATCCTAGTTGGGCACGAACAGGCACGAATCGTGGCTCATCCTCCGAGCCGACTGCGATTCGAGTCACGCCGCGCTTATGTCCCGAAAACGCCAGCACAAGCCGCCTGATCCGAGCAGAAAACGTCAAGATGATCTGGAGCCGACACGGCGGGTTGTGCGCATCTGTGCAGGTCAGAGCACACATCGGCAAGTGGGGTCAAAAGCGCCAGCGGCGGAACGCACACGCGCTGGAGGTCCAGAGGTCGCAGGTTCAAATCCTGCCCCGCTACAAAGAAACAGCCCCTGACCTGCGGAAACGCAAGTCAGGGGCTGTCTGCTGTTTGAGTCGATCAACGCTGTTGGCGCTTTACTGGTCGTATTTGTCGGGCTCCGGGTGCCGACGCGGGCCCGCGAAAGCCTCCAAGATGTGGCCGACGGCCGGCGCCGACCAGTCCTTCTCGATGTAGAACTCCGCCGTGATGGCCGACGAAGAGTGGCCGAGTTGGCGCGCTGCGATCTCCTTGTCGGCGAGCCGGTCGATCAGCGTGGCGACGGTCTTGCGGAACATGTGGGGCTTGACCCAGTCGAGGCCGGCGTCCTTGCGGACCGCCCGCCAGCGGCGCTCCATGTTCCCGACCTGTCACCTGATCGTGCAGCAGTCCCCCCCGCAGCGCACGGGTGGTTCATGGTCTGCTGGTAGCCGACAGGAGGTGGCAAATGCCAGGGCAGGCGCAGGACGGCCGTGCAACTCGGTTCGCAGCACAGGAGCGGGCGCAGCCCGGGGCACTCCCCCCGCTACCAGAACAGACGAAGGGCCCGGACCAACTGGTCCGGGCCCTTCGTCGTACGTCGACTGCCGCGTGCCTCACGTCGGTCACACGTACCTGCGGATCCCGTCGGCAGTCAGGGAAACGACCACCGACCGGCCGTCCTTGCGATGCTGGACGATGCCTGCCCGCTGCAGCTCACCCAGGGCGACGGCGGGTGGGTCCTCGTCCGGGGTGTACCACTCGATGGCGGCGTCCTCCGGTCGTGCCTCGTCGTGGGCGATGTCGACCAGCTGGTCGAGCACCTGGCTTGCCTCCGGTGACAGTGCGGCTGTCGGGTCGTCAGTCGGCACGGCTCTCCTTGTCCTCCTTGCGGCCAGCACGTCCCGCGTGGCCTCGTCTGCACTGTAAGGCGGACCTCCGGAGGTGTGCGCTGCTCAGCCGGCCGGGTCCGGGTTCGGCAGGCCGGTCAGGTAGTTGACCAGGCCCTCGGGGTCGCTGGGCGGCTGGCCGACGGCCGCCTCGAGCGGGTCGAGCCGCTCGCACTCCTCGTCGGCGGCGCACTGCCGGAAGCGCATCAGCCCGCCGAAGGTGCCGGTGATGATCGAGCCGTCGGGGCCGATCGTGGTCGCGGCGTAGAAGCTGTTCGAGGTCGGCAGCGGGCTGGTCGGCACCGTCAGCAGGACCTCACCGGTGTCGAAGTCGAGGCCCTCGAGGGTCCACATCCCGTCGCGGGCTCCGATGCCGTAGAACATGTTCGTCGCGCCGCTCATCGTCGGGATGCCGTTGGGGATCGAGACGTCCGGGTTCTCCCAGACCACCTCGCACGAGCGCGTCCTCGGGTCCCAGTCGACGCGCTGGACACCCCGCGGCACGTTGCCCGGCAGGCCGCTGAGCAGCTGGGTGAGGGTCTGGACCTGGCCCGGCAGCAGGCTCAGGATGTCGTCGAGGCCCTGGAGGTTGTTGACGACCACCGAGCTGTAGCCGCGGACCAGCACCGACTGCTCGTTGGCCGACGGGGCGCCCGGCTCCTGGCCGTAGGTGATCGGGACCTCGCAGGCGATCCGGCGGCTCGCGCCCGGCCGGACCGGCTCCCAGTCGCGCGGGATCCGGTCGCGCCACATGAGGTCCAGGTGCACCTGCTCCTGACCGTCGGTGATGACCACGAACTTGTCGTCGCGGGGGCCGGTGCCCATGAGGGAGGGGGTCGAGCCGGAGCCGGCGCCGATCCGGCCGGCGCCGCTCTGGCCTGCGCCGCCGTACGTCGAGCGCCAGACCTTCCGCGGCCCGCGCCGCGTCTCCTCGAGGCGGTAGAGCGCCTCGCTGGTGACGACGTAGATCCCGCCGTCCTCGTCGGCGGCGATGGAGTTCGAGACCTGCTCGAGGGAGTCGGCCGGCACGCTGTCGCAGTCGGGCCCGTTGAGGGAGAGCAGGCGCAGGCGGTCGGCGGTCATCCGTCGGGGCGAGCGGGGCACGGTCCCGACGACGCCGTTCTGGGTCGCGAACGCCACCCGACCGCGGTAGGTCATCGTGATGCCCACGGGGGCGTCGTCGCCGCAGACCGCCTCCTCGGGCAGCTCCAGCACGTGCAGCCGCTCGATGGCCGAGGTGCGCACGCCGGGCGCGGCGTCGCCGAAGACCTGGAGGGCGTCACCGGTCCCCACGATCAGCCGGTCGTCGGCGTCGAGGAGGTTGTAGGCGCCCGAGACGGTCGGGGCCGTGAACGTTTCTCCGCCCTCGAGCCCGGGGACGTACTTGTCGATGAGCTGGTGGGTGTCGGCGTCCAGCTTCAGGATCTCCCCGGTGACGCCGACGGTGGAGGCCCAGATGGCGCGGCCGCCGTCGGCGTACTGCGAGGAGTAGGCGGTGAAGACCGGCGCTCCGGTGGCGCCGACGCGGTCCGCCGGTCCGGTCGGGCCCGGGAGGGGGGAGGAGCCCTGGGCGTAGGAGTTGCGCTGGGCGCCCGGCCACATCGAGTCGGCGAGGAAGGGGTTGCACAGGGGTTCGTCGTCGTCGGCGGCGGGGAGCTGGGTGCACGTCGGCATTTCGCTCGCCACAGCGGGTGCGGCTGCGGCCTGTCGCGCGGCCGCCCCGGCCGGTGCCGAGGCGCCCAGTGCGGCGGCCGCGGTGGCGAGGGCGATGACGGCCGCGGCTGCTGCCCAGGGGCGCACCGTGGGGGTAGAGGCCTCACTGCCTGGGTCCTGGCCCGAGGAGGTCCGTGATGATGCTCGACGACAGGTGGGGCCACGGCTGGGGCTGGGCCGGCTGGACGATGATGGGCCTCGGGATGCTGGGCGGGCTCCTGCTGCTCGCGCTGCTCGTCGCGCTCCTGGTGCGGGTGACGACGTCGGGCGGTGCGGCCTCGCGGCAGGACGTGCCGCCGAGCGCGGTGGCCGATCCGCGCTCGCTGCTCGACGAGCGGCTGGCGCGGGGCGAGATCGACCTCGAGGAGCACGCCGCCCTGGTCTCCGCTGCGGCACCCGAGGTAGTCCGCACGCGGCACGAGGGGCCCGGACCGACCGGTCCGGGCCCCTGGCGGTCTGCAGGGGAGGTCAGGAAGCCTGCTGCAGCGCCTTCACCTCGTCGCGCGCCGCCTGGACGGCGCTGCGCTGGCGCTCCACCACGCTGCGGAAGCCCTCGCTGAGGTCCTGCTCGAGCGCCCTGTCGTACTCGCTGATCGCGTGGTCCTCGCCCGTGAGGGCCGCGCCGAGGACGCCCTGCGGGTCGTCCCCGGTGAGCGCGTCCTTGAGCGCCATCCACCCGCGGTGGAGCGCTGCCGTGGCGGTGCCGCTCTCGTCGACGTCGTCGCCGTACTCGTGGCCCAGGGCGACGATCTCGGCGCGGAACTCCCGGCGCTGCGCGGCCAGGCGCTCCAGCGTGCCGGCCCACTCGGCGTGGTCACCGTCGCGGACCCGGTCGGCGGCCTGGGTGTAGCCCTTCTCGCCGTCCCTCAGGGTCTCCACCAGTTCCTTGGCGGCCTTCGCGTCGTCGGACATGTGCGACTCCTCTGCTCGGTGGTCAGGAGCCGCACAGGTACCCGCCGGAGGCGGAGTCAGTCGTCGTAGCTGACCCGGAGCTCCTCGGTGACGGGGTGCGCCTGGCAGGTGAGCACGTAGCCGGCCGCGCGCTCGGCGTCGTCGAGGGCGTGGTCCTGGTCCATGACGGCGCGGCCGAGCAGCACCTTGGCGCGGCAGGTGCCGCAGGCGCCGCCGGCGCAGGAGTACGGCGCATCCAGGCCGCGCGAGAGGACGGCGTCGAGCACGGTGTCGCCGGAGGAGCGCAGGGCGAAGGAGGTCTCCTGGCCGCCCAGCGTCACGGTCACCTGGCTCTCGACGTCGAGCTCGAGGTCGGCGTGGGTCTCCTCGGTGTGGAAGACCTCGGAGGCGACGCGGCCGCCACGCGGGTCGAGCTCGGCCCCGAGCTGCTCGACCAGTGCCGTCGGGCCGCAGAGGAACCAGGCGTCCACCCGCTCCGGCGCGAGGGTGGCCAGGAGGGCGGCGTCGATGCGGCCGCGGTGGGAGCCGCCGTCCTCGCGGGAGAGCACGTGGTGGACGACCAGCCGGTCGGCGTACGTCGCGGCGAGGGCGTCGACCTCCTCGCGCAGCATGGTGGAGGAGGCTGTGCGGTTGCCGTAGACAAGCGTCGCGGTGCTGCCCGGCTCGGCCTCGAGGGTGTCGGCGAGGATCGCGAGGACCGGCGTGATGCCGGAGCCGGCGGCGACACCGACGTAGGAGCCGCAGGCCGCGGGGTCGGTGTCGTGGCCGAAGCGGCCGGCCGGGGTCATCACGTCGAGGATGTCGTCGGCGGCCAGCCGTTCGTGGACGTAGCCGGAGAACACGCCGTCCTCGATCCTGCGCACGGCCACCCGGAGCGTGCCCTCGGGGGAGGGGAGCAGGGAGTAGGAGCGGCGCAGGTCCTGGCCGTCGACCATGGCGCGCAGGGTGACGTGCTGACCCGCACGGTGCTGGTACGCCGCGCGCAGGTCCTCGGGGACGGTGAACGTCACGGCCGTGCTGTCGGCGGTCAGCCGCTCGACCGAGCGCACGCGCAGCGGGTGGAAGCGCGGCCGGGCCGAGCCGCCCGCGGGGGTCGCAGCGAGGGCGGCCGGCTCGGCGTCGTACGCATCGGTGAGGCGCCGCCAGGTGCGGTACTCCGAGGGCGTCAGGGAGCGACCGAAGACCGTCGAGATCGCGGCGTTGCGGTCGAGGTAGGCCTGCTCGTTGCGCCGCCACGCCCGCACGTAGCGGTAGAAGGGGATGCTGGGGTGCAGGTGGTGGACCAGGTGGTAGTTCTGGTAGACGAACAGCGGCGTCATCCACCCCTCGCCGCCGACGCGCACGCGGGTCGCGCGGTACTTGTCCTGGCGCCCGGTGAACGGCAGCCCGTGGTGCGGCAGGTAGTCGAACCACCACGCGAGCACCATCAGGCCCAGCCGCTGCGGGACCAGGAACGCGACCGCCAGCGCCGTGCCGTGGCCGGTGAGGAACAGCGCCGCGAACCCGCCGACGACGCCGAGGAACATGATCGAGGTCGCCAGCACCTCTCCGCGGGGACGCTGGGGGATGCGGCGCAGGTAGAAGACGAAGTACCAGAGGTCGATCGTCATCCACCGGAACGGCAGCTGCCACCACGGGCCCTCGCTGGTCCACGCGTCCGGGTCGACCGACTTCTGCTCGTTGGTGTTGCGGTGGTGCTCGATGTGGATGAACCCGATCATCGGGAACGTGCCGTACGGCGCCACGAACGGCACCGACAGGTGCCCCATCAGGTTGTTGAGGCGGTCGCTGGTGCTGACGGCGTGGTGGGTCGCCTCGTGCAGGACGCTGAACATCAGGAACGTCACCGCCGTGCCCATCGGGACGGTCACCCACGGCGACCACCCGGCGACCAGCACGCCGTAGAGCTCGAGGGCGAAGAGCGCCAGCGTGGCGACGTACAGCGCCAGGGTCGGCCAGGCGACAGGCGGCACCCGCTCGCCGGGGTCCGGCAGTCCGGAGACCGGCTGCGGGGAGACGGCGTCGGTGCGTGCAGGAGCGGACGTGGCGGCGTCGGACATGGGGAGGGCTCCGGTCGTCGGGGGTCCCGTCATGCTTGACAAAATCTTGTGATCTGTCAAGTGCCGATCGGGTCGCGTGGGTGGTACGCCGACGGCCGGCCCCCGCGAGGCGGGGACCGGCCGTGGCGATCAGGTCAGGCCCTGGCGGGCCCGGGCCTTGGCGGTGCAGGTGTCAGGCAGCGATCCCGGGGAACGGGAGCTCGGGCAGGCCGGGAATGCCCGGGATGCTCGGCAGGCCGCCACCGATCGCGTCGCAGATGGCCTGCGGGAGGCCGGCGTCGCACAGAGGCTGGATCGGGCTGGAGTCGCCGTCACCGCCGCCGGGAGCGCCCGGGATCTCGGGGAGACCCGGGATGGAGGGGCCACCGGCCGCCGCGTCGCAGATGGCCTGGGGCAGGCCGGCGTCGCACAGGGGCTGGATCGGGCTCGTGCCGTCGCCACCGCCACCGGGCGGGACGGGGATGGAGCCGAACGCGTCACAGATCTGCTGCGGGGCACCCGCATCGGGCTCAGGCCGGCCGCAACAGCGCGCGCTCCCGAACCAGTGCCGTCGACAGCGTTCGGTAGCCGACCCGGTCGAAGAGCACCGTCACGGTGTCCCGGGTCAGGTCGGTGACGGTCCCGCGTCCGAACCGCCGGTGTCGCACGTCGCTCTCCGCTGCGATCCCGTCGAGGTCGGCGAGGACGCGCAGCGGTGTCGCGCCGCTCTCGCTGGCGCAGGTCCCGCACCGGCCGCACGGGTCCTCGGCCCGGTCGCCGAAGTGGTGGCGCAGGACCAGGTCGTAGCAGTGCGTCGAGTCGGCGTACTCCCGCACCCGCTCGACCTGCGTGCGGCGCAGGGTCCGCTCGGCGTCCGCGCGGCGGCGTACGACGTCGGCGAGCCGCTCGACGTCCCAGGCGGGGT
>CAEZYQ010000062.1_pt1 | contig 14989 bp, 13 predicted proteins | sample 7265561 | NCBI WGS metagenome assembly CAEZYQ01 (sample SAMEA6813939, study PRJEB35770) | uncultured Nocardioides sp. | biome: Freshwater; feature: Freshwater reservoir; material: water | place: Czech Republic | collected 2017-04-14 | depth 30m m | reverse complement strand
CTTCGTCGCAACCACCCTTCTCGTTCGTCCCTCACGAGAAGGGGGCCAGGCCCATCCACGCTCCTCCGGGGGCGCCCCCGTCCGACCGCCACGCCGCGCGCCCCACCTCCCCGGTCCCGGGGTTCGGTGACTCGGCGCTGGTTCGAGGGTGACTCGGCACTGATTCGAGGGTGAGTCAGTACCGGTTCGAGGGTGACTCGGCCCCGGTGCGACGGGGACCGATCAGGTCGCGTCGTAGGTGACGCCGACCTGGCGGCGTACGTCGTCGAGCTGGGCCATGATCGCGAGGGTCTGGGCGTGCGGGACCAGGGGGCTCTCGCGCAGGCCGGCGCGGACGCAGCGGTCAACCTCGGCGACCTCGTGGGCGTAGCCCCGGCCCACCACCGGCTCGGAGCCGTGGATCTCGAACGGCTCGTCGTAGCCGCTGGCGTCGTTGGTGGAGCCGGCGCGGAAGGGGCGGAAGACCGCCTTCTCCGGGTGGTGGAACTGGCCGTGGAGCTCGAGGCGGCCGCGGTCCGTGGCCAGCGCGGCGGAGCGGTCGGACCAGGAGGTCATCGAGGCCGAGAGGGTGGCGAGGGCGCCGCCGGGGTAGCGGCCGGCGATGGCGACGTCGAGGTCGACGCCGCGGTCGGAGAGGGCTGCGGTGGCGACCAGATGCTCGGGCTCGCCGAGGAGGAGGTGGGCGAGGGTCAAGGGGTAGATGCCCATGTCGAGCAGGGCGCCGGCGCCCAGGGCGGGGTCAAGGAGCCGGTCGTCGGGGTCGGCGGCGACGACGAAGCCGAGCTCGGCGCGCAGCTGGCGCGGGGTCCCGAGCTCGCGCGCCAGCAGGCGGCGGCGGACCTCGAGGACGACCGGGTGGCAGGCGGTCCACATCGCCTCCATGAGGAAGACGTCGTGCTCGCGGGCCAGCCGGACCATCTCGGTGGCCGTGGGGAGGTCCAGGGTCAGCGGCTTCTCGCACAGCACGTGCTTGCCGGCCTCGATCGCCATCCGGGCGTGCTCGAGGTGCAGGGCGTGGGGCGAGGCGACGTAGACGACCTCCACGTCGGGGTCGGTCACGAGGTCGGCGTACGAGCCGTGGGCGCGGGCGCCCGGCGCGTGCTCGGCGACGAAGGCGTCGGCGGACTCCTGGCGGCGGGCACCGACGGCGACCAGCCGGGACGAGGGGACCAGGGCCAGGTCGGCGGCCACCGAGCGGGCGATCTTCCCGGTCGCCAGGAAGCCCCAGCGCACGGGCTCCGGAGAGCCGTCGGACGGGGTCGGCGGAGGGGGCTGGGCGGACGTCGGCACCCCAGCACCCTACGGGCGGTCCGGACCGGTCCCGGCGCGTGCGGCGGTCTAATCACACAGGTGTGATTCCGTGCTCTACAGTACGGGGAGACCACCCCAACCCCACCTGCGGAGAAGTCGCCATGGAGCCACAGGCCCACGCACCCAGCCTCGAGACGCCCGCCGGCTCCGACGCGCTGTCGGAGCGCGACCGCGACATCCTGGAGTTCGAGCGCCAGTGGTGGAAGTACGCCGGCGCCAAGGAGACCGCGGTCCGCGAGAAGTTCGACATGAGCTCCACGCGCTACTACCAGGTCCTCAACGCCCTCATCGACCGTCCCGAGGCGCTCGAGGCCGACCCGCTGCTGGTCCGCCGGCTTCGCCGGCTGCGCGCCGCACGCCAGCGCCAGCGCTCCGCCCGCCGTCTCGGCTTCGAGGTCTGAGGCCGTGGCCTCCCGCCGCGCACGCGACCAGCGGGGCGTGGTCCTGCCCTCCCCGCTGGTGATGCTCTCGGTCATCGCGGTGGCGATGGCCGCCATCGCCTTCGTCGCCACCCGGGGCGGGGAGCCGACCGAGCGCGAGATCACCCCGGCCGCCCGCGACGCCGCGACCCCGTCGGCCACGCCCACCGAGACGTCGAAGCCGAAGCCGAGGAAGACCGAGGAGCCCGAGCCCGCCGTCGAGCGGGGCGAGGTGATCGTGGAGGTCTACAACAACTCTCCCGTCACCGGCCTGGCCTCCCGCGTCGCCACCCGCGCCACCGGCGCCGGCTGGCAGGTCGTCGGCACCGACAACTGGTACGGCACGATCCCCAGCACCACCGTCTACTTCCCGCCCCGTCTCGAGCAGGCCGCGAAGATGCTCGCCCTCGACCTGGGCGTGCAGCGCACCGCGGCGGCCGTCGCCCCCATGCGGATGGACCGGCTCACGCTGATCCTCACCGGCGAGCTGGACTAGGTCGAGTCGCTGCCCGCGGCCACCACCCGTTCGGGAGGGACCGGGTCGTGATGGACTCCTCCCATGGACGTGACCTCGCCGGAGGGTGAGCAGCGGTACGCCGCCCTCGTCCGCGCCGCCGCCACGACCGTCGTCGGGCTGGACTTCGACGGGACGCTCTCGCCGATCGTCGACGACCCCGAGCAGGCGCACATCCACCCCGACGCGCGCGACGTGCTGGTCGCCCTCTCGCGCGAGGTGCGCGCCGTCGCGGTGATCACCGGACGGCCTGCGCGCCAGGCGCTCGACCTCGGCGGTCTGGAGGAGGTCGGCACGGCGATGGCCGAGGCAGGCAGCGAGCTGCACGTCTTCGGGCAGTACGGCAACGAGCGGTGGTCCTCCACCCGGCGCCGCATCCTCTCGCCGCGACCGCCGCGCGGCCTGGCCACCTTCGAGCGCGAGCTGCCGCGGCTGCTGCGCGAGCACGACGCGTCCGCGGCGTACGTCGAGGACAAGGGCCTCGCGGTCGCGGTCCACACCCGCCGGCTGCCGGAGCCGGAGGAGAGCTTTGCCGCGCTCCTGCCCGCCCTGACCGGGCTGGCCGAGCGGCACGACCTGGTCGTCGAGCCCGGCCGCAACGTGGTCGAGGTGCGCTCCCCGGGGATGCACAAGGGCGTGGCGGTGCGGACCCTTGCCGAGGAGCTCCAGGCCGGGGGGTTCCTCTTCGCCGGCGACGACCTCGGGGACCTGCAGGCCTTCGAGGCGCTCGGCGAGCTGGCGACGGAGGGCATCGCCACCTTGCGCGTCTGCTCGGCCTCGCAGGAGGAGTCCGCGCTCCAGGAGCTCGCCGACCTGGTCGTGCCCGGGCCCGACGGGGTGCTCGGGCTGCTCACCCGGCTCACCGAGGACGCCCGCGAGCGGCGACCGCGCGGCTAGGTAGATCCTACTCATCGCCCGGAGCCGGTCGGCAGACCTAGGTTCCGGTCTGGATCGTCGGGTGCCAGCCCGGGACTCGGACCGCGTGCCAGGAGGTCGCCGTGCCCCGTCCTTGTCCCCTGCCCGCCCTCATGGCCGTCGTGCTCGTGAGCGGCCTGCTCGCGACCGCGACACCGGCCGCCTCCGCCTCCCGCCCCGACCTGGTGGTCGGCGCGATCGAGGCGACCACCTCCGCGGTCGAGCCAGGCGAGAAGCTCAAGGTCGCCGGTGCGGTCCTGAACCGTGGACGCGGCAAGGCCGCCGCCTCCAGGGTCTCGGTCTCCCTGTCCGCGGACGCGCGGCCGGGCAAGGACGTCCGGCTCGGGCTGCTGCGCACCGCGGCGGTCCCGGCGCGAAGCGGCGCTCCCCTCTCGGGCTCGGTCAAGGTGCCCGGCGGCCTCGCTGCGGGTGACTACCACCTCGTGGCCTGTGCCGATGCCAACAAGGCGGTCCGGGAGAGCAAGGAGGGCAACAACTGCCGCGTCTCCGGCTCCAGCGTGAGGGGCACCGGTGTCGTCACCCAGCTTCCCGATCCCGCGCTGACCGGGGTCTTCCCCCTCGACCCGGATCCCGTCGCGGTCACCACCCGCGCGACCTCCGAGACGGTACAGCTGCTCGTGCCCGGTCCGGGGTTCGGGGCAGGCGCGACCGAGGAGTCCGTCACCGGACCCGACGGCACGACCTACACGCTGTCGGTGCCGGCCGGGGCGACGCTCGGCTCCCCGTGGACGACACTCACGATGACCGTGGTCGAGTCGGTGTCGGGCTCGCCGCTCGGGGGACTGGTCGGCGGGGTGCAGCTGGAGCCGCACGGGCTGGTGCTGCTCGAGCCCGCCACGCTGCGGGTCGACCCGGCCGGGGCGGCTCCTGGGGGAGTCGTCGCCTTCACCGCGGACGGTGACGGCGGCGACCTGCGCATGCTGCCGACGGACGGATCGGCGTACGAGGTCCCGATCGCCCACTTCTCGACGGTGGGCGTGGCCGAGGCGACCCCGGCCCAGCAGCAGGCCCTCGCCGCGGCCGCACCCTCCGGCGACACCGCGCAGCTGGAGAGCGCCCTGAGCACGGCCCCGTCGAGCGACCAGGTCGCTCTCGCCGAGGCCCACCACCACGACGTGGTCCAGCCGGCACTGGACGCTGCCGAGCGCGCCACCTCGCTCGACGCGGCGCTGGCCGGCGTGGCCACCGCGCTCTCGTGGGGGCACCACGTGGCCGTGCTGGGTCTGTCGTCGGCGTACCTCGACGCCGCCAGCGCAACACTCGTCCCGCAGGTGGTGCGGATCCTCGTGCGTCAGATCGACCGGGCGGAGGCCCGCTGTGCCGACCACGACCTGTCCGCCTTCCGCGACCTGCTCCGCATCGCCCGCATGCTTGCGCTGTTCGGGGAGGACGCAGCGAGCGAGCGCGCGGCCCAGGCGGCGGTGCGGTGCGGTCGCTTCGAGGTGGCCATGACCGCGACCGAGCGGCTCGACCTGGCAGAGCGGGACGGCACCTACAGCAGGGTCATCGATGGTGACTGGACGGTGGAGCTTCCGCCGACCGTGCTCGCGGTGGCCCTCGACAATCCCTTCATCAGCGCCAGCCCCGCACTCGTGCCGCGATCGGTGTCCTACCGCTTCACCGAGAGCGACGTCTGTCCGGACGGGCCGGGATACGAGAGCGACGTCCGCAACGACGCCTACTCCGCAGGGCAGGCGCTCGTGCGGCTCGACATCGCGGTGGACCTCTACGACCCGGCTCAGCGCGACCCGCTGAGCGAGGCTGGGTTCCTCGAGATCGCCGTCCAGCAGCCCCCGATCGGTACCTCGACGGGCCGGATCGAGTCCTGCTACGGACCGGGCCAGGACGTCTCCGAGCCGGAGCTCGGATGGGCGGAGGCCTTCTTCGAGCTCCGGGTCACGGATCCCGCGCGGGCGGACGACTCCGGGTTCCTGCGGATCCCGCTGTTCGCCGACGAGGCCGAGGGTGCGCGGATGCTGCAGCTCACCTCGAGCCGCACGACGCAGAGGCCCGACACCGGGGAGGTCTTCGGGGAGAGCCTGTCGGTGACGCTGGACCACCGTCCCCGCTGAGGCGGCCGGGGCGGGTCAGCCCAGGGGCCGTTGCGGGCCTTCGGGCGGGTTGTTGCCGCCACCGCCACCGCCACCGTCACCGCCTCCGGTGCCGCCTCCGCCACCGCCCCCGCCTCCGGTGCTGCCACCGCCGCCTCCGCTGGTCGGTGGCGCGGTGACGCGGACGCCGAACGTGCCGGAGGTGCCGGGGTCGTTGCGGTCGGTCTTGGAGGTGCGGACGCGGTAGACCTGCGACCCGGTGGTCGTGGCCTTCACCGCGAGGGCGAACCGACCGCCCGACCACCGGCTCGAGGCGGCCTTGACCCAGCGGCCGCCGGCCTTGCGCCACACGGTCACCGTGCCGCTGGCCGACGGGGCGATGCTGCCCGACACCTTGAAGGTGCGGCCCTTCTGGACCGAGCGGGTCGAGGGGGACGCCGTGACCTTCGAGGGCACCCGCAGCCGCTTCCACGCCGAGGTGCTGCCGTCGTTGTCGTCGCTGTCGGGGACCCGGAGCCGGTAGGAGCCGCCGGCCTTGGCCTTGAACCGGATGACGTCCTTGCCCTGGTCGACGAACTCGCCCTTGACCTGGCTGACCGTGCCGTCGAAGGCTCGGCGCTCCAGGATGACCAGCTGCTCGCCGGACTGCTGGGTGCGGACCGTGGTGCGCGCCTTGACCCGGCTGCCGTAGCGGGCGGTCTTGGTCGACAGGCTGAGGTCGGCCGAGGTCGAGCCGCCCTCGAAGTCGAAGACCCGCTCGCCGGAGGCGTCGGTCACGGAGAGGCCGTCGAAGAGGGCCTCCCCGCCGCTGCAGCCCAGGAGGAAGCCGACCTCGTGGCTGCCGGGCGCGGTGCGCGTGGCGAAGAACGAGGAGAGCGTCTGCACGCCGGCGGAGGAGACCTCGCGGCCGTCGGGACCCACCTCGGTCCACTCGAAGGCGCGCTGCGCTGCCTCGACGGTGTGCCAGGCGGTGTCGTAGTCGGGGGCGAAGGTCGTCACGCCCCACCACGTCGTGTCGGTGTCGTCGGGGCGGTAGCGCACGACGCCGGCCACGGAGTAGGGCACCGACGTCGGGCGGAGCTGGATGCGCAGCGACGTGATCGTCGTCGGGTCGTCGACCTCGGCGACCGGACCGACGCCGCCGGTGGCGTCGGTGCGCTCGTAGCGCGCGGCCCGCAGGCCGAGCGGGGTGCCGTTGCCGATGACGTGGCGCAGCGTGGCGCGGCCGGTCGTGGCGACCTCCGGGGCGTTGCAGTCCAGGCGGACCTCGTCCAGCCCGGCGGAGCCGAAGCGGCTGCCGTCCACGGCCACCGTGGTCGCTGCCGACGCGCTCGGTGCCGTGCCAACCGCGAGGCCCACCGCCAGCACCGATGCCAGTCCTGTCACCAGTGCGGTCGACAGCGCGGCCGTCGCCGTCGCCACCCGCCCGGTGCTCCGTGCCGAAGTCTTCACGTGCCGCTCCTCGTCCCGCTCCCCGTGCGCGTCTGCCCGCGCGCGGTGTCGCGCGGCTTCCTACCCTCGCGACCACCTGGCTTAACCTTGCCGCGCCGGCGTTCTGGTCCACCACACCGGGGTGGCGTGGCCCGGTCGAGGACGGGGTAGTCCTCCGCCGGTGCGGGTGGTCCGCTCCGGCAGAGCTCGAGGAGGGGTGGGCAGCGGCGTGGTCCCCACGATCGGCGAGGTGTACGCGGGGCGCTACCGCGTCCTGCGCCGGCTCGGCGAGGGCGGCATGGGCACGGTCTTCGAGGCCCTCGACACCACGCTGGACCGCCGGATCGCGCTCAAGGTCGTCTCGCCCGCCCTGGTCGACCGCGACGCCTACCGGGAGCGGTTCGCCCGCGAGGCCGCGCTGCTGGCCCGGGTGCGCTCGCGGCACATCGTGCACATCCACGAGTACGGCCAGGTCGAGGACACCGTCTACCTCACCACCGAGCTCTTCCCCGACGGTGACCTGCGCAACCGGCTGGCCCTGCGCGGCGCCCTCGACCGGCGCGAGGCCCTCAGCGTCGCCGCCCAGCTCTGCGAGGCGCTCGGCGACGCCCACGACGTCGGCGTGGTGCACCGCGACGTCAAGCCGGCCAACGTGCTGCTCTGGGAGCGCTCGGGGCGCCTGCTGGCCTACCTCTGCGACTTCGGCATCGCCGTCGACGGCTCCGCCGACGGCACCGGCCTGACCCGCACCGGCGGGATCGTCGGCAGCCCGGCGTACATGGCCCCCGAGCGGCACCTCGGCGCGGACGCCGACGAGCGCGGCGACCTCTACAGCCTCGGCTGCGTGCTGTGGGCCGCGCTCACCGGCAACGCCCCCTACTCCGGCACCGACTTCCAGGTCATCACCTCCCACGTGCAGGACGCCGTCCCCCGGCTCGGCACGGGTACGCCGCTGGACGAGCGGATCGACGCGCTGCTGCAGCGCGCGATGGACAAGGACCCCGCCCGCCGCTTCGCCTCCGTGCAGGCGATGGGGGAGGAGGTCGCCTCGATCCTGCGCGACCTCGACGCCGGCCGGCTCGGTCCTGTCCCGCCCGCCCCGGGCCCTCCGGGTGGGACGGGCGCAGGCGGAGTCCCGACCGGCACCGGCACCGGCACCGACGGGGGCGGTGCGACCCGGATGGTCCCCGGCCCCGTGCGCCCGGCGACCCCCGCTCCGCCTCCTCCCGCCGCCTCCTCGCTCCCTCCTGCTGCTCCCGCGGCGCCGAGCGGAGCCGCCGAGAGCCCGTCCGGCGACCTCGCCGACCACGGCACGGTGATCCGCCCGGGTGCTGCTGCGGCCGCTGCCGCCGGCAGCGGCTCGAGCACCACCGTGCCGCCGACCGCGCCGCCGGTGACCCCCGGGGCCCCGTCCGGCGCCCCCGGCGCGGACGACGGCGCCGAGCGGGGTGGCCGTCGCAGCCTCCTCCTGGTCGCGGTGGCCGTCCTGGCCCTGGTGCTGGTCGGCGGCCTCGCCGCGCTCGGCCTGGCGGGGGGCGAGGACGGCGAGCCGCTCGCGGACCCCGACCCCAGCACCAGCGGCAGTCCGACCGCGGCCGGCAGTGCCGAGGCGGGCAGCCCGCCGGCCGGTGCGCGCCCCGTGGTCGCCGCCGAGCCGGCGTACCGCTCGGTGCGCTTCGAGGTCGCCGTCGAGGTCGACGGCGAGCCGGTCGAGGACGTGCCGCTCGAGGTCGACACCGGCGCGGGCTGGCGCTCCGTGCAGCCGGGGATCCTCGCCGTGCCGACCACCCGTGGCGGGGAGCGCGCGTGCGCGCAGGTCCGGGTCGTCGGCTCCGCCGGCGACGGCGTACGACGCTGCGCACGCTCGCAGCCGCCGACCGTCTCGCTGGTGCGCGAGCAGCGCCCGTGCAGCCGCACGATCGACGGGACCGTCTTCCCCTGCACCTACTACGCCGTGCGGGTGGCGGGGCTGGCCCCCGGGACGACCCCGCGCGCGGAGGTGCTGCCGGTGGGGGCACGCCCGTGGTGCGAGGACCCGGCGATCGGTCCGCAGTTCTGCCGCCGTGTCGAGATCGGCCCCGAGGGTCGGGGCGTGATCGACCGCTACTTCGCGATCCTCACCGACTCCGGCACGGCCCGGCTGCGCGTCGACGGTGTGACGAGCGCCCCTGTCCGCCTCTTCTGCGGCGAGCCCTGCGCCTGAGTCGCACATCCTCGTCCCGCATCGCGGACAGAGAGTCCACATCCCGGACTAGCGGTTCGTCGGTCCCGAGGGCCCGCCCGTACAGTTCTGACCAGCTCATCGAGAGGGACTGAGGGAACGGCCCGACGAAGTCCCGGCAACCGCCACGAGTCTCCGCCCCCGACCAGCCGGTCGGATGCGGTTCGTGGAAACGGTGCTAATTCCGGCCCGGCGCGAGAGACGCGACCGGGGAAGATGAGGAGGAGGACTCAGTGAGCACTGCGACCATCGACCCGACCGTGTCCGAGGCGGCCACCGGCACGCTGCTGCGCGAGGGCGCCTTCGGCAACGCCCGCTGCCTCTCGTGCCGTGAGTGCGGCCACGAGGTCGAGCTCGGCCCGCACTACGCGTGTCCGGAGTGCTTCGGCCCGCTCGAGGTCTCCTACGTCTTCCCGACGATCACCCGCGAGGAGATCGAGGCTGGCCCGCGCAACATCTGGCGCTACAAGGCGCTGCTGCCGGTGCCCGAGGACATCGAGCAGAGCCCCAACACCGAGCCCGGGTTCACCCGCCTGCTGCAGGCCCACAACCTCGGCAAGCAGCTCGGCATCGAGCGCCTGTGGGTCAAGGACGACTCCACCAACCCCACGAACTCCTTCAAGGACCGCGTGGTGGCCTGCGCGCTCAGCGCGGCGGTGGAGATGAAGGCCAAGGTCTTCGCCTGCCCCTCGACCGGCAACCTCGCGAACGCCGTGGCCGCCGCGGGCGCGCGCGCCGGCATCAAGACGGTGGTCTTCATCCCGAGCAACCTCGAGAAGCCCAAGCAGGTCAACTCCGCGGTCTACACCGACTCCCTCGTCGCCGTCGACGGCAACTACGACGACGTCAACAAGCTGGCCTCCGAGATCGCCGGCGAGGAGGACGGCTGGGCGTTCGTCAACGTCAACGTCCGCCCGTTCTACGCCGAGGGCTCCAAGACCCTCGGCTACGAGATCGCCGAGCAGCTCGGCTGGCGCCTGCCCGACCAGGTCGTCATCCCCGTCGCCTCCGGCTCCCAGCTCACCAAGGTGCACAAGGCCTTCCGCGAGCTGGTCGAGCTCGGCCTGGTCGAGGACAAGCCGGTCAAGATCTTCGGCGCCCAGGCCACCGGTTGCTCGCCGGTGTCGGCCGCCTACAAGGCCGGCGTCGACGCGATCCGCCCGGTCAAGCCCGACACCATCGCCAAGTCGTTGGCCATCGGCAACCCCGCCGACGGCATCTACGTGCTCGACATCTGCCGTGAGACCGGTGGCGCGGTCGAGGACATCACCGACGAGGAGGTGCGCGAGGGCATCCTGCTGCTCGCCCGCACCGAGGGGATCTTCACCGAGACCGCCGGCGGCACCACGGTCGGCGTGCTGAAGAAGCTCGTCGAGACCGGCCAGCTCGACACCTCGCTCGAGACCGTCGTCATCAACACCGGCATGGGGCTGAAGACCCTCGACGCGGTCGCCGACCACGTCGGTGCCGCCGCCACCATCAAGCCGACGTACGCCGCGTTCACCGACGCTGGCATCGTCTGACCCGTCCCAGCCCGACCCAGGAGCACTGTCGCCGTGAGCGTCTCCGTCCGCGTCCCCACCATCCTGCGCACCTACACCGGTGGTGAGTCCGAGGTGAGCGCCGCCGGCGCGACCCTGGCCGAGGTGCTCGACGACCTCGACGCCTCCTACCCCGGCATCAAGGCGCGGATCCTCGACGACAACGGGGCGCTGCGCCGGTTCGTCAACGTCTACGTCGGCGACGAGGACGTGCGCTTCCTCGACGACCTCGCGACCCCGACCCCGGCCGGCGCCAAGGTCTCGGTCATCCCCGCGGTCGCGGGCGGCTGAGCCGTGCCGGGGCTGTCGAAGGAGCTCACCCCCTGTCGCAGCGTCACGGTCGAGGAGATCCGCACCGCCCCGGTGCGCTTCACCAACAGCGTCGAGCTCACCACCAGCCCGGAGCGGCTGTTCGAGGTCCTGGCCGACGCCTCCGCCTGGCCGCGGTGGGCCAAGGCCATCACCCGGGTGGAGTGGACCAGCCCGGGGGCCGACCGCGGCGACATCGGTGTCGGGACCACCCGCACCGTCCACATGCGCGGCGGCATCGTCGGTGAGGAGGAGTTCCTCCTGTGGGACCCGCCGCGGGCGATGGCGTTCTGCTTCACCGCCACCAACGCCCCCGGTCAGGAGGCCTTCGGCGAGCTCTACGAGGTGGAGCCCACGGCGACCGGGTGCCGGCTGACCTGGACGCTGGCCATGTGGCCGACCGGCGCCCAGCGCTGGAGCGTGCGGCTCGGTCGCCCCGTGCTCGACCAGACCTTCGCCTGGTTCCTGCGTCGGCTGCGCGCGCTCACCGCCCAGGGCTGAGGGCCGGGCACGACCTCACCGGCCGACGGGCCCGGCCCCAGCTCCTGCCCGACGAGCTCCGGGCCGATCGGAGTGGCGCCGGCGCTCATCCAGCGTCGAGGTCGACCAGCGCGGCGTGCCCCCGGGAGTCGATCTTCACCGTGGCGGTCCCGGTGCACGCGGCCAGCGCTCCTTCGAGCCGCCGGGCCTCGTCGTCGGAGGTGAACCACGACTCGATCCCGCAGGAGAGGCGCCAACCGCCCTCGCACGCGAGGTACGGCCCTTCGTCGGGGCGGTCGGTCACCACCGCGGTGGAGCGCCAGGTGCCGTCGTCCTGCTGCTCGAGCGGCAGGAAGACCTCGCCCTCGACCGTGCGGCGGGTCTCCAGCTGCAGGTCGGGGTAGTCCAGCTGGGTGTAGGCGCCGCGGAACGGGTCGATCGGGTCCAGCCCGGCGACCTGCAGGAGGTACTCCTCCCCGGTGGCGTACGCCGAGAGCCGCGGGGCGACGGCGACCCCGACGAGCACGAGCTGGACCGCCGCCACGAGGGCGATGCGGGTACGGGTGCGCTTGGTCATGGTGGTCCCCACCTTCCTCAGAGAGCCTCGGCCAGGCGGCGCCGGCCACGGTCGACGGCCAGGCCCGTGCCGACCAGGACCACCCCCAGCACCAGGAACAGCCAGGCGCCCTCGAGCACCGGTGCGAAGACGGTGAACGCCTGCAGCGTCGTCACGACCACGAGCGCGGCGGTCGCCAGGACGGTCAGGCGGCCGCTGGGGCGCAGCGTCCCGTCGACGGCCAGGGCGATCGCGGCCCCGGCGCACAGCGTGATGCCCAGGACGGCGTGGGTGACGTCGGCACCGCTGAGGTCCGCCGCCCCGTCGGCCCCGGCCTCCCACAGCACCAGCCCGGCCGCTCCGGCGAGCGCTGCGGCGCCGACGCCCAGCTCGGCCCGGTCCAGGGCCGTGCCGCGCACCAGACCCGTGGCACCCAGCAGCCCCGCCGCCGCGAGGAGCACCCAGGTGCCGGTGCCGGGTTCCCAGTCCTCGGCCACGACCGGCGGGAAGGCGCCCACGGTCACGGCGACCAGCACCAGCAGGGCGCCGACCTCGCGCCAGGCGGTCGCGAAGGTCGGCAACCACCGGGCGTGCAGCGCGGCGACGGCCAGCGCCGCCAGGCCGTAACCGCCCAGCGAGACCACGAAGGCCAGCCCGGACCAGGCGGTCTCCAGGCTCGCCCACAGCACGTAGACCGTGCCGATCGAGACGGCGACCAGCAGCGGGAGCAGTGCCTCCACGGCGTACGCGTGCACGAGCGCGGCGACCGCCCAGCACGCCAGCAGCAGCGGCTCGTACGCCGGCACCTGCAGCGTCTGCGCGGCCTGGAAGACCAGGGCGCCGATGAGCAGCGCCGCGAGCAGCCACACCGCGGCCACCGCGGCGACCCGGACGGTGGGGGAGAGCGACTCGATGTTCGCCGCGACCAGCCAGATGACGCCGACCCCCAGGAAGAGGCCGCCGACCGCGGTCAGCAGGCGCACCAGGGGGAGCCGGCGGGTCGAGGCGGCGTACCGCCCGAGGATCGTCTCGGCCTGCCGCGCGTCGATGGTCCCGTCGCCCTGCCACAGCCGGACCTGCTCGCCGAGCCACTCCAGGCGCGCAGGAGGAATGGTGCTCATGGGGACAGCATGACGCCGTCGGGCCTGTTCCTGCGTGAGTCGACGTGCTCAGGTCGACGGGACCTCCGGCCCGGCCGGCGCCCCCTCCTAGGGTGGCGCGCATGCCCACCGTGCTGCTGGTCACCTGCGCGCTGCTGCCCGACGGCGAGGAGGCCGGCCACCTGCTGCCGGCCGCGCTGGCGGAGCGGGGCGTCGGTGCGAGGTGGGTGGTCTGGGACGACCCGGCCGTGGACTGGGCGGCCGCCGACCTCGTGGCGGTGCGCTCGACGTGGGACTACCACCGGCGGCTGCCGGAGTTCCTGGGCTGGGCCCGGTCGGTCGAGGCGCGGGTGCCGCTGCTCAACGGCGCCGAGGTCTTCGCCTGGAACGCCGACAAGTCCTACCTGCTCGAGCTCGCGCACGGTGATCCGGCGGTGCCGGTCGTGCCCACCCGGCTGCTCGAGGACCGCGACCTGGTGCCGACGCTGCGGGCGGCGATCGAGGAGCTCGGGACCGTGCTGGTCAAGCCGCGCACCGGGGCGGGCGGGGTCGGGGTGGTGCTCGCGGACTCCCTCACCGACCCGCGCCTGGAGCACCTCGCGGCCGGGCCGTGGGTCGTGCAGCCGGTGGTCGAGTCGGTGCGGACCGAGGGGGAGACGTCGGTCTTCGTGCTCGGCGGCCGCCCGACCAGCCAGGTGGACAAGGTGCCGGCCACCGGCGAGGTGCGGGTGCACGAGCACTTCGGGGGACGCTCGCGCCCGGTCGAGCTGCGCGCCGAGGCGGTCGAGGTCTCCCTCGCGGCGGTCGAGGCCGTCGTACGTCGGCTGGGGCGGGAGCTGCCCTACGCCCGGGTCGACCTGATGCGGCTGGCCGACGGCACGCTCGCGGTCAGCGAGCTCGAGCTGATCGAGCCCGGGCTCTACCTGGACGTGCACCCCGCCAACGCCGGGCACTTCGCCGCCACGGTCGCCGGCGTGCTCGAGGGGCGCTGAGCAGCCGGGAGCCGTTTGCACTCGCTGGGTGCGAGTGCTAAACATAACGGTGGCACTCTCCTCATGAGAGTGCCAAGACACCCCGGTCCGGGGAGTCGAGGTCGCACCCCATCGGCGGGAAGGGTCCGTCGGTGGCGCGGCCGTCCGTCGCGGGCGACTGACCGGACCTCCACAACTCTTATGTTGCGAGGAGATCGCAGGAGTTATGCCGAAGCTGATTGCATTCGACGAGGAGGCCCGTCGCGGCCTCGAGCGGGGCATGAACACCCTCGCCGACGCCGTCAAGGTGACCCTCGGTCCCAAGGGCCGCAACGTCGTGCTGGAGAAGAAGTGGGGCGCCCCCACGATCACCAACGACGGTGTGTCCATCGCCAAGGAGATCGAGCTCGAGGACCCCTACGAGAAGATCGGCGCCGAGCTCGTCAAGGAGGTCGCCAAGAAGACCGACGACGTCGCGGGCGACGGCACCACCACCGCCACCGTGCTGGCCCAGGCGATGGTCCGTGAGGGCCTGCGCAACGTGGCCGCCGGCGCGAACCCGATGGGGCTCAAGCGCGGCATCGAGGCCGCCGTGGCCGCCGTCTCCGAGAAGCTCCTCGGGATGGCGACCGACATCGAGACCCGTGAGCAGATCGCGGCCACCGCGACCATCTCCGCCGGTGGCGACACCACCGTCGGTGACGCCATCGCCGAGGCGATGGACAAGGTCGGCAAGGAGGGCGTGATCACGGTCGAGGAGTCGAACACCTTCGGCATCGACCTCGAGCTCACCGAGGGCATGCGCTTCGACAAGGGCTACATCTCGGCGTACTTCGCGACCGACATGGAGCGCATGGAGGCCGTCCTCGAGGACCCCTACATCCTCATCGCCAACCAGAAGGTCTCCAACGTCAAGGACCTGCTGCCGATCCTCGAGAAGGTCATGCAGTCGGGCAAGCCGCTGCTGATCATCGCCGAGGACACCGACGGCGAGGCGCTGTCGACCCTGGTCGTCAACAAGATCCGCGGCACCTTCAAGTCCGTCGCCGTCAAGGCCCCGGGCTTCGGTGACCGCCGCAAGGCCATGCTGCAGGACATCGCGATCCTCACCGGCGGCCAGGTCATCTCCGAGGAGGTCGGCCTCAAGCT
>CAEZYQ010000061.1_pt1 | contig 15669 bp, 15 predicted proteins | sample 7265561 | NCBI WGS metagenome assembly CAEZYQ01 (sample SAMEA6813939, study PRJEB35770) | uncultured Nocardioides sp. | biome: Freshwater; feature: Freshwater reservoir; material: water | place: Czech Republic | collected 2017-04-14 | depth 30m m | reverse complement strand
GACGTTGAACGGTTCGTCCAGGCGGGCGCGCACGAAGCGTTCGAACTCGACGACGATCGGGTCCTCGTGCCGGAGATGTTCGTAGGCGATGAAGGCCGCCTGCGACGGGCGCTCGTCGATGATGAGGAGTTTGGCGACATGTTGGGCCAGGTCGGGGCTGATCGATCGCACGAGTGAGAGTGCGAGGTCGATGTGGGCGAAGGCGGCGCCGGCGGTGACGAGGTTTCCGTCGACCACGACCATGGTGTCGAGATCGAGGGCGACGGTCGGATAGCGCTTCAGGAACTCCGGCCCCAGGAACCAGCTGGTCGTCGCGCGCCGATGGTGCATCCGTCCGGTCTCGGCGACGGCGAACACGCCGGTGCACGCCGCGGCGATCTGGGTGGTCGCGTCGTCGAGGCGCGCGAGTGAGGCGATCACCGAACGAGCATCTCGGCTCTGGAGGGCGTCGTCGGTCGCGGCGGCAGTGAGGGTTCCGAGCGCAGGGACGACGACCACGTCGAACTCTCCGGACTCCGACAGCGGGTGGTCCACTGACAGGGTCATCGATGCTGTCGTGGTCACGCGCCGTTTCGGTCCGAGGATGGCGAGTTCGATCGGGTCGATCCGCGGGTCGACATCGCCGCGGGCCCCGTCGGCCACCCGCAGGATGTCGATGACCGACGCGACCGCCGAACCGAAGCAGCCGTCGATCGCGATCAGCCCGATACGCATGGCGCGAACAATAGCAATACTGTCGTATACGCCACTCCCCACCGGCTCCTGCTCGTCATACGCTGAACTCGCTTCACCAAGAGACCCCGACACCTAGGAGAACCCCTCATGTCCACGCCCGCATCACTTCCGTATGCCTTCGTCGCCAAGATCGTCGCGGCCGATGGACAGCACGACGCGCTCGCCGATCTGCTCGCCGGCGCTGTCGCACTCGCCAACGAAGAAGTGGGAACGATTGTCTGGTTCGCGGCTAGAACCCACGCCGACACCTTTTGGATCTTCGATGCATTCCCCGACGAGGCCGCTCGCGACGCCCACGCCAACGGCGCCATCGTCGCAGCCCTGATGGCCAACCAGCACCTCCTCGGCGCAGCACCCGAGATCCTGGCGGCCGACGTCCTCGCGTCCAAGCTCCCGTAGTCCGCCAACGCACGAGATCATCGCGCCCGCCCGAGCCGTCGCCAGGTCGCGACGCAACGCCACGCTGCGTTGCCGAGCGGTGTGAGGCCTATCGGCACACGGACAGGATGCCGGCCGCGAGCGCTCAGCCGGCGAGGGGTCCGTCGCAGAGGAGAGCGACGTCGGTGTCGGGCAGAGCCGTGAGGCCAGCGCATCGCGCGACCACCAGAACCGAACCGCCCCTGCCCTGCGTTTGCGCAGGTCAGGGGCTGTTCGCCGGAGCCGCCTGTCGGAATCGAACCGACGACCTAATCACGTCGGCTTTGCGTCTATCGCTTGATGCGCCCACTGGGCGAACGAGCCGCTGACCTGCGCAAACGCCGAGCGTGGGGGACGCCGCCATCCGGTGGTGACCGACGACGACCGACCAGTACCGACCGTTTCACCGGAGCTTGCGGCGGCGTCGAAGCCGAGCAAGCTCCATTCCTTTAGCTCACCGCGTCCTCCTCCTCGCCGGTCCCGTCGTCGTCGAAGACGTTTCAGGGGTCTTCTCAGATGACGGTGTAGGTCGGCCGGGCGCGTCGGTCCGCAGATAGACGTCGAGGTCTCCCGACGACGGAGGTTCCTACGCCATCCATCCGAAAGACCTCGACGTGTCCGACGCTACCCCGCCGGCCGGCTTCGGCCGCCCTGACCTGACCGCCTTCGCTCGACCCGACGGCCTCGGTCTGAGCGTGACCGGACAACGACTTGAACCGGATCGTGCGGTCCTCGCGTGCCGCGTGGTGGAACCAGATCAGTGGTGCCGACGGTGCGGCAGCGAAGGCGCTGCTCGTGACACCGTGATCGGGCGGTTGGCCCACGAGCCGCTGGGCTGGCGACCGACCGTGCTGGAAGTTGTAGTGCGCCGCTACCGCTGTGCCGACTGCGGACACGTGTGGCGCCAAGACACCAGCGCCGCGGCGGAGCCACGCGCGAAGCTCTCGCGCACCGGGCTGCGGTGGGCGCTGGAAGGGATCGTGGTCGCACACCTCACCGTCGCCCGTGTCGCCGAGGGACTCGGGGTCGCGTGGGACACCGCCAACAACGCGGTCCTGGCTGAAGGCAAGCGGCTGCTGATCAACGACCCCACGCGGTTTGAGGGCGTGAAGGTCATGGGCGTCGATGAGCACGTCTGGCGCCACACCAGGCGTGGCGACAATTACGTCACCGTGATCATCGACCTCACCCCGGTCCGCGATGGCGCCGGCCCAGCAAGGCTGCTGGACATGGTCGAGGGCCGGTCGAAGGCGGCGTTCAAGACCTGGCTCGCCGACCGCGACGACGCCTTCCGCGACGCGGTCGAGGTGGTCGCGATGGACGGCTTCACCGGGTTCAAGACCGCCGCTGCAGAGGAGATCCCGGACGCGGTCACGGTGATGGATCCCTTCCACGTCGTGCGCCTGGCCGGTGACGCCCTCGACAGGTGCCGGCGCCGGGTCCAACTCGCGATCCACGGGCACCGTGGGTCCAGGGACGACCCGCCCTACAAGTCGCGGCGCACGCTGCACACCGGCGCGGACCTGCTAACCGACAAGCAGAGCGACAGGCTACGCGCGCTGTTCGTTGATGACGCTCACGTCGAGGTCGAGGCGACCTGGGGTGTCTACCAGCGCATGATCGCCGCCTATCGCCACGAGGACCGGCAACGTGGCCGCGAGCTCATGAAGAAGCTGATCACCGACCTCAGCGCCGGCGTCCCCAAGGTGCTCACCGAGCTCACCACCCTGGGCCGGACCCTAAAGAAGCGAGCCGCTGACGTGCTCGCCTACTTCGAACGACCCGGCACCAGCAACGGGCCGACCGAGGCGCTCAACGGACGGCTCGAACACCTGCGCGGCTCCGCACTCGGGTTCCGCAACCTGACCAACTACATCGCCCGAAGCCTGCTCGAGACCGGCGGCTTCAGACCCCAACTCCTACACCCCCGATTGGGATGAGCCTGTTTGATCCATACCTCAACCTACGCTTGCCCTTGCCAGTCGGCTGCCGCGCACAGAAGGACCCGTGGATGCTACGTCGAATGGATCGGGAGCCTATTACTGTGGTTCACCCAGGCGAGCCCCCTGCTCGAGCTCGGCGGCGAGACCTTCACCTGTCGCAGCCCGGGCAAGAGCGCGACCCAGCGCAGGTGCCTGCTTGAACAGATTGTGACCGGCCACAAAAATGACAGGGCCTGCCTCCCACACGGCCACGCCGTCCTCGCTCCATGGGAGGTCGGTCACCCAGCAGTGAAGAAAGTCGCGCGGCTCTGGGTGGAGACCGGGCAGCGCCCGTGTCACGTATTCGCGCGCGCGTTCGTCCAGCGATCGAATCGCCGCAGGGTCGATGAACGTTCCGTCGTCGCGGACGCCGACGGTCTCGCTGAGTCCGACCGAATAGCTGCTGTTGCCCGGTAGCGGCGTCGCGTACACGCCGACTTCACCGAAGACGCCGCTGCTGTCCTGCAGGCACGCGACTCGTGCCGGGGCGGCGGCTTTCACGTCGAAGGTCAGCCGGACGTGTGCGGCAAGGCGAACCGGCAGCGACAGGCCGACGCTGCGGGCCAGGCGGGCGGTTTCGCGGCCGGCGCACACGACCACCTTGGAGTAGACAGCCCGGTCGGTGACGCTGCGCACCTCGACCGTCCCATCGGCGCGGGGATCGATGGAGATGACCTCTGCGGTGGTGACGGCATCTGCGAGGGCACCCGCGAGTGCCGTGATCGCGGTGCGAGTGCGGATCGCGCCTCCCGACTCGTCGAGCACCGCTGGCCCCGAGTACCCAGCGAGCAGCGGCATCCGTTGGGCGAGCTCGGCTGCATCGATCTCACGCGCTGCCACGCCGCCGACCTGGTGGAGCACCCGCAGCCGCGCCAGGGCGCTGTCGCCGATCGCCACGACACCGTCTGATGAGACCAGCTCGACGTCGAAGTGTTCGGCCCACTCATCCCATACGCCGCGGCTTTCGCGCGCGAAAGCGACGAGTCGCGGGTCGTCGTGGGCATGCCGGAAGATCCGCGACTCGCCCGAGGACTGACCCGACCCGGGCACACCGGCCTCGTACAACCGCACCGGTACGCCCTGCTCCCGCAGCGCGTACGCCGTCGACAGACCGACGATCCCGCCCCCGATCACTGCTACCTCGGGTGAACGCGTCGTGGCAACGTCGTCGTCAGTTCCTGTCATCGCGGTTCCTCGATCTGTTAGGGATGTGCGATAGGCCGCAAGACAAGGGGCCGCTGCCACGACGTCAACGGACTGTGTCAGCCCGAAGTCACCGCGCGCAGCGACCCCTCATGTCTGGGTCAGTACTCCCGCTCTGTTGGTGTCAGGCGGGGAGTTTGGAGCCCAGTACGTCGAGCTTCTCGATCGTCGGTTCGGAGAACAACGCACCGGTCTGCTCGCCGAGAGCTACCGCCACAGGGCCGGACAGGTGAGCGTCACGTCCGGCGTCATCGGGGAACACGTCGAAGATCCCGAACGAGGTCGACCCGAGGCGGATGGCGAACCACGCGGTGGTCGCCGGCTCTTCCTCAACAAGCGCACGGCCGCTGTCAAGGAACTCCTCCACGTCGTCCTCCTTGCCGGGCAACGCGTCAAACCTGACCAGCAATCCCTTGGTCACACTCATGACTTCTCCTCTTCCTTTGTCGTGGTGCCCGCGAGTTGGGAAACGATCGCCTCGGAGAACGCCGGCAGGTCCTCCGGCGAGCGGCTGGTGATGAGATTCTTGTCGACCACCACGTCCTGGTCAACGACGTTCGCGCCGGCATTGCGCAGGTCGGTGCGAATGCTCGGGTACGACGTCAGAGTGCGACCGATGGCCACGCCGGCCTCGATCAACGTCCACGGCCCGTGACAGATCGCCGCCACTGGCTTGCCGCTCTCGACGAAGTCGCGGACGAAGGAAACGGCGCCCTCGTCGACCCGGAGCTGGTCGGGGTTCACCGTACCGCCGGGAAGCAGCAGGGCGTCGTAGTCGCCCACCGAGGCGTCGGCGACCAGCCCGTCGACGGTGAACGTGCCCGCTTCATCCAGGTCGTTCTTACGGGCCTTGATCTCGCCGTCGTGGATCGAGAGGACCTCGGTCTGAGCGCCCGCGCGGTCCAGTACTTCGCGGGGTTGCTCGAGCTCAACGCGCTCGACGCCGTCGGCGGCGAGGATCGCGACCCTCTTGCCCTGAAGATCTGCTGCCATATCAGTTTGCCTTCTTTCCGTTTGACATACCGGGCTTGATGACGACCTTGGTCCAACCCTCGGACCTGGAGTCGAAGTTCCTGTAGGCGTCGGCAGCCTGATCCAGCGAGATCTCGTGGGAGACGATCCAGGACGGCTTCGCCTTGTCAGCCGCGATCAGGTCACGCAGCCGGCGGTTGTACCTCTTGACCGGGCACTGACCGTTGCCCATGGTCTGTCCCTTGAACCAGTGGGTGCCGAAGTCGATGGCCGCCTTGCCCTGCTTGGCCAATTCGCCCTTGGCCCCCGGGTCCTCGGGGACGAACACGCCGACGGTGCCGATCCCGCCGGTAAAACGCACCGAGTTGATGAGCATGTTCAAGGTGGCAGCCGGGTCTTCGTTCCCCTGCGGGTCGTGGGCCTGGTAGCCCACGCACTCGCAGCCACGGTCGGCTCCGAGCCCCATGGTCTCGTCCAGCACAGCCTGCACGGGGTCGACCTTGGAGTCGTCGATGGCGATCGCTCCGATCTGCTCGGCCAGCGCGAGCCGGTCGGGGTGGCGATCGACCACCATGACCTTCGCGGCGCCCTTGATCGCCGCGGACAACGCAGCCATCAGACCCACCGGACCGGCCCCGGCGATCACGACGCTGTCGCCCCGGGATCACGCCAGCCATCTCGGTGGCGTGGTAACCGGTGGGGAAGATGTCGGAGAGCATGACGTAGTCGTTCTCCTTGTCGTCCGCGTCCTCGCCCAGGCGCAGCGCGTTGTGGTCGCCGAAGGGCACCCGGAGCAGCTCTGCCTGCCCGCCGCCGTACGGGCCCATGTCTGCAAATCCGTAGGCCGCACCAGCGGCAGACGGGTCAGGCTGCGTCGTCAGGCAGTAGTTCGTGAGCCCGCGCTCGCAGTTCTTGCAGAACCCGCACGAGATGTTGAACGGCAGCACGACCCGGTCACCGACCTTGACCTTCTCCACGCCCTGACCGACCTCCACCACCTCTCCCATGTTCTCGTGGCCGAACGTCCGGCCTTCCTCGAAGGAGGTCCGCCCCTCGTACATGTGCAGGTCCGAGCCGCAGATGTTGGTGGTTGTGATCTTGACCAGCACGTCAGTGGGTCGCTCGATCTTCGCGTCCGGAACATCGGTGACTGCGACGTCTCGGGGTCCCTGATACACGACAGCCTTCATGCGAATCTCCAATCGTTGTGGGGGCACTCTGACCCCTCCACGCTCGCGGCCGACCAGCAGGAAGTCATGGGCACGCCAGGTCCAAACCCCGGGGCCCACTTGGGTCGAGTGCACAACTCGCTACGTCGCGTGCACAGCGCAAGGGGTACGGTCAGTTATCGGCGTTTATCGAAGCGTGATGACGGGTACCGGACCCGGGTGGCCGGACACCGTCCGGCCACCGCACCGGAATCTGAGATCGAGCAACTGGGAAGCAGGTCGTTCCATGAAGGCAGTCACGTGGCAGGGCACGCACGACATGCAGGTCACCGAGGTGCCGGACCCGCGGATCGAGGAACCGACCGACATCATCATCCGGGTCACCTCGACCGGTCTGTGCGGATCCGACCTCCACCTCTACGAGACGCTGGCGGCGTTCATGGAACCCGGCGACATCGTGGGCCACGAGCCGATGGGCATCGTCGAGGAGGTCGGCCCGGGCGTCACCGAGCTCGCGGTCGGCGACCGCGTCGTCGTGCCGTTCAACGTCTCGTGCGGCTCGTGCTGGATGTGTGACCGGCACCTCTACAGCCAGTGCGAGACCACGCAGAACCCCGAGCACGGCACCGGCGCGAGTTTCTTCGGCTACTCCAAGCTCTACGGCCAGGTCCCGGGCGGCCAGGCGGAGTACATGCGGGTGCCGTTCGGCAACTTCCTGCCGGTCAAGGTGCCGCACGAGCACGCCGACGACCGGTTCCTGTTCCTCTCCGACGTCCTGCCGACCGCCTGGCAGGGCCTGAAGTACGCCGACGTCCCCGACGGCGGCACCCTGCTGGTCATGGGCGCGGGTCCCATCGGCGACATGGCCGCGCGGATGGGTGTGCGCGCCGGCTACCGCGTCATCAGCGTGGACCGGGTGCCCGAGCGGCTCGCCCGGGTCGCGGCGTTCGGCGCCGAGCCGCTGAACCTCGACGAGGCCGCCCAGGTCGGCGGGGTCGCCTCGGTCGTCCAGGAGCTGACCGGCGGACGCGGCGCGGACTCGGTCATCGACGCCGTCGGCATGGAGGCGCACGGCTCGCCCGGCGCCCAGGGCGTCCAGAAGTTCGTGGGCCTGATGCCCGACGTGATCGCCGAGCCGATGCTCAAGAAGGCCGGCATCGACCGGCTGGCCGCGCTGCACACCGCCATCGAGGCCGTCCGCCGCGGCGGCACCGTGTCGATCTCCGGCGTGTACGGCGGGGCGGTCGACCCGATGCCGATGTTCCAGCTCTTCGACAAGCAGGTCCAGGTGCGGATGGGCCAGGCCAACGTCCGCGCCCACACCGGCGAGCTGCTCGCGATGCTGGTCGAGGACGACCCGTTCGGGGTCGACGCGTTCGCCACCCACCACCTCCCGCTCGCCGAGGCCCCGCAGGCCTACGAGCACTTCCAGAAGAAGGAGGAGGGCATGGTCAAGGTGGTCTTCCAGCCCTGACCGCACCGGCCGGAGCAGTCCGGGCGCGCCGCGCGACCGCGGGGCGCGCCCGGACTCCCGATCGACCGGATCCCCTACCTGCGGTGCCCGTCGGTTGCGCCCGGACGGCTCCTGCGGCGGTCCCACCAGCGGTCCGCCGCGTCGGAGGCCTGGCCCAGCGCGATGAGCGCGAAGGCCACCCCCGTCACGACGACGGCGAGCAGCAGGGAGAGCAGCCACGCGACGCCGGCCCACTCGGGGGCCCACTCGAGCGGCGCGAGCAGTCGCAGGACCGCGACACCGAGCACCACCGGCGCCCAGGTCCAGGGGACGGCGAGCACGTACGGCCGGACCAGCGCGCGGCCGGAACGAGCACGTGCGTCGTCGTCCACGCGGTTCAGTCCACCACGCCTGGGCGTCGGCCGCCTTCTTCGAGCGCGCGACGCCGTACGTGAGGTCCTGGTGCAGCGCGTCGCAGTTGGCGTCGTCGGTCACGGCGGCGCGGGCGGGGGCCGCAGGCGAATCGTCGGCGGTCTGGACGACCCCCTCCTCGAGGGTTCCCGCTACCCGGCGGCCGTCCGTCAGGTCAGGCGGTGAGGAACACCCGCAGCGCGGACACGAACGCCTCGGGCTGCTCGGAGTGCACCCAGTGGCCGGCGCCCTTGATTGTGACGAGGCGGGTGCGTGGGAAGAGCCGGCGCATCGTGGCGTCGTGCTCGGGACGGATGTACGGCGACCGCTCGCCGGCGAGCCACAGCACCGGGTGGTCGAAGGTGCCGTCGCCGAGGTCGGAGTTGTCCGGGAAGTCGCCGATGGTCGGGAGCTCGGCCCGCAGCAGTGCCAGGTGGGGCTGCCACCGGAAGCCCGTGTCGGTGGAGCGGAGGTTCTGGAGCAGGAAGAGGCGGACCCGGTCGTCGGGGATGTCGGCGGTCAGCAGCCGGTCGGCGTCGGCCCGGCGGTCGACGGCGTCGAGGTCGAGCCGCGCGAGGCTGTCGAGGAGGTGCTCGAACTCCCCCGTGCCGGCTTTCGCGGTCGGCGAGATGTCGACGACGACGAGCCGGTCGACGAGCTCGGGGTGCCGGAGCGCGAGCACCATCGCGACCTTCCCGCCCATCGAGTGGCCGACGACGTGCACCGGTCCGTCGGCTGCGAACCCCTCGCGCAGGTGCGCGGCGACCGCGTCGGCGACGTCGACGTAGTCGACCGAGTCGGTCCACGCCGAGCGCCCGTGGTTGGGCAGGTCCACCAGGAGCGAGTGCAGGTCGGGCTCGAGCGCCTTGGCGACCTGGGTGAAGTTCTTGCCCTGGCCGGAGAGACCGTGCAGGAAGACCGTCCGGGCTCCCCCGGGACCGCCGATCTCGGCGTCGTGGATCGCGCGGTCCGGCTGGCTGCTCACGCCCGCAGCCTAGGGGCCGCCGCGTCGTCCGAGCGGTCCGGCTCCCTGACCCGTCCGGGTCATCCGCGGTGTGTTGCAGCCCACACCCGGCCCCGGGCGCCTACGGTCGAGCAGACGACTTTGGGGGTCATCGCCATGTGGGACACCGTCCAGACCAACGCCCGCCCGATCTCGCACGACCTGCCGTGCGGCCGCTGCGGCCACGCCGCGCACACCTACCTCGCCTGCTCCGAGACCTGCGACTGCGAGCCGGCGCGGGACCTCGTCCACACCTGACCAGCAGCCTCGGCTCCCCTCCGGCCTCACTCCCGGAACGGGACGTCCACGCTCGCCACCTGCTCGAGCGTCGGGCGGTCGGGCGCGCCGTCGGTGACGCCGCGGGACCACGCCATGTGCAGCTCGGTCTCGCGCAGCTCGAGGACGGCGAGGTTGTTGTCGTACCGGGGTCCCTGCGGCAGGCGCCACCGCAACGGGCTCCGCGGGACCCTCCCGCCCAGCAGCCGGCCCGTCGGGCGGGTCCGGCCGTACGCCGCCAGCGCGGTCGCCGCCCGCATCACGCGCGGCAGCGGGTTGCGGATCGGCGAGCGCACCGCCTGCACGATCGCGCTGTGCGCCGTGCGACCGCTGGCCGGGTCGGGCTCGGCCAGCGCGACGTAGCTGTGGTGGACGTCGCCGGAGAGGAACGTCACCGTCCGGGGCGCCCTCCCCCGCTCCCCCGCGGCCACCTCGACGACCATCCGGCCGACCTTCTGGAAGCCGTCCTGGAACGCCGCCCAGTGCTCGAGGTCCGCGCCCTGGCGCGCCCGCTCGCCGAGCGGCTTGAACAACCGGCCCAGCCGGCCCTGGGCCAGGGCCTCGCTGAACGCCTCCACGTGGTGCAGCGCCGGCGCGAGGAGGAACGGCAGCGAGGTGCCGACGATCAGGTGGTCGACGTCGCCGACCATCCGCTCGTCGAGCCAGGCCATCTCCGCGTCCTCGAGCATGCAGCGCAGCTCGGGCGTCAGCACGCGCGCGGCGCGGGAGTCGATCACGACGAGCCGGGCCTGGGTGTCGAAGTCGCGGCAGAAGCTCCAGCGGTAGCTGTCCGGCTCCTGGTCCGCGCGCTCGGCGAGCGCGTCGACCTCGGCGGTCAGGTCGAGCTCGCCGGGCCCGTCGTGCGCCGTGACCTGCTGCCACAGCGGGTCGGCGGCGCGTTCGGCCGGGCTGAGGTTGCCCAGGTGCTGGTGCACCCAGTACGACGCGAGGCCGCCGACGACGCGGTCGTGCCACCAGTCGGTGGCCTCCATCTGGGCCCGCCACGTCGCGCTGGTGTTCCAGTCGTCGCGGATGTCGTGGTCGTCGAAGATCATCGCGCTCGGCAGCGTGGAGAGGAGCCAGCGGTTGGCGGGGTCGTCCCACGCCAGGCGATAGAGGTGGGCGTACTCCTCGTAGTCCTGGAGCTCGTACCACGGCGCCTCCGACGGGTGGCGCCGCTGCTCGATGAAGGCCTTCATCTCGTCGCTGGTGTCGTCGGCGTAGACCTGGTCGCCGAGGAACAGCACGAGGTCAGGCCACTCGTGGTCGGCGACGCCCGCGCCGGTGTCCCCGGCGAGGTGCAGCGCGTAGGCCGGGCGTAACGCCGCCCCCGAGAGTTGACGAGGACCGATGAGCTCTCACGGACTCGGACTGGATCCCGGGATGCATCCGTGCTGCAGGCACCGAGGTGTCGCCGCTCAGCGCGACGACCTGTCGGGTCCCTACGTCACGGAGGGACCCGGGGTGGGTCGGCGAGGGATCGCGAGATGAGTGTCTTGGAGCCTGCCTCGACCCGAACTGTTGCGGACATCGACGGGCTGGATCTGGAACATGCCCTCACCGGCCTCCATGAGTTGCTGGTGATGTCGCTGACGATGCTGCAACGTCATGACGTGGACGGGGTCATCGACGTCCTGGCGCGTCGGGTCGAGTCGGCGACCGGCTGCACCTTGGTTCACGTCGACTTCCAGCGTCACCAGGAGTGGACCACCCTGCTCCCCGGGGAGCCAACGAGACCGGCGGAACCGATCCCCCCAACCGGTGAACGGGTGTTCGTGCAGGACCACGGCGACTCCTGGACGTCTACGACCTCTGTCACGGTCGCGAACGGCGTACCCGGCCAACTGGTCCTTCGCAGCTCCACCCGACCCGACCCCGAACAACTGTTCGTCATCGAACGGTTGGGCGACCTCCTCGGGATGGCGCTCGCGGACGCGCAGGTGCACGAGCGCCACCGCCGACGCGCCCACGAACTCTATGCAGCCAATAACGAGATGGCGCGCACCGTCGCGGCGCTGCAGCACCGTGAGGCGGTGCTGCAGGAGTTCGCCCGACTATCCACGACCGGGACTGAGCTCGACTAGTCGCAGCGCGGCCGAACCCACGTCCGCCTCGCCCCGCACGTCAAGAGCCAGCAGCACGACGTGGATCAGTCGGACCGCCAGGAATGCAAGCGCAAAGACCAGCGCCCGCGCGCCGAACGCCTGCGGCAGCGCGACCGCGGCCATCAGCATGGCCGCCATCGCGAGAAACAGCAGCAGGCGAGGCCCGGGTCCGTCGTGGTCGGAGGTGTTCGTCAGCCAGGCGTAGCAGGCCCACGCCCACCACACAGCAGCGAGCGCCAGAATCCCGCGGCCGAACCCCGCCCAGGAGATGTCCGCGAGCATCAGGACAGTGACCTGCAACATCGCGTAGACGAAGACCAGGTCGAAGAACAACTCCAGCGTTCCGACCGACCGATCTGCTGTGTCTTCGGCTGCTTGCTCATCCGCATTGCCGAGATCATCGTCGCGCATACGGTGCTCCTCACCCACTCGCCGACCTTGATGCTTGCGTACGCCAACTCACAGTGGGCTTCGGAGGGCGGGCCCGTTTCGCCGTGGGGGTCTCAAGCACTCTTCGGGGAACGCAATACTTTGTTGTAGAGCAAACCGAGAGCGACCGACAGGGGCAGCACGTGACCACCGATGCGACCGATGGCTTTGTGCGTGTCCGCGGTGCCAATGAGAACAACCTGCGCAACATTGACGTGGACATTCCTCGCAACGTGATGGTGGCGTTCACCGGGATCTCTGGGTCGGGGAAGTCGTCGCTGGCCTTCGGAACGCTGTACGCCGAGGCGCAGCGCCGCTACTTCGAGTCGGTCGCGCCCTACGCGCGCCGGCTGCTGCAGCAAGTCGGTGCCCCGCACGTCCAGGAGATCACCGGCCTGCCGCCTGCGGTCGCGCTTCAGCAGCGCCGGGGCGCGGCCACCTCACGCTCGTCGGTCGGCACCATCACCACGCTGTCCAACCTGCTGCGGATCCTCTACTCGCGGGCCGGCGATTACCCGGCTGGTGCCGATCACCTCGCGGCCGAGGCGTTCTCGCCCAACACCAGCGCGGGCGCGTGCCCGCGCTGCCACGGCCTGGGCGTCGTCCACGACGTCACCGAGGAGCTGCTTGTCCCGGACCCGTCACTGAGCATCCGTGAAGGGGCGATCGCCGCCTGGCCGGGCGCGTGGCAGGGCGCCAACCTGCGCAGCATCGTGATGGGGCTCGGCATCGACGTCGACAAGCCGTGGCACAGTCTCAGGAAGCGGGACCGCGACTGGCTGCTGTTCACCGACGAGCAGCCCTCGGTGCTCATCGAGCCGGAACCAGGTCGCGTCGACCACGGCTACTACGGGAAGTTCTGGAGCGCGCGCAGCCACGTCATGCACGTGCTGGCCGACTCCACGAGCGAGCGGATGCGCGAGCGGGCCATGCGGTTCGTGGAGGAAGCGCCCTGCCCGGATTGCCAGGGCAGTGGACTACGGCCCGAGGCCCTCGCGGTGACCTTTCTCGGGCGTTCGATCGCCGAGGTCAACGACCTGCCCTTCACAGCGCTGGTGGCTCTGCTGCGTCCGGTCGCTGAGCGGCCCGCGGGTGCCGACGAGGTCGCGGCGCGGATCTGCACTGACCTGGTCACGCGCGTCGAGGTGCTCCTCGATCTGGGCCTGGGTTATCTCAGCCTGGGACGGAGCTCGACGACGCTGTCGCCCGGAGAGGCGCAGCGCCTGCGGATCGCCACCCAGCTGCGCTCGGGCCTGTTCGGAGTCGTCTACGTCCTGGACGAGCCGTTCGCCGGCCTGCACCCGGCCGACGCGGAGCCGCTGCTGGATGTCCTGGACCGCCTCAAGGCGTCCGGCAACACACTGTTCGTCGTGGAGCACGACCTCGACGTCGTACGACGAGCAGATTGGGTCGTCGATATCGGCCCGGGTGCGGGCGAGGCCGGAGGTCGAGTGCTTCACAGCGGCCCTGTCGCGGGCCTGGAGGACGTGACTGAGTCGGCAACCAGCGCCTACCTGTTCGGTCGCGCCGAGCGGCTCGTGCACGATGCGCGGGCCCCGCAGGGCTGGCTGCGACTGACCGGCGTACATCGCCACAACCTGCGCGACATGTCTGTCGATATCCCGCTGTGCGTGCTGACCGCCGTCACCGGGGTGTCCGGGTCCGGCAAGTCGACCCTGGTCACCCAGGTCCTGGCCGAGGACCCGACTGCTCGTGAGTCGTTCGACCGACTGGTATTGGTCGACCAGCGCCCGATCGGCCGGACGCCGCGGTCCAACCTCGCGACGTACACGGGGATGTTCGATGCCGTGCGGAAGTTGTACGCCGCCACGGACGCGGCCCGGGCCCGCGGCTACGGCGCCGGCCGCTTCTCCTTCAACGTCGCCGGGGGCCGCTGCGAGACCTGTCAGGGCGAGGGATTCGTCTCCGTCGAGCTACTGTTTCTGCCTGGCACCTACGCTCCCTGCCCGACGTGCCACGGCGATCGCTACAACCCCGAGACGCTCCAGATCACCTACCGCGGCAAGAGCATCGCGGAGGTCCTCGACCTGTCCGTCGACGACGCCGCCACGTTCCTGGCCGACGTACCGGCCGCCGCACGCAGCCTCCAGACGCTTCGCGAGGTGGGTCTGGGCTATCTGCGACTTGGACAGCCGGCGACCGAGCTCAGCGGCGGGGAGGCACAGCGTATCAAGCTCGCCACCGAGCTCCAGCGCGCTCACCGCGGCCATGCCCTCTACCTGCTCGACGAGCCGACCTCCGGACTCCACCCCGCAGACATCGCTCTGCTGCTGCGCCAGCTGCACCGGCTCGTCGACGCCGGCAACACGGTGGTCCTCGTCGAGCACGACCTCGACGCGATCGCCACCGCGGACTGGGTCATCGATCTCGGTCCGGGCGGAGGAGATGCCGGCGGTCGGGTTGTCGCGACCGGCACGCCGGCCGACATCGCCAGGGCCGAGGGCAGCGCGACCGCGCCCTACCTCTCGCGGCGGCTCGAGCGGACATGAGCTGGGTGCGGGCGGCCGGTGTGCCGTCAGGCTGCCGCGCGGGCGCGGAGGCATCACGCCAAGAAGAATCCGTACATGTCATGAAAGATGAAGGCATGACTGTGTATCTCGCTTGGACCTCGGAGGACCTGCCTGACCTGGAGGGGCCGTGGCACGAGGCTCGGCTTGTGGCGCCCGGGCTGGTCGCCGTGGACAGCACCGAATCGCTGTCAGCGGTCTATCACGCCATCAAGTGGTCCCTGGAGGGTGAGGCTTCGCTGATCGTGGTCCCCGTGCACCAGACGCCCAAGTCGCGGGGCATGGCTGCTGGCACCACTAGGTGGTTGCGTGAGCGGACTGCAAGACAACCGCCCGGTGCCAACATCCGGGGCCTCACGTCATCCGATTGAGCTGTCCGGGCTCCCAGGCCACGAGGGCTGCCAGGTTGGTTCTCCCACCTCAGGGAACGAGGCTTCACGTAGGTGGGTGATGGACACGGGGAGATTGAGACCGGGGAGCGGCGCCCGCAACCGGGAAGGCCCCGCGCGGACTCCCTTACCCCGGGGACGCCGCCCGATCAGCGAACCCCAACCGACGACGCTCCGCGTGATCGACCTCGTCCACGGCGAGCACGCGCACGACGTCGCCGTTAGACCCGTCCGGTAGGAGATCCCGGGAAGGGAGCCTCCGCCGGCACACCATCGCCACCTACTTTGAAGAGTTCGCGTCATCGGGCCTGGTTCGTCAACGTTCCACACGGCGAGCTCGTCAATCATTTCTGCATCTCGACAGGACCTGTGTCGAGATGCAGCGAACTTTTCCAAACAGGCTTGATGATCTTTTCAACACTGCGTCACTCGACATTGGTCGTGACGATTGTCGGCGGCCGCGAGAAACTGCCCGGAGACGGCCACGAAGCTGCCCGCTGGCGGTCATGAGAACTGCCCACTGACGGTCATGGGATCTGCCCGACACGACGTCGTCTGCCTTGCCGCGGTCCGCGGTTGAGGCCCCTTCCTCGGGTG
>CAEZYQ010000060.1_pt1 | contig 16399 bp, 16 predicted proteins | sample 7265561 | NCBI WGS metagenome assembly CAEZYQ01 (sample SAMEA6813939, study PRJEB35770) | uncultured Nocardioides sp. | biome: Freshwater; feature: Freshwater reservoir; material: water | place: Czech Republic | collected 2017-04-14 | depth 30m m | reverse complement strand
GCGCCATGCTTGCCTGGGTGGTCGGTGAGGGCAAGGCACGCCCGATAGGGGCGGTCGTGGTCATTGGCGCCGCACTGCTGGTCGGCTCCGCGCCGGTCCTGGTCCGGCCCGAGTCGTTGACGTCGTCATGGGAGGCCGGGCTGCCGACCGTGACGGTCGCCGCGGTGCAGGGCGACGTTCCCGGCGCCGGGAACGACCTGGTCGCCGTCCATGAGCAGGTGACCGAGAACCACGTCCAGGCCACCGTTGACCTCGCCGAGCGGGTCGAATCCGGCGCCGTCCCCCGGCCCGACTTCGTGCTGTGGCCGGAGAACTCCACCGCCGTCGACCCCTTCGCGGATGAGCAGACCAACGCAGGGATCTCCCGCGCCGTGGCAGCGGTCGGGGTGCCGGTGTTGGTGGGTGCCATCGTCGACGGTCCTCGCCCGGACGCCGTGCTCAACCAGGGACTGGCGTGGCTGCCGGACGGCTCGACCAAGGAGCGCTACACCAAACGCCACCCGGTGCCGTTCGGCGAGTACGTGCCCTTCCGCAGCCTGCTCTCCGGACTCCAGATCGGGCGCCTGGACATGATCCCGCGCGACATGATCGCCGGCACTCGCACACGGCCACTCGACATCGCCGGCACACGCGTCGCGGACCTGATCTGCTTCGACGTCGCGTTCGACGACTCCGTCGCCGCGCAGATCGAGAACGGCGGCCAGATGGTGACGGTGCAGACCAGCAACGCCACCTTCACCGGAACCTCGCAGCAAATGCAGCAGTTCACCATCAGCCGGGCTCGTGCCATGGAGACCGGCCGCACCGTGGTGGTCGCCTCCACCAACGGAATCAGCGGCGTCATCGGCCCGGACGGCACGGTCCGGGCCCAGCTGGAACCGAGGACGACCGACATCGCGGTCGCTCAGGTCGCGCTGGTCAACGAACACACGCCTGCAGTGCGCTACGGCTCGCTCATCCGACAACTCTTGGTCCTGGCAGGTCTCACGGCTGTCATCGCGGCGGTGATCGGTCGCGGACTCCCGAGGCTGCGTGGCCTTCGCAGCTGGCGGCGCCGATAGCCGCGATGCGCCGGTGAGAGGACGGTGACATGCCGCGAAGCTGTCGGACCGGAGTGTGGGCGACCGAGTGAGTCGGCGTTGGCTGTTCGGCGGCTCTGCGCCTAGACAGGCATGACGTTCTGCATGACCCTGTCCAAACTCCTCGCGAGCGGGTTGGCCACGCGGTCACAAGCCGAACGCACCGCCCTCGATCAAGATGACGAGGCCGAGCACGATGAGCACGAGAGGGAACAAGATGTGCTCCCACCGCTCGAGCACCTCCGCGATCGGTTTGCGGGTGGCCACGAACTTCGCGGCCAGGACGAGGACGAGGACGAGAGCCAGGAACACCACGCAGTAGGCCACGAGCGCCCCGGTGCCGACCGCGAGGAACACCGGCACGTAGACCCCGATGTTGTCTCCGCCGTTGGCGAAGGTGACCGCAGCCACCGCCAGGGCGCTGATCGGCCTGTCGGCGAGGCTGTCGTCGTCATCATCGTCCCCGTTTCGCCAGACCCGCCAGCCCGCGTAGACACCCAGAAGGAGTGGGATGAGGCCGAAGTACGGGATGGCTTCGTCGGGAAGGAACAGTCCCGCGCCGAAGGTCACCGCGACGGAGGCCAGCAGAATGCCACCGAATCCGAGGTACTGCCCGGCGATGATTCTGGTGGTGGTACCTCGTTGCCCGGCTCCGCGTGCGAAGAACAGGGACAAGACGATGATGTCGTCGATGTTGGTGACTAGAAACAGGCCAATCGCCTGCAACGCGGGGCCGATCATGTCTATGTCTCCTTGGGTTCTGCAGTGTCGACGCACTGGTCGTCTTGTGTCGCGAGAGCACGGCCCCTGAGTTCGCCATCAGCAACCGTCGTGGCTAGCAGGCTGAGCTGGCTGAGCCTCGGGTGCTGCGGGCACTCAGCGCAGCCGGCCGGTCCCCCTCAAGCGCCGGTCAAGGCTCGGAGATGGAAGGTGTGCCGGAATCGTCCTTCACCGACGCTGGCGTGCTCGATGCGCGTTCTGGGCGGGCGTACAGCAGAGCGATTGCGATGCATCCGGTGACGATGAAGGTGTCGGCGAGGTTGAAGGTGGGCCACCAGCCGGTGTGCAGGTAGTCGGTGACCACGCCGTCGCGGGCGCGGTCGACCACGTTGGCGACCGCGCCGCCGATCACGGCGCCTCCGCCGAGCCGCTCGACCCACCCCGCTTGGGGGGCCCGGTGCCATGCGTAGACGGCGAACGCGACGGAGATCGCCGCGGTGATGGCCACGATCACCCCGGCGGGCAGCTTGTCGCCCATGCTGAACGCCACGCCGGGGTTGTAGGCCAGCCGCAGCTGGATCAGGCCGAGGTCAACCGAGGAGTCGGCCAGCCGGGCCTCGGAGACGGCCTTCGCGCTGAGGTCGATCGCGGCCACCGTGGCGGCCGCCAGCAGGACCGCCACGCGACCGGCTCCCGCTCGCGTCGGGGCCTGGCTCGAACCGGCGGTCACCTCGCGGCGGCTTCCGCCGGCATGTGCGCCGGCGTCGGCTGTGTGCCCGCTGGTGCGGGCGGTAGCGGTCGGGCGCGGCCGGCGCGGACGCCGTTGCCGATCACCAGGATCTCGGCGATCTCGTGGACCAGCACCACCGCGGCGAGCCCGAGCACGCCGAGGGCGGCGAGCGGGATCAGGATGGCGATCAGGCTGAGGGAGAGGGCGACGTTCTGCAGCATGATCGACCGGGCGCGGCGGGCGTGGGTCAGGTTGTGCGGTAGGTGGCGCAGGTCCTCGCCCATCAGTGCGATGTCGGCGGTCTCGATGGCCACGTCGCTGCCCATCGCTCCCATCGCGATCCCGACGTCCGCGGTGGCGAGCGCCGGGGCGTCGTTGACGCCGTCGCCGACCATCGCGGTCGGCCGGGTCTCGCGGAGGCGGGCGATGATGGTGGACTTGTCCTCGGGGCGGAGCTCGGCGTGGACGTCGCTGATCCCGGCCTGGGCGGCCAGGGCGGCGGCGGTGCGTTCGTTGTCGCCGGTGAGCATGGCGACCTCGTAGCCGCCGTCGCGGAGCCGGGCAACCACCTCGGCGGCCTCGGCACGGAGGTCGTCGCGGACGGCGACGGCGCCGATCACGATCCCGTCGTGCTCCACCAGCACCGCCGTCGCGCCGGCCTCCTGCATGGCTGCGACCGGCTCGGCGAGCTCGCCGGCGGGGATCCAGCCGGGCCGTCCGAGGCGGGCGGGCCGCCCGGCGACCGTTCCGGTCAGGCCGGCGCCGGTGACCGCCTCGACCCCCTCGGCGTCGCGGTGCTCGGGGACCGCGGCGAGGATGGCCCGGGCCAGCGGATGCTCGCTGCGGGCCTCCAGGGCGGCGGCGATGTCGAGGACCTGCCCGCGGGTGTGGCCCGCAGCGGTGGCGACGTCGACCACGGCCGGCTGGTTGCGGGTGAGCGTGCCGGTCTTGTCCAGGGCGACGGTCCGGATCCGGCCGAGCGCCTCCAGTGCGGCACCGCCCTTGACCAGGGCGCCGATGCGGCTCGCGGCGCCGATGGCGGCGACCACGGTGACCGGCACGGAGATCGCCAGCGCACACGGGGAGGCGGCGACCAGGACGACCAGGGCGCGCTCGATCCACGTCGCCGGGTCACCCAGCAGGCTACCGATGATCGCGATCACCGCGGCGAGGATCATGATCCCGGGCACCAGCGGCTTGGCGATCCGGTCGGCGAGGCGCTGAGCGTTGCCCTTGCGGGACTGCTCGGCCTCGACGATGGCGACGATCCGGGCCAGGGAGTTGTCCTCGGCGGTGGTGGTGACCTCGACTTCGAGGACTCCGGTGCCGTTGATGGAGCCGGCGTAGACGGTGTCGCCGGCGCCGGCCTCGACGGGGACGGATTCGCCGGTGAGCGCGGAGACGTCCAGGGCGGTGCGGCCGGTGCGGATGACGCCGTCGGTGGCGACGCGCTCACCTGGGCGGACTAGGAGCAGGTCGCCGATCACCAGGTCGGCGGGGGAGACGGTGACCTGGGCGCCGTCGCGGAGGATGGTGGCCTCGGCCGGGACCAGGGACAGCAGGGCGCGCAGCCCGCGGCGGGTGCGGGCGACGGCGTACTCCTCCAGGCCCTCGCTGATGGAGTAGAGGAAGGCCAGCATCGCTGCTTCGGCGACCTCGCCGAGGATGACCGCGCCGATCGCGGCGATCGTCATCAGGGTGCCGACGCCGATCTTGCCCTTGGCCAGTCGCTTGAGGGTGCTGGGGACGAACGTCCAGGCGCCGAGCGCCAGCGCAACGGCGTTCAGTCCGGTGACCACGCCCTGGCTGGCGTCGTTGAGGTCGGCGATGTACCCGGTGATCAGGAAGAGACCGGCGAGAGCGGCGAAGCGGAGTTCAGTGACCTCCCAGAGCCGTTCGGGCTCGTGTTCCTCCAGCTCGCCGTCGTCGTTGCGGGGCTCGTCGTGGCCGCAGCCGCAGGCGTCCGTCACGGTGCTACTTCCTCCGTCGTGGTGGGAATGGTCTCGGTCTGAGGATGCGGGTGGGTGTCCACTGGGCCGTAGCGGGGGCAGATCTCCACGGCCTCGCCGGTCAGCGCCAAGAGCTGCTCGGCCGCCGCGAGGAGGTCCATCAACTCGGGGTGGGCGATGGAGTAGAACATCTGCCGACCCTCGGGTCGGCCGACGACCAGGCCGCAGTCGCGCAGGCAGGCCAGATGCCCGGAGACGGTGCCCTGGGCCAGGCCGAGCGTGTTGGTCAGGTCCACCACCCGGCGTTCGCCCGCGGACAGCTGTCGGACGATCGCCAGCCGGTTGCGGTCCGCGAGCCCGTGGAACAGTGCCGCGCCGCGCTGCAGCGCCGGGTCAGCCTTGGGCGTTGTCATTGGCATGCGCCAATGATAGCGTCCGCCACATTGATCGTCTAATCCCGCTGACAGCGAAGCAGGTTGAGGAGCGTTCTACGATGGCGACGACAGCGGTGCGCCGCGAGCGGAGCGGGATGAGCGAGCCGGGTCCGGAGCCCGGGTGGTTCGTCGGTCTGCTGCTCCGTCGCCGCGGCGTGGTGCTGCTGGTGGCGTTACTGCTGATGGCTCTGGCTGGCGTGGCCGGGCGGGATGCGGGCGACAAGCTCGTCTCCGGTGCCTACCTGGACCCCTCGGCAGAGTCACAACAGGCAGCCGAACTCCTGACCCACCAGTTCCCCGGCGGCCCCCCGAACCTGGTCCTGATCGTCGCGCCGAGCACTGGCACTGTCGACTCTCCTGACGCTACGCGGTCGGGACGGGAGCTCACCGAACAGCTCAGCGAGACCCCCGGTGTCGCCGGCGTGCAGTCCTACTGGACGACACCGGACCCGTCCCTGCGCGCCGCCGACGACCGGTCAGCTCTGATCGCCTTGCAGCTGACCGGTGGCGAGCACGCGGCGCAGGAGACGGCGGGAAGGATCATCGCCAACCTCGAGGAGGCGTCGAGCGGCCTGGACGTGAGCCCGACCGGTCCCGCGGCGGTGGGGCTGGCGGTGGACGAGCAGGCGGAGAGCGACCTGGTCTCCGCGGAGATGGTGACCTTGCCGATCACCCTGCTTGTGCTTCTGCTGGTCTTCGGCTCGGCGATCGCAGCCGGTCTGCCGCTGCTGGTGGGTGCCGGTGCGGTCGTCGGGACGTTGGCAGTGCTAGGGCTGATAGCCGACGCGACCACGATGTCGAGCTATGCCCTCAACCTGACCACTGCTCTCGGGTTCGGACTGGCGGTGGACTACAGCCTGTTCCTGGTCACCCGGTTCCGTGAGGAACGCCGCGCGGGGCGCTCGGTCGAGGCATCGGTGGTGATCGCCGTACGGACCGCCGGCCGTACCGTCGTGTTCTCCGCGGTCACGGTGGCGCTCTCGCTGTCGGCGCTCCTGCTGTTCCCGATGCCGTTCCTGCGGTCATTGGGGTTCGCCGGGATCGCGGTGACCGCGCTCGCCGCGGTGACCGCGGTGGTCGTGGAACCCGCGCTGCTCGCCCTGGTCGGGCACCGGCTCGACCGGGTCGACCTGTTCGCCCCGATCCGCCGGCGGATCACCCGACGCCGCGCCCACGTAAGCGAGGACCGGCTGGTCTGGCACCGGGTGGCCGCCTTCGTCATGCGCCGCCCCGTCCTGATCCTCGTCTCGGTCAGCGCCGTACTCATCCTGCTGCTCCTACCGTTCGCCGGCGTGCGGTTCGGGCTGTTGGACCACCGCACCCTTCCAGCAGAGCAGCCCGTGGCCGAAGCGGCCGAACAACTGGCGCGCGACTTCCCGGCCGCGGCCGAAGACCAGATCGCGGTGGTACTCCCGTCGGTGAACGGCGCCGGCTCCGGGCCTGACGATCTGGAGGACTACGCCGCGCGGCTCTCGGCCCTGCCCGGAGTGTCCAAAGTGGAGACCGCCACCGGACAGTACGCCGACGGGCAGCGAAGCGCCCCAACCAGCCAGGAAGCAGCAAGCCTGAGTGCTCGCTACACCGCCCCCGCCGGAACATGGCTGGCCGTCACGCCTTCTGCCGCGGACCCCGCCGACGCACGCGACGTCGTGTCCGACATCCGGGACCAGCCGGCGCCCGGGGAGGTGCTGGTCGGCGGCTCAGCAGCCACCCTGGTTGATGCCACCGACACGATCGCGGACCGGTTGCCGTTGGCGCTCGCCGTGATCGCGCTGTCGACCTTCGTGTTGCTGTTCCTGTTCACCGGGTCGCTGCTCATCCCGCTGAAGGCGATCGTGACCAACTTGCTCAGCCTCAGCGCAACCTTCGGGGCCCTGGTCTACGTGTTCCAGGAGGGGCACCTGCGCTGGCTGGTCGGCGACTTCACACCCACAGGCACCCTGGAGACCACCCTGCCGGTCCTCGTGTTCTGCATCGCCTTCGGACTCTCGATGGACTACGAGGTCTTCCTGCTCTCCCGGATCACCGAGGCCCACCGCAACGGCGCCACCACCACCGAAGCGGTGGCGCAAGGCTTGCAGCGCACCGGCGGACTGATCACCGCCGCGGCCGCCATTCTGGTCACGGTCTTCTTGGCCCTCGCCGCCTCGAATCTCACCGCCTTGAAGGTGATCGGCGTCGGGTTGACGCTGGCCGTGGTCCTCGACGCCACCATCGTCCGCGGCCTGTTGGTGCCCGCGATTATGCGGCTGGCCGGCGAGGCCAACTGGTGTGCCCCCGCGCCGCTAAGGCGACTGCACAACCGCCTCGGCCTCACCGACTGACTGGACTCCGCCGCACGGAAAGGAGAAGGATCATGGCGACTGCGGACGACGACCCGCGGCGCTGGTGGGCGCTGGCCGCGCTCGGCCTGGCCGTGCTGACCCTCGGCTTCGACATCACGATCATGAACGTCGCCCTGCCGACCATCGCCACCGAGCTGGAGGTCGGAACCGATGGCCTGCAGTGGATGGTCAACGCCTATGTCCTGGTGATCGCCGGCCTGATGCTCACCTGCGGGACTTTGGGCGACCGTTACGGCCGCAAACGGCTGCTCCTCATCGGTCTCGGCCTGTTCGGGATCTCCTCGGCTATCGCCGCCGGGGTCGACTCGGCCGCCTTGGTGATCGCCGCACGCGGCGTGATGGGGATGGGAGCGGCCATCATGTTGCCGGTCGCGTTCGCGGTCCTTGCCGCGCTGTTCGGCCCGGCCGAGCGCGGCAAGGCGGTCTCGCTACTGGTGATGGGGCTCGGCGTCGGTATCCCGCTGGGGCCGATCATCGGCGGCTACCTGCTCGAGCACTTCTGGTGGGGGTCGATCTTCCTGATCAACGTCCCGATCGCGATCATCGGCGCCATCGCCATCGCGGTCCTGCTCCCGGAGTCGCGCGACCCAACGCCACGCCGCCCCGACTTGCTGGGGGCGGTGCTGTCCACGGCCGGGCTCACCTCGCTCGTTTACGGGGTGATCGAGGCCCCCAGTCGCGGCTGGTCCGATTCGGTCACGATCGGGGCGATCAGTGCCGGAGTGCTGGTGCTGGCGGGCTTCGTGGCTTGGGAGCTACGGGTACGCGACCCGATGGTCGACCTGCACCTGTTCACCCGGCCACAGTTCCTGTGGGCCAGCATCGCCGGCGTCCTCGTGACCTTCGGCATGCTCGGACTGCTGTTCGTCGTCCCGCAGTACCTGCAGTTCGTCGCCGGTCACGACGCCCTCGGCACCGGACTGCGGCTGCTCCCGCTGATCGGCGGCCTGGTCGTCGGCGCCCCGGCCGGGGAGCGGCTCGCCGCGCGCGCCGGCTACCGGGTGCCCGTATCGGCCGGCTTGGCGATCCTGGCTACCGGAGGGGCCATCGGGGCGCTCACCGACCTCCAGTCCAGCTATGGGTTTGTCGCAACCTGGCTCGCCACGGCCGGACTCGGGATCGGAATGGCGCTCGCGCCGGCCATGGACGCGGTGCTCGACGCGCTGTCGACCGAGCAAGCCGGGAGCGGTACCGCGATCACCATGACCCTGCGCCAGACCGGCGGCGCCCTCGGCGTCGCCCTGCTCGGCAGCCTCCTCGCCGAGGGCTACGCCAGTCGGGTGAACACCGCCGGCTTGCCGGCCGAGGCGGCGGCCGCCGCCCGCGAATCCATCGCCGGAGCCCTCGCTGCCGCCACCCGCTTGAGTGAGCCAGCGCTCGCGTCCAGCGCCACAAGCGCCTACCTGCACGGCATGTCCCTGGTGCTGATCACCACCGCGATCACCGCCGGGCTCAGCGCCGTGCTCATCGCGCTGCGCCTGCCCGGCAAACCCACCGCCGGCAGCCGCGCCACCGGCAGCTCCACTGCCGGCAGCCCTGAGCGTCACTTCCCACAAGCCAGCACCGTCCCCGAGGATCGGAGCACCGACTGATGCTGATGAACAGAGTGGAGACCGTCTTGGTCACCAGCCCCGCCAACCGAGCCTTCCAGCGCTGCGTCGAGGCCCCGATGCTGCGCCGGCTCGGCGGCCGCACCCCCGGCGCGCGGGCGTTGGAGATCGGCTGCGGCTCGGGCTACGGCACCAAGCTCATCATCGACCAGTTCGGCGCCGCCACCGTGGACGCCGTCGACCTCGACCCCGCGATGGTGACCCGGGCCCGCCGCCGGCTGCGCCGGTATGCCGACCAGGTCCGCGTCGTGCAGGGCAGCGCCGACGACCTGCAGGCAGCGTTGGGCGCAGGTGACGCAGCCTACGACGCCGTGTTCGACTTCGGAATCATCCACCACATCACCAACTGGCGTGATGCCGTGGCCGAGGTCGCCCGGGTCCTGCGCCCCGGGGGCCGGTTCTTCTTCCTCGAGGTCACCGCCGCCGCGCTCGCTCGGCCCAGCTACCGACGGCTACTGGACCACCCGACCGAGGACCGGTTCACCGCCAGGCAGTTCCTCGCCGAGCTCACCGACCCCGGACTCGATCCTGCCGACAACTGGCGTACCTACGTCGGCAGCGACTATCTCGCCGGCGTCGCCCAGAAGCCATGACCCACGGAGACCTACCAATGCCCGAGCCGGGTGGTCACCCGACCGCGTATCGCGGCCGGGAGGCTGGACTCCCCTCCGGAGACCTACCGCTGCCAGCGCACACACCAGCGCACACAACTGCGCGAGCACAAACCGATGACCGACCGAGTGCCGGACTCGGCACCGGTGACTGTGACTTCCGTCGAGCCACGCCCCGAGAAGGGACCATCCGATGACATTCTCCGACCTCAAGACCGCCGACAGCACGATCGCACTCCTCCGGGACCCGTACCGCTACATCTCCCGCCGGGCTGCCGACCTGGGTGAGGACGTCTTCGAGACACGACTACTGCTGCGGCAGACCACCTGCATGACTGGCGCCGAGGCCGCCGGTGTCTTCTACGACCCGGCCCGCTTCCAGCGGGCCGGAGCCGCCCCGCCACCACTGCAGAAGACCCTCTTCGGCCAGGGAGGCGTGCAGGGCCTCGACGGCGAGCACCACCGGAAGCGCAAGGCGATGTTCCTTCAGATCATTCAGCCTGACCGAGTCGAAGTTCTGGCAGAACTCGTGACCCAACATTGGCGAAGGGCAGTCGGGTACTGGGCGCTCGCCGGACAGATCGACCTCTACCCGCAGCTCCAGCTGCTCCTGACCCGGGCAGTCTGCGAGTGGGCAGGGGTGCCGCTCCCGGAGGCCGAGGTCGAGAACCGCACTCGGCAGCTGACCGCGCTCTTCGACGACGCCGGCGACATCGGCCTGGGTCACCGGCGGTCCCGGGCAGCACGCAAGGCCGCAGAATCATGGACTGCCGACGTCATCAAACAGATCCGCTCGGGCCGACTGGCAGTCCCCGACTGGTCCGCGGCTTCGATCATCGCCCACCATCAGGAGCCCGACGGTCGGCCGATGGAACCCCGGGTCGCCGCGGTCGAGCTCCTCAACGTGCTACGCCCCACCGTCGCAACGGCGGTCTACATCACCTTCGTCGCACACGCCCTCGAAGCGCACCCGACCTGGCGCGAACGCCTCGCCCAGGGCAACGGAACCGAGGACCTGGCATTCATCGAGGAGGTACGGCGCACCTACCCGTTCTTCCCCGCCGCCGCCGCGATCGTGCGCGAGGAGTTCGACTGGCGAGGCCACCGCTTTCCCCAGGGCCGGCGCGTACTGCTGGACCTGTACGGCACCAACCACGACCCTCGAACGTGGCAGCAGCCCACGCGCTTCGATCCCGAACGATTCCTGCGCGAAGACCCCGACCCGTTCGCGTTCGTGCCCCAAGGCGGCGGCGACCCCGCCGTGCACCATCGCTGCCCGGGCGAGCCCGTCGCCACCCGACTCATGGGCACGGCACTCGACCAGCTGACCAGGCACCTGACCTACACCCCGGTGCAGCCGCTGGCCGCCGTGGACTACCGCCGGCTCCCCGCCCTGCCAAAGGGTGGCTATCGCATCAAGAGCATCTCCGCGCGGCGGCACTGAACAGCCAGCCGCGTCAGCCCGGAGCGCTCCTCGAATCGCAGGAGCCTGGACCTCGTCCGCATGCCCGACGACTACGGCTGCCGCGGTCGCTGCGCTGGCCACTCCGACCCGTTTGGCATATCATCGCTATATGACGATGATGAGCACGGTCGGCGCGGCAACCGACGAGCTTGATGAGCGGGCGGCGCTGGTACCGGCGGCGTGCCTGTTCCGGGCGCTGGGTGACCCCTCGCGGCTGGTGATCCTTCAGCACCTGACGATGGGGGAGCATCGGGTGGTGGACCTGGTGGCCCACCTGGGGCTGGCGCAGTCGACGGTGTCAAAGCACCTGGCCTGCCTGCGCGGGTGCGGCCTGGTTGATTCTCGGCCGGTCGGACGCGCATCGGTCTTCGCACTGACCGAGCCCGAGCTGGTGCTCCGCGTGCTCGGGACCGTCGACGAGCTCCTCGCCGCCACCGGGGAGGCCGCCGTGCTGTGTTCGAACGCCGGCGAGCCTCGACCGGCTCCCCGTCGAGGAGCGGGGCGCTGATGGGTGCGGGGCACGGCCACGGGCACGCGAGTGCCTCGGGTCGGCACCGGTGGCGGCTGACGGTCGCCTTCTGCCTGGTGGCCGGCTTCTTCGGGGTGGAGCTCGGGTTCGGGCTGTGGTCCGGCTCGCTGGCGCTGCTGTCGGATGCGGGGCACATGGCCGCCGACGTGGTCGCCTTGGGCGCCGCCCTGGCCGCGACCAGGATCGCCACCCGCAAGGACACCACCGGCATGCGCACTTTCGGTTCCTACCGCGCCGAGGTGTTCGCCTCCGGCCTGGCGGTGCTGCTGATGCTCGGCGTGGCGGCGTACGTCTCGATCGCGGCGATCGGCCGGATCGGGGCCTCGGTCGAAGTCGAAAGCGGGGCGATGCTGATCGTCGGCGCGATCGGCCTGGCGGTGAACGTGGCCGCGCTGCTGCTGTTGCGCGGCGGCGCGAACGAGAGCCTGAACGTGAAGGGTGCCTATCTCGAGGTGGTAGCCGACACCGTGGGTTCGGTGGGGGTGATCGTGGCCGGCGTGCTGGTCGCCCGCACCGGAAGCGCGTGGTGGGACACCGCCATCGCGTTCGCCATCGCGGTCTTCGTCGCCGTCCGTGCCGTCATCTTGGGGCGCGAGGTGCTGGCGGTCCTCGGGCAGCATGCGCCGGCCGGCGTTGAGCCCGCCCGGGTCGAGGACGAGCTGGCCGGCATCGCGGGAGTGACCGACGTGCACGACCTGCACCTGTGGACGCTCACCTCGGGCATGAACGTCGCGACGGCCCACCTGGTGGCGGCCACCGCCGCCGACACCGACGGGGTGCTCGCTGCGGCGCGCGACGTGCTGCGCCAGCAGTTCGGCGTAGAGCACGCCACCCTCCAGGTCGAAACCGACCCGGCCTCGTGCCACGAGATGTCCTGGTGACCCTCCGGGTCACGCTTCGCGATCTTGCCCAGCGCTCGGCCGACGGCTAAACCAGGAGCGCCGGCCGACTTGGGTTACGGCCGCGCGGTCGACGACCGACGCGGTGCCCGAGCCGCTCCGGCGGCGGCAATTTGAGCTAAGGAAGAAACTTGTCCAGCCAGCGAAGGAACGGCCCGATGACTCGTCGCTCATGGATCTGGCGGGACAACACTTGGTCGCGGATGGTCTGGGTGGTGCGGCGGATGAGGGCGACCGGGGTGGCGCGTGCGCCGAGCAGGGCCGCCCGCCGGTCAAGGAACCTGGCGCAGTCGGCGCACACGGTCACCTCCGGGTGGGCACCGAGGTGCACCATTCGATCGGGCGGGTAGGGCTGGCCGCAGCACCAGCACCCACCGGTGTGGGGCTGGGCGTCGCCGGTGTCCGGGGCCGCGCTCACCTGGCTAGTTTCCCACCGACGCGTCTGGCCCGCGGGGCGGTCAGGTGAGGTCGGCCCACACCTGCCGTCCGGTCTCGGCGAGCGCGTACAGGGTCGCGGCGGTCCCGGGCGGGTCGCCGGCCGTCTGTCGCCAGGTGGCCCGGTGGGCCTCGGTGCAGAACAGGTTGGCCTCGGGGCAGAAGTCGTCCTGGACGTTGGTGCACGGCCCGCCGGGGAGCCATCCGACGACCGGGCTACCCGCGGGCGGATTGCCCGCGGTGATGGTGATCCGGAGGCCTGCGCCGCAGGCCGGGCAGCGGGTGTCGAGGACGGCGTCGAGCTCGAGGGCGGCGGGGATGCCGATGCCGTCGAAGGCGCACCAGGTCCAGTACCCGTGGCCGCCCAGGAGCAGCCGGTGCCGGGCGGGCGTGACGGCCAGGCCGCCGGCCGCGACGACCGCGCCCGAGTCGTCGCGGCTGATGGCGCCGCTAGCGGCCAGCCTGCCGAGCTCGGCCTCGACCTGTCCTTCTGTGAGGCCCACTTCGGTGGCCAGCATGGATGCGGGGACGGGGGCCGCAATGGCCAGCAGTCGCGTGAACGCGGCCCGGCGCACCCGCGCCGCATCGGCGTCACGACCTCGAGCAGCCCCGCGGTCGGGGTCTGCAGCTCCTCAGTCATCGCTCCGGGTTCCTCTCAGGCACAACAGGAGGTGGGCATCAGGTCGCGGAACAGGCCGGCGGCCAGGCGCAGGCTCTCGGCCATCGTCAGGTACGGCGCCCACGTGTTGGCGAGGTCGTCGACGGTCATCCGGGTCTTGATGGCGTAGGTGGCGGCCAACATGATCTCCCCGGCGCCGTCGGCGACCGCGTGCACGCCGAGCACCCGGCCGGTGCCGGTGTCGGCGACCAGCTTGACCGCACCCCGGGTGTCCCGGTTCACCAGCGCTCGCGGCACGTCGGCCAGGTCGAGCACCCGGCACTCGCACGAGAACCCGGCCGCGAGTGCGGCGGCCTCGGTCAGGCCGGCGGAGGCGACCTGCGGGCGGGTGAACGTCACCGCCGGGAGCCCGGCGTAGTCCACGGTCCGCTTCCCTTCCGGGTGCAAGGCGTTCGCGGCGGCGACGTGCCCGGCTGCGGCGGCGACGTAGACGTACTGCGGGGTGCCGACGACGTCGCCGGCGGCGAACACGCGGGGGTTGCCGGTGGCGTGGTGCTCGTCCACGACGACGAAACCCCGGTCGTCGACAGCGACGCCGGCCGCGGGCAGGTTCAGCGCGGCCGTGTCCGGGCGGCGGCCGGTCGCCACCAGCATCCGCTGGGCCTCGACCCGGGCCCCCGAGACCGTGGTCACCACCACGCCGCCCTCCAAAGGGTCGGCGGTGATGGCGTGCTCCTCGATCACGGTGATGCCGTCCTCGGCGAACACCCTGCGCATCACCGCCGCGAGCTCCGGTTCGGTGTGCGGCGCCAGCCGGCCGACCACGATGACCCGAGTACCCAGGTGCGCGAACAACTGGGCCTGTTCCATCCCGACGTAGCCGCCGCCGATGACCACCAGCGAGGCCGGCAGCTCGCGCAGCTCCATCGCGGTGGTCGAGGTCAGGTATTCCACCTGCTCCAGCCCGGGGATGCCACCGATGTGCGGCCGCGCTCCGGTGGCCACCACATAGCCGCGAGCTCGCAGCGGCCGACCGTCCACCTCCAGCGTCTCGGGGTCGCGGAACCGGGCCTCGCCTTCGACGATGTCGAACCCGTGTGCGGCCGCGACGTCGGCGTACTTGGCCTGCCGCAGGAACGAGACCAGTTCGTCCTTCTGGTCCATCAGCGCCGCCAGGTCTACGCCGCCCGCGCCGGTGGGCACGCCGAGGAACGGGTTGGTCAGCGCGGCGTGCCTGCCAGCGGCGGCCAGCAGCGCCTTGGACGGGACACAGCCGCGGTTCACGCAGGTTCCGCCCAGGACGCCGCGCTCGATGACGACGGCCGTGGCACCTCGCCGGCGGGCCTCGATTGCGGCCGCCATCGCTGCGCCGCCGGATCCAATGACTGCGAGGTCCACGTCGTAGCGGTCGCGGGACGCGATGTTGGTGCCGGTGTGCTCGGTCAAGGTTCTCCTGATGGAACGCCGGGTCAAGGGGCGGTACGGTGCTCATCCTGAACCTTCCAGCACAATGGAAGGTCAAGTGCCGTCGGAAGGAGCACCATGCGAATCGGCGAGTTGGCCGAGGCGACCGGCACCACTACCAAGACGCTGCGGTTCTACGAGGAGGCCGGCCTCCTGCCGCCCACCCACCGGGCCAGCAACGGATACCGGGACTACGGAGCCGACGCGGTGACCCGCCTGGACTTCATCCGCCGCGGCCGCGCCGCCGGACTCACCTTGGCCCAGATCCGCGAGGTCATCGACATCCGCGACACCGGGCAAACGCCCTGCAGTCACGTGCACGACCTGCTCACCATCCGACTGACCGACATCGACCGACAGATCGCCGATCTCCGAGAGCTTCGCGCCACCGTCGCCCGGCTGCGTCATGAAGCCGGACGGGCCGACCCAGCCGCATGCGACGCCGAGGACGTCTGCCGCTACCTGTGACCCCTCCCGCCGCGACGCAGACGGTGGGGCTGCGATCCGCCAAAGGATCTGGTTGGCGGATTCCGAGCCTGGCGTTCCGAGCACCTCGACACGGCTTGGTCGCGAGGACGCTGGAGCCGGGGCGTCGTCATTGCTCCGGAGTCGAGTTCGAACTCTACGGTGAAAAGTGACTACAGGTCGTAGTAGAGCTCGAACCCACTGGCGGACGAGTGAGCGTCGCATCCATCCGACTGCACTCGAGTCACGGGTCCATTCGTGTCTGGATGCGGGTGAGGGTGTCGCGCGTCAGGATTTCTGGCAGGGACTTTTAGTCAGTCCCTGAAGGAGAATCCGAACCATGGGTAGACCCCCTGTGATCCCTGCTGAGCAGAAGACACGCATCGTGTTGAGCGTGCTCGCCGGGGAGATGACGATCGCCGAGGCGGCTCGCCGGGAGAAGGTCAGCGAGCAGTCGATCGGCCGGTGGAAGGCCGACTTCCTCGAGGCCGGCAGGACCGCGTTGGCGGCCGGCCGATCGGGACCCTCGACCAGGGAGCAGCAGCTCGAGGCCGAGATCGCGGATCTGACCCAAGCGCTGGGTGAGGCCGCGGTCGAGTTGAGGGTGTGGAAGAAGTCCGCGGAGGGCCGGTTGGGCCCTTCGAGGACCTCGAGGTGATCAGGCTGCAGGCCGGGATGTCGACCGCGAGGTGGTGCGAGAAGTTCGACATCCCGGAACGGACCTGGCGACGATGGCAGGCCCGTGCCCGTGCTGGCGAACAGACCAAAGGACCGTGGCCCAGACCGGCGCGCGAGGCTGCCCGCGACCGGGTGCTGGCACATGCGAACGCGCACCCGGCGTGGGGGCACCGCAAGATCTGGGCGATGGTGCGCCACGAGGGTCACGTAGTCAGCGAAGCCACGGTGCTGGGGGTGGAGCGTGTCAAGAATTCTGTGTAAGGCAGTCGATCTCTTTACTTTCTCGGGTGGGTTCTACAGGTGGGGGTTGATGCGGTCGGGGTAGGCGATCGCGAGCTGGGCCAGGGCTTGCTTCCAGTTCGTGACG
>CAEZYQ010000059.1_pt1 | contig 16594 bp, 15 predicted proteins | sample 7265561 | NCBI WGS metagenome assembly CAEZYQ01 (sample SAMEA6813939, study PRJEB35770) | uncultured Nocardioides sp. | biome: Freshwater; feature: Freshwater reservoir; material: water | place: Czech Republic | collected 2017-04-14 | depth 30m m | reverse complement strand
GCCATCACCGCCGAACTCCACCTCGCAGCAGCAGCCGTCAACCTCCAGCGACTTCACAACAACGCACTGACCACCTGAGCACCGCTCCGGGCACCCCCGTGCCCGCCACGTCCCAACACCCATCAGGCAAAGCCCAACAGCCACCAGGTCGAACCGGAACGCCACACAACGAGCTGGACGCCGAGGGGCCGGCGCAGCGACTGTCCGGGTCGAGCCCCCGGCCGTCCACAGCACTCGTCCGGACCCGGCGGCCCACAGCCACCCGTCACCGGCCCCCGCGCGGGACCCGGCTCGACCAACCTCGGGGTCGAGGCCGCACCGTGCGGCCAGCCGAGGAGGCACCATGCACCGATCCATCACGACCCCCCTGTCCCGGTTGCGGAGCCGTCGACCCCTGGACACCGGGACCAGCGCCCCGGGCCAGGGGCAGCCGGTCTGCGACTGCGCCGAGGCTGCCGCTCGTGACCGAGCCGGCCGGCCGGGACGCCACCTGAGCGCCGTGCCCGAGCGGGAGGCGGGGATCACGACCGCGGAGTACGCCGTCGGGACGGCCGCCGGCGCCGGCCTCGCCGGGCTGCTCTACACGATGCTCAGCGGCGGCTTCGGCGACCAGCTGCTCACGACGCTCTTCGACCACGTCCTCGGCCTGCTGGGCGTCGGGTGAACCACCCGTGAGGCGGACCGGTCGTGGCGAGCGGGGTGCGGCCACCGCCGAGCTCGCGATGGTGCTGCCGATGCTCCTCGCCGTCACGGCCGGCCTGCTCTGGCTGCTGGTGGTGGGCCTGGGCCAGATGCGGACCACCGATGCCGCCCGCGAGGCGGCTCGCGCGCTGGCCCGGGGCGAGGACCCCGGCACGGCCACCGACCTGGCCACGCGGATCGGCCCGCCCGGCAGCCGGGTCTCGGTCCAGGAGTCCTCGGGCCTGGTCATCGTCACGGTCCGCGCCGAGGTCGACGGTCCGGGTGGGCTGCTCGCGGTCCTGCCGGGCGCGGACCTGGAGGCGTCCGCGACCGCGGCGCTCGAGCCGGCCGCCGGCGGCGTGCCGTGAGCCGGCGCCGCACCCTGTCATGCGCGGTGAGCTCGTGTCCGCGGGAGGCGCGGAGCCATCGGGCGCCTCGGACGGCGTGGGCCGACCTCCCTGGCCGCGACCGAGTCGCGCGGAGAGCGCGGGTGGAGCAGCGGGGGTGGAGGGCTCGGGCGCCTCGGACGGCGGGGACCGACCTCCCTGGCCGAGACCGAGTCGCGCGGAGAGCGCGGGTGGAGCGGAGGGGGCGGGGAGTCCGGGCGCGGACCGACCACGGCGGCGCGACGGTCGCCGCCGTCGCCTGCCTCGGGCTGCTCCTGCTGGTCGGGCTGGCGCTGGGCGAGGTGGGGGCGTGGTTCGCCGCGCATCGTCAGGTCCGGGCCGCCGCCGACCTCGCGGCCCTGGCCGGTGCGGGTGCGGTGACCGCCGACCCCTGCGGGCGGGCCGAGGACGTGGCGGGCAGCAACGGCGCACGGCTGCTCTCGTGCGCTGTCGAGGGCCGGGCCGTCCGCGTGGTCGTGGGCCTCGACGCCCCGACGCGGCTCGGGCCCGCGCACGAGCTCACCGGCACCGCCCTGGCTGGCCCCGGCTGAGGCCGGACCAGGCGGCGAGCGGCGTCGAGTCAGTCGAGTCCGGCGCACGATCCCGGAGGGACGCGCCGGTCCGGGGGGCGCTGGGGGTCCTGCCGGCAAGACGCCGGAAGGATGCGCCGGATCGGGGGGTCAGGGGGTCGCGCCCGCGCACGTCGACGAGAAGGAGCGCCGGCTCGGCGGGGCAGCGGGTCGGCGCGGACCTCAGTGCGGCTTGTCGTCCTGGTTCTCGAGCCTCTCGCGGGCCTCGACCCGGTCGAGCTTCTCCGAGAGCTCGGAGAGCTGCTTGTGCTCGCGGCGGGCCTTGAGGGCGCGGCGGGCGCCGAAGCGGGTGATCGAGATGCCCAGCAGCACCGCCGCGGCAGCGACGAGGCCCAGGACGAAGAGGGTGACCGGCGAGACCTCGATCCGGAGCACCTCCAGCCCGCTCGTCGTGGACTCCGCGGTGAACAGGCCGGCGAGCAGGAGGACGACGCCGGCGGCGAGGACGAGCAGACCCAGGACGACCATGGCCGCAGCGTAGGGCCGCCGCAGCCGCGGCGACACCCTCCCGCGTGGGACGTCATGCGGACGGGACGTCCGCTGCTGCGGTCCGCATGACGTCCGAGGGTCGGCAGTCCGAGCCACCGGGCCACGGCACCACCGACCCGCGCACGAGGCGGAGTGGCGGGACGCTCAGCCGAGCGGTGCGTGGGCGAGCAGCACGTCGAGCAGCCGCAGGGCGCCGGCCTTGTCGAGCGGGTTGTTCTGGTTGCCGCACTTGGGCGACTGGATGCAGGAGGGGCACCCCTCGACGCACTCGCAGGAGGCGATGGTCTCGCGGGTGGCGCGCAGCCAGGCGGGCGCGGCGTCGTACCCCCGCTCGGCGAAGCCGGCCCCACCCGGGTGCCCGTCGTGGACGAAGACGGTGAGGGTCCCGGTGTCGGGGTGCAGGGCCGTGGAGACGCCGCCGATGTCCCAGCGGTCGCAGGTGGCGAAGAGGGGCAGCAGGCCGATCGAGCAGTGCTCCGCGGCGTGCGCGGCGCCGGGCAGGTCGGCGGGGTCGATCCCGCTGGCCTCCAGCTCGGCCGGCGGCACGGTCCACCACACGGCACTGGTGCGCAGGGTGCGCTCGGGCAGGTCGAGCGGCTCCTCGCCGAGCACCTCGCCGCTGGGCTGGCGGCGCCGCAGGAACGAGACCACCTGCTGGGAGACGTCGACCTGGCCGAGCGCCAGCCGGCACGGCCCCCAGCGCTGCGAGGCGACCTCGGAGACGATGCTGATGTCGGTCAGCTCGCGCGCGGAGGTGGAGTAGTCGGGGTCGGCGCGCTCGAGCACCGCGACGTGCTCGTCGAGGTCGAGGTCCTGCACGAGGTAGGTCTCGCCACGGTGGACGTAGACGGCGCCGGCGTGCGCCGAGGAGTGGGCACGCCCGCCGTCGACGGTGCCCACGACCCGACCGGTGCCGGCCTCGACCAGCTGCACCTGCCCGCCCCCGGCGGAGCGGATGTCGGCGAGGTCGACGGCCCGCGAGGCATCGGTCCAGAACCAGCCGTGCGGGCGCCGCCGCAGCAGCCCGCGCGCCACGAGGTCGGCCAGGACCGGCTCCGCGCCGGGCCAGTACGCCGCCAGGTCGGCGCGCGTGAGTGGCCGCTCCTGCGCGGCCGCGGCGAGGTGGGGGCCGAGCACGTAGGGGTTGGTCGGGTCGAACACCGTCGCCTCGACCGGCCGCCCGAAGAGCGAGCCGGGGTGGTGCACGAGGTAGGTGTCGAGCGGGTCGTCGCGGGCCACGAGCAGCGCGGCGGCGTCCTGCGCACCGCGCCCGGCGCGCCCCACCTGCTGCCAGAAGGCGGCGCGGGTGCCCGGGAAGCCGGCGACCAGCACGGCGTCGAGGCCGCTCACGTCGATGCCGAGCTCGAGCGCGTTGGTCGCGGCCAGCCCGACGAGCTCGCCCGAGCGCAGCCGCTGCTCGATCTCGCGCCGCTCTTCGGGGAGGTAGCCGCCGCGGTAGGCCGCGACCCGCCCGGCCAGGGACGGGTCCACCTCGTCCAGCAACGAGGCGGCGGTCATCGCGACCTGCTCGGCGCCGCGGCGCGAGCGGACGAAGGCCAACGTGCGCACGCCGCCGACCACCAGGTCGGTGAGCAGGTCGGCGGTCTCGGAGGACGCCGCCCGCCGCACCGGCGCCCCGTTCTCCCCGAGGTGCTCGGTCAGGGGCGGCTCCCACATGCCGACGGTGACCCGCCCGCGCGGGGAGGCGTCCTCGTCGACGGCCAGCACGTCGAGGCCGGTCAGCAGCCCGGCCGCGGCGGCCGGGTCGGCCACGGTCGCGGACGCCAGCACGAAGGTCGGCTCCGCGCCGTACGTCGCCGCCACCCGCCGCAGCCGCCGCAGCACGTGGGCGACGTGGGCCCCGAAGACCCCGCGGTAGTGGTGGCACTCGTCGACGACCACGAGGTCGAGCGAGCGCCAGAAGCCGGTCCACCGCTCGTGGCCGGGCAGCAGGCTGCGGTGGAGCATGTCGGGGTTGGTCAGGACGTACTCCCCGTGGTCGCGGGTCCACTCCCGCTGCTCCCGGCTGCTGTCCCCGTCGTGGGTCGCCACGCGCACGTCGAGCCCGAGACCGACCAGCCCGGCCATCTGGTCCTGGGCCAGTGCCTTGGTCGGGGCGAGGTAGAGCACCGAGGCGCCCCGCTGCCCGCGCGACCCGCGCCGCTCCAGCACCCGCGCGAGCGCCGGCACCTGGAAGGCCAGCGACTTGCCCGACGCGGTGCCGGTGGAGACCACCACGTGCCGGCCCGACCACGCCGCGTCGGCGGCCTCGACCTGGTGGGCCCACGGCTGGGCGATCCCGCGGGCGGCGTACGCCGAGCGCACCTCGTCGGGGACCCAGCCCGGCCACGGGGCGTGGACGCCCTCGCGCGGCGCCAGCTCCTCGACGTGCCGCAGCCGCTCGGCGCGGACGCCTGCGGTGGCGAGCCGGTGCAGGATGCCCCGCGACCCGGCGGGCCCGGGGTGCTCGGGCACCGGCGCCCGGAGGGCGGTCGGGGACGGCACGCTGGACATGCTCCGATCGTCCCAGGCGCCGCCGACGGCGTCGCGCCCACCACCGCCCCGCGACCGCCCCGCGACCGCCCCACCACCGGCTCATCGCCGGTCCGGGCCGCACCCGCGGACGTCCGCGGATGCCCGTCCGGGTGTGCCGACCGGGGACGGCTGCATTTACCTTCGTTCGCGCGCCTCGGGGCGTCGTGGTTTCATATCCTTTGGTCGATCGACGGGACAGGGGGCCTCCCCGCGTCCAGGCCACCAGAACCGTTCGACACACCCGCAGGCTGACAGGGAGTTACACGTGGACCTCACCCTCGCCACGCGCGACGTCGATGGGACGACCGTGGTCGCCGTCGGCGGTGAGATCGATGTCTACACAGCGCCGAAGCTGCGCGACAAGATCACCGAGCTGGTCGCCGCGGGTGTCTACGACCTCGTGATCGACATGGAGGCCGTGGAGTTCCTCGACTCCACCGGTCTCGGCGTGCTGGTCGGCGGCCTGAAGAAGGTCCGCGCCCACGACGGCTCGCTGCAGCTGGTCTGCACCCAGGACCGCCTGCTCAAGATCTTCAGGATCACCGGCCTGGCCAAGGTCTTCGTGATCCACGAGAGCGCCGAGGCCGCGCTCGCCGCCTCCTGACGGCGCGCCACCTCCGCAGCCCCACGTCGCGACGCCCCGCCTGCCGGCGCAGCGCGCTGACGTCGTACGCCGCCACGCGAGCGTCGGGGCGCGCCCCGTCCGGGTGACACGCGTGTGGTCCCGGTCACACTGTGCTGCTGCGCGTCGGTGAGCCGTGCGTAGACTCCGGCTCGATCCAGTGAGACGTGCCTCACATCCGTGTGCGCGCGTCCATCCGAGCTGAAGCTCCCACACCAGGAGGAAGCGCATGACGGGGACCGTTCCCGCCGTCGTTGAAGTCTCCGGTGGCAACCTCGTGCTCGTCGTCGTCGTCGCCCTCATCGCACTCGGTGCGCTGGCGATGGCCGCGATGTTCCGACGCGAGGTCATGTCCGCCGCCGAGGGCACCGACAACATGAAGTCCATCGCCCAGGCCGTGCAGGAGGGGGCCAACGCCTACCTCCAGCGGCAGTTCCGCACCCTGGCCGTCTTCGCCGGCATCGCGTTCTTCGCGCTGCTGGCGCTGCCCGCCGACGACGCGACCGTGCGGATCTTCCGCTCGGTGGCCTTCCTCTTCGGTGCCGGCTTCTCCGCTGCGGTGGGCTACCTCGGCATGAACCTCGCCGTCCAGGCCAACCTGAGGGTGGCTGCGGCCGCGCAGACCCAGGGGCGCGACCCGGCCATGCACATCGGCTTCCGCACCGGCGCCACCGTCGGCATGCTCACCGTGGGCCTGGGCCTGCTGGGTGCCAGCGTGGTGGTCCTCGCGTTCCAGGACGACGCCCCGGTGGTGCTCGAGGGCTTCGGCTTCGGTGCGGCGCTGCTGGCGATGTTCATGCGGGTCGGCGGCGGCATCTTCACCAAGGCGGCCGACGTCGGTGCCGACCTGGTGGGCAAGGTCGAGAACAACATCCCCGAGGACGACCCGCGCAACGCCGCGACCATCGCCGACAACGTCGGTGACAACGTCGGCGACTGCGCCGGCATGGCCGCGGACCTCTTCGAGTCCTACGCCGTGACCCTGGTCGCCGCGCTGATCCTGGGTTCGCAGGCCTTCGGCGACGCCGGCCTGGTCTTCCCGCTGCTCATCCCGGCCATCGGTGCCCTCACCGCGGTCGCCGGCATCTACCTCTGCCAGCCCCGCGCCGGCGAGAGCGGCTTGACCACCATCAACCGCGCCTTCTACATCTCCGCCGGCATCGGTGCGGTCGCCAGCGTGATCCTCTCCTTCGTCTACCTGCCGAGCTCCTTCGCCGACCTCGACGGGCTGGAGGGCGGGATCAGCCCGCTCGACAGCAACTTCGGGTTCGACGCCGCCGACGGCAACCCCGCGGTGATCGCGGCCGTCGCGGTGCTCATCGGCATCGTGCTGGCGGCAGCCATCCTGGCCCTCACCGGCTACTTCACCGGCACGGAGTACCGACCGGTCAAGGACGTCGGCGCCACCTCGCAGACCGGCGCTGCCACCGTCATCCTCTCCGGCCTCTCGGTCGGCTTCGAGTCGGCGGTCTACACGACGCTGGTGATCGGCGCGGCCGTCTTCGGCGCGTTCCTGCTCGGCGCCGGCTCGCTGTCCATCGCGCTGTTCGCCGTCGCGCTCGCCGGTTGCGGCCTGCTCACCACCGTCGGCGTCATCGTCGCGATGGACACCTTCGGACCGGTCTCCGACAACGCCCAGGGCATCGCGGAGATGTCCGGGGACGTCGACGAGGCGGGTGCGCAGATCCTCACCGAGCTCGACGCGGTCGGCAACACGACCAAGGCGATCACCAAGGGCATCGCGATCGCGACGGCCGTGCTGGCCGCGAGTGCCCTGTTCGGCTCCTACATCGGCACCGCGATCGACCGGGTCGCCGACATCGAGGGTGTCACCGACCGTGACGGTCTGGACTTCGTCACCAGCTTCTTCGTCTTCAGTCCCGACGTGCTGGTGGGCCTGCTCATCGGCGTCGCGGTGGTGTTCCTCTTCTCCGGCCTCGCGATCAACGCCGTGGGTCGCGCCGCGGGCGCGGTCGTGATGGAGGTCCGTCGCCAGTTCCGCGACATCCCCGGGATCATGGAGGGCACCGGTCGCCCGGAGTACGGCAAGGTGGTCGACATCGTCACCCGCGACTCCCTGCGCGAGCTGGCGACCCCCGGCATCCTCGCGATCCTCGCCCCGATCGCGGTGGGCTTCGGTCTCGGCGTCGGCGCCCTGGCCGGCTTCCTGGCCGGCGCGATCGGTGCCGGCACGCTCATGGCGGTCTTCCTCGCCAACGCCGGTGGCGCGTGGGACAACGCCAAGAAGCTGGTCGAGGACGGCCACCACGGCGGCAAGGGCTCCGAGGCCCACGCGGCCACCGTCATCGGTGACACCGTCGGGGACCCGTTCAAGGACACCGCCGGCCCGGCCATCAACCCGCTCATCAAGGTGATGAACCTGGTCTCGCTGCTCATCGTCGGTGCGGTCATCAGCCTCACCTACGGCGAGAACGCCAACCGGCCCGTCGCCGTCACCATCGCGGTGCTGGCCGCCGTCGGCATCGCGGTCGCCGTCTACCTGTCCAAGCGCCGCTCGGCGGTCATCTCCGACGAGGCACCTGCCTCCGTCGTCTGACGCAGCGGGACCCCGCACCACGCACCACGCGCACGGCGCCCCCTCCCGAGCGGGAGGGGGCGCCGTCTGCTGTCCGGACCGTCCAGGGGTTGCGGCCGCCGCTCAGCGGCGCTTGAGCACCGTCAGCTTCAGCACCTTCGAGCGGGACTCCTCGGTCGCGCCGGAGCCGGAGTAGACCGCGGAGAGCTTGTGCTTGCCCGGCTTGAGGCCCTTGACCTTGAGCGTCCGGCTGCCGGAGGCGATCGGGACGGTCTTGAGGGTGCGGGTGCCGTCCAGCACGGTGACCGTGCCGTCGGGGGCGAACCCGTCCACGACCACGCCGAGCACGACACGGACCGGCTTGCCCGCGCGCACCTTCTTCTTGCCCGTGATCGTGGTGGCGGAGGGCAGCTTGGCGACCGGGAGGGCCGAGGTGGTGAAGGTCGCCGGGGCGTACGCCGTGCGGGTCGCGGTCACCGTCACCGACAGGGTGGAGCCCAGGTCGGCGGCCGTGACGGCGTACGTCGCGGCGGTGGCTCCGGCGATCGGCTGGCCGCCGCGGCGCCACTGGTAGGTGAAGGTCGGCGTGGCGCCGGTGCCCCAGGCGCCGGGGTTGGCCGTCAGGGTCTGGCCCAGGCTGTAGGTGCCGGAGACCGACGGCTGCGTGGTGAACGTCGGGGCGTCACCGACCTGGGGCACCACGGCGTTGCTGTCGACAGTGCTGTCGGTCCAACCCTCCTTGGTGCCGGTGACCTTGACGACCACCTGGCGGCCGAGGTCCTCCGGGGCGAGGGTGTAGGTCTTCGCGGTCGCGCCGGCGATCGGCGCGCCGTCGCGCAGCCACTGGTAGGTGTGGGTGACGCCCTCCTCGTTCCAGGTCGGGTCCTGGACGGTGAGGACCTTGCCGACCTTGGCGGTGCCGGCGAGCGTCGCGGCCGAGGAGGCGGCCAGGGGCTGCTCCGGGGCCAGCGGCACGAGCAGGCGGCTGGTCAGCAGGTTGACGACCGGCACGCCGGCGAGGGTGCCGGTGACCCGGGCGTAGACCTCCTTGCCGGCGTCCTCGAGGCCCGGCACGAAGGTGGGGCCGGTCGCACCGGGGACCGGCACGTTGTCGACGAACCACTGGTACGTCGTCGAGACGCCCGGCAGGCTCCAGAGGGGGTTGAGCACCTGCAGCAGCGAGCCGACGCCGGGGATCCCGGTGAGGGCGGGGTCGCTCAGGGCCTCGAGCAGCGGGTTCTCGCCGGTGCCCCCGCCGCCACCGCCGGTGCCGCCGCCGCCACCGCCACCGCCGTCGCCCCCGCCGCTGGGCAGCGGGATCGGGATGACGTTGGTGAACGTCTCCAGCGGCACCAGGCCGAGCAGCGAGCCGGTGACCTTGGCCTGGAGGTTCTTGCCGGCCTGCTCCAGCGTCGGGACGAAGCTCAGGCCGGTGGCGCCCGGGATGGGCACCCCGTTCGCCAACCACTGCACCGAGTTGGTGACGCCCGGCAGGCTCCACTGCGGCGGGGTGAGGGTGAGCGTCTCGCCGACCCCGCCCAGCCCGGAGAGCAGCGGGCCGACGAGGGCCTCGAGCAGGTTGCCGAGCAGCGGGATCTGGCGGGTGCCCGACACGGCGGCGTCGGACAGCCGGACCGCCGAGGCGGCAGGCGTTGCCGTGGCGGGGGCGGCGGTCGCCGGCGCGGCGGCCAGCGTCACCCCGCCGGCGGTGAGGACGAGCGAGAGCGCGGGCGCGAGCGCGCGACGGGACAGCATCAGGTGGTTCCCTCCGGTGGATTCCCATGACCCGACCGGCGCGGACCCTCCCAGGCGCGACCAGTCGTCGATCGACCGTAGGACCGTGCACGGTCCTACGACAGGGGTCCCATCGGTTCCTGCCCGATGGACCTGAGACGCCTCTCACGAGTGGCCCGACCGGACTGGTCCGGTCGGGCCATGCCGCGTGACCGATCGGCCAGGGCTGCTCCGAGGGCCGCCGCGCGCCCCGCCGGGGTGAGGTGCGGGGCAGACGCGGCAGCGGCCAGATCCCCCTCGGGGACCTGGCCGCTGCCGTCGTACGCCGGCGCAGGCGGCAGGGCTCAGCCCAGGGCGGTGATGGCCTCGTGGATCGTGAGGGTGCGGCGGGCGGACTCGACGTGGAGGTTCTCGATCATCTTGTTCTTGTACGTCGCGACGCCGGAGCCGGCGCTCTCGAAGGCCTCGATCAGCCCGCGCGCGTCCTCGACCGCCTCGGCGCTGGGCGCGAACTGCTCGTTGGCGGCCTCGACCTGGCCGGGGTGGATGAGGGTCTTGCCGTCGAAGCCCATCTGACGGCCCTGCACGCACTCGGCGAGGAAGCCCTCGGTGTCCTTCACGTCGTTGTAGACCCCGTCGAGGATCTGCACGCCGGCCGCGCGCGCCGCGAGCAGCGCCAGCGACAGCGAGGTGAGGAGGGGAGCCCGGCCGGGGACGTGCTCGGCGTACAGCTCCTTCACCAGGTCGTTGGTGCCCATGACGATGACGGCGAGCCGGTCGGAGGCCGCCGCGATCTCCCGGGCGTTGAAGATGGCCTCGGGCGTCTCGACCATCGCCCACAGGCGGGTGTGCTCGGGGGCCCCGGCCTCCTCCATCGCCGCGACCAGGCCGCGGACCTCCTCGGCGCTGTTGACCTTGGGTACGACGATGCCGGCCGGGCCCGCCTGGGCGGCCGCGGCCAGGTCGGCGTCGTGCCACTCCGTGCCCAGGCTGTTGACCCGGATGGTGACGGTGCGGCGACCGTACTCACCGCTCGCCGCGGCCGCGCACACGGCGTCGCGGGCGGCGGGCTTGGCCTCGGGGGCGACGGAGTCCTCGAGGTCGAGGATCAGGCCGTCGCAGGGGATCGTCTTGGCCTTCTCCAGCGCCCGGTCGTTGGCGCCGGGCATGTAGAGGACGGAGCGGAGCACGGTGGTCATCTCAGGCCTCCAGGGAGATCGCGTCGTACTGCTGCTTCAGCTCGGGGTCGATCGCGGCCAGCTGCTCGGCCAGCTCGACCATCACCAGGCACTGCTTGAGGGACGCGTCGTCCTCCATCTTGCCGTCGAGCATCACCGCGCCGGTGCCGTCACCCATGGCGGCGACGACGCGACGGGCGTGCTTGATGTCCTCCACGCTCGGGGAGAAGACCTTGTTGGCGATGGCGATCTGCTTGGGGTGCAGGCTCCAGGTGCCGACGCAGCCGAGCAGGAAGGCGTTGCGGAACTGGTCCTCGCACGCGACCACGTCGGCGATGTCGCCGAAGGGGCCGTAGTAGGGGTAGATGCCGTGCATCGCGCACGCGTCGACCATGCGGGCGATCGTGTAGTGCCACAGGTCCTGCTGGAAGACCGCGCGCGGGGCGTCGATCTCGCCGTTCTCGGGGTCCTGACGCACGAGGTAGCCGGGGTGGCCGCCGCCGACGCGGGTGGTCTTCATCCGGCGGTCCGCGGCCAGGTCGGCCGGGCCGAGCGAGAGGCCCTGCATGCGCGGGGAGGCGCCGCAGATCTCCTCGACGTTGGCCACGCCGCGGGCGGTCTCGAGGATGGCGTGCACGAGGATCGGGCGGTCCAGCCCGGCCTTGGCCTCGAGCTGGGCCAGGATGCGGTCGACGTAGTGGATGTCCTCGGCGCCCTGCACCTTCGGCACCATCACGACGTCGAGCTTGTGGCCGATGGCGGGGATCAGCGTGGTCAGGTCGTCGAGCACCCAGGGGCTGTCGAGGGAGTTGATCCGGGTCCAGAGCTGGGTCTTCGCGTCCGGGCCCCCGAGACCCTCGGTGTCCTGGGCGATCCGCACCAGGCCCTCGCGCGCGGCCAGCTTGTTGTCGGCCTTGACGGCGTCCTCGAGGTTGCCCAGCAGCACGTCGACGGTGCCGACCATCTGCGGGATCTTCGCCGCCATCTTCTCGTTGCTGGGGTCGAAGAAGTGGATGGCCCGGCTGGGGCGGGCCGGGATCTCCGTCGGCGGGGTAGGCGCCCCCACGGCGAGGGGGCGGAAGAAGTCCTTGGCGCTCTTGCTCGGCATGGGCGCGAACGTAGCAGCGGGCGGTTACCCGTCGGTATGACCGATCTGACAGCGGACGGGTGCGGCTGTGAGGTTCAGCGGGGCGCCGCTGGACCTGACGGTGGCCGGCTGCAGGTGCGTCGGGGCGGCGTGAGGTTCATCGGGGCGCCGCTGAACCTCACACGTCACCGCCCGCGCCGCGCCGCCGGGACCGCCAGGGCCAGCGGCGCCGGGCCCGCGCAGGCTCGGCCGCGAGCCGGGCGGCGTTCTCCGCCCGCACCGCGGCGATCCGGGCCGCGCGGCGCTCGGCCCACGCGTTGACGGTCTCCTCGACGTCGCGGGGCATGGTGATCAGGGGCGGACCGTCGACGGGGGTGTAGCGGGCGCGGATGACCCGGGCGTTGAAGTCCTCGACCTCGCGGCGTACGTCGGTCTCGACCGTGAAGGAGTCCAGCTTCTCGTCGAGCAGCGCGTCGTCCTTGCGCAGCTGCAGCGCCGGCGGCAGCACGCCGGTGACCTGCTCGCGCTCGATCAGCTTCTTGAGCCACCAGTCGGGGTCGTGCTGCTCGCCGAGCCCCTCGATCGGCTTGCCCGCCCCGGGCAGGTCGTCGAACTCCCCGCGCGCGTGCGCGATCCGGATCTGCTGGTCGACCCACTGGTGCTGGAAGGCGATCCGCGCCGCGGCCGCGGACTCCTTGGAGCGCTTGCGCCGCTCCTGCTCGTCGCGGGCGCGCTGCACCTCGCTCGGCTGGCCCTGCGGCTGGTCGACCACGGCACATTCCCCTCGTCCCGGATGGCCCCAGGGTACGCAGCGGCCCCAGGGCGCCGGCTCGTACGACGGGTGCCGCGACGGCCCACCGAGCGGCTGACCGGGTGGCTGGACCCGGGTCGGCCCGGTGGTCGGCTGGACCCGGGTCGGCCCGGCCCGCCGGGCAGCTCAGCGCGGCCCGGGCGCGAAGAGCGAGAGCACCGACACGGCGAGGACCAGCACCCCGGTCCCGGCGACGGTCAGCAGGGTCGTGGCGGTCCCGGGGCGGGAGCGGTGCAGCGCGAGCGCGAGACCCGAGAGCACGACGAGCACCGCGGTGGGCACGGCCAGCGCGAGGCCGAACAGGATGCCGACGCCGCTCTGCTCCCCGTCGCTGAGGAAGGCGACGGTGGCCCAGGTGATCCCGGCGGCGAGCCCGACCAGGGAGAGGGTGAAGGAACCGAGGGAGAGCGAGCGCACGGAAGTCATGTCCCCAAGGTCGTGGGGAGCAGGGGCCGTGCGCGTGAGCCGGGGTACTCAACCTGTGGCCCCGGCGACCCGCGGCCGGCGGCTGGCGGCGGGCGGGCTAGGAGCCGAGTGCCAGCTGGAACCCGAGCAGCCCGAGGACGGCCACGGTGATCAGCGTGGCCAACGCCGTGAGGACGGTGCTGCCGCTCTCCTCCAGCCGATCCGCGACGAGCGCGAGCACGGCAGCCAGCAGGAACGGCACTACCAGGAAGACCGCGACCACCACCCCGAGCGAGGAGGTGGAGGAGCTGGTGTCGGTCATCGACCAGCCGGCGAGCACGACGCACCCGACGAGGGCGAGGACGTCGAGTGCGAGGACGGAACGGCGCAGGGTGGTCACGTCGCCAGTGTCCCGGAACGGGTGGCGCCCTGGGCCGCTTCGACCTCCTCGGGCACGCGCGGTGCGAGGAGCAGGCAGAGGGCCGCCACAAGCGCGGCGGCCGCGCAGACCGCCCACACGGTGAGGTAGCCCGACATCGGGGCCACACCCTCGTCGGGCCCCTCGAGCGACCCGGTGGCGGCGAGCGCGATCGCGAAGACCGACGAGGCGATCGCACCACCGACGGTCTTGGTCGCGTTGGTCATGCCGGTGGCGAAGCCGGTGCGGTGCGGAGGCGCCGCGGCGGCGGCCGCGGCGGGCAGGGCAGCGACCAGGGCGCCGGAGCCGAGACCGGCGACCGCCATGTTGAGCAGGGTCTGCTGGGTGGTGTCGTGGAAGGGCAGGAACAGGCCGTAGCCCAACGCCACCAGCAGCGCCGAGGCGACCAGGGCGCCGCGCGCGCCCAGCAGCCGCGCGCTGAGCGGCAGCGTGAACGCGCCGATCGCCAGGAACACGACGTACACCCCGACGAGGGTGGAGACGAAGGCCGCGTCGGCGCCCAGGCCGTAGCCCGCGACGTCGGGGTCGGTGCGCGCGAAGGTCGACAGCGGGATCTGCGCACCGAGCACGGACATCCCGAAGAGGAAGGCGGTCAGCTGCACCGGCCACTGCGCCCGGTGCGCCAGCACACGCACGTCGACCATCGGCTCCTCGAGCGAGCGCTCGAGCCGCACGAACGGCACCAGCACCACCAGACCGGCCGCGACCAGCAGCCACGGCAGCGCGCTCGCCGGCCCCATGAGCCGCACGGCGATCAGCCCGCCCATCACCAGGCCGAGGGCGAGGGTGACCAGGCCGAGGCCGCGCAGGTCGAAGGCCCCGAGCAGCGAGTCGCGCCGGGACGCGGTCGGCGTGGCCAGCTGCCCGGGCACGTCCTGCAGGCCGACCCACACCACGACCAGCACGACCGTGACCACGACCGCCGGCAGGGCGAGCAGGAAGCTCATCGAGGTCGCCTCGACCAGCGCCCCGGAGGTGAGCGCGCCGATGATCACCGAGAGCTCCAGCGCCCCGACTAGCACCGCGGCCGAGCGACGGGTGAGCAGCCGCTGACGGGCGGGCCCGGCGGCGGCCGTGCGCCGGTGGATGATGGCCACCTCGAGCGGCAGCCACACGACGTACGCCCCCTGCAGGGCCCACGCGACCAGGAAGGTCGTGAACGAGGGCGCCAGCGCGACGCCCCATGACGCCACGGCCGTGACCGCGGTCGACAGCAGCAGCACCTTCTTGTGGCCGACGAGGTCTCCCAGCCGCGCGAGCGGCGGCACGCACAGCGCGGAGACGATGAGCTGTGCCGCCTCGAACCAGTTGACGTCGGCGTCCTGGATGCCGAGGTGGTCGGCGATGTCGCTGAAGATCGGCGTGTAGTAGCCCTGCAGCACCCCGCTGGCCACCTCGACCGCGACGAGCAGCCCGACGATCGCGGCCAGGCCCTGGGCGGGTCCGAGGTACGGCGAGGTGCGGGTCGCCCCGCCGGTCGTGCCGCTCATGCCGGGCTCCGCTCCGGGCTTCCCTCGGGAAGCTCCTCCAGGAGCCGGCGGTACCACGCGACCCCGTCCAGCAGGTCCTGCACGCCGAGGTGCTCGTCGTGGGAGTGGATCGACTCGCGCTGGGCCTTCGACATGCGGAACGGCGCGAACCGGTAGACCCGCTCGCAGATCGCGGTGAAGTGCCGCGAGTCGGTGGCGGCCATCATCACGTACGGCGCGGGGACGGCCTCGGGGAAGACCTGCTCGATCGTGCGCTCGAGCAGGTCGAAGGCCTCGTCTCCCTCCTCGGCGGTCGAGTACGGCGACAGCGGGCTCGCCGCGCCCTCCTCGACGACCTCGACCGCGACGTGCTTCCCGACCGCGCGGCGCACGTGCGCGAGCACGTCCTCGACGGTGTCGCCGAGCATGACCCGGATGTTGACCCCGGCCGTGGCGGCGCCGGCGATGACGTTGAGCGCCGGCGATCCCTGGAGCGTCGTGACGGCGAACGTCGTGCGGGTCATCGCCGCGGTCTCGGGGCCGGCCGCCAGCAGGGCTCGGACCAGCAGCGCGGGGACCCGGGCGGCGCCCGCGAGCACCGGGCCCAGCGGGAGCCCGGCGTGCGGGGCGATCCGGCGGAAGAGCTCGACCGTCGGGGGCGGCACGCTCGCCGGCATCGGGCTGCGCTCCAGCGCGGTGATCGCCCGCGCGATCCGGGCGGTCGGCCCGTTGCGGGCGGGCGTGGAGGCGTGGCCGCCGCGTCCCTCGGCCCGCAGCAGCAGCGAGGTGACCCCCTTCTCGGTCACGCCCACGACCGCCACGGGACGGCGCACCCCGGGGAAGGCCCCGCCCGCCACCGCGCCGCCCTCGTCGAGGACGAACCACGGCTCGACCCCGCGCTCGGTCAGGATCCGGACCGCCTCCGGGGCGGCCTGTCCGAAGACCTCCTCGTCGCACCCGAAGGAGAGCCACACGTCCTGCGCCGGCACGTGGTCGCCCTCGAGGAGCTCCTCGACCGCGGTGCAGATCGCCACCACGCAGCCCTTGTCGTCGAGCGTGCCGCGGCCCCAGATGCTGCCGTCGACGACCGCGCCGGAGAAGGGCGGGTGGGTCCAACGGGCCGGGTCCTCGACCGGCACGACGTCCAGGTGCGCCATCAGCACCACCGGCCGTGCGCTCGACCGACCGGCCCAGTGCAGCAGGAGCCCGTGCGTGTGGACCCGGGTGACCTCGAGCCGCTCGTGCACCAGCGGGAAGCGCTGCTCCAGCTCGGCCAGCAGGGCGTCGAAGGTGGTGGGGTCGAGCTCGTCGGGGTGGCTGACCGTCGGGATCCGCACCAGTGCCTGCAGTGCCTCCACGGCGCGCTCGCACCGGCCCTCCCCAGAGCTCATGGCGGGACAGTACGCCGCTCGGGGTGGCTCCGGCTGGAGGTCGGCAGCACGCGCTGTCGGGGCGGGCAGGATGGTCGAGCAGCGAGCGCCAGCGAGCGATGCTTCTATGTCGTGTCAAGCGGCAGCGGGGGCGTGGGCCTGGAGGGTGCCTGGGGTCGCGCTGGTGAGAGTTCGGTGGAGTTGCCTTGTGATGTAGCGCTTGAGGCAGCGTCGGATTTCTCGGTCGGTCTTGCCTTCGGCG
>CAEZYQ010000058.1_pt1 | contig 16748 bp, 15 predicted proteins | sample 7265561 | NCBI WGS metagenome assembly CAEZYQ01 (sample SAMEA6813939, study PRJEB35770) | uncultured Nocardioides sp. | biome: Freshwater; feature: Freshwater reservoir; material: water | place: Czech Republic | collected 2017-04-14 | depth 30m m | reverse complement strand
GATCCGCGGCACCTTCAAGTCCGTCGCCGTCAAGGCCCCGGGCTTCGGTGACCGCCGCAAGGCCATGCTGCAGGACATCGCGATCCTCACCGGCGGCCAGGTCATCTCCGAGGAGGTCGGCCTCAAGCTGGAGAACACCGGGCTCGAGCTGCTCGGCCAGGCCCGCAAGGTCGTCATCACCAAGGACGAGACCACCATCGTCGAGGGTGCCGGCGACGCGCAGCAGATCGAGGGCCGGGTCAACCAGATCCGCGCCGAGATCGAGAAGTCGGACTCCGACTACGACCGCGAGAAGCTCCAAGAGCGCCTCGCCAAGCTGGCCGGCGGCGTGGCCGTCATCAAGGTCGGCGCGGCCACGGAGGTCGAGCTCAAGGAGCGCAAGCACCGCATCGAGGACGCCGTGCGCAACGCCAAGGCTGCCGTCGAGGAGGGCATCGTCGCCGGTGGCGGCGTGGCCCTCATCCAGGCCGCCGCGGGCGCGTTCGACAAGCTCGAGCTCGAGGGTGACGAGGCCACCGGTGCCACCATCGTGCGCCTGGCCACCGAGGCCCCGCTCAAGCAGATCGCGATCAACGCCGGCCTCGAGGGCGGCGTCGTGGCGGAGAAGGTGCGCAACCTGACCCCGGGTCACGGCCTCAACGCGGCCACCGGCGAATACGTCGACATGCTGAAGTCCGGCATCATCGACCCCGCCAAGGTGACCCGCAGCGCGCTGCAGAACGCCGCCTCCATCGCGGCGCTCTTCCTCACCACCGAGGCGGTCGTCGCGGACAAGCCCGAGAAGGCTGCCCCGATGCCCGGTGGCGACGGCGGCATGGGCGGCATGGACTTCTGAGTCCACCTGTTCCACAGCACCACCCGGGAGGTCCCGGTCGCGCAGGCGGCCGGGGCCTTCCGGCGTTCGCACCGCTCTTGCTCGCCGGTCGGGGTCGAGGCCCGGGTCGAGGTGGGAGTCGAGGCCCCAGGACGCGGTGGGACGCGTGCACGCACCTCGACCCGCACCTCGACCCGCACCCCGACCCGCACCTCGACCCGGCATGATCGGGGTCGTGCCCGCCGGACTGCTGCTCGCCGCCGGGGCCGGCTCCCGGATGGGACGGCCCAAGGCGCTGGTGCACGACGAGCGCGGGTCCTGGCTGCAGCGGGCTGTCGCAGTGCTGCGCGAGGGCGGGTGCGACCCGGTGGTCGTGGTGCTCGGTGCCGCGCCCGAGGCGGCCGACCTGCTCCCGCCCGGCGTGCGCGCCGTCCTCGCCGAGGACTGGGCCGAGGGGATGGGGGCCTCACTGCGGGCAGGGCTGGCCGCCCTGGACGCCCTGGACGCCGCCAGCGTGGAGCAGGTCGTCGTCACCCTCGTGGACCTGCCCGACCTCGTGCCGGCCGTCGTGGCGCGGGTCGTCGCGGCCGCGGAGACCGGGCGTGGGGAAGCGCTCGCGCGGGCGTCGTACGACGGGGAGCCGGGCCACCCCGTGCTGATCGGTCGTGACCACTGGGCGGGCGTGCGGGACGTCGCCCGCGGAGACCGGGGCGCCCGCGATCTGCTCTCCGCTGGCGATGTGCTGCTCGTGGAGTGCTGCGACCTCGCCGGTGGTGAGGACGTCGACTCCCTCCCCGGGTCGCCGGGCCACCAGCGCGACGCCGACGCGTGAGTCCCCGCGCCGGCGACGGCGGACCGCGGCTGCAGCCGCTGACCCGCGGCCGGGTCGAGCGCCTGGGCGAGGCCGGTCGCGCCTGGGTCGCGGACCTGCCCCGCGTGCTCGACGAGCTCGCTGCGCGCTGGGACCTGACGCTGGGCCGCGGGCTGCCGGGCGGCTCGGCCTCGTACGTCGTCGGCGTGACCACCACGGCCGGGGAGCAGCGGGTGCTCAAGGTGCCCACGCCGGACCAGGCAGGCGAACGCCAGGTGCCGGAGGTGCTGGCGGCGGCGGAGGGCCGCGGGTACGTCCGGCTGCACGCCCACGACCCCGTGACCGGGACGCTGCTCCTCGAGCGGCTCGGGGAGCAGCTGGAGCGCACCCCGCTCCCGCCGGAGGACAAGATCCTGCTCCTCGCCGACACGCTCCTCCTCGCGTGGAGGCTCGACCCCGCCGAGCCGGCGGATCTCTCCGGACGGACGCGCCGGGCCGGCGGGGGTGGGACGGTCGACAAGGCGGTCGACCTGGCCGCGATGGTGCGGGACCTCGACACGCGGCTCGGGCACCCGACCGACCCGGCCGTGCTGCGGGCTGCCCTCGACCAGGCCGAGGCGCTGGCCGGCTGGACCGGGCCGACCGTGGTCGTCCACGGCGACCCGCACCCGGCCAACCTCCTGCGCGCCCCGGACGGCCGAGGCAGCGGCTGGGTGCTGGTGGACCCCGACGGCTTCCGCTGCGACCCGGCGTACGACGCCGGCGTGGTGCTCCGCGACTGGAGCACCCACCTGCGCGGTCCCGACGCCCGGCGGACCCTGCGCGCCTGGTGCCGTCTCGTGGCCGACCGCACCGGGCTCGACGCCGACCGGGTCTGGGCCTGGGCCTACCTCGAACGCGTCTCCACCGGGCTGTTCGTCACCTCGCTGGGTGCGGAGCGGCTCGGGCGACCCTTCCTGGAGTCGGCGCGCGGGCTGCTGTAGCCGGGGTCGGAATCCCCGGATATCAAGCTCTTCCGCCCCATGTCAGGGGTTGCAACCCTCCCGAAGGGGAGGAAACCCCTGATATCCGGGGATCCCTACCGCGCACGCCGTCACCGCACCCGCCGCACCCGGATCGGCCCCTTCGCGGTCGACGGGTCCACGACCTTGCCGCCCTGGGTGATCTCGACCTCGCCGGCCGCGACCAGCCGCCGGGCCGCGCGGCGCGCCGGCTCCATCAGCTCCCGCCACTCCTCGCCGCCCACGGCGCGGGCGGCCTCGGACGGGCAGATCGTCGCGTCCGCAGCGCGGCGCGAGAGCAGGTCGCGGATGGAGGTCTCCAGCGCGCGGTCGGTGTCGGACACCTTGTGCCGGCGGCAGGCGTCGGAGCAGTAGCGGACCTGGTCCCAGTCGCGCTCCCACTTCTTGCGCCACTCGATGGTGCGTCCGCACGAGGCGCAGACCTTCGGCTCCGGCGCGCCCGCCGTCGTACCGCTCGTGTCGCCGCCGCGCTGCCTGCCCACGCCTCGAGCATGCCGCGCACCCAACCCGCGACCAACACCCCGATGTCTAGCCTGGGCCCATGCAGGCCGACAGCAGTGCCGGGAGCAGCGCGGAGGTCGCCGAGCGGCTGGCCGTGACCGGCTACCTCTGCGACGAGTCGCTGGCCACCGTCGTCTTCCTCGCCCAGCGGATGGGTCGGCCGCTGCTGCTCGAGGGCGAGCCCGGCACCGGCAAGACCGCGCTCGCGGAGGCGCTGGCCCAGGTGCAGGGCGTGCCGCTGCTGCGGCTGCAGTGCTACGAAGGGATCGACGCCAGCCAGGCGCTCTACGACTGGGACTTCCCGCGCCAGGTGCTGCACCTGCGGGCCCTGGAGGCAGCCGGCGGAGCCGACGCCGAGCAGGCGGAGAAGAGCCTCTACGACGAGCGTTTCCTGCTCGCCCGCCCGGTGCTCGCCGCGCTGCAGCAGGCGCCGTCGGTGCTGCTGGTCGACGAGGTCGACCGGGCCGACGACGAGTTCGAGGCCTTCCTGCTCGAGGTGCTCTCGACCTACCAGGTCTCCATCCCCGAGCTCGGCACGATCCGTGCGGCCGAGCCGCCGCTGGTCGTGCTCACCTCCAACCGCACCCGCGAGCTGCACGACGCGCTGAAGCGCCGCTGCCTCTACCACTGGGTCGACCACCCGGGGCTCGAGCGCGAGGTCGAGATCGTCCGCACCCGCCAGCCCGAGGTCTCCGAGGCCCTGGCCCGCCAGGTCGTCGGCGTCGTCCAGCAGCTGCGCGGCGACGTCGGCCTGCAGAAGCCGCCGGGCGTCGCGGAGACCCTCGACTGGGTGCGGGCGCTGCACGAGCTGGGCTGCACCGAGCTCGACCTCGCGACCGCCTCCCGGACCCTGGGCGCGCTGGTGAAGTACCGCGAGGACGCCGACCGCGTGAAGCACGCCCTCGACCGCATGCTCGTGGCCTGAGGCGGACCCCGTGACCACGGCCACGAACATGCGACACGACGCCGACGAGGTGCTGCTGGCGTTCGCCCGCGCCGTCCGGGCAGCAGGGGTGCCGGTGACCCACGACCGGTCCGCGTCCTTCCTCGAGGCCACCGCGCTGGTCGGGCTCGGCGACGTCGCGGCGGTCCGCACCGCCGGGCACGCGACGCTCTGCGCCGGGCCCGACGACCTGCACCGCTTCGACCAGGTCTTCGAGGCGTTCTTCGACGCCCGGTCCGGCCTGCCGCGCACCCGCCCGGCCACGCCCGGCGCGACCAGCACCGCGACCCTCCCCGAGGCCGAGGGCGAGCAGGACGGCGACGGCGGGGCCGCGGACGATGACGCGGTCGTGCGGGCCCGGGCCAGTGCCGAGGAGGTGCTGCGCCACCGCGACGTCGCCGGCCTCACCCCGGCCGAGAAGGCGCGGCTGGCCGCGATGTTCGCCGGCCTGCGCGTGCGGGCCCCCCAGCGTCGTACCTCCCGGCACCGGCACTGGCACCGCGGTCAGGTCGACGCCCGCGCCACGGTCCGCTCCAGCCTGCGTCGCCTCGGCGAGCCCGGCGAGATCGTCCACCGCCGCCGTGCCACCCGGCCCCGGCGCGTGGTGCTGCTGGTCGACGTCTCCGGCTCGATGAGCGGGTACGCCGACGCCTTGCTGCGCCTGGCGCACCGGTTGTCGCACGCGCCGGGTGCCCGGGTGGAGACGTTCACGGTCGGCACCCGGTTGACCCACCTGACCCGCGCCCTGTCCACCCGCGACCCCGAGCGGGCGCTGGTGGCGGCGGGCGAGGCCGTGCCCGACTGGTCCGGCGGCACCCGGCTCGGGGAGACCCTGAAGGTGTTCCTCGACCGGTGGGGCCGCCGCGGCACCGCCCGGGGCGCGGTGGTCGTGGTGTTCAGCGACGGCTGGGAGCGCGGCGACCCGTCGCTGCTGGCCGAGCAGGTCGCCCGGCTGCACCGGGTGGCCCACCGGCTGGTCTGGGTGAACCCGCACCGGGGCAAGGCCGGCTACGAACCCCTCCAGTCGGGGATCGTGGCGGTGCTGCCCCACGTCGACGACTTCCTCGCCGGGCACAGCCTGGCGACCTTTGCCGAGCTGTGTGAGGTGATCGAGCGTGCGTGAGGTCCTGCCCGAGCTGATGCGCTGGTGGGAGGCGGGCGAGACCGTGGGCGTCGCCACGGTCGTCGCGACCTTCCGCTCCGCCCCGCGACCGGCCGGCGCCTCGATGCTCCTGGGGCCGGACGCCTCCGCGGTGGGCTCGGTCTCCGGCGGCTGCGTCGAGGGCGCGGTCTACGAGCTGGCCGGCGAGGTCGTCACCTCGGGTGCCCCGGTGCTCGAGCGCTACGGCGTCTCCGACGACGACGCCTTCGCGGTCGGGCTGACCTGCGGCGGCATCCTCGACGTCTACGTCGAGAAGGTCTCGCGCGAGACCTTCCCCGAGCTCGGCGAGATCGCCGCCGACATCGAGGGCGGCCGCCCCGTCGCCCTGGCCACCGTGATCGAGCACCCCGACCCGGCGGTCCTCGGACGCCGGCTCGTCGTGCGACCGGGCGAGCCGCTGTCGGCCTCGCTCGGCTCCTCGCGGATGGACGACGCGGTCCACGACGACGCCCTCGGCCTGCTCGCCACCGGCTCGGCGGCGACGCTGACCTACGGCACCGACGGCGAGCGCCGCGGCGAGGGGATGCGGGTCTTCGTGTGGGGCTTCGCGCCCAAGCCGCGGATGCTGGTCTTCGGCGCCATCGACTTCGCTGCCGCGGTCGCCCGGGTCGGCTCCTTCCTCGGCTACCACGTCACCGTCTGCGACGCCCGCCCCGTCTTCGCCACCGCCTCCCGCTTCCCCGACGCCGACGAGGTGGTCGTCGACTGGCCGCACCGCTACCTGCGCGCCGAGGTCGAGGCCGGCCGGATCGACGCCCGCACGGTGCTGACCGTGCTCACCCACGACCCGAAGTTCGACGTACCCCTCCTCGAGGTCGCCCTCCGGCTCCCCGAGGTCGCCTACGTCGGGGCCATGGGCTCGCGCCGCACCCACGACGACCGGCTCGAGCGGCTGCGCGAGGTCGGCCTCGGCGCCGACGAGCTCGCCCGGCTGCACAGCCCGATCGGCCTCGACCTCGGCGCTCGGACCCCCGAGGAGACCGCCATCTCCATCGCCGCCGAGATCATCGCCGGGCGCTGGGGCGGCACCGGCGAGCCGCTCGCCGCCACCACCGGGCGGATCCACGGGGAGGAGTGAGCCGCGCGTGGCAAGGTCCATCGGCCGGCCGACAGACCTTGCCCTGGGCCGATGGACCTTCGTCGGCCCACCGCAAGGTTCATCGGCCGGCCGATGGACCTGCCCAGCCGGGTTGACCCCACCCGCCACAGTGGACCCATGACGCCCACCCGCGGGTCACACCAGCGCACCACCGGCCGGCTGGGCGCGTACGCTGCCTCGCTCCTGCTCCTCGCGCCGCTCACCGCGTGCGGCACCGGCGATGGAGAGCCCGCGGCGGAGCCGCCGGGACCCGCGCGGACCAGCGCGACAGCCGGTCCGGCCCCTTCGCCCAACGGCGACCGCACTGACGACCCCACCGACGCCCCGGCCACCGGCTCGACGGACGCGGGCGAGGACGAGACCGGCCCCGGCCCAGAGGCCGACCTCCCGCCCGTCCGCGACCGGGTGAGCCTGCCCGCGCTGATGCGCGAGGAGGTCCGCGGCAGCGGCCTGAGGCCCACCCGGCAGCTGGCCGAGACCGACCGCTGGACCGGCTACGCCGCGACGTACCAGGTCAACGGGGCCACCGTCTCCGGCGAGCTGCTGGTGCCGAAGGGGCGGGGGCCGTTCCCTGCGCTGGTGCTCAACCACGGCTACATCGACCCCGACGTCTACGTCCTGGGCCAGGGCATGAGCCGCGAGCAGGAGTGGTTCGCCGCCGCCGGGTTCGTCGTCCTGCACACCGACTACCGCGGGCACGCCGGGTCCGACCCGGTCACCGAGCAGGACCGCGAGAGCCGGCTGGTCTACACCCGCGACGCCATCGGCGCGGTCAAGGCGCTGGAGCGGATGCCGTACGTCGACGCCGACCGCACGGCGTACGTCGGGCGCTCCATGGGCGGCGGCGTCACCCTCAACGCGATCGTCGCCGAACCCGACCTGGTCGATGCCGCGGTCGTCTTCGCCTCGGTCAGCAGCAGCTTCGTCGACAACCTGCGGCAGTTCACCGAGCCCAACCGGCCTGACGGGGCGCGCGTTCTACGCCCGGCACGGCACCCCGCAGAACAACCCGCGTTTCTACGACGGGCTCTCCAGCCGCACCTACTTCGACCGCGTCGAGGTCCCGGTGCTGCTCCACCACGGCACCGCCGACGACACCTGCCCGATTGCCTGGTCGCGCGAGACCGACCGGCTGCTCACCCGCGCCGGCGCCGACTCCACGCTGGTGGAGTGGCCGGGGGAGGGGCACGCCTTCGGTCCGCGGTTCGCCGACTCGATGCGCCGTACCGTCGCTTTCTTGCGCCGCCACCTCGACGGCTGATCCGGCCGGCCCTCGCGCAGGTTCATCGGCCGGCCGATGAACCTGACGGCGAGACGATGATGTTCCAGCGGCCCGCCGTCACCTCCAGCGGCCGGCCGGTGAAGCTTCCGCGCAGCGCACCACGACCGCCCGCAGGAACTGTGACGCGCATCACCACCACGGTGCTACGTTCACGCCATGGAAGCGGACCTGCGGGCTCGCCGGGTCGACGCCGTGCGGGCGTGGACCTCCTTCGTCGAGCGCGGTGACGGTGCCGAGCAGCTCGTGCGCCCCGAGATCTGGTCGAGCTGGACCCGCTCGGAGCAGACGATCAGCCCCGAGGTCGCCTACGCCCCGCTCGACGACGAGTCCGAGACCGAGGCCTACTGGCGCGAGTCGCCCCTGCAGACCGCCGTGGAGCGGGTGGAGGAGGACCTGCGCCGCACCTGCGAGGACGGCGACCTCGTCGTCGCGGTGACCGACCCCCAGACCCGCATCCTGTGGACGTACGGCGGCCGCACGATGCGCCGCAAGGCCGAGTCGGTCAACTTCGTGGCCGGGGGCCGCTGGGACGACCGCTCGGCCGGCACCAACGCCCTCGACCTGGCCAACCGGCTCGACCGGCCGCAGATGGTCTTCAGCGCCGAGCACTACGCCTCGATGGTGCACAACTGGGTCTGCTGGGCCGCACCCGTCCACGACCCCGCCACCGGTGTGCAGCTCGGCGTCCTCGACCTCTCCACCACCTGGGACCGGACCCACCCGATCGGCCTGGCCACCGCCCAGATCATGGCCCGCCTCATCGAGCAGGCCCTTCCCGCCAGTGCCGCCCCGCTCGGCAGGACGCCCGGCCTCGACGGCGGCCAGCCCGGCCTGGTCCTCTCGGTGCTCGGCACCGCCGAGGCCCGGCTCGACGGGCAGCGGCTCCTGCTCAACCGCCGCCAGTCCGAGATCCTCGCGCTGCTCGCCCTGCACCCCGAGGGCCTGTCCCTGGACCGCCTCCACGCCGCGGTCTACGGCGACCACGCCGTCACCTTCTCCACCCTCAAGGCCGAGGTCTCCCACCTCCGCGCCGCCCTGGGCGGCCAGCTCTCCTCCCGTCCCTACCGCCTCACCATGCCGGTGGCCACCGACGTCGACCACGTCTTGTCGATGCTGCGCCGCGGTCGCGTGAGCCAGGCCGTCGAGGCGTACGGCGGCGACCTCCTGCCCGGCACGGACTCGCCGGCCCTGCAGGAGCTCGGTGAGTACGTCGCCGTCGCGGTCCGCGAGGCCCTCCTAGCCGACCCCGAGCCCGAGGCCGTCGCCCGCTACAGCGACCGCGCGCCGTACGACACCGAGGTCGTCGAGGCCGCCCTCGCCCGCCTCGGCGGCCGCGCCCACCCCCTCGTCCCCCTCCTCAAGGGCCGCCTCGCCGCCGCCCGGACCTGACCGACCAGCCCAGGGGCCACGCCGCTGCTCGGGACGAGACCGACGGCAGGGGTGACCTGACCGCGCTGGGTGGGTGGCGCGTACGCCCCTCCTCCGCCCCCGGCGGTGGATGGATGGGCCTGGCCCCCCTGGAGCGACGAAGGAGCGGAAGGGGTGGATCTCCGCCGCCGGGGGCGGAGGAGGGGCGGGAGCGCCGCCCGCCCAGCCCCGGCCCAGCCAGCCCTGACGCCGGTCGAGGACCCACCAACCGGACCCACCCCCACACCAACCCACCACCAACCGTCCGCTCCTAGCGTGAGCCCGGTCACACCCATCCACGTCCCTTGGAGAGTCCATGACCCGGATCAGCCTCACCGTCGACGGCGCCAAGGTGGCCGACGACGTGGAGCCGCGGATGCTGCTGGTGCAGTACCTGCGCGAGCGTCTCGGCAAGACCGGCACCGTCGTCGGCTGCGACACCAGCAACTGCGGCGCGTGCACCGTCCACCTCGACGGCACCAGCGTGAAGTCCTGCAACGTCCTGGCCGTGCAGGCCGACGGCTGCGAGGTGACCACCATCGAGGGCCTGGCCCAGGACGGCGAGCTGCACCCGGTGCAGGAGGCCTTCCGCGAGTGCCACGGCCTGCAGTGCGGCTTCTGCACGCCGGGGATGATCATGCAGAGCGTCGCCCTGCTGAAGGACAACCCGAACCCCTCCGAGGAGGAGATCAGGCTCGGGCTCGAGGGCAACCTGTGCCGCTGCACGGGCTACCACAACATCGTCAAGGCCGTGCAGCACGCCTGCGGGGCCTCGACGGGCTCGACCAACCAGACCGCGGGGGTGACGGCATGACCGCCGTCCAGGAGCCCACCGTCGAGCGGGAGATCGGCCGCGAGCGCCGCCGCAAGGAGGACCAGCGACTCATCACGGGCCGCACCCGCTGGACCGACAACATCAACCTGCCGGGGATGCTGCACCTGGCGATGGTCCGCAGCCCTTTCGCGCACGCCAAGATCGTCTCGATCGACACCACCGCGGCCAAGGACGCCACCAACGTCGTCGACGTGCTGACCGGCGCCGACCTGGGCGAGTCCCAGGGCGCGTGCATCAACGCCTGGGCGATCACCGAGGACCAGGTCACCCCGCCGCACCTGCCGATGCCGACCGACCGGGTCGCGTTCGCCGGCGAGGTGGTCGCGGTCGTGGTGGCGCGCAGCGCCGCCGAGGCCCGCGACGCGGCCGAGCTGGTCGACGTGGAGTACGAGGAGCTGCCTGCCGCGCTGGACCTCAAGGAGGCCGCGACCGACGCGGTGCTGGCCCACCCGGACCTCGGCACCAACAAGTCGGCGTTCTGGAAGTTCGACTCCGCCGAGGCCGGCACCGGCGGCGACGTCGACGCCGCGATCGCCAGCGCCCGCGACGGCGGCATCGTGATCGAGCGGGAGTACCGCCAGCAGCGCCTCATCCCCGCCTTCATGGAGCCCCGCTCCGTGGTGGTGGACCCGACCGGCGAGCAGATCACCGTCTGGTCGGCCACCCAGATCCCGCACATCCTGCGCTTCGCGATCGCCGCGACCACCGGGGTGCCGGAGTCGAAGATCCGCGTGATCGCCCCCGACGTGGGTGGCGGCTTCGGCGGCAAGCTGCAGCAGACCCCGGAGGAGATGATCGCCTTCGCGGTCGCCCGTCGGATCGGCAAGCCGGTGAAGTTCACCGAGACCCGCAGCGAGTCGCTCATGACCGCCCACCACGGGCGCGACCAGTGGCAGAAGCTGACGCTGGCCGCCGACAAGGACGGCAAGGTCACCGGCCTCAAGGTCGAGCTGCTGGCCGACCTCGGCGCCTACGTCGCGATCATCGGCGGCGGCGTGCCGGTCCTCGGCGCGTTCATGTTCAACTCGATCTACAAGTTCCCGGCCTACCAGTTCAACTGCCAGACCGTCCTCACCAACAAGACCTGGACCGACGCCTACCGCGGCGCCGGTCGGCCCGAGGCGACGTACGGCATCGAGCGGATGATGGACGAGCTGGCCGCCGAGCTCGGCGAGGACCCGATCGAGGTCCGCCGCCGCAACTGGATCGACGCCTCGGAGTTCCCCTTCACCACCGTCGCCGGACTGGAATACGACTCCGGCGACTACGAGAAGGCGACGCAGCGGGCCATGGAGATGCTCGGGTACGACGAGCTGCGGGCCGAGCAGAAGCGGCGCCGTGACGCGGGCGACCGGGTGCAGCTGGGCATCGGCGTCTCGACGTTCACCGAGATGTGCGGCCTGGCACCGAGCCGGGTCCTGGGCCAGCTCAACTACGGCGCCGGCGGCTGGGAGCACGCGAGCGTCCGGATGCTCGCGACCGGCAAGGTCGAGGTCGTCACCGGCGCCTCCGCGCACGGGCAGGGCCACGAGACGGCGTTCAGCCAGATCGTCGCCGACCGCCTGGGCGTCCCCTTCGACGACGTCGAGGTGCTGCACGGCGACACCCAGATCTCCCACAAGGGGCTCGACACCTACGGCTCGCGCTCGCTGGTCGTGGGCGGTGAGGCGCTGGTCAAGGCCGTGGACAAGGTGATCGAGAAGGCCAAGCCGCTCGCGGCGCACCTGCTCGAGGCCAACGCCGAGGACCTGGAGTACGTCGGCGGGCGCTTCGGCGTGCGCGGCACCGACCAGGGCGTCACGATCCAGGAGCTCGCGGGGGCGGCCTTCGCCGCGCACAACTACCCCGAGGACATGGAGCCGAGCCTCGATGCCGAGGCGACCTACGACCCGGTGAACTTCAACTACCCGCACGGCACCCACCTGTGCGCCGTCGAGGTCGACACCGAGACCGGTCAGGTCAGCATCCGCAAGTACGCCTGCTGCGACGACATCGGCAACATCATCAACCCGCTGATCGTCGCCGGGCAGGTCCACGGCGGCCTGGTCCAGGGCATCGCCCAGGCGTTGTGGGAGGAGGCGGTGTACGACGACTCCGGCACGCTGGTGTCCGGCTCGTTCACCGACTACCTGCTGCCCACCACCGCCGACACGCTGTCCTTCGAGGTCGACCACACCACCTCGCCCTCGCTCACCAACACCCTCGGCACCAAGGGCGTCGGCGAGGCCGGCACGATCGCCTCGACCCCGGCCGTGGTCAACGCGGTGGTCGACGCGGTGCGCCACCTCGGCATCAACGACATCCAGATGCCCTGCACCCCGCAGCGGGTCTGGAAGGCGATCCAGGGCGCCGGCTCCGGCGGCGCGACCCCGGGTGCGGCGATGCCGCACTTTAGCGAGGACCAGCCCGGTCAGGACAGCACGGAAGGAGCGGGCGCGTGATCCCCGCACAGTTCGACTACCTCGCCCCGACGACCGTCGACGAGGCGCTGGCCGCGCTGGCCGAGCACGGCGACGACGCCAAGATCCTGGCCGGCGGGCAGTCCCTGCTGCCCGTGCTGCGGATGCGGCTCAACGCCCCCGAGATGGTCATCGACCTCAACAAGATCCCCGAGCTGCGCGGGGTCCGCGACGACGGCGACCACCTGGTCATCGGCGCGATGACCCGGCACAGCGACATCGCCACGGACCCGCAGGTCGGCGAGCACGCGGCGCTGCTGCAGAAGGCCGTGCACCACCTGGCCGACGAGCAGATCCGGCACCGCGGCACGTTCGGCGGGGCGCTGGCCCACGCCGACCCCGCCGGCGACATGGGTGCTCCGGCCCTGGCGCTGGGGTGCGAGTTCGTCATCGCCGGGCGCGACGGGGTCCGCAACGTCGCGGCCGACGACTTCTTCGTCGACCTCTTCGAGACCGCGATCGGGGAGGACGAGATCCTCACCGCCGTCCGGGTGCCCAAGCACACCGGGTGGGGCGCCCACTACGAGAAGTTCGTGCGGGTGGCGCACCAGTGGCCGATCGTCGCGGTCGCCGCGGCGGTCAAGGTCGACGGGGGCACCATCACCGAGGCACGCGTGGGCCTGACCAACATGGGCTCCACGCCGCTGCGGGCCCGCGCGGTCGAGGACGCGTTGCGGGGCCAGCCGGCCACCGAGGACGCCGTCCGCGACGCGGCGGCCCGGGCGGCCGAGGGTGCCAACCCGCCCTCGGACCTCAACGGTGACGCCGAGTACCGCGCCCACCTGGCCACGGTCCTCACCCGCCGCGCCGTGCTCACGGCGTCGGGGGTCTGAGGCCGGCGTGGAGCTCCAGCACCGCTTCACGGTCCCCCTCGGCGTCGAGGACACCTGGACCCACTTCGAGGACATCGCGGCCCTGGCCGAGTGCTTCCCCGGGGCGGTCGTCACCGGTGTCGAGGGGGACTCCTTCTCCGGCACCGTCAAGGTCAAGCTCGGCCCGATCGCCCTGCAGTACGCCGGGTCCGGGACGTTCGTGGAGAAGGACGACGCCGCCCACCGGTTCGTGGTGGAGGCCAAGGGCAAGGACAAGCGGGGCAACGGCACGGCCGGGGCCACGGTGACCCTCGTGATGAGCGGGGACGCCGCCTCCACCGACGTGCAGGTCGACACCGACCTCAACGTCACCGGCAAGCCGGCGCAGTTCGGCCGCGGGGTGATGCAGGACGTCTCGGACAAGCTGCTCGGGCAGTTCGTCTCCTGCCTGGAGCAGCGGCTGGCCGCACCCGAGCCGGCCGCCGCGACGGGCGGGGACACGGCTGCGGAGCCGGCCACGACGGCTGCGGGGGCGCCGTCGGTCGTGGCTGGCTCCGGGTCGACCTCGGACGCCGACGCGACGCCGATCGGCTCCAGCGCCGCCGCGGCGGTCGCGGCGGCGCAGTCGACCACGGGGTCCGGGCCTGCTCCCGGCGTACGCCCGATCGCGAGCGCGCCCTCGGCGCCGGCGCGACCGGCTCCTGCCGGCGACGACGCGCTCGACCTTGGCGCCACGGTGCTGCCGGTGCTGCTGCGCACCTACGGCCCCAAGATCGGCGCGGGCCTGGCGGTGGTGCTGGTGCTGGTGCTGCTGCGGCGCCTCCTGCGCTGACCGGAGGCCCGGAGGACCCGGGGGTGGCACGAGCGCTGACGCACGGCCCTCCCGCGCCCTAGTCTGCGGTCGTGACCCGCATCGTCGCGTCCCTGCTGGGCCTGCTGCTGCTCGCGGGCGTCGTCGCGGCCCCGGCGCTGGTCTACGGTGCCGAGGACGGCGGCGACGGCTACGAGCCGACCTCGATCAGCTCCTACGACGTCGCGATGAGCGTCCGCGCCGACGGCACCGCCTCGGTGCTGGAGACCATCGTGCTGCAGGTCAGCACCTCGGACCGCCGCGGCATCTTCCGCTTCTTCGACCGTGCCGACTCGCCGGTCGACGGCGGCCGGATCCGCCCCCGCGACGTCGAGGTGACCCGGGACGGCGACGAGGAGCCGTGGGTCACCGAGTCCTCGGGCGCCGGGCGCTACCTCGTCTGGCGGATCGGCGACGAGGACGTCTTCCTGAGCCCCGGCGCCCACACCTACCGCCTGACCTACGAGCTGGCCGACGTCCTGGCCGAGGGCCCCGACGGTCGCGCGCGGCTGTCGTGGGACGTCGTCCCCGGCGGCTGGGCGCAGGCGATCCAGCGCGTCCGGGTCCGCGTCGACCTCCCCGCCGGGACGGTCGGCCCGGTGGCCTGCGACCAGGGCCAGGGCCTGACCGGAGGGTGCACCGCCACGGGCGGCGAGGGCGGCGACACCCTGTCGGTGGTCACCGGGCCACTGGCACCCCGCACGCCCGTCACGCTCACCACCGACCTCGACCTGCCGGCGCCGGCGCTGCAGGAGGCACTGCCGTGGGCGCCGCGCTGGGACCCCGTCCTGGGCACCCGGCCCTGGCTGCTCGTCCTCGTCGCGCTGGCCGCGCTGGCCGCGCTCGCGGTGGGGGTGCTGCTCGCGCAGCGGGCCCGCGAGCTGCGCCCCGGGCTCCCGCTGGTCTACGCACCGCCCGACGGGCTGGGGCCGGCGCAGGCCTACTTCGTCGCCCACGAGCAGGTCGGTCGGCAGCGGTTCGTGGCTTCGCTCCTGCACGCCGCCGAGCGCGGGGTCGTGCGGCTGGTGCCGCACGAGGACGGCTGGACGGTCTTCCGCGACGGCGCCGAGGCCGAGGCGACCCTGGACCCGGTCACGGCGCAGGCCGTCTCCGTGGTCCCGCGGGGCGGCTCGTTCACCTTCCGCAAGAAGGACGTCTCCGCCGGTCGCACGCTCAAGTCCCACCTCGACGCCTTCGAGGACGCCGTCCGCGACTGGGGCCGGGACTCCGGTCACGTCGTCGCCGCAGGGCTCGGTGGACTGGGCGGCATCCTGGTGATCGCCGCCGGAGCGGGGGCGGTGGCCGCGGCGTGGCTCGCCCCCGGGCCGGCCGTGCTCGGGCTCGTGCCGGGCGGCTTCGCCGCCGCCGCGCTCCCGCTGCTGCGGCCGGGCTCCGGCACCCGGCGTACGTCGTCGGGTCGGGCGCTGTGGTCGGCCGTCGGCGGCTTCGAGCGGGTCCTGTCGACACCGTCGAGCAAGCAGCGCTTCGACTTCTCCGGCCGTCGCGACCTCTACACCGCCTACGTCCCGTGGGCGGTGGCCTTCGACTGCGCGGAGGAGTGGTCGCAGAAGTACCGCGTCGAGGTCGGCGAGGACCCGCCGGCGCCCTCCTGGGCGGGCTGGTACGCCGGGAGCGCGGGCTCGGCCTGGACCGACCGGATCGCCCACGACCTCGACGCCAGCATCGGCTCGGCCATCTCGGCGTACGACGCCACCCAGTCCTCCTCGTCCGGCGGTGGCGGGGGAGGCGGTGGTGGTGGCGGCGGTGGTGGCGGCTCCTGGTGAGCCCGACCCCGACCCGCACGGGCGCGCCGGTCGGAGCGCCGTGACAGCGCCCGTCGACCGGGGCAGGATGACGGCGTGATCGTGCTGCTGGTCCTCCTCGCCCTGCTCCTGGCCCTGGCCGCCCTGGTGGTCGTCGGCTTCAACCGGCTGCGCACGGCCGACGTGGCCGCGCAGGAGGCGCTGGGCGGGATCGACGTCCAGCTCACGCGGCGTGCCGACCTGGTGCCGAACCTCGTGGAGACCGTGAAGGGGTACGCAGCGCACGAGCGCGAGGTGCTCGAGGAGGTGACGCGGGCTCGGGCCGGGCTCGCGGCCGCCGCCGGCTCCGACGACGTCGGCGCGCGCGCCGCGGCCGACAACCTGCTGGAGCAGGCGCTGGGTCGGCTCAACGTCGTGGCCGAGGCCTACCCCGACCTCAAGGCCGACCAGACCTTCCTGGAGCTCCAGCGCCAGCTGGCCCAGACCGAGGACCAGGTGGCCTTCAGCCGCACCTACTACAACGACGCGGTGGGCACGCTCAACACGCTGGTCTCCACGATCCCGTGGATGTTCTTCACCGGGATCGCCTCCGTGGGCAAGCGGGAGTTCTACGACGCCCCGGCCTCCCACGACGCGCCGCCCGCCGTCAGCTTCTGAGGCCCACCCACGCTGTCAGTCCAGCGCGGCCTTGATCGCGACCAGCGCGAGCGTGATCGCGATGACCCACAGGGCGATGACCCACAGCCGGCCGTCGCGTGCGCGTCGACCCGGTGCTCGTACCTGGTGCACGGCGCCTCCCTCTCCGGACCCGCGGCCCTGAGAGGCCTTTTTACTCCTTTACCGGCTCTTCATACCTGCGGTGGGGGTAGGTGAGCGACACGACCTGAGCGCCTGACCCGGAACGGGGTCGAGGCCTTCCAAAGTTTGGTGCGACCAAGCAACCAACCGGAAGGCCTCGACGATGCTCGAGCCTACGGCGTGCGAGCGT
>CAEZYQ010000057.1_pt1 | contig 16846 bp, 19 predicted proteins | sample 7265561 | NCBI WGS metagenome assembly CAEZYQ01 (sample SAMEA6813939, study PRJEB35770) | uncultured Nocardioides sp. | biome: Freshwater; feature: Freshwater reservoir; material: water | place: Czech Republic | collected 2017-04-14 | depth 30m m | reverse complement strand
CGCCGAAGGCAAGACCGACCGAGAAATCCGACGCTGCCTCAAGCGCTACATCACAAGGCAACTCCACCGAACTCTCACCAGCGCGACCCCAGGCACCCTCCAGGCCCACGCCCCCGCTGCCGCTTGACACGACATAGAAGCATCGCTCGTCGCTGGCGCTCCTCACTGCTCGACCATCTAGAGACCGAGCGGATCGACCATCAGTCGCCCGATAGAGTCGGTGTGTGCTGGACGTGCGGACGCTGGACCTGAACTTCTACCTCGTGGTGACCTTCGTGCTCCTCGTGGTGAAGATCTTCGCCTTCGTCAACGCGCTCACCCACTCCAACGAGGAGTACGAGGCGGCCGGGAAGCTCACCAAGACGGCCTGGAGCCTGATCCTCGGGCTGGGGGTGGTGGTGCAGCTGCTGCTCGCCGGTCCGCTGGGGCTGCTCAACATCGTCTTCACCATCGCGGCCTTCGTGTACCTCGCAGACGTGCGGCCGGCCATCGCCGGGCTGCAACGTCGCTGACTTGTCACCCAACTGAGGGTCGCTTCGCACCCGGCTGTGGATCTGTGCTTCTAGGGTCGAAGGAAGGGCTCGCGGGGGGCGGGCACCATCCGAGCGCAGGAGCGGCGGCTATGCACGACTTCGACATCCGACCCTGGGGTGAGTGGCAGGTCCTCGACGAGCAGGACGGCTTCAAGGTCAAGCGGATCGTGGTGCACCCCGGGCAGCGGCTGAGCTACCAGACCCACGAGCACCGCGCCGAGACCTGGGTCGTGGTGAAGGGCATCTGCACCGCGATCATCGACGGTGAGGTCGTCGTCGCGGGGCCGGGCGAGTCCGTCTTCGTCGAGATCGGACAGGCGCACCGGATCACCAACGCCCACGACGAGCTGCTCGTGATCGTCGAGGTGCAGCTCGGGGCGTATACCGGCGAGGACGACATCTGCCGGCTCGAGGACGACTACGGGCGGGCTGCTGTCGGCTGAGTTTGCCTGTCGGCTTGCGGGGTCTCGACGACGCTCCTCGCTGGCGCTCGTCGCTGCTCGACCAGCCGAGGGGACGCTCGGCCATGGGTCGGCGCGGCAACCTGCCTGCGACCTCGCTCCGTTAAGGTTCTCGCAGCCGAGCCCCGCCGTCTCACGGGGCGGCGGAACCGAACGGAGCACCTGTGGAACTGCGGGACTACCTGCGCATCCTCCGACGTCGGTGGATGCTCATCGCCACGCTGACGCTGCTCGTCGTCGGCGCCGCGGCGGCATACACCTTCACCTCGACCCCGCAGTACCAGTCGACGGCCCGGGTCTTCGTCTCCACCACCGCCTCCAACGAGGGTGAGTCCGTCGGCGACGCCTTCACCGGTGCGCAGTTCTCCCAGCAGCGCGTCACGTCGTACGCCGACCTGGTCGGCAAGAGCCGCGAGCTCGCCGACGTCGTCATCGACGACCTCGACGCTGCCATGACCACCGGAGAGCTGCTGAGCGCGGTCGAGGCCACCGTCGTGCCGGAGACGGTCATCATCGACCTGTCGGTGACCGACCCGTCCCCCGCCATGGCCCAGGCCCTCACGCAGGCGTACGCGACCGCCTTGAGCGACCTGATCCGCCAGCTCGAGACCCCGCCCGGCGGTAGCGAGCCGCTGATCCGCGCCAGCATCGTCGACTCTGCTTCCCTGCCGACCACCCCGGTCGCACCGCAACCGGTACGCAACCTCGGGCTCGCGGTCGTGCTCGGCCTGCTGCTCGGCTTCGGCGTCGCGGTGCTGCGCGAGCTGCTCGACACCACGATCAAGTCCCCCGACGACCTCCGCGACGCGACCGAGGTCCCACTGCTCGGCACGATCGGCTACGACGCGTCGATCCGCGCCCAGCCGCTGGTCACCTCCCTGGCCTCCCACGCACCCCGGGTCGAGGCGTTCCGGGTGCTGCGGACGAACCTGCAGTTCGTCGACGTGGACGCCGCGACCAAGGTGTTCGTCGTCACCTCGGCTGTGCCCGGCGAGGGCAAGACGACGACCGCCGTCAACCTCGCCATCACGCTGGCCCAGGCCGGACAGAAGACGCTGCTCGTCGAGTGCGACCTGCGACGCCCCAAGGCCTCGCTCGCGCTCGGTCTCGACAACTCCATCGGGGTGACCACGGTGCTGGTCAATCGCGTCGCCTTCGAGGACGCCCTGCAGGAGCACTCCACCTCAGGACTGACCGTGCTCGGCAGCGGCGCCGTGCCGCCCAATCCTGCGGAGCTCCTGCAGTCCAAGGCGATGGCCGACATGCTCGCGAAGGCCAGGCAGCGGTTCGACACCATCATCATCGACGCGCCGCCGCTGCTGCCAGTGACTGACGCGGCGCTGCTCTCGGTGCAGGCCGACGGCGCCATCGTCGTCGCCGCGCACGGCAAGACCACCAGGGAGCAGCTGGTCCAGGCGCAGGACCGGCTGACGCAGGTCGACGCAGACCTGGTCGGCGTCATCCTCAACATGACCCCCACCCGCCGTCGGGGCGGGGGCTACGGGTACGGGTACGGCTACGGCTACGGCTACGGCTACGGGTACGCACCCGAGCAGGTCGCCAAGGTCGGCAAGGGCAAGGGACGACGCAGCCGGAAGGCTGAGCACACCGACTGAGCAGTGTCCCCTCCGCACCGAGAGGGCGCTGGTGGTGCGCCTGCTCGACCGGCAGCGCCAGTGGTCGCGACGCCCGCTCGTCGCCAGCGCTCCTCGCTGCTCGACCATCGGACCTGTTCTGCGTACGGACGCCCGATCGCGAGGGTTCAGCAGGCGCGGAGCGTGCTGGAGTAGTCCCGCGGTTCGATCCCGGGCGTCACCCGCACCGGGATCGACTCGCCGGTGACCGGCACGTCGACGGTCCACGTCACGTCAGCGGGCTCGTCCGGCTCGAGGAGCAGGAAGGCTGTGCTGACCCGGCGCCCGTCGAGCTGGTCGGCCTGGGGGCGGATCTGCTTCCCCCGGATGGTGAACCCACGGAGCCGCGCGTCCGACGGCGTCAGCATCCGGACCTGGACCAGCTGCTCACCTGGCTCCGTGCTGACGTTGACGCCGCCTGTGATGTAGCGCGGCAGGTCCTCGGGGCTGTCCGGAGGGTCGGAGACCAGCGTCGTGGCCAGCCGCACACGCGCCACTCCGTCGGTGCAGCTGGTGACGGTCGCTCGGGTGCGGTACTCGAGGTAGTAGGACATCTTCGAGCCGGTGCCGTCGAGCAGCGTCACGTCGAAGCCGTCGGCGACGCCCGCCGCATCGGTCGTCGCCCCAGCGACGCGGCGCTCGGCGATCTGCTCCTGCTCGGCCCCGTCAGTCAGATTGACCGCCACGCGCCCCTCATCGCCCGCGCGCACCAGGGCACGGAGCAGCTCGCGCGGGGCGCCGACGTCGCCGCTGGAGATGCGCTCGAAGACTGTCTTGGCGACCAGGCGGAAGAAGGCGTCCTGCGCACTGGGCTCCGGGATGTCGATGTAGGCCTGGTTGAGCAGAGTGTCGACGGCGTTGTCCGCGGTCAGCGTATAGGGCCCGACGTCGACCGGACCGGTAGCCCCGAGGAGGTAGGAGACCGCGATCGTGTCGAGGGTGAGCACCCCGTCCAGCTCCTCAGGGTGCACCTCCTCCCAGCGGGCCCGGATCAGCTCGGCCGCACGCGGCCAGTCGGGGGTGAAGTTGGCGTCGAGCATGAAGGTGCCGAGCTTCTCGCTGTATACCTCCACCTCCTCGTCGGTGAGGGGGAGGACAGGCTCGTCGCGCTCGCCGAACGCGGCCGCGGAGTCCTGCCGGCCGAGCGCGATAGCGCCGTCATCGACCTCGAGCACCGACATCGCGCCCGGCAGGCCGCCGGTGGCGCGGATCTCGGCGTTGTTCTGGAAGACCAGGAGGTAGCTGCGGGGACCGTCCTGGCCCAGCAGGTCGGGGAGCAGGCCGACGGTGACCTGGGCGGAGTCCATCGCCTGGGCGGCGTCGGAGACGAGCGTGGTCAGCTCCCGGTACTTCACGCGGAAGCGGCCGACGAAGCCGGAGCTGTCCTCCGCGGCCAGGTCGGCCTCGGCGGCCGCCAGGGCCTGCGCCGCGGTGGCGATGGGGGCCCGGAGGTCGCTCACAGCGGCGGTGTCGATCCGACCGTCCTGCGGGAGCAGCCTGTCGAGCTGGGTCGCGGTCTCCGCCAGCGGTCCGATGCCGTCGTTGCTGAGGTCGGAGACCACCCGTGCCGCCGTACGCACTCCCTGCGCGTCATCGCCGACGAACGGCGGGATCGTCGCGAGCGACCAGATCGCCCCACCCGTCAGGTCGGCGGCCTCGTCTGCGCTGGCCTGGAGCCGGGCCAGGGCCGTGTCGATCTCCTCCTGCTCGCCGGACTCGAGCGAGGTCTGGAGCGATTCCGCGTCGCGGACCGCCTGCTGGAGCGAGTCGTTGACCTGCAGGGCCCGCCAGCCCACCAGGGCCCCGAGGACCAGCACGACGAGCAGGAGCAGGCCGGAGGCGAGCAGGACGGCACGGCGGCGAGACATGCGAGGACCCTATCGACGGTGGGACGGGCGGAGCGCGCGGGACGCACGAAGGCCCCCGTCCGAGGACGGGGGCCTTCGCAGAAGCTCAGGTGCTGCTGACGCGGTGCGTCAGAGGTTGATGACCTTCTTGGACTTGTCACAGGGGTCCTTCTTGCCACGCTGGTAGATCGCGATGATCTTCGTGGTGGCCTTCGGGACGCGTGCGTTGAACGGGACGCGCTCGGCGGGACCCTTGTCGCGCTCGCGGAGCACGACGCGACCCTTCTTGTAGATGAGGGTGACCTGGCCGGTGCACTGGGCGGCGTCGCCGGGCACACCGAGGCGGACGACGATCCGCTCCTTCTTGCCGGGCTGGACGTTGCCGTCGGTGCCAGTCTTGACGTCGGTCTCGACGGTGGGCTCGTAGGCGGCAACAGCAGTGGTGCCGGAGAACGCCAGCATCACGCCGGCCGCGGCAGCAGCGATGATCATCTTCATGTGAGACTCCCCATGAGGCGCTTGCGGCACCCAGGTTGTAGATGGACGTGGTAAAGACAACCACAGGTCGGGTGCGCCGCGCGAGTCCATCTCGGAATCCTTAGGGGTGAAGGTCCAGATGTTCACGTCGTCGAAACATGCGGGGTGACCTGCGGCGACGGCGTACCGACTGGTAGGTGGAGCTCGAACCGGGCGCCCTCGGCGGTAGGCGTCAGCCGAGCGGTCCCGCCGTGCGCCTCGGCGATGGCGCGGACGATCGCCAGCCCGAGGCCGGCGCCGCCTCGGTCGGCAGCGATGCCGCGACGACTGCGGTCGAAGACGTGGGGGGGCGTCGTGCCCCGGGACCCCGGGGCCGTCGTCAGCGACCCAGATCAGGAGGTGCCCGCCCTCGACCCGGGCGCCGAGCTCGACGGTCGCCTGCGGGCCGGCGTGCTTCACCGCGTTGGCCACCAGCTGCGTCACGGCCTGCGCCAGCCGATGGGGGTCGGCGGTGAGCACGAGGTCGTCGGGGACGTCGGCGCACAGGTCCAGCGGCGTGAGCGTGGACAGCCGCCGCTGCAGGTCGGCGAGGAAGGTCGCCACCGCCACCCGGTCAGGTCGCAGGAAGTCGGGGTGCTCGGCGCGGGCGAGGAGGAAGAGGTCGTCGACCATCCGCGAGAGCCGGTCCAGCTCGTCCAGGACCAGGCGGGTCGTCTCGGCCCGCTCCTCGGGCGTCTCGTCCAGCTCCAGCAGCTCCACCTGCCCGCGGATCACCGTCAGCGGCGTGCGCAGCTCGTGGCTGGTGTCATCGAGGAAGCGCCGCTGCGAGGTGAATGCCTCCTCGAGCCGCCCCAGCATGTCGTTGAACGCCTTGGCGATCTGCGACGCCTCGTCACCGCCGCGGGTGGGGATGCGACGCGACAGGTCGGTGTCGGAGATCTCCCGTGCGGTCGCGGCCAGCACCACCAGCGGCCGCAGCACCCGCCCGGCCAGCACCGCGCCCAGCGTCGTCGCCAGGAGCAGAGCCAGCAGGCTGATCAGCTGCTGGGTCTGCAGCGACTCCGCGATCTCCTCCCGCTCGAAGGCGGGGAAGTTGGCGACGACGAAGAGCCCCTGCTCACCGTCGCTGCCGGTCAGCGGCAGCGCGACGTACTCCGCCGGCCCCGCCGCGGTCTCCCGCTCGCCGCGCTCCTCCTCGGTCAGCGAGAGCCAGTACGTCGTGGCGGCGCCGAGCTGGTCGGGGGCGGCGGCGTCCGAGGCACGGCGCGACGCCACCAGGCGGCCGTCGAGGAAGGCCAGCAGCGTCTCTCCCTCGTCCGGGACCTCGCGGGAGAAGTACACCTCGAAGATCGCTGCCAGGTCCCCGTCGAACGGTCGGCCGGTGCGCGGGTCGTTGCCGTCGGCCAGCAGCCGGAACTCCTGCGCCTCGCGTGCCAGGGACTCCGAGACCTCCTCGTCGAGCTGGTTATGCAGCGCCGCGCGCAGCAGGAGCACCGAGCCGAGGGAGGAGATGACGAGCACCAGGACCACCACGGCGAGGATGCGGACCCGCATCCCGCCCAGGAGCCCGCGCACCCACGTCACCCGGGAAGCGTAGGGCGGGGCCCCTCACCCCCTCCGGCGCGCGGACGCCGTCAGGAGGCGTCGGCCCACGACGTACGCCCGTCCCCGGTGATCGGGATCGGCTCGCCGCCCGTGACCTGCGGGGTCCACGTGGCCTCGCGCAGACCGTCGACCCGGGCCAGCACCTCGCGGGCCAGGCCTCCGGCGTCGCCGGCGACGTACCCCTGCACCTCGATGCCCGCCGCCCGGGCCAGGTCGACCGAGCGCGCGACGTAGGTGTCCTGCGTGACCACCACCGCGGTGTCGACCCCGAACACCTCGCGGGCGCGGCGCATCGTGTGCCACGTGTCGAATCCCGCGTAGTCGGTGAACACGTCCTGCGCCGGCACCCCCGCCCGCAGCACGGCGTCGCGCATCGCGTCGGGCTCGTTGTACGTCGGCGTGCCGTTGTCGCCGGAGACCAGGAGCAGCGGCACGGCCAGGGCGGTGGCGATCGCAGTCCCGACCAGGACGCGGCCCAGCCGGTGGCGGCACTGTCGGGTAGGAGGGGTCACCTCTCCAGTCTTGCCAGGGATGCTGAGAACGGGCTGGGAGGGGCCCCGGCCGGGGCGAGCCGATCGTGCGTTGCTGGAATCCCCGGATATCAGGCCTTCCTGCCGGTTGTCAGGGATTGCAACCCTCCCGAAGCGCGGGCAGAGCCTGATATCCGGGGATTCCGGCGACCGTGGACGGCACGAGGCCCGGTCCGCGTGGTGCGGACCGGGCCTCGGCGTACGTGCTGTGCTGGTGATCTGTGACGACGTCAGCCGACGGAGATCTCGACCTCCGCGACCGAGCCGGTCTGCGCGGTGACCTTGCGGTCGACCGGGTCGGCCTTCGGGGCCAGGGTGCGCAGGGTCCACTCGCCGTCGCCGGCGAAGAACCGGAAGTGGCCGGTGGCGGAGGTGGGGACCTCCGCGGTGAACTCCCCGGTGCGGTCGAGCAGGCGCACGTAGGCGCTGCCGACCGGCTCACCGGCGCGGACCACGCGGCCCTGGATCACGGCTTCCTTGGCGACGTTGACGCCGTCGAGCGACAGCCCGCCCTCGGTCGCGCCGCACATCAGGCGTCCGCCTGGCCGGGCTCGTCGCCGAGGACGACCGGGACGCCGACGAGCGAGCCGTACTCGGTCCACGAGCCGTCGTAGTTCTTCACGTTCTGCCGACCGAGCAGCTCCTTCAGCACGAACCAGGTGAGCGAGGAGCGCTCACCGATGCGGCACAGCGCGATGGTGTCCTTGGAGTCGTCGAACCCGACCTCGGCGTAGAGGGCCTTCAGCTCCTCGTCGGACTTGAACGTGCCGTCGTCGTTGCAGTTCTTGCTCCACGGCACGTTGAGCGAGGTGGGCACGTGGCCGGCGCGCTGGGCCTGCTCCTGGGGCAGGTGGGCGGGGGCCATCAGGCGACCGGCGTACTCGTCGGGGCTGCGGACGTCGACCAAGTTCTGCGTGCCGATCGCGGCCACGACCTCGTCGCGGAACGCGCGGATGCTCGAGTCCTGCTCGGTCGCGGTGTAGGAGGTCTTCTCGCGGGTCGGCAGCTCGTCGGTGAGCTCGCGGGAGTCCAGCTCCCACTTCTTGCGGCCGCCGTCCATGAGCTTGACGTCGGAGTGGCCGTAGAGCTTGAAGTACCAGTAGGCGTAGGCGGCGAACCAGTTGTTGTTGCCGCCGTAGAGCACCACGGTGTCGTCGTTGGCGACGCCGCGGTCGGAGAGCAGCGCCTCGAACTGGGCCTTGTTGACGAAGTCACGGCGGACCTGGTCCTGCAGGTCGGTCGTCCAGTCGAGCTTGATGGCGCCCTTGATGTGGCCCTTGTCGTAGGCCGCGGTGTCCTCGTCGACCTCGATCAGCACCACCTTGGGGTCGTCGAGGTGGTCCTCCACCCACTGGGCGGAGACGAGGGTGTTCTCGCGGGTCATCGGTTGAGCCTTTCGTTGGGGTACGGCGGTGGGTCTGAGGAGTGGGTCAGGGTCGCGACCGCCTCACGCGGTCTCGACGACGGCTCGCCTAGCGGCTCGCCTGCTCGACCATCAGTGGGTCGTCAGGCGGCGGCGCGGCGGAACAGGAGGTACATCTCGCAGCCGAGGCAGAAGCGGAACACGGCGTTGAGCAGCGCTGCGACCAGGGCGAACCCGATCGCGGTCTGGGCCACGACGATCCCGCCGGCTGCGTACGCGACGAGGGCGACGACCGTGAAGCCGAGGCCGACCGCTTGAGCGAACCGCGGCGGGGCCGGGTCCTCGAGCTCGGTCGGGGCGCTGAGCCGCGGCCGCACGAGGGTCTTGAACAGCCAGGCGTGCGGGGTGCGCTGGACGCCGCGGGTGGCGCCGAGCGCGAAGAGCGCGGCCTGCACGGCGGTCAGCACGAGGGCCGCCGTCGGGGGCAGCAGCAGGACCGCGACGAGCACGACCGCGGTGAGGCTCGCGGCGAACTGCGGGCCGCGGGGGTCGATGCCGGCGGTTGCCCGGCCGGGGGCGGGCGCCTGGCCGGTGGAGGCAGCGGGGTCGAACGTGGTGGACATGTCTCTCCTGGGCGCCTCTGTCGATAGTGTCAATTTGCGACGCGACGAGGCGGTCGAACGGCTGGACGGGGGAAGGGTCAGCGCATCGACGTACGACACAGGCTGGAGCGGGAGCGGCAGTAGTCGACTGCGCGCCGCTTCGTGAGCCAGGTCGTGGACATGACAGGCACAGTAGGTTCGGCGGCCGATCTATTCCCAATCCGTGTCTCGACATGTGGATGAAGCATCCACGATATGAGATGCGGCGGCTCGTCGGAGCGGTTACCGAGCGTGCAGCGCCCGCCCTCCGGCGTACCGGACCGCCACGGTCGCTCCCCCGGCTAGGGTCCCGTCATGCCCACCGCCCTGATCACCGGCGTGGCCGGCCAGGACGGTGTGTACCTGGCGCGCCACCTGCTCTCGCTCGGGTACGACGTGGTCGGCACGCTCCGGCCGGGCTCGCGCTGGGCGGCCTCGACGCTGGGGCGGGCCTACGCCTACCTCGACGGCGTCACGCTCGTCGACCTCGACCAGCGCGACCACGAGGGCTGGGCCGCCGTGCTCGAGGGACTGCGGCCCGACGAGGTCTACAACCTCGCCGGCTTCACCTCCGTCGGGGCGTCGTGGGGCGCCGCCGAGACCGTCGCCGAGGCCAACGGCATGGCCGTGCTGCGGATGCTGGAGTCGCTGCGGGCGTTCCGCGACCGGCACGGCTGGGCGCCGCGGTTCTTCCAGCCGTCGAGCTCGGAGATGTTCGGCGTCACCGACCAGCAGCCGCAGACCGAGGGCACCCCGCACCACCCACGCTCGCCGTACGCCGCCACCAAGTCGTTCGCGCACCACCTGACGGTCAACTACCGCGAGTCCTACGGGCTGTTCACCGCCACCGGCACGCTCTACAACCACGAGTCGCCGCTGCGGCCCGCCCACTTCGTCACGCGCAAGATCTCCTCGGGCGTGGCTGCCATCTCGCTCGGCCGGGCCTCCTCGCTGACGCTGGGCAACCTCGACGTACGCCGCGACTGGGGCTGGGCCGGCGACTACGCCCGCGCCATGCAGCTGGTCCTCGCCCAGGACGAGCCCGGTGACTTCATCATCGCCACCGGGGTCTCGCGGTCGCTGGCCTCCGTGCTCGACCTGGCCTTCTCCTCGGTGGGGCTCTCCTCCACTCCCTATGTGAACCAGGACCCGGCGCTCATGCGGCCGGCCGACGTCGCGTCCCTGGTCGGCGACCCGACCAAGGCGCGCGAGCAGCTGGGGTGGGAGCCGTCGGTGCCCTTCGAGGACGTCGTCGCGCACATGGTGCGGGTGGACGTGGAGCGGCTGCGGACGGGCGTCGAGGAGTCCGCGGCGTACCTGCTGCCGTAGGGCTTGCCGACGCCCGCGGATGGTCCAGACCGGGGTGAGGCGGCCGCTCAGCCGGCCCGCTTCTTTGCCGATGGGGCGAGGGCAAGGAAGCCCTAACCCCCCTACCGGTTCGTCGCCACCATGGAAGGTCCGTCGTGCCCACCCCCCCATCACGCACTGTCGCGCGCCTGTTCGCTGCCGCCCTCGTCGTCGCCCCCGCGGCCCTCGGCAGCGCCAGCCCCTCGTCCGCCACCAGCCCTTCGACCTGGCCCGCCGCCGCTCGCCCTACCCCCGAGCCCCCGGTGATCGCCGATCCCGTTCCCGAGCTCGATCCTCCGATCACCGCTGTAGGCACCGGCTCGGCCCGCTCTGCGGGACGACCCACTGCGGCCCGGGCGGATGACCCGCTCAGGCTCCACTCGCGGCCGGGCAGCCCGCACACCATCTACCTCGACTTCGACGGCTCCGACCTCGGCAGCACGAAGTGGGCCGAGCTGCCCAACACCCCCGAGTCCGCCGTGGTGCCCGCCTTCGACACCGACGGCCGCCCTGGGCTCTCCATCTGGGAGGCCGGCCTGGTCGAAGGCATCTGGCACCACGTCGCCGAGGACTTCGCACCGTTCGACGTCGACGTCACCACCGAGGAACCCCCGGCCGCAGCCCTGTCGCGCTCGGGCGCCGGCGACCCGACGTACGGCACCACCGTCGTCTTCGCCCACGACAACTGGGTGCGGCAGTGGTGCAGGGGCTGCAGCGGCGTCGCGTACGTCGGCGTCTACAGCGGCGCCGGCACCGACCCCTGGCGGCAGGCGCTGGTCTTCCCCGACTTCATGACCAAGCGGGTAGTGCAGACGTACGGCGTCGGCGACATCGCCCGCGTCATCGGCACCACCGCCTCGCACGAGGTCGGGCACCAGCTCGGCCTGCACCACGACGGGCTGCGCGCCTCCAGCCCCCGCGGTGCCATGCCCTACAACCCCGGCCGTGCCCCCTGGGGCCCGATCATGGGGTCGACCTCACAGGTGCTGACCCGGTGGGCCGGCCCTGACGCGGCGTACACCGACAACCCCGAGGACGACCTCGCCGTCATCGGCTCTCAGCTGGGGCTGGTGCCCGACGAACTGCCGAACCTGCCGTTGCTGCCCGGCGTCCCGCTCTCGGGTGTCATCAGCTCCGCCGAGGACACCGACACCTACCTCGTCACGCCACTCACTCGCTCCGAAGTCGTCGTCGTGCCCGACGAGCCGTTCGCCAACCTCGACGTCGTCTTGGAGGTGACCGACGTGCTGGGTCGGTCGTCTCTCGTCGCTCCGGTCACCCGGCTGCGCGCCGGACGCCTCTCGGGGCTGGGCGCCACCACGTCGCTCCTGCCCGGCGGGGTCTACCAGGTCACCGTGCGCGGCGGGGAGACCCCGGGTGTAGGGCGGTACGGGTCACTCGGCAGGTACACCGTGCAGCTGCGCTGACCCTGCTTCTCCCTCTCTCCTCCCACGCGCGGGGCGGTCCCGGTGTTCCCGAGGCCGCCCCGTGTGGCGCTGTGCTCCGTGCGGTCGTGGGTTGTTGCCCGCACCGGATCGGCCTGCGACAAGCCTTGTGCGGCCGGCGCTGTCCACAGGTCGAGGGGTTCGAGGTGGCGCGGCCGCGGGTACTGCTCGTAGCGTTCACGGTGCGCCCGCTGCCGGGCGCGGAACTCTCGGGAAGGCAGCAGATGAGACGAACGATCCGTGCGGTGGCGTCAAGCCTCGCTCTCGCGGCAGCCCTTTCCTCCTGTGGCGGGGACCCGGAGCCGCAGTTCGAGGCGGAGCCGTCGGCTGAGCCGACCACCGCTTCGCCCTCGGCTTCTGCTGAGCCGGAGCCGTGGGAGGAGCGGACGGACGACGGGGCGGTTGCGTTCGTTGAGCATTGGCTGGACCTTTTCCGCGAGGCGGAGAACTCCGGCGACACTTCTGCATTGCGTGGCGTCAGTACGTCGAGCTGCGATAGCTGCACCAGATTCGCGGACGAGATTGACGCTGTTTACGGAGCCGGGGGAGCGATTGAATCGGACGGCTGGTCACTGGTCTCAGTTGGTGATCCGACTCCGACAGGCAAGGCATCTAAGTCGGTGCCCTTCGATGCAATGCAATCAGACCAACGAATCCGCGAGACCTCGAACTCTCCGTGGATCGTCAACCGGGGCATCCGAATCGGCTTGGCCGCTCAAGTCGACTGGCGACAAGGCCAGTGGCAGATGGCTCGATTGGACCTCGTTCAGTGAGGCTCGTCGGCTCGCTGATCATTCTGTTCGCATGCACTCTCGTCCCTCCAGCAGCGGCGTCACCAGAGGTCGATGGCGAAGCGACGGGCACTGGCAGCAGTTTCACCGCTCTGCTGACTGAAGCGACAGATCCAACGGCCGAGCTTCCGGCCGATCCCGTAGTTACGGGCCAAGGCTCAGGCCCGGAGATCACATATTCGTCAGAGGTGGTCTGCGGGACCACCGGTGACGGTGACTTCGTTCCAGGCGGAATCGGGTGTTCCGAGCCCCCAACGTGCGGAGACGGGGGCGTTATGTACCGCGTCTACGCCACTTACCCCAATGGGACTCGAGAGTTTGTCGGATACTCGTGCGTCGAGCCCGGTGAGGCCGCTCCCCAGGCAGTCCTCACCCCCGGCCGCATCCTCGAAGCCTTCCGCCGGATCCCGGTCCCGGAATCCCCGATCGGCGTGAATCCGGTCGGCGGGCGGACGCTGGTCAACTTCGACACGATCCTGCACACCGAGGCGGAGCCGTTCACCGAGACCGTGCAGCTGCTCGGCCGCAGCGTCACCTTCGACATCGAGCCCTCGGAGTTCAGCTGGAGCACCGGCCAGGGCGACGGGTTCACCACGACCGACCCGGGCCAGCCGTACCGGGAGTCCCTGCCCATGTCGGCGTACGTGACCCACCGCTACCTCGAGGCCGGCGATGTCCAGCTCGGCCTCACGACGACGTGGACCGCCCGTTGGCGGGTGGGCAACGGTCCTTGGCGGCCTGTCGACGGCGTCGTCACCGTCGACAGCGCCCCCGTCCCACTTGAGGTCGTCACCGCACGACCGCAGCTCGTGTCCTACGACTGAGCCGGAGCCAGGTGGGCGGACCGTGGAGTGCTTGGTTCACTGGATGGACCAATCGCTCCACGGTGCCGGCCTGGGGGTCGACCTGACGAGATCGCGGCGGTCAGACGATGCCGTCGAGGGTGGCCAGCACCGTCTCCTTGCGGGGAGCACCCGCGGCGCGGGTGGCCTCGCGGCCGGAGGCATCGAGGATGAGCGTGGTGGGGGTGCGCAGCACGTCGAGGCGGCGCACCAGGTCCAGGTGGTGCTCGGCGTCCACCTCGAGGTGGACGACCCCGGGCACGACGTCGGCGACCTCGGAGAGCACCTGCCGGGTCGCGCGGCACGGGGCGCAGAAGGCCGAGGAGAACTGCAGTAGCGTGGCCCGCTCGCCCAGCCGGGCGTCGGGGAGGGCGGCGATTACGTCGTCCCAGGTGCGGGCGTCGGACGTGCCGCCCTCGGCACCGGCCGGGACAGCGGGCCCGTCGGCCGTCGAGGACGAGGCACGGAAGCGGCCGTCGGTGCGGGCGCGGTAGAGACCGAACCCCAGTGCGAGGACGACGGCGACGATCGCGATCACGACTCCGGTGGACACGCTCCCAGAACAGCATCCCCCGGCAGGGAATTCCGCGGGGCAGCCACCTGGCGGACGGACAGCGCCAGGGCATCAGCGAGCCGGCGATCCTGGTCCAGGTGCCACGCGCGGTGGAAGTGCATGAGGGTGCGCGGCACCGACGCCCAGCACACGACGCAGGTGTCGTGGGCGAGCACGTCCGCGGACTGGCCCGAGTCCATGCGCGGAACCTAGCCGCGGGGAGTGGTCTCAGGAGCGCGACGCGCGCAGGCGGGCCTCGAGGCGGCGTACTCGCTCCTCCAGCTCCAGCACCTTCGCGATCCCGGCGATGTTCAGGCCTTCCGCCAGCAGCTCGCGGATGCGGTGCAGCACCTCGATGTCGGCCTGGGAGTAGAGCCGGGTGCCGCCGTCGGTGCGGTCGGGGGTGAGCAGCCCGCGCCGCTCGTAGACCCGGAGGTTCTGGACCTCCATCCGCACCATGTCGGCCGCCACCGAGATCGCGAAGACCCCGCGCCAGTGCTCGGAGGGGCGGTCGCGCGAGTCGTCACGAGCCGGGGTCACGGGCTTGATCTTCCCTCACTCTTGGAATACAACAAACCTGTATCCGTTGATACAGGTACGACGGACTCACGCAGACCCCGGCGTACCGCCCGTCCCCGACCGATCGACCCGAAGAACCAGGAGGACCCCATGCTGCTCCGCACCACCGACCCGTTCCGCGACTTCGACCGCCTGACCCAGCAGCTGCTGGGGACCACCAACCGCCCGGCCGTCATGCCGATGGACGCCTGGCGCGAGGGCGACCGCTTCGTCATCGAGTTCGACCTGCCCGGCGTGGCCCGTGAGTCCATCGACCTCGACGTCGAGCGCAACGTCCTGACCGTCCGCGCCGAGCGCGTCGCCCGCAACGGCGACTGGGAGCGCCTGGCCTCCGAGCGCCCGACCGGCGTCTTCAGCCGCCAGCTGGTCCTCGGGGACAACCTCGACCTCGACCGCATCGAGGCGACGTACGACGCCGGCGTGCTGCGTCTGGTCGTCCCGGTCGCCGAGAAGGCGAAGCCGCGCAAGATCCAGGTCGCCGCAGCCCCGGAGCAGGAGACCGTCGCGATCGAGTCCTGAGCCGCGGCCCAGCCCTACATGGGCCCGACCGGAGCCCGGTCCGCCCACGCGCGGGCCGGGCTCCGGCGTACCCGGGAGCGACCAATGGTCCAGACCACCTCATGCGGTCGCCATCCGTGCCGATCCGGAGGATCGAACCCGGAGCACGGACTCCGGAGAGACCGTGGAGGAGAGATGGTGACGACCCTCGTGGTGGCACTGGCCGTGTCGGCGTGGTTGTTGCTGCCCCTGCCCCTGGCCGTCGCGTGCGGACGGGCCTTCGACCTCGGTAGCCGGTCGGACGACCCGGCCGGCGGGGCGTGAGCCTCAGCCGACCGCAGGCGCAGCTCGGCTCCGCTGGCGCTCAGCCGCCGGCGAAGGGCGGCAGGAACTCCACGGTCTCCCCGGGCCGCACGACCACCTCGCCAGGATCCGCGGACCCCACCGGCAGGTCGCCGACCAGCGCGGAGCAGACCGCGAGCACCTCGGCCAACCGCGTGCCCGGGTGCAGCGCGACCGCGCGCTCCCGGAGCTCGGTGAGCGTCAGGGGGTCGGCGGAGGCGACCTCGTCGAGGTCGGTTCCGGCGGCGTGCTTGGCGCCCGCCCAGTACCGCACCGTGATGACCTGCGTCTCACTCACCTGGAGAACCTTCCATCGTGTCCGGGAGGTGTCGATAAGGTAAGCCAAGCACGCAGCTGCACCCGGCCGGAGCCCGACGACGCGTTTCGGTCCCCGCCCCAGCCCGGGAGGAGACCACCAGATGAGCACCCTGCTGCTCCTGACGAGCGCCCTGCAGCCCTCCGCCGAGGTCCTCCCCGGCCTCGCGCTGCTCGGCCACCAGGTCAAGATCCTGCCCGCCGAGGGCAGCGCACTGCTCGAGGCGCCCGACTCCGACCTGCTGCTCGTCGACGGTCGCCAGGACCTCGCGCACGCACGCGACCTGTGCCGCCTCATCCGTACGACGGGCACCGACGTCCCCGTCCTGCTGGTCGTCACCGAGGGCGGGCTGTCCGTGGTCACCCACGACTGGGGCATGGACGACGTCGTCCTCCACACCTGCGGCCCCGCCGAGCTCGAGGCGCGGATCAAGCTGGCCATCGGCCGACTCGCCGCGCAGCGCGACGCCGCCGACCCGGACGCGCACCTCATCCGCTCCGGGGAGGTCCTGGTCGACGAGGCGACGTACACCGCCAAGGTCAGCGGCCGGCCGCTGGACCTGACGTTCAAGGAGTTCGAGCTGCTGAAGTTCCTCGCCCAGCACCCGGGCCGGGTCTTCAGCCGCCAGCAGCTGCTCCAGGAGGTCTGGGGCTACGACTACTTCGGCGGCACCCGCACCGTGGACGTCCACGTGCGGCGCCTGCGCGCCAAGCTCGGTCCCGAGAACGAGACGCTCATCGGCACCGTGCGCAACGTGGGCTACCGGTTCGTCCTGCCCGCCAAGGAGAGCCGGGCCGCCGCGGACTCGCGGATCTCGCGGGACGAGGACGCGGTCGAGGCCTGAGGGCCTTCACTGCAACGTGGCGACGGGTCACGCTCGAGCTGCCGCCGACTCGGTGAGGTCAGAGGAATGTCGCAACACCCCCTACCCCCAAGGGGATGCGACATGTGGGCACGGAACCCGACGATCTCTGATGACCAGCTAGACCTGATCCACTCCCTACTGCGGCGCGGTGAGAAGCGTGCGCTCATCGCCGAGCGT
>CAEZYQ010000056.1_pt1 | contig 17888 bp, 19 predicted proteins | sample 7265561 | NCBI WGS metagenome assembly CAEZYQ01 (sample SAMEA6813939, study PRJEB35770) | uncultured Nocardioides sp. | biome: Freshwater; feature: Freshwater reservoir; material: water | place: Czech Republic | collected 2017-04-14 | depth 30m m | reverse complement strand
TCGCGCGCCGAGCGCCGGGCCGCCCAGGCCCGGACCGCCGCCGCGCCCACCGCCCAGGACCAGGGCGCGCTCGCCGGCTCGGTCCTCTCCCCGACCACCTGGAAGCAGGCGTTCCGCGCGGTGAACCGCCGCGCGTCCTGACCCGCCGACCCGTCACCTCCGCACCGCCGAGTCGTCACATCTGAACCACCGAGTCGTCACGTCCGCACCGCCGTGGCGCCGCGCGTCCCTGCCTGCCCACCGAACCGCCCCGAGAGCGAGGTGAACCGATCATGACCAGCCCCCGCCGTACCCCCGCAGCCCGCCGCTCCACGCGGCTCGCACTGGCCCTGCTCGGCCCCCTCGCCGCGGTCCTCGGGCTGCTCGCCCTGGCCGCTCCGGCCTCGGCCGCTCCGACGAGCGTCGCCTCCAGCGTCCAGGCCGGCGTCCAGGCCGGCGTCCAGGCCGCAGCCCCCCTCCTCGACCAGGGCAGCGTGGCGCTGGCCCCGCAGCCCGACGTCCAGGAGGACCAGGGCGGACAGGGTGCGGGACGGGGCGGACAGGGCGCCGGCGGCGAGAACGTGCTCATCGACGTCGACGGCCTCACCAAGAAGCCGAGCTCCTCGGTCAGCCTGCTGCTGACACTGACCCTGCTCTCACTGGCCCCGGCGATCCTGCTGACCTGCACCAGCTTCACCAAGATCCTGGTGGTGCTGGGCCTGACCCGCAACGCGCTGGGCCTCATGCAGACCCCGCCCAACCAGGTGCTGGCCGGACTGGCGCTCTTCCTGAGCCTGTTCATCATGGCGCCGACCCTGAGCGACATCAACGAGGTCGGGATCCAGCCCTACCTCGACGGGGACAAGACCGCGGCAGCCGCCTACGAGACCGGTGTGGAGCCGCTGCGCGAGTTCATGCTCGACCAGACCGGTGACGAGGAGCTGGCGCTGCTCACCAACGTGGCCCGCCGCGACCTGCCGGCCAACCGGGCCGAGGTGCCGATGTCGACGCTGGTCCCCGCGTTCATCATCAGCGAGCTCAAGGCCGCCTTCATCATCGGCTTCATCATCTTCATCCCCTTCCTCGTCATCGACATCGTCGTCTCGGGGGCGCTGATGGCACTGGGCATGATGATGATGCCGCCGGTCATGGTCTCCCTGCCGTTCAAGCTGCTGCTCTTCGTCCTCGTCGACGGGTGGGGACTGATCATCACGGCCCTGGTCCAGAGCTATGCCTAGCCACCTCGTGGCCAGCACCCCAGACCCCATCGCCGCAGACCCCATCGCCGCAGGGCGCGACGCCGCGCCGGCCGACCAGGCACCCCGGAGGACCCCGTGAACGACACCACCGTCATCGAGATCGCCACCCTCACCATGGAGGTCGCCCTCAAGCTGTCCGCGCCGATCCTGTTGACGGCGCTCTCGGTGGGCTTCACGGTCTCGCTGTTCCAGTCGATGACCCAGATCCAGGAGTTCACCCTGGCCTTCGTCCCGAAGGTCGTGGCCGTGGGTGCCGCGCTCGTCGCCTCCGGCAACTGGATGCTCCAGACCCTCGTGGCCTTCACCGAGGACCTCTTCGCCATGATCCCCAGCCTGCTGGCCTGACCGGAGAGCCCGACCCCGTCCGTGTACGTCACCCTCGCCGGAGAACCGCTCCTGGCCTACCTGCTCGCCTCGGTGCGCATCGTGGCCTGGCTGCTGGTCGTGCCGCCGTTCTCGACGCGCGCGGTGCCGACGATGGCGAAGGTGGTGCTGAGCCTGGGCCTGGCCCTGACCGTCGCGCCGGCGATGGCCCAGGCCGAGGTCCCCCTGGAGCTCGGAGGCCTGCTGGTCTCGGTGGTGACCCAGGTGGCCACCGGCGCGGCGCTGGGCTTCCTCACCTCGCTGCTCTTCGCGGCGGTGGCGGCAGCCGGCAGCCTGGTCGACGTCTTCGGCGGCTTCGCCCTCGCCCAGGGCTTCGACCCGCTGGGCCAGAACTCCAGCACGGTCTTCGGCACCTTCCACCAGTGGCTGTTCACGATGCTGCTCTTCGCCAGCGGCGGGCACCTGCTGGTCATCGGCGGGCTGCTGCGCACCTTCGACCTGCTGCCCGTCGGGCAGATGCCGCAGGTCGAGGATGGCACGGGCCTGCTGACCCGGGCCTTCACCCTCTTCGCGGTCATCGCGGTGCAGGTGGCGCTGCCGATGATCGCGGTGCTCTTCGTCTCCGACCTCGGCCTGGCGCTGATGACCAAGGTCGCCCCGCAGCTCAACGCCCTCAACGTGATGTTCCCCGCCAAGATCGGCATGACCCTGCTCCTGGTGGGTCTGAGCTTCCCCGTCCTCACCACCGTCGTCGAGCGGGTCGTCGACCACGCCATGGCGGCGATGGCCGCCCTCGTGGGCGGCGGCTGAGGAGGGGGTGAGCGGACGTGGCCGGTGAGAAGACCGAGAAGGCGACCCCGAAGAAGCGCAAGGAGTCGCGCAAGGAGGGGCAGGTCGCCCGCACCGCCGAGCTCGGCGGCTGGATCAGCCTGCTGCTGGTCACCCTGGCCCTGCCGCCGGTCATGCGTGGGGCCGCCGAGTCGATGACGTCCCTCATGAGCGCCTGCCTGCGCGCGATCGAGGACCCGAGCGTCGAGGTGGCCACCGCGCTGGTGAAGGAGGCCTCGATGTCGGCCTTCCTCGCGCTCCTGATCCTGGGCAGCGTCGTGCTCGTCCTCAGCACCGTCATCACCCTGGCCCAGGGCGGGTTCTACATCGCCTCCAAGATGGCCAAGCCGGACCTGAAGAAGCTCAACCTGATCCAGGGCGTCAAGCGGATGTTCGGCGCCCAGGCCTGGTGGGAGCTGGCCAAGATGCTGATCAAGAGCGCCCTGGTGACGGGGCTGGTCTACCAGGGCGTCATGGCGCTGATGCCGATGGTCGGCGGCCTCGTGCCGCTCACGACGACGATCGAGCTCGGCAGCGACCACGCGTTCACGCTGCTGCGGAACGTCGCGATCGCCGGTGTGGTCATGGGTGCGCTCGACTACCTGATGGCGCGCCGCCGCACCACCAAGCAGACCAACATGACCAAGCAGGAGGTCAAGGACGAGCACAAGCAGGCCGAGGGCGACCCGATGCTCAAGGGGGCCATCCGCTCGCGCCAGCTGGCGGCGTCGCGCAACCGGATGATCGCCGACGTGGCCGACGCCGACGTCGTGCTGGTCAACCCGACGCACGTCGCGGTGGCGCTGCGCTACCGCCCGGAGCGCGGCGCCCCGGTCGTCGTGGCCCGCGGCGCCGGCGTGGTCGCCGCCCGGATCCGCAGCGTCGCCTCCGAGGCCGGCGTCCCCCTGGTCCAGGACGTCCCCCTGGCCCGCGCGCTCTACCGCTCGACCGAGGTGGGCATGGAGATCCCGACCGAGCTCTTCGCCGCGGTCGCGCACATCCTCGCCTTCGTGATCAGCCGCCGCGGCAGGGGCTCGTACGCCGGCACCCACCGCTCCCCCCGCGCCGAGGGCGCGCTGCCCGAGGTGCGCACGGCCGGCCAGCGCCGCCGTCGTACGCCGTCCGCCGCGGCCCCGCGCCCCGTGGCCGGCGCCGCCACCGCCACCGCTTCCGCGAGCGCCCGAGCCGCGTCGCCGAACTCCTCAGGTGCCCTGGCCACCCGTCGATAGGACCCTCGACGCCAGGAGGGCGTTGCGACACATCTGCTGCAGCCAGGACGGCTGGTCGACGAAGCTCCACGACCCCGGAAGGCACGCATGTCCCTCCAGCGCCTGACCAAGCTCGGCGTGCCGATCGGCATCGTCATGATCGTCGTGATGCTCGTCGTCCCGCTGCCCGCGATGGTCCTCGACCTGCTGATCGCCGCCAACATCGCCGGTGCGCTGCTGGTGCTGCTGACCGCGATGTCGGTGAAGCGACCGCTGGACTTCGCGGCCTTCCCCGCGGTCCTGCTGGTGATGACCCTCTTCCGCCTGGCCCTCAACGTCAGCGCGACCCGGCTGGTGCTGCTCGACGGCTACGCCGGCAAGGTGATCGAGACCTTCGGTCACTTCGTCGTCGGCGGCTCGCTCATCGTCGGCCTGATCATCTTCACCATCCTGCTGATCATCCAGTTCGTGGTGATCACCAAGGGCGCCGAGCGGGTCGCCGAGGTCGGCGCCCGCTTCACCCTGGACGCCATGCCGGGCAAGCAGATGGCCATCGACGCCGACCTCAACTCCGGGCTGATCGACGAGGACGAGGCTCGTCGTCGCCGCAAGGAGGTCCACGCCGAGGCCGACTTCTTCGGCGCGATGGACGGTGCCTCGAAGTTCGTCAAGGGCGACGCGATCGCCGCCATCCTCATCACCGTCGTGAACCTGATCGGCGGCATGACCATCGGGCTGGTCCAGCTCGGCATGAGCCCCGCCGACGCGGTCAGCACCTACTCGCTGCTGACCGTCGGCGACGGCCTGGTCAGCCAGATCCCCGCCCTGCTGCTCTCGGTCGCCACCGGCCTGGTCGTCACCCGCAGCGCCTCGGAGTCCGACATGGGCTCCGACATGGTCGGGCAGCTCACCGGCAACAAGAACGCCCTGCAGATCGCCGGCTTCGGCTCGATGGCGCTGCTCCTCATCCCGGGCCTGCCCAAGATCCCGTTCCTGCTCGTCGGTGGGGTGCTGCTGCTGCTCTCCGCCCGCGCCGAGCGTCCCGAGCCCGCCGCCGTCGAGGCCACCGAGGCCGTGCGCGAGCTGCCCACCGCCGACCACCCCGAGCAGCTGGCCGAGGAGATCCAGGTCGACCCGCTGGGCCTGGAGCTGTCCGCCGACATGATCGACCTGGTGGACCACGCCCACGGCGGGGACCTGTTGCAGCGGGTCAAGGCGCTGCGCCGCAAGATCGCCGGCGAGCTCGGCGTCGTCGTCCCGCTGGTGCGTACCCGCGACAACCTCGAGCTGCCCAGCCGCACCTACGCCATCAAGCTCTTCGACATCGAGGTCGCGCGCGGCGAGGCGCCCCCGGGCACCGTCCTGGCGATCGGCGACTTCCTCGGCTCGCTGCCGGGCGAGGCCACCAAGGAGCCGGTCTTCGGGCTGGAGGCCAAGTGGATCCCCGCCGAGCTGCGGGCCCAGGCCGAGCTCTCCGGCGCCACGGTCGTCGAGCGCTCGGCCGTGATCACCACCCACCTCTCGCAGGTGGTCACGACGTACGCCGCCCGGCTGCTCGGCCGCGAGGACGTCCGCCTGCTCACCGACGTCGTCAAGCGCACGCACCCCAACGTCGTCGACGAGCTCACCCCGAGCCTGCTCTCCCTCGGCGAGGTGCAGCGGGTGCTGCAGCAGCTGCTCGAGGAGGGCATCGCGATCCGCGACCTCGTGCGGATCTACGAGGCGCTGTCGATGAAGGCCGCGCAGACCAAGGACGTCGACGCCCTCGTCGACGCCGCCCGCGCCGCCCTCGGGCCGGCCGTCGTCGCGCCGTACGTCGCCGGCGGGACCGTGCACGTCCTCAGCTTCGACCCGATCTTCGAGCAGCGGCTCCTGGAGTCGCTGCGCCACGGCGACCAGGGCCCTGCCCTGGTGCTCGACCCGGTGACCGCCCAGACCGTGATCGGCGGGCTGGCCCAGCACCTCGTCGACGCCGAGAACCACAACATCCGCCCCGTGCTGGTGTGCGCACCGCAGCTGCGCGCCGCCGTGCGTCGGCTCGTGCAACCGGCCATCGACCGGCTGCCCGTGCTGGCCTACCCCGAGCTCGCCGGGACCGCCCAGGTGCGGTCCGTGGGCGTGATCGGCGGCGAGCGCACCTCGGTCCTCGCCGGCCAGGACCCGATGGGAGCCTGATCGATGAACCTGCTCTCCCCCACCGTCCTCGGCGCCGCCGGGGTCTGCACCTCCCCGGCGCTCTACCAGACCCTGGTCACCGGCGGCGTGCCGCTGGAGGTGGCGATGACCCGCTACCTCGTGGCGCTGGTGCTGTGCTGGGTCGCGATCTCGCTGGTGGCCGCCCTGGTCGGCGAGCCCCCGGCTCCCGCGGCCCGCGCTACCGACCCCGGCGACCCCGCGCCGGTCCCGGACGTGGAACGACCCCCAGGCGTGCCGGCGGAGTAGCTCGGGAGAGCACCTCCGGCGGCTGGTCCGGCGGACGGGTCCGGACCGACCTGGGGGTCGGGTGGCTGCCGGGTATTGCCGGCAGCGACGTCCTAGGAGCCGCTGCTAGCGAGCAGCCACCTCACGCGTCCGTAGAGAAATCATTGATCGGACCACCTCCTTTCCCGTGTCCCTCCACGGTAGGTCGGCCTGCGCGTGCGGACAACGGATTTCTCGGCGGGGGCTCGATCGGAACCTTTCCCCTGGCCAGATCGATTGTTATTCGATAGATTCCTCTCGACCCACGAGAGGAATCAGCATGAACCCGTACGTCGTCGCAGCCCTCCGCACCGTCCTGGCCCTCGGTCTGGCCGGCTCGCTGTTCGTCCAGGCGGTGATGGTCCCGCTGCTCTTCCTCGACCTCGACGACGCCTCGACGCCGGTGCGCGTGCAGGTGGTGGCGATCGTGCTGCTGGGGATCGTGGCGGTGCAGGTCGTCATGGTCTGCACCTGGCGGCTGCTCACGCTGGTCGGGCGCGACGAGGTGTTCTCGCCCCGCTCCTTCCGCTACGTCGACACGATCAGCGGGGCGGTCGTGGCCGCCGCCCTGCTGCTCTTCTGGCTCGGTGCGGTCGCCGCTCCGGGCGAGGACGTCGCTCCGGGGGTGGTGCTGCTGGTCGGCGGGGCCGGCGGGCTGGTGCTGGGCGCCGCCCTGGTGGTCCGGGTGATGCGCGCGCTCCTCGTGCAGGCGGTCGGGATGCGCGACGAGCTGGCCGAGGTCATCTGATGCCGATCGTCGTCGACATCGACGTCATGCTCGCCCGCCGCAAGATGTCGGTCGGAGCGCTGGCCGAGGCGGTGGGCATCACGCCGGCCAACCTGGCGGTGCTCAAGAACGGTCGGGCCAGGGCCGTGCGGTTCAGCACGCTCGAGGCGCTGTGCGAGGTGCTGGACTGCCAGCCCGGCGACCTGCTGCGGCACGAGCCGGGACCCGACTGACCTCCCGGACGCAGCAGTGCCCCGCCCGGACGAACCGGACGGGGCACCGCGAGGTGGACCTCAGTGGGTCCAGCCGAGATCAGATCGCGCGGACGCGCTCGGCCTGGGGGCCCTTGGGGCCCTGGGTGACGTCGAACTCGACGGCCTGGTTCTCGTCCAGCGACTTGTAGCCGTTGGACTCGATCGCGGAGTAGTGGACGAAGACGTCAGCGCCGCCGTCGTTCTGAGCAATGAAGCCGAAACCCTTCTCGGCGTTGAACCACTTGACGGTTCCCTGAGCCATGATGCTGTCCTTCGTGTTTCTTCGCGGCGCACCGTGCGCCGCGTGGGCTGAAGACATCCGTTCACGTACCTGATGTCCAGCGAAACCGAAGACCAAGAGACTTTGAGATGCGGCACCGGCGTCCTGCCGAGTGCCAGGACGACCCGCAGGCCATCCCTCCAACGCCGGCAACACTAGCCCCTCACGACGCCGAACGCACCATCCCCGTCCGGCAGCGCGCCGACCGGTCGCCGACCTACCCGCCGACCGGCTCGTCCGCACCCTCCGGGGCGGCCGCCAGCTGGGAGCGGTGCAGGGCGGCGTACGCCCCGTCGGCAGCGAGCAGCTCGGCGTGCGTGCCCTGCTCGACGATCGCACCGTCGGCCATCACCAGGATCAGGTCGGCGTCGCGGATCGTGGAGAGGCGGTGGGCGATGACGAAGGAGGTGCGGTCGCTGCGCAGCGCCGCCATCGCGTGCTGCAGCAGCAGCTCGGTGCGGGTGTCGACGCTGGAGGTCGCCTCGTCGAGGATCAGCAGCGCGGGGTCGGTGAGGAACGCGCGGGCGATCGTCAGCAGCTGCCGCTCCCCCGCCGACAGGTTCGCCCCGTCCTCGGCCACGACCGTGTCGTAGCCGTCGGGCAGGGAGTGGACGAAGCGATCGACGTACGTCGCCCGGGCGGCCTCGCGCACCTGCTCCTCGCTCGCGCCGGGCCGGCCGTAGGCGATGTTGTCGCGGATCGTGCCCTCGAAGAGCCAGGTGTCCTGCAGCACCATCCCTATCCGCGAGCGCAGCTCCTGGCGCGTCATGGCGGCGGTGTCCTCGCCGTCGAGGAGGATCCGCCCACCGTCGAGGTCGTAGAAGCGCATCACCAGGTTGACCAGCGTGGTCTTGCCCGCGCCGGTCGGCCCGACGATCGCGACGGTCTGGCCGGGGCGGGCCACCAGCGAGAGGTCCTGGATCAGGGGGCGGTCTGGGTCGTAGGAGAAGGAGACGTGCTCGAAGGCGACCTCGCCGCGGGTCGCGCCGCTCGGCGGACGGCGTACGACGGCGACCGGTTCCTCCTCGGCGTCGAGCAGCTCGAAGACCCGCTCGGCCGACGCCACGCCCGACTGCAGCAGGTTGGCCATCGAGGCCACCGTGGTGAGCGGCTGGGTGAACTGGCGGGTGTACTGCACGAAGGCCTGCACCTCGCCCAGCGTCACCGCACCGGAGCTGATCCGCAGCGCCCCCACCACGGCGACCACGACGTAGTTGAGGTTGCCGATGAACATCATCGTCGGCATCACCAGGCCGCTGACCAGCTGCGCGCGGAAGGACACCTCGTGCAGGTCCTCGTTGTGCTCGGCGAAGGTGCGCTCGACCTCGTCGGTGCGGCCCAGGACCTTGACCAGGGCGTGCCCGGAGAAGGCCTCCTCGATGTGGGCGTTGAGCTGGCCCGTGCGCCGCCACTGCGCGACGAACTCGCCCTGGGAGCGGCGCATGATCGCCCGGGTGGCCACCAGGGAGAGGGGCACGCTGAGCAGGGCCACCAGCGCCAGCAGCGGGCTGATCCACACCATCATCGCCAGGACGGCGACGACGGTGAGCAGCGACTGCAGCAGCTGGCCCATCGTCTGCTGCAGGGTCGTGCTGACGTTGTCGATGTCGTTGGTGACCCGGCTGAGCAGCTCACCGCGCGGCGAGCGGTCGACGTAGCCCAGCGGCAGCCGGTGGATCTTGTCCTCGACCTCCGCGCGCATCCGCTGCACGGTGCGCTGCACGACCCCGTTGAGGACGTAGCCGGCCCACCACGACAGCAACGAGGCGGCGGCGTAGACCGCGAGCACCAGCAGCAGCCACTCCCCCACGGCGCCGAAGTCGACGCCCTGGCCGGGCACCACGCCCTGTCCCTGGACGGCCTCGGGCAGCTGGTCGTCGGGGGTGCCCACGGGCGTCCGCGCACCGATGAAGCCGCGGAAGACCAGGTCGGTGGCGTGCCCGAGAAGCCGCGGGCCGATCGACATCAGCCCGACCGAGAGGACCACGAGCACGACGACGAGCAGGGCCTGGAGGCGGTCGGGGCGCATCCGGGCGACCAGCCGGCGCGCGGACGGCACGAAGGTCATCGCCTTCTGACCGACCATGCCGCCGGCCATCGGGCCGCGCCCCGGTCCGCCCTGGGGGGCCTCGATCCGCTCGGTCGCGGCGAAGCCCTGGACCTTCGTGGCGCCGCCGGGGCCGGGTGCGCCGCCGGGGCCGGGTGCGCCGCCGGGGCCGCTCATGCCGCGTCCTCGGCTTCGGCGGAGAGCTGGGAGGCCACGATCTCCTGGTAGGTCGCGCAGTCGCGCAGCAGCTCCTCGTGGGTGCCGCGGCCCACGACCCGGCCGTCCTCGAGCACGAGGATCTGGTCGGCGTCGCGGATGGTCGAGACCCGCTGGGCCACCACGACGACGGTCGCGTCGGTGGTGACCCGCCGCAGGGCCGCGCGCAGCCGGGCGTCGGTGGCCAGGTCGAGGGCGGAGAAGGCGTCGTCGAGCAGGTAGACCGCCGGGCGGCGCACGACGGCGCGCGCGATCGCGAGGCGCTGCCGCTGGCCCCCGGAGAAGTTGGTGCCGCCCTGGGAGACGGGGGCGTCCAGGGCCTCGGGGAGCGCCTCGACGAAGTCGCGCGCCTGAGCCACCTCGAGGGCCTCCCACATCTGCTCCTCGGTGGCGTCGGGGCGGCCGTGGGCGAGGTTGGACCGGACGGTGCCGCTGAAGAGATAGGCCTTCTGCGGCACCAGCCCCAGCTGGGACCACAGCACCTCGGGGTCGAGGTCGCGCACGTCGACCCCGGCCACGCGCACGGTGCCGGCGGTGGCGTCGAAGAGCCGCGGCACGAGGTTGACGAGCGTCGACTTGCCGGCGCCGGTCGAGCCGACCACCGCGAGGACCTGGCCGGGCCGGGCGCTGAGGGAGCAGCCGGCCAGGACGGGGGCCTCGGCGCCGGGGTAGGAGAACGTCACGTTCTCGAGGTCGAGGTGGCCTCGGCGCGCCGGGTCGAGGGGGCGCGGGTCGGTGCTGCGGCGTACGGACGTCTCGGTGGCCAGCACCTCGGTGATCCGCTCCGCACAGACCGCCGAGCGCGGCACCTGCATGAGCATGAAGGTCGCCATCATCACCGACATCAGGATCTGCATGAGGTAGGAGAGGAAGGCGGTCAGCGCCCCGACCTCCATCTGCCCCGCGTCGACCCGCTGCCCGCCGAACCACACCACCGCCACGCTGGAGACGTTCACGACGAGCATCGCCAGCGGGAACATCGTGGCCATCCACCGGCCCGCGGTCGTGGCGACGTCGGTCAACGCGTCGTTGGCGACCGCGAACCGCTGCGTCTCGTGCTCCTCGCGCACGAACGCGCGCACGACCCGGATGCCGGCCAGCTGCTCGCGCAGCACCCGGTTGACCTCGTCGATGCGGGTCTGGACCAGCCGGAAGCTCGGCACCATCCGGGAGACCACGAAGCCGACCGAGAGGATGAGCGCGGGCACGACGACGGCCAGGATCCAGCCCAGGCCGCGGTCCTCGCGCAGCGCCATCAGCACGCCGCCGACCATCATGATCGGGCTCGAGACCGCGATCAGGCAGGTCATCACGACGAGCATCTGCACCTGCTGCACGTCGTTGGTGGTGCGGGTGATGAGCGAGGGCGCCCCGATCTCCTGCACCTCGCGCTGGGAGAAGGAGCCGACCCGCTGGAAGAGGTCGCGACGCAGGTCGCGGCCGAAGGACGTCGCGGTCCGTGCGCCGAACCACACCGCCCCGACCGAGCAGAGGATCTGGACCAGCGAGACCGCCAGCATGATGCCGCCGAGGCGCACGATGAGGCCCTCGTCGCCGGGGACCACCCCGTCGTCGATGATCGCGGCGTTGAGGCTGGGCAGGTAGAGCATCGCGAGCACCGCCAGCAGCTGGAGCCCCACGACGGCCGCGAGCCAGGAGCGGTACGGCGCCAGGCGCTGCCTCAGGAGGGCGACGAGCACCGGGGGCTCCTCGCGGGGGGCACAGTGGCGGGGGTCGTCACGGCTGCAGCCGCCGCACGGTCCAGCCGTCCCCTGCCCGGCGGTACTCGAAGCGGTCGTGCAGCCGGCTCGGCCGACCCTGCCAGAGCTCCACGACCTCCGGCCGCACGCGGTAGCCGCCCCACTGCTCCGGCGGGGTGACCTCGCGGCCCTCGAACTCCCGCTCCGCCGCGGCGTACGCCGCCTCGAGGGCCGCGCGGTCCGCGACCGGCTGGGACTGCGCCGAGGCGTGCGCACCGAGCTGGCTGCCGCGCGGCCGGACCGCGAAGTAGGCCTCGACCTCCTCGCGGGGCAGCAGCTCGGCGGTGCCCTCGACCCGCACCTGGCGCTCGAGCGGGTGCCACGGGAAGAGCAGGGCCACCCGGGGCTCGGCCGCGAGAGCGCGCCCCTTGCGGGAGGCGTGGTTGGTGTAGAAGACGAACCCGCCCTCGGGGCCGTCCTCGAGGCCCTTGAGCAGCACCGTGCGCGCCGAGGGCCGCCCGTCCTCGTCGACGGTCGCCACGACCATCGCGTTGGGCTCGTCCAGGCCGGAGGCGAGCGCCTCGTCGAACCACCGCCGGAACACCACCAGCGGGTCGGGGTCGAGGTCGCCCTGGTCGAGCCCCTTCGCGGCGTACTCGTGGCGCAGCGCGCGCAGGTCGGTCATGCCTCCGAGAGTAGGGCGTGGCTCTCGACTCGGGGTGCGTGCCGGCGTCGTCCGGGGCGTGACCTCGCAAGGCGCCGGAGCGCCGCCGTACTTGGCCGTCCAGCAAGCGACGGCAACGCAGCGAGGGTGCGTCCCGGGCGGCACCGGCGCCGTGCTCCGAGTCGAGAGGCACGCCCTCGGTCCAGCGCCCACGGAGCGGCCCCCGGACCGGGTGTGCCCCGCGTCCGGCAGAATGCGGGAGGTTCTGAGGGCCGCGACCCGGCCCACGAGAGAGACGACGAAGGAGTCGACATGCCTGAGGTGCACCACGGACTGGAGGGCGTCGTCGCCTTCGAGACCCAGATCGCCGAGCCGGACAAGGAGGGCTCCGCGCTCCGCTACCGCGGCGTCGACATCGAGGACCTCGTCGGCCGGGTGCCGTTCGAGAACGTCTGGGGCCTGCTGGTCGACGGCACCTACACCCCCGGCCTCCCGCCGGCGGAGCCCTACAACATCGCCATCCACACCGGTGACGTGCGCGCCGACGTGCAGGCCTCGGTCGCGATGCTCGCGCCGATGCTCGGCATGGGCCAGACCTACGACATCTCCGACGAGCAGGCCCGCCTGGACCTCTCGCGCGTCGCGGTGATGGTGCTGTCCTACGCAGCGCAGTCCGCGCGCGGCCTCGGCACCTACGTCGTCCCGCAGAGCGACGTCGACCAGGGCAGGACGCTGGCCGAGAAGTTCCTCATCCGCTGGAGGGGCGAGGCCGACCCCAAGCACGTCAAGGCGATCGACGCCTACTGGTCGTCGGCGGCCGAGCACGGCATGAACGCCTCGACGTTCACCGCGCGTGTCATCACCTCCACCGGCGCAGACGTCGCAGCCGCCTTCTCCGGTGCCATCGGCGCGATGAGCGGCCCGCTGCACGGCGGCGCCCCCTCGCGCGTGCTCGGCATGATCGAGCAGGTCGAGAAGACCGGCGACGCATCGGCGTACGTCAAGAAGCTGCTCGACGACGGCGAGCGCCTGATGGGCTTCGGCCACCGCGTCTACCGCGCGGAGGACCCCCGCGCCCGCGTGCTGCGCCGCACGGCCAAGGAGCTCAACGCGCCGCGCTACGAGGTCGCCGAGGCCCTAGAGAAGGCGGCTCTCGAGGAGCTGCGCGCCCGCCGCCCCGACCGCGTCCTCGAGACGAACGTGGAGTTCTGGGCCGCGATCGTCCTGGACTTCGCCGAGGTGCCGGCCAACATGTTCACCTCCATGTTCACCTGCGCCCGCACCGGCGGCTGGTCGGCGCACATCCTGGAGCAGAAGATGACGGGCCGACTGATCCGGCCCTCCGCGGTGTACGCCGGCCCCTCCTCGCGTCCCGCCGACGCGGTCGAGGGCTGGGACGCCTCCTGGGCCGGCTGACCCTCCCCCGCCGAGCAGTCACTTTCGAACCCTCGAGCCGTCACGTTCGCCCGCCTCAGCGGTGCGGAGGTGACGGCTCGAGGGTTCATTTCTGACGGCTCGGCGATCAGTCCTTCTTCTTCTCGACCCGGCCGTCGTAGAAGCTGGTGCGCCCGTAGCCGCCCTTGCGGCTCAGCGAGACGTGCACGTGGTCGCGGTGGCGCAGGGTCTTGGAGCACTTCTTGAGCTTCTTGCACGAGGAGCTGAGGTAGGGCTCGGGCTCGAAGCCGTCCCAGGCCGACCACATCCGGTCGTCCCAGATGACGTACATGATCCCCATCCGGCGTGCCTTCGCCGCCGGGCGGTCACGGTGGTCCTCTGCCAGTACGTCGCGGAGGAACTCCTTGACCCGGGCGCGGCCGGCCTTGGTCGTGGCGTCGTTGGACCAGTCGACCGCGCGTCCCTCCTGGTGCTCCGAGACGCTGTCGGTGCAGGCCGCACCGATCCGGCCGCGCGCGCCGCCGTACGTCCTCACCAGCCAGCCGGCGAGGTACTCCGCCCCCGCCTTCGCCTTCGGGCTGCAGCGCTCCTCGGGCTGGTACGACGCGAAGTCCTCCAGCTCGGCGTGGGCGGCCGGGGCTGTCGCGACGACGGCGACGGGCAGCAGCAGGGTCACGAGAAGAGCCGCGAGCACGCGGCGGACCAGGACGATCATGGTGTTCCCTCCGGGTGCCGGCCGCCTCCCCGCGACCGGACCGTCCGAGGGTAGGTCGCGACCCGCGGCGACGTCCCGTGTTCGACCGAGGTGCTGGCCCCGGACCGACCAGCCCGCCTGCCCGCCGGCCGTGCCGTGCCCCTGCCGGGGCGGGTGTCGGCGGGTGTCGGCGGGTGTGCCTAGTGTCCGACCATGACCTCTCGGGACGCGGTCGACCTCTGGGACTCCGAGGCACCGACCTTCGACGACGCTGCCGACCACGGGCTCAGGGACCCGGCGGTGCGCCAAGCGTGGCGCTCGCTGCTCTCCGGCCTCCTCCCCCACCCACCGGCGCGGGTCGCCGACCTCGGCTGTGGCACCGGCACGCTGGCGCTGCTGCTCGCCGAGGAGGGCCACCGCGTCGACGGGGTCGACTTCTCCCCGGAGATGGTCGTCCGCGCGGTGGCCAAGACGGCCGCGGAGCCCGACGTCGCGATCCTGCAGGGCGACGCCTTCTCCCCGCCGCTGCCGCCGACGGCGTACGACGTCGTGCTGACCCGCCACGTCCTCTGGGCGCTCTCCGACCCGGTCGAGGCGCTGCGCCGCTGGGTCGCGCTACTGCGGCCCGAGGGCAGGCTGGTGCTGGTCGAGGGCAGCTGGACGACCGGTGCCGGGCTGCGGGCCACCGAGGTCGCCGACGCCGCCCGCGAGGTCGGGCGCGAGCCGACGGTGCACGCGCTGGACGACCCCGCGCTCTGGGGCGGCCCGATCAGCGACGAGCGGTACGCCGTCGTCTGCTGAGGCCCCTCAGGCGATCAGCAGCTCGCGCGCCTGCGTGACCGGCTGGGTGCCGTTGAACAGCTCGAACCGCCACCCGTGGCGCCGGCTGTGGCTCAACGTGCCGGAGAGCTGGAAGGGGAGCCGCTCCTCCAGGCCCTCGGGGTAGGTCAGCACCGCCTCGGTGGAGGCGACGAACCAGAGGACACCGCCGCGGTGCCGGGCCCACACCTCGCCGACCTCCCAGCCGAGGGCGAAGGACTCCTCGAACACCTCGGCGAGGAAGAGCCGCAGCTCCTCGGCGCCGTGGGCGTGCTCTCCGAGGTCGTCGCCGTAGGCCGCGCCGTCGGGCGTGAAGCACGCCAGCGCCGTCTCGACGTCGCGCACTGCGAACGCCTGCTGCAGTCGCGCCAGCGTCTCGACGACGACGCGCTGCGGCTCCTGGGTCGCGGAAGACTTCCTCACGCACCGACAACGAGGACCGGGGCGCGGGGGTATGGCCCCTGAACGGGGGTTCTAGAGCACCTCGCCCGTGCCACCGGCCCCGGGCAGCACCCGGCCGAAGCAGCGCGAGAGCGGGGAGTCGCGGTAGTGCCCGAACCCGGCGATCGGCACGTAGCCCGCGGACTCGTAGAGCGCGATCGCCTCCGGCTGGGCGGTCCCGGTCTCCAGCACCATCGCGCGGACGCCGGTCGCGGCCGCGGTGGCCTCGAGGTGCGCGAGCATCCGCCGGGCGAGGCCGCGGCGCTGCGCGGCGGGGCTGACGTACATCCGCTTCACCTCGGCGACGGCCGCGTCGGGCGGGAGCCCGGGGACGGTCGCTGCCGTCGTACGCCGCCACGCGCCGGTCGCGACCGGTCGCTCCCCGAGGTAGCCGAGGAAGAAGCTGCCGGCGGGCGGCTCGAACATCGCGGGGTCCAGCGGGGTCTCGTCGGGGCCGCCGTAGCGCGCGACGTAGACCGCCTGCACCTCCTCGACCAGCCGCAGGACGTCGGGGTGGCCGTAGGGGGCCGGCTCGATCCGCCAGCCGACCGGGGCGTCGGGGAGGTCGGGTAGGCGCTCAGGCCATCGAGGCTCCACAGCCGTCACAGAACCTCGCGTCCTCGTCGTTGCGGGTGCCGCAGGCGCGGCAGAAGGGGCCCGAGGCGCGCTGCGTCCCGGCGGCCGCCCCGTCGTCGACGGTGCGCCCGACGCCCATGATGCCTCGACCGTCGGAGAGGTACTCCGCGGACTTCTTCACCGTGGGCATGGTCTCGCCGGCGACGTACCGGCTCTGGGCGCCGAGGGTGCCGGCGTTGAGCATGCCGATGCCGAAGATGACCATGAACGCACCACCGGCCATCGTGAAGAAGGACCCGAACTGGGGGTCCATGCTCTCCATGTTGGCGGCCGCGAAGAAGTCGCGACCGCCGAGGTAGGCGATGACCGCGCCCCCGACGAGCAGCAGGGACCCGACGACGAGCAGGACGGTGCGGGAGCGGCGGGTGTCGTACGGCGATCGGGTCATGGTTCCTCCGAGAGATGTGCCCGCGGGTCGGGCGGGTCGGCTCCTACCCTCCCCCCTCCTGCGGTGAAACCCGGACGCAGGGTGCTCGGTGCGGCTGGGATGATGGCGCCGTGACGCCGGACCTGCGCATCCCCGCCGACCTGCTGCCCCGCGACGGTCGGTTCGGCTCCGGCCCCTCCAAGATCCGGGTGGAGCACCTCGACGCGCTGGCCGCGACGGGCACGTCGCTGATGGGCACCTCGCACCGGCAGACCCCGGTCCGCTCGCTGGTCGCGTCGGTCAAGGAGCGGCTGATCGCCCTGTTCGCGCTGCCCGAGGGCTACGAGGTCGTGCTGGGCGTCGGCGGGTCGACCGCCTTCTGGGACGTCGCCACCCACGGCCTGGTCGAGCACCGCAGCCAGCACCTCGTGCACGGGGAGTTCACCGGCAAGTTCGCCACCGCCGCCGCCCGGGCCCCGTGGCTGGCCGAGCCGTCGGTCGTGCGGGCCGAGCCCGGCTCCCTCGGGGTGCCGGTGGCCGAGGACGGCGTCGACGTCTACGCCTGGGCCCACAACGAGACCTCCACCGGCGTGATGGCCCCCGTCGTGCGGCCCGCGGGGATCGACCCCGACGCCCTCGTCATGGTCGACGCCACCTCCGGTGCGGGCGGCCTGCCTGTCGACATGGCCGAGGCCGACGTCTACTACTTCGCCCCGCAGAAGGGGTTCTCCTCCGACGGCGGGCTCTGGATCGCCCTCATGTCGCCGCGAGCGCTGGAGCGCGCGGCCCGGATCGCGGCGACCGACCGCCACGTCCCGGCATTCCTCGACCTGCCGACCGCGATCGAGAACTCCCGCAAGGACCAGACCTACAACACGCCCTCGGTCGCCACCCTCTTCCTCATGGACCAGCAGCTGGGCTGGATGCTCTCCCTCGGCGGGCTCGAGGCCACCGTCGCCCGCACCCGCGCCTCGGCCGCCCACCTCTACCCCTGGGCCGAGGCCTCGGGGTGGGCCTCGCCGTTCGTCACGGACCCCGCCCACCGCTCGCACGTGGTCGCCACCCTCGACCTGGCTCCCCCGCTGGACTTCGAGGACGTGCTGGTCGTCCTGCGCGCCAACGGCATCCTCGACACCGACCCCTACCGCAAGCTCGGCCGCAACCAGCTGCGCGTGGCGATGTTCCCCGCCGTCGATCCCGACGACGTCCTGGCCCTCACCCACTGCCTCGACTGGGTCGTCGACCACCTCTGACCGTCCCGACGCTGACTCGGCGCTGGTTCGACGCTCACTCGGCGCTGGTTCAACGCTCACTCGGCGCTGGTTCAAGCGCCCATGCTCGAATCCGTGCCGACTCAGGCTCTTCTGCTGCATGTGTGGGTGCTGTGATCGCGCCTGAATGAGCGCACGCCGTTCTCTGTCTAGGTTTCTGAGCTGTCGAAGAACAGTCACCAGGAGCAGGAGAACGGCGTGCGTGAACGCAGCCTATGGCGTGCCTTGTTGGGTATCGAGAAGACCGTCATCGAAGCCGTCGAGCACGTGCAGGACCAGGACGACGGAAACGGGTGTGTGGTCGTCCATGTCCGACCGG
>CAEZYQ010000055.1_pt1 | contig 19011 bp, 33 predicted proteins | sample 7265561 | NCBI WGS metagenome assembly CAEZYQ01 (sample SAMEA6813939, study PRJEB35770) | uncultured Nocardioides sp. | biome: Freshwater; feature: Freshwater reservoir; material: water | place: Czech Republic | collected 2017-04-14 | depth 30m m | reverse complement strand
AGCGGGGGTGGGTTCCGCCCGTGGGTCCCGGGGGTCTGGGGGTGGAGCCCCCAGCCGGGGTCCACGGGGCGGAGCCCCGTGAATTTACTTCTTGGAGTAGAACTCCACGATCAGCTGCTCCTGGACCGGGATGTCGATCTGGGCGCGGATCGGGAGCTGGTGCACGAGGATGCGCATCCGGTTCGGCAGGACCTGCAGCCAGGCCGGGACGATCCGCTCGCCGTGGGTCTCGCGAGCCACGATGAACGGGGTCATCTCCAGGGACTTCTCGCGCACGTCGATGATGTCGTGGGCCGAGACCTGGTACGACGGGATGTCGACCTTCTTGCCGTTGACCAGGAAGTGGCCGTGGTTGACCAGCTGGCGGGCGTGGCGGCGGGTGCGGGCGAAGCCGGCCCGGTAGACCACGTTGTCGAGGCGGCACTCGAGCAGCTGCAGCAGGTTGTCACCCGTCTTGCCGCTGCGGCGGGAGGCCTCGGCGTAGTAGTTGTAGAACTGCTTCTCCATCACGCCGTAGGTGAAGCGGGCCTTCTGCTTCTCCTGCAGCTGCGAGCGGTACTCGCTCTCCTTCACACGCGCGCGGCCGTGCTGGCCGGGGGCGTAGGGACGACGCTCGAACGCAGCGTCGCCACCGACGAGGTCCACGCCGAGGCGGCGGGACTTGCGGGTCATGGGGCCGGTGTAACGGGCCATCTCTCAAGATCTCCTGTTCGCTTCGTGCGCGTCAGACGCGGCGGCGCTTGGGCGGGCGGCAGCCGTTGTGCGGCGTGGGGGTGACGTCCTGGATGGTGCCGACCTCGAGGCCGATGGCACCCAGGGAGCGGATCGCGGTCTCACGACCGGAGCCGGGGCCCTTGACGAAGACGTCGATCTTCTTCATGCCGTGCTCCATCGCGCGGCGCCCAGCGGCCTCGGCGGCCATCTGCGCGGCGAACGGGGTGGACTTGCGGGAGCCCTTGAAACCGACGGTGCCGGCGGACGCCCACGAGATCACCGCGCCGGTCGGGTCGGTGATCGTGACGATGGTGTTGTTGAACGTGCTCTTGATGTGGGCTTCGCCCTGAGCGATGTTCTTCTTCTCCTTGCGGCGCACCTTCTTGGCGCCGGCCGCGGTGCGGCTCTTGGGAGGCATGCGTTTCTCCTGAGGTCTGTGGTCGAGTCTGATCGGAAGTCAGCGGGACGCGCGGCTCGAGCGAGCCGGCGTCACTTCGCCTTCTTCTTGCCGGCAACCGTGCGCTTGGGGCCCTTGCGGGTGCGCGCGTTGGTCTTGGTCCGCTGGCCGCGCACGGGCAGACCCATGCGGTGGCGGCGGCCCTGGTAGCTGCCGATCTCGATCTTGCGGCGGATGTCGGCCTGGACCTCGCGACGGAGGTCACCCTCGATCTTGTAGGAGGCCTCGATCGCGTCGCGGAGCTTGACCAGCTCCTCGTCGCCGAGCGCGTGCACCCGGGTGTTGGGGTCCACGCCGGTCTCGGCGAGCAGCTTCTGGGCGGTGGTACGGCCGATGCCGTAGATGTAGGTGAGTGCGATCTCGATGCGCTTGTCGCGCGGGAGGTCGACACCGACGAGGCGTGCCATGTCGATGGCCTTTCAGTGGTACGCAGCGGTCTCGGTCGTGTCGCGTCCGGCTCTCACGCCGGCTCCGGCCGTCTGCTCCGGAGGTGGTTGACCGCCCCGGGGGGCGGCTGAGCGATCACGTTGTAGGTGTGTTCAGTTGTGTGGTGCGGCGGCGGTGCTGGGCGGAGTGATCAGCCCTGGCGCTGCTTGTGCCGCGGGTTCTCGCAGATCACCATGACGCGGCCGTGGCGACGGATCACCTGGCACTTGTCGCAGATCTTCTTGACGCTGGGCTTGACCTTCATGTGAGGCCCTTTCCGGTTGCCCCCCGGCGGTCCGGGGGCACACGGGGGCGGAGCCCCCGTGCGTCGGCTTACTTGTACCGGTAGACGATCCGACCCCGGGTGAGGTCGTACGGCGAGAGCTCCACCACCACGCGGTCCTCGGGGAGGATCCGGATGTAGTGCTGGCGCATCTTGCCGCTGATGTGGGCGAGAACCTTGTGCCCGTTGCTCAGCTCGACGCGGAACATGGCATTCGGCAGGGCCTCCACGACGGTGCCCTCGATCTCGATCACGCCTTCTTTCTTCGGCATGTCCTCCACAATCCGTTGTCGGTCGATCTACCTTGGTGCACCGCACGACGGGTGTCGCACGGGTGGCCCGCGAACCTCCCCCGCCTGGTCTGGGACCGGGCGCGGGTGGACCTCGTGCAGCCGTCCGGGCACCTCACCCGGCACGCGCTGGAGGCGCTCCGCGAGGAGCTCCTCCAGGTGCGTCCGGGCAGCCGCGAGGCGCCACGAGACAGACCCACGTTGGGCCGACGGGCGAGTTTAGCCCCTCGCCGCCGTCGAGACCCAATCGGCCAGCAGCCGCAGGGTCTCCTCGCGGGTGGGCGCGGTCCCCGGCTCGGTGCCCACGTGGGCCCCGGCCACCGGGTGCACCATCACCTCGTCGACCTCGTACGTCGCCACCAGCCGGTCCAGCTGCTCCCCCGCCTCCGCGGGGTCGCCGACGATCCAGCGCTGCGCCATCCGCTCGAGCACCTCGCCCTGCTGCGGGGAGAGCTCGACCTTCTCGGCCTCCTCCACCAGCAGCTGGGGTCCGAGCGGCTGGCCGGTGCGCAGCGCCAGCATCATGAGCTGGTTGGGCAGGGCCCGCCGGCGCGCCTCCACCGAGGACTCCGCGACGACGGCGTTGACCGTGAGGAAGGTGCGCGGGGCGTCCAGGTGGGCCGACGGCCGGAAGCTGCTGCGGTAGAGCTCGAGCGCCTCCAGCGTCCCCTGCCCGGAGAAGTGGTGGGCGAAGACGTAGGGCAGGCCCAGCTGGGCGGCCAGCCGGGCGGAGTAGTCCGAGGAACCCAGCAGCCAGACGTCGGCCACCGAGGTGGCGCCGGGCGTGGCCCGCAGCGGCTGGGTGCGACCGGCGACCGAGACCTGCACGCCCTCGGGCGCCATCATCGCCAGCACGTCCTGGACGTACTGCGGGAAGTGCTGCACCGCCTCGTCGCTGACCCCGCCCGCGCCGTGGCGCAGGGCGTAGGAGGTGACCGGGTCGGTGCCGGGGGCCCGGCCGATGCCGAGGTCGATCCGCCCCGGGAACGCGGCCTCGAGCAGGGCGACCTGCTCGGCGACGACGAGCGGCGCGTGGTTGGGCAGCATCACCCCGCCCGAGCCGACCCGGATCCGCCGAGTGGCAGCGGCGAGCATGCCCATGAGCACGGGCGGGTTGGTGGCCGCCACGGCTGGCATGTTGTGGTGCTCGGCCACCCAGTAGCGGCGGTAGCCGAGGTCGTCGGCCACCTGCGCGAGGGCCAGGCCGGCCGACAGGGCGTCGGCGCTCGTCTGGTCGGTGCGCACGGGCACCAGGTCGAGGACGGACAGGGCGGGGGCTGCGGAGGTCATCGTGGTGACAACGTCCGCGGCCCCCGCCGTGTTCCGTGCAGGTGCAGCCGGGGCTCAGTCCTCGCCGCGCTCGGCCGGCTGCGGGGCCGGCGGGACGGCGGCGCCGCCGTCGGTCGCCACGACCTCGTCGTCCTCGCCCTTGGACTTGGCGAGGCTGGCGACCGCGGTGATGGTGAGCGCCACCAGGATGACCACGAGGCTCAGCAGCGTGGGGACCTCCCAGTCGATCAGCCCGCCCTTGTAGGCGGCGTGGATGAAGAGCTTCACGCCGATCCAGCCGAGGATGAAGGCCAGGCCCAGGGACAGGTAGACCAGGCGCTTGAGCAGGCCACCGATGAGGAAGTAGAGCTGGCGCAGGCCCATGAGGGCGAACACGTTGGCGGTGAAGACGAGGTACGGCTCGTCGGTGATGCCGAAGATCGCCGGGATCGAGTCGAGCGCGAAGAGGATGTCGGTGACGCCGAGGGCGAGGATGACGATGAGCATCGGGGAGTAGACCCGGACACCGTTGTCCTTCCACCACAGCTTCAGGCCGCGGTACTCCTCGCCGACGTTGAGGTGGGTCTGGGCCCACTTCACGACCTTGTTGTCCTCGGGGTGCTCCTCCTCGTGCTTGCGGTAGCTGCGCACGAGGCCGACGGCGGTGTACACGAGGAAGGCGCCGAAGAGGTAGAAGACCCAGCTGAAGTTGCTGACCAGCTGGTAGCCGAGCGCGATGAAGATGCCGCGGAAGACCAGCGCCAGGATGATGCCCACCATGAGGGCCTCCTGCTGGTACTTGCGGGGCACCTTGAGCGCGGCCATCAGCACGATGAAGACGAAGAGGTTGTCGACCGAGAGGCTCTTCTCGACGATGAAGCCGGTGAAGTAGTCCACGCCGTAGTCGACGCCGTGGAAGAACATCACCCAGAAGCCGAAGACGGCCGCCGCGCTCATGTAGGCGATGAAGGCGATCGTGCACTCGCGCATCGACGGCTCGTGCGGGTTGCGGGCGATCACGACCACGTCGAAGGTGAGCACCGCGATCGTCACTGCGATCGTGATGCTCCACTCGAGGGTGGACACGTCCATTGGGTCACTCCTAGGCGTGGAAGGGTACGGCGAGCGGCCGGAGGTCTCTTCCGCTCGCGGAGCGAGCCGGTGGCACCGGGCCGCACAGGGCGACCGTGGTGACGACACCACCGTGACGGGAATACTCCCCTCCGCGGGGCAGTCTGGCACGACCCGGCCGGGTGGGAGGAATCCGACCGGCCTCCGGGCTCAGTCTGCCAGGGGCCCGAAGGGCACGCCGAGTGCCGTCAGCTCGGCCTCGCCCCCGTCGAGCGCGGTGAGCACCCACGCACCGTGGGCGGTCAGCGTGAAGGTGTGCTCGTGGTGCGCGGCCCAGGAACCGTCGGAGGTGACGACGGTCCAGTCGTCCTCCAGGACCACGGTCTCCTTGCCGCCCAGGGTCACCATCGGCTCCACCGCCAGCGCCAGGCCCTCCACCAGCCGCGGCCCGCGCCCTGGCCGGCCGTAGTTGGGGACGTTGGGAGGCAGGTGCATGGCCGAGCCGATGCCGTGCCCGACGTAGTCCTCGAGGATGCCGAACTCCCCGCTGGCCCGCACGTGGCTCTCGATCGCGTGGGAGATGTCGGTGACGCGCCCACCGCGGCGGGCCGCGGCGATCCCGCGCCACATGGCCTGGCGGGTGACCTCGCTCAGGTGCGTGACCTCGTCCGGCACCTCGCCGACCGCGACGGTGGTGGCGGCGTCGCCGTGCCAACCCTCGACGATCGCGCCGCAGTCGATGGAGACGACGTCGCCCTCGGCCAGCACCCGGCCGCCGGGGATCCCGTGGACGACCTCGTCGTTCACCGAGGCGCAGATCGAGGCGGGGAAGCCGTGGTAGCCCTTGAAAGAGGGCGTGGCACCGCGGGAGCGGATGCTGTCCTCGGCGATGGCGTCGAGCTCACCGGTGCTGATGCCGGCACGGACCTCGGCCCGCAGCAGCTCGAGGGTCTCCCCCACGACCAGCCCGGCGCGACGCATCATCCGGACCTGGTCGGGGTCCTTGATCTCCAGGCCGCGGTCGAGCAGTCCCATCGGGTACGACGCCGTCAGGACGCGGCCGAGCCGCGGCCGTCCAGCGCGGACAGGATGCGCGCGGTGACCTCGTCGACCTCGCCGAGGCCGTCGACCTCGAGCAGGAGGCCCCGGTCGCGGTAGACGTCGATCAGCGGGGCGGTCTGCTCGGTGTAGACGTCCTGGCGGTGCCGGATGACGTCCTCGGTGTCGTCGGAGCGGCCGCTGGTCTCGGCACGCTTGAGCAGGCGCTGGACCAGCTCGTCGGCGTCGACGGTCAGGACGACCACGACGTCGAGGGACCGGCCGGCGTCGGCGAGCATGCCGTCGAGCTCCTCGACCTGGGCCAGGGTGCGCGGGTAGCCGTCGAGCAGGAAGCCGGGCTCGGCGTCGGGCTCGGCGATCCGGTTGCGCACCATCTCGTTGGTCACCGAGTCGGGGACGTACTCCCCCGCGTCCATGTAGCGCTTGGCCTCGAGCCCCAGCGGGGTGCCCTCGGAGACGTTGGCGCGGAAGATGTCGCCCGTCGAGATGGCCGGGATGCCGAAGCGACCCGCAACGACCGTCGCCTGGGTGCCCTTGCCGGCGCCGGGCGGCCCCATGAAGATCATGCGCATTACTTGAGGAATCCTTCGTAGTTGCGCTGCTGCAGCTGGCTCTCGATCTGCTTCACCGTGTCCAGGGCCACGCCGACCATGATGAGGATGGACGTGCCGCCGAACGGGAAGTTCTGGTTCGCGTCGATGAGGACCAGGGCGATGAGCGGGATCAGGGCGATGAGCCCGAGGTAGAGCGCGCCAGGAGCGGTGATGCGGGACAGGACGTAGGACAGGTAGTCCTCGGTCGGCTTGCCCGCCCGGATCCCGGGGATGAAGCCGCCGTACTTCTTCATGTTGTCGGCCACCTCGTGCGGGTTGAAGGTGATCGACACGTAGAAGTAGGTGAAGAAGACGATGAGGCCGAAGTAGGCGGCCATGTAGAGCGGGTGGTCACCGGTCACGAAGTAGCGGCTGACCCAGCTGACCCACCCCGAGGTGCTGTTCTGGTTGAACTGCACGGCCATGGCGGGCAGGTAGAGCAGCGAGCTGGCGAAGATGACCGGGATGATGCCGGCTTGGTTCACCTTGAGCGGGATGTAGGTCGAGGAGCCGCCGAACATCTTGCGACCGACCATGCGGCGGGCGTACTGCACCGGGATCCGCCGCTGGGCCTGCTCGATGAAGATGACCGCCGCCACGATGACCAGGCCGATGACCAGCACGACGCCGAAGGTCCACCAGCCCTGGCTCTTGCCGACCTCCCAGAGCGCGCCCGGGAAGGTGGCCACGACCTGGCAGAAGATCAGGATCGACATGCCGTTGCCGACGCCGCGCTCGGTGATCAGCTCGCCCAGCCACATGATCACGGCGGTGCCGGCGGTCATGGTCACGACCATGACCAGGAAGGTGCTGGTGCTGTTGGAGTGCAGCAGGTCGAGGTTGCACTGCAGGAGGTTGCCCGAGCGGGCCAGCGCCACGATGCCGGTCGCCTGGAGCAGGGCCAGGCCCAGCGTGAGGTAGCGGGTGTACTGGGTGATCTTGGTCTGGCCGGCCTGGCCCTCCTTCTTGAGGGCCTCCAGCCGCGGGATCACCACCACCAGCAGCTGCAGGATGATGCTCGCGGTGATGTACGGCATGATCCCCAGCGCGAAGATCGTGAGCTGGAGCAGCGCTCCGCCGGAGAACAGGTTCACCAGGCTGTAGAGGCTGGCGTTCTCCCCCTGGGAGGCCAGGTCGATGCACTGGCGCACATTGGCGACGTTCACCCCGGGCGCAGGGATCTGCGAGCCGGCCCGGAAGATCACGATGATCATCAGGACGAACAGCAGCTTGCGACGCAGGTCGGGCGTCCGGAAAGCGTTGGCGAAGGCGCCGAGCACGAGATCCTCTTTCTCCACACAGTTGTGGCTCCCCGGGCGGGCCCGGAAAGCCTCCGGAAGCCTAACAGGCGACTACCGGGCAGGTCGTCGAGCGGGGGTACGGCAAGGGCGCGGGTGCGTCGCCTCTACGGCGGTGCACCCGCGCCCTGGTACCCGGTGGGTCGGGTCAGACCGTGGTGGTCGAGCCGCCCGCGGCCTCGATCTTGGAGACCGCGGAGGCGGAGAACGCGTGCGCGGTCACGTCGACCTTGACCGAGATCTCGCCCTGGCCCAGGACCTTGACCAGCTCGTTCTTGCGGACGGCGCCCTTGGCGACCAGGTCCTCGACGGTGACGGCGCCACCCTCGGGGAACAGCGCGCTGATCTTGTCGAGGTTCACCACCTGGAACTCCACCTTGAAGGGGTTCTTGAAGCCCTTCAGCTTGGGGAGCCGCATGTGGATCGGCATCTGGCCACCCTCGAAGGCGACCGGCACCTGGTACCGGGCCTTGGTGCCCTTGGTACCACGGCCGGCGGTCTTGCCCTTCGAGCCCTCACCGCGACCGACGCGGGTCTTGGCGGTCTTGGCGCCGGGAGCCGGCTTCAGGTTGTGCAGCTTGAGCGTCATGTCACTCGACCTCCTCGACCGTCACCAGGTGACGGACGGTGTGGACCATGCCGCGGATCTCCGGGCGGTCCTCCTTGACGACCACGTCGCCGATCCGCTTGAGGCCGAGCGTGCGCACGGTCTCGCGCTGGTTGGCCTTGCAGCCGATCGTGGACTTCATCTGCTGGATCTTCAGCTGCGCCATCAGGAGGACACCTCCTGCGAGACACCGGCCGGGACCTCCGCGCGCGCCTTGAGCAGCGCGGCAGGGGTGACCTGCTCGACGGTGAGACCACGACGGGCGGCGACGGCCTCGGGCTGCTCGAGCATCCGCAGGGCCTCCACCGTCGCGTGGACGATGTTGATCTGGTTCGACGAGCCCAGCGACTTGCTGAGGATGTCGTGGATGCCGGCGCACTCCAGGACCGCGCGCACCGGGCCACCGGCGATCACACCGGTACCGGGAGCGGCGGGACGCAGCATGACCACGCCGGCCGCCTTCTCGCCCTGGACCGGGTGAGGGATGGTGCCCTGGATCCGCGGGACGCGGAAGAAGTTCTTCTTGGCCTCCTCGACACCCTTGGCGATCGCCGCGGGCACCTCCTTGGCCTTGCCGTAGCCGACGCCGACCAGACCCTCACCGTCACCGACGACCACGAGGGCGGTGAAGCTGAAGCGACGACCACCCTTCACGACCTTGGCGACACGGTTGATCGCAACGACGCGCTCGATGTAGGCGGTCTTGTCCGCGCCCTGGCCACCGCGACGGTCGTCGCGGCCTCCACGGCGCTCGCCACCGCGCTGTCCGCGCTGGGCTCCGCTCATGAGACTTTCCTCTTCTCTCTTGCTCTGTCTGCGATCAGAAGGTCAGGCCGCCCTCACGGGCGGCGTCGGCCAGGGCCGCGATGCGGCCGTGGTACTTGTTGCCGGCGCGGTCGAAGACGACCCCGTCGACACCAGCAGCCTTGGCGCGCTCGGCGACGAGCTCGCCGACCTTCTTCGCCTTGGCGGTCTTGTCGCCGGACGTGGCCCGCACGTCGGCCTCCATGGTGGAGGCGCTGGCCAGCGTCTTGCCGACCAGGTCGTCGACGACCTGGACCGAGATGTGCTTGGCGCTGCGGGTGACGACCAGGCGAGGCCGCTCCGCGGTCCCCTGGATCTTCTTGCGACCACGGACCTGGCGGCGCAGGCGCGCCCGGGTCTTGGTAGCGGTGTGCTTGTGGTTCGACAGTGCGATACCCATGGTCACTTACCAGCCTTTCCGACCTTGCGGCGGATGTGCTCGCCGGCGTAGCGCACGCCCTTGCCCTTGTAGGGCTCGGGCTTGCGGAGCTTGCGGATGTTCGCGGCGACCTCGCCGACCAGCTGCTTGTCGATGCCCTGGACACCGAGCTTGGTCGGGCCCTCGACGGCGAAGGTGATGCCCTCGGGGGCGTCGAAGATGATCGGGTGGCTGTAGCCGAGCTGGAACTCCAGCTGGGTGGGGCCCTTGGACAGGACGCGGTAGCCGACGCCCACGATCTCGAGCTTCTTCTCGTAGCCCTCGGTCACGCCGACGACCATGTTGTTGACCAGCGTGCGGGTGAGGCCGTGGAGCGACTTCGACTCACGCTCGTCGTTGGGACGCTTGACGTCCAGGACGCCCTCGCCCTGCTCGACCACGATCGGGGCGGCGACAGCGTGGCTCAGGGTCCCCTTGGGGCCCTTGACCGTCACCGTGGCGCCGTCGATGGAGACGTCGACCCCGGACGGGACCGGGACGGGGAGCTTGCCAATGCGCGACATGCGTTTTCTCCTCTCGTCTCTCTCGTCACCAGACGTAGGCGAGGACTTCCCCACCCACGCCCTTCTGGTTGGCCTGGCGGTCGGTCAGCAGGCCCTGGCTCGTCGAGATGATCGCCACGCCCAGGCCGCCGAGCACCTTGGGAAGACCGGTGTGCTTGGCGTAGACCCGCAGGCCGGGCTTGCTGATGCGGCGCACGCCCGCGATGGAGCGCTCGCGGTTGCGGCCGTACTTCAGGGTGATGGTCAGCGTCTTGCCGACCTCGCCCTCGGCCGGGTCCGCCACGGTGTAGGAGGTGATGTAGCCCTCCTGCTGGAGGATGTCGGCCACGCCCTGCTTGAGCTTGCTGTAGGGCATCGACACCGAGTCGTGGTACGCCTGGTTGGCGTTGCGCAGACGGGTCAGCATGTCTGCGATCGGGTCAGTCATCGTCATGAGGTGTGTGTTCTTTCCCTGTGGTTTCGTCCCGGCCGGCGGGACGACCTGCAGCTATCGAGTTCAGCGGACCGCAACGGTGGTCCGGGGGTACTCGGGGGCGGAGCCCCCGAGCGATTACCAGGAGGACTTGGTCACGCCGGGGAGCTCGCCGCGGTGGGCCATCTCGCGCAGGCAGATGCGGCACAGGCCGAACTTGCGGTAGACGGCCTTGGGCCGGCCGCAGCGCTGGCAGCGGGTGTAGCCGCGCACGGCGAACTTGGGCTTGCGCGCAGCCTTGACCTTCAGCGAAGTCTTCGCCATGTCAGTTCTCCTTGAACGGGAAGCCGAGCTGCTTGAGCAGCGCGCGGCCCTGGTCGTCGTTGGTCGCGGTGGTGACCACGGTGATGTCCATGCCGCGCGAGCGGTCGATCTTGTCCTGGTCGATCTCGTGGAACATGACCTGCTCGGTCAGACCGAAGGTGTAGTTGCCACGACCGTCGAACTGCTTCGGCGACAGCCCGCGGAAGTCACGGATGCGGGGCAGCGCGATGGAGAGCAGCCGGTCGGCGAACTCCCACATGCGGTCGCCGCGCAGCGTCACGTGGGCACCGATGGGCATGCCCTCGCGCAGCTTGAACTGGGCGATCGACTTGCGCGCCTTGGTCACGGTCGGCTTCTGGCCGGTGATCGCGGTGAGGTCGCGCACGGCGCCCTCGATCAGCTTGGAGTCGCGGGCGGCCTCGCCCACACCCATGTTGACCACGATCTTGGTCAGGCCGGGGACCTGCATGATGTTCTTGATCTCGAACTCGGACTGCAGCGCGGGGATGATCTCCTCGCGGTAGCGGGTCTTGAGCCGGGGCGTGACCTTGGCCGCGGTCGCGGGGGTCTCGGTGGTGGTCTCGGTCATCTCAGATCTCCTTGCCGCTCTTGCGGGAGATGCGGACGCTGCGCTCGGACTCGTAGGTCGAGCCGTCGGGACGACGCTTGGTGACCGGCACGCGCTTGAAGCCGATCCGGGTCACGCCGTCGCCCTCGACCAGCATCACGTTGGACACGTGGATCGGCGCCTCGGCGGTGATGATGCCGCCGGTGGTGCCGGCGCGACCGCCCTGGTTGACGACCTTGGTGTGCCGCTTGATGCGGTTCACGCCCTCGACGATGACCCGCTGCTCCTCACGGAGCACCTGGATCACCTTGCCCTCGACGCCCTTGTCCTTGCCGGCGATGACCTTGACGGTGTCGCCCTTCTTGATGTTCACGCTGTTCTTCCCCATGGCTCAGAGCACCTCCGGCGCCAGCGAGATGATCTTCATGAACTTCTTGTCGCGCAGCTCGCGACCGACGGGGCCGAAGATGCGGGTGCCCCGCGGCTCGCCGTCGTTCTTGAGGATCACGGCCGCGTTCTCGTCGAAGCGGATGTAGGACCCGTCGGGCCGGCGGCGCTCCTTGACGGTGCGCACGACGACGGCCTTGACGACGTCGCCCTTCTTGACGTTGCCACCCGGGATGGCGTCCTTGACGGTGGCGACGATGGTGTCACCGATCCCGGCGTAGCGGCGGCCCGAGCCACCGAGAACACGGATGCAGAGGATCTCCTTCGCACCGGTGTTGTCGGCGACCTTGAGCCGCGACTCCTGCTGAATCATTTTCTCTCCTGGTCGTCGTGCTGGTTCTCACCGACGCCGTGGTCGGTGAGCCTGGCCGAACTACATGGGGGTGGGCTCGCCTCGCGGCGAGGAGTCACTTGGCTCGCTCGAGGATCTCGACGACCCGCCAGCGCTTCGTGGCCGACAGGGGACGGGTCTCCATGATCAGGACCCGGTCGCCGATGCCGCACTCGTTGGCCTCGTCGTGCGCCTTGAGCTTGCTCGTGCGGCGCAGGACCTTGCCGTACAGCGCGTGCTTGACGCGGTCCTCGACGGTGACGACGACGGTCTTGTCCATCTTGTCGCTCACCACGAGACCCTCACGGGTCTTGCGGCTGTTGCGCTCGGTGGTGTGGGTCTCGCTCACTTCTCGTCCTCGTCGCTCGAGCCCGGCGCGGTCCGGATGCCGAGCTCGCGCTCACGCACCACGGTGTAGATCCGGGCGATGTCCTTCTTGACCGTCCGGAGACGGCCGTGGCTCTCCAGCTGGCCGGTGGCCGCCTGGAAGCGGAGGTTGAAGAGCTCCTCCTTGGCCTCGCGCAGGCGGGACTCCAGGTCGACGTCGGTCAGGTCGTCGAGCTCGTGGGCCTTCACACCGTTGGCCATCAGAATTCACCCGCCTCTCGGGACACGAACCGGCACTTCATGGGGAGCTTGTGGATCGCGCGGCGCATGGCCTCGCGGGCGACGTCCTCGGGGACACCGGAGAGCTCGAACATGACGCGACCGGGCTTGACGTTGGCGACCCACCACTCCGGCGAGCCCTTGCCCGAACCCATGCGGGTCTCGGCGGGCTTCTTGGTCAGCGGACGGTCGGGGTAGATGTTGATCCACACCTTGCCGCCACGCTTGATGTGACGGGTCATGGCGATACGGGCCGACTCGATCTGCCGGTTGGTCACGTAGTGACCCTCGATCGCCTGGATACCGAAGTCGCCGAAGGCGAGCGTGGTGCCGCCCTTGGCCATCCCGGTCCGCTTGGGGTGGTGCTGCTTGCGGTGCTTGACGCGACGGGGCATCAGCATGACTCAGGCCTCCGAAGGGGTCTCGGCGGGAGCAGCAGCCTCGGCCGGGGCCTCGGTCGTCTGCTCGCGGTCGGCACGGGTGGGGCGGTCGCCAGCGCGCGAGCCACGGCTCGGACGCTCGCCACCGCGGGTCGGACGACCGCTGCGGCCGGGGACACCGGCGCGGGCGGCGGCCTGAGCCTGGCGCTCGGCACGGGAGCCGGCGACCTCACCCTTGTAGATCCAGACCTTCACGCCGATGCGGCCGAAGGTCGTCTTGGCCTCGTAGAAGCCGTAGTCGATGTCCGCACGCAGGGTGTGCAGGGGCACGCGGCCCTCGCGGTAGAACTCGGTGCGCGACATCTCGGCGCCGTTGAGGCGGCCCGAGCACTGGATCCGGATGCCCTTGGCGCCCGAGCGCATCGTGGTCTGCATCGCCTTGCGCATGGCGCGACGGAACTGCACGCGACCGGTGAGCTGCTCGGCGACGCCCTGGGCGACCAGCTGGGCGTCGACCTCGGGGTTCTTGACCTCGAGGATGTTCAGCTGGACCTGCTTGCCGGTGAGCTTCTCGAGCTCGCCGCGGATGCGGTCGGCCTCGGCGCCACGGCGGCCGATGACGATGCCCGGACGCGCGGTGTGGATGTCCACCCGCACGCGGTCCCGGGTCCGCTCGATCTCGACCTTGGAGATGCCGGCCCGCTCCATGCCCTTGCTGAGCAGCTTGCGGATCGCGACGTCCTCACCGACGTACGCCTTGTACAGCTTGTCGGCGTACCAGCGGGACTTGTGGTCCGTGGAGATGCCGAGACGGAAGCCGTTCGGGTTGATCTTCTGGCCCATCAGGCACCCTTCCCGTTCTTCTTCTTCGCGGCCACGACGTCGGCCGGCTGGACGACCAGCGTGATGTGGCTGGTCCGCTTGTTGATGCGGGTGGCACGACCCTGGGCGCGGGGACGCCAGCGCTTCATGGTCGGGCCCTCGTCCACCATGGCGACGGAGACGACCAGGTCGTCGGCGTCGAGGCCCTCGGTGGTCTCGGCGTTGGCGACGGCCGACTCCAGGACCTTGAGGACGGTCTCGGCGGCCGCCTGCGGGGCGAACGACAAGATCGCGTGCGCCTCGCCCACGGGCAGGCCGCGGACCAGGTCGACGACCCGGCGGGCCTTCATGGGCGTGATCCGCGTGAAGCGGGCGGACGCGAAGGCGCCGGGCTCGTCACCCAGCAGCGACTCGCGGCGTGCGCTGGTGCGCACTCGGTCGGTGGTGCTCATCGACGCCGTCCCTTCCGGTCTTCCTTGACGTGACCCTTGTAGGTGCGGGTGGGCGCGAACTCGCCCAGCTTGTGGCCGACCATGGAGTCGGACACGAAGACCGGGACGTGCTTGCGACCGTCGTGCACGGCGATCGTGTGGCCGATCATGGCCGGCACGATCATCGAGCGGCGCGACCACGTCTTGATGACGTTGTGGCTGCCCTTCTCGTTCTCGGCGTCCACCTTCTTCATCAGGTGGTCGTCGACGAAGGGGCCCTTCTTCAGGCTGCGAGGCATGTCGGTTACTTCCTACCCTTGCCGGACTTGCGACGACGGATGATCTGGGCGTCGGAGGCCTTGCGCTTGCGCGTGCGGCCCTCGGGCTTGCCCCAGGGCGAGACCGGGTGGCGACCACCGGAGGTCTTGCCCTCACCACCACCGTGCGGGTGGTCGACCGGGTTCATGACGACACCGCGGACGGTCGGGCGCTTGCCCTTCCACCGCATGCGGCCGGCCTTGCCCCAGTTGATGTTGGACTGCTCGGCGTTGCCCACCTCGCCGACGGTGGCGCGGCAGCGCACGTCGACGAAGCGCATCTCGCCGGACGGCAGGCGCAGCGTGGCGCGCGAGCCCTCACGGGCGACGAGCTGGGCGCTGTTGCCGGCCGAGCGGGCCATCTTGGCCCCGCCGCCGGGACGCAGCTCCACGCAGTGGATCGTCGTACCGACGGGGATGTTGCGCAGCGGCAGGTTGTTGCCGGGCTTGATGTCGGCCTGCGGGCCGGACTCGATGCGCGTCCCCTGCGTCAGGTCCTTCGGCGCCACGATGTAGCGCTTCTCGCCGTCGGCGTAGTGCAGCAGCGCGATGCGCGCCGTGCGGTTGGGGTCGTACTCGATGTGGGCGACCTTCGCGGGGACGCCGTCCTTGTCGTAGCGACGGAAGTCGATGATCCGGTAGGCACGCTTGTGACCGCCACCCTGGTGACGGGTGGTGATCCGGCCCTGGTTGTTGCGGCCGCCCTTCTTGGGCAGCGGCACCGTCAGGGACTTCTCCGGCGTGGTGCGGGTGATCTCGACGAAGTCGGCGACCGACGAGCCACGACGGCCCGGGGTGGTCGGCTTGTACTTGCGGATAGCCATTGCTCTTGTTTCCTCGTCTCGCCCGGTCAGCCGACCTGGCCGAAGATGTCGATGCGGTGACCCTCGGCGAGGCTCACGATGGCGCGCTTGGTGTCCTTGCGCTTGCCCATGCCGTACTTGGTGCGGCGGGACTTGCCGGTGCGGTTCAGCGTGTTCACCGAGGTGACCTTGACGCCGAAGACCTTCTCGACCGCGATCTTGATCTCGGTCTTGTTGGCGTCGGGACGCACGATGAAGGTGTACTTGTTGGCGTCGAGGAGGCCGTAGCTCTTCTCGGACACGACCGGCGCGATCAGGACGTCGCGGTGGTCCTTGTGCAGGGTGCTCACTTGGTGGCCTCCTTCTCGGCGGTACCGGCGCCCACGAACACGTCGTACGCGCCCTTGGTGAAGACCACGTCGTCGGAGGCGAGCACGTCGTAGGTGTTGAGCTGGTCGACGGCCACGATGTGCACCTGCGGGGCGTTGCGCAGCGACAGCCAGGTGAGGGTGTCGGTGCGCTCGAGCACCACGAGGAACTTCGTGCGGTCGCTCAGCCCGGTCAGCGCGGCGATGCCGGCCTTGGTCGAGGGCTTGTCGCCCGAGACCAGGGACTCCACGACGTGGATCCGGCCGTTCTGCGCCCGGTCCGACAGGGCACCGCGCAGGGCGGCGACCTTCATCTTCTTGGGGGTGCGCTGGTCGTAGCTGCGCGGCTGCGGGCCGTGGACGGTGCCACCACCGGCGAACTGCGGCGCACGGGTCGAGCCCTGGCGGGCGCGGCCGGTGCCCTTCTGCTTGTAGGGCTTGCGGCCACCGCCGCGGACCTCGCCGCGGGTCTTGGTGGCGTGCGTGCCCTGGCGGGCGGCGGCCTGCTGCGCGACGACGACCTGGTGGATCAACGGGATGTTGACCTTGACGTCGAAGATCTCGGCGGGCAGGTCGACCTTGACGGTCTTGACAGCCATGCTCAGGCCTCCTTGCCAGTAGTGACGGAGCTCTTGGCGGCGGAGCGGAGGACCACGAGACCACCCTTGGGGCCGGGGACGGCGCCCTTGAGCAGGATCAGGCCCTTCTCGGTGTCGACCGCGTGCACGGTGATGTTCTGCGTGGTGACGGTGTCGCCACCCATGCGGCCGGCCATCCGGACGCCCTTGAAGACACGACCGGGGGTCGCGCAGGCGCCGATCGAGCCCGGCTTGCGGTGGTTGCGGTGAGCACCGTGCGACGCCGAGACACCGGCGAAGCCGTGGCGCTTCATCGTGCCCGCGAAGCCCTTGCCCTTGCTGGTGCCCGTCACGTCGATCTCCTCGCCGGCGGCGAAGGTGTCGACCGCGAGCTCCTGGCCGACGGAGTAGTCGGCGGCGGAGGCGGTGCGGATCTCGACCAGGTGGCGGCGGGGGGTGACCTCGGCCTTGGCGAAGTGACCCGCCTTGGGCTTGGTGACCTTGCGGCCGTCGACCTCGCCGAACCCGATCTGGACGGCGTTGTAGCCGTCGACCTCAGGGGTGCGGACCTGGGTGACCACGTTGGTCGCCGCAGCGACGACGGTCACGGGGACGACCTTGTTGTTCTCGTCCCAGAGCTGGGTCATGCCGAGCTTGGTGCCCAGCAGGCCCTTCACGTTGCGTTCGAAAGTCATGTCGTCTGACCTCAGAGCTTGATCTCGATGTCGACGCCGGCCGGGAGGTCCAGGCGCATGAGCGAGTCGACGGTCTTCGGCGTGGGGTCGATGATGTCGATGAGGCGCTTGTGGGTGCGCATCTCGAAGTGCTCGCGGGAGTCCTTGTACTTGTGGGGCGAGCGGATGACGCAGTACACGTTCTTCTCGGTCGGCAGCGGCACGGGGCCGGCGACCTTGGCACCCGTGCGGGTGACGGTGTCCACGATCTTGCGCGCCGAGGTGTCGATCACCTCGTGGTCATAGGCCTTGAGCCTGATGCGGATCTTCTGTCCCGCCATAGGTCTCTCTCGTCCTTCTACTCGTCAACCGCGTGCTGTAGTCCGGGGCGTCCTCGGGCTTGAGTCGGTCCCGCCCTGTGCTCCACCCCCACCAGCGGCCGACCCCCGCGGTCGGGCGTGTCGCACATCTTGGACAGATGTCCGCGCACGCCGCTGGACCGGGGTCCTGCTGCTGTGTGCTGTGGTGGCACCCGATGGTTCATCGGGCTGATCGGGTCTCCCCTGCATCGCTGCAAGGCTTCCCCCAGACTTCGGAGGACGGCGGCCGCACGCGCGACGACTGAGGCATCTGCACCAGCTGGTGCGGGAGACACGATTCAGAAGTCAAGGTGTGGCACGCCCCGGCGACCCGCCGGAGCAACCGGACTATCTTGGCAGACGTCCCCCGCCCCGACAAATTCGGCGGCCGCCCCGGCCCCAGGAGGCCCTGTGATCATCGACGTCCCCGAGGGCAAGGACCCGCTGACGTACGTCTGGGGCGAGCTCGTGCCCGGCATCGGCCCGGCCGCCGCGGCCTTCTCCGCCGCGGTCTACGCGCACTCCACGCTCGCGCTGCGCGAGTTCGAGGCGGCCCGCCTGACCATCGCCCGGGTCAACGGGTGCCTGTTCTGCCTCGACTACCGGACCGAGCGAGACGGCCAGCGCGTCGAGGCGGGGTTCTTCGACGAGGTGACGGCCTGGCGCACCAGCCCCGCGCTGGGTGAGCGCGAGCGCCTGGCCGCGGAGTACGCCGAGCGCTTCGCCACCGACCACCACGGGCTCGACGAGGACTTCTGGTCGCGGATGCGGGCGGCGTACGACGACCGGCAGGTCGTCGAGCTGACCATGTGCCTGGGGTCCTGGATCGCCTTCGGACGGCTGAACCGCGTCACCGGTCTCGACGAGGTGTGCTCGCTGCCGGCGCACGTGCCGGGCGCGCGCGGCTGACCTCGCCCCGTCCTGTGCCGCGGCTCCGGGCCCGGCCTGCCGGCCTGTGCCGCGGCGTCGCGCCGCGGCGGCTCAGGTACGGCGGTAGAGCAGGTCGGTGATCTCGCGACCGACCTCGAGGCCCTTGCGCTCGAACTTCGTGACGGGCCGCTCGGCCCACCGCTCGACGACCCCGCCCTCCAGGGCGGGCTCGGCATCCAGGACGGCCTGCATGTGCTCGGCGTACGGCGCCCAGTCGGTCGCCAGGCGCCAGACGCCCCCCGGACGCAGCCGCGAGGCCACGAGCCGGGCGAAGTCGGGCTGCACCAGGCGGCGCTTGTGGTGCCGCGCCTTGGGCCAGGGGTCGGGGAAGAACGTCCACAGCTCCTCCAGCCCCCCGGGCGGCACCAGGTTCTGCAGCGACCAGACGGCGTCGATGGAGCAGAACCGGACGTTCTCCGCCCCCGCGGCGGCGACCTCGGCCAGCGAGGCGGCCACGCCGGGCAGCCAGACCTCCAGCGCCAGGACGTTGCACCCGGGCCGTGCGGCGGCCAGCACCCCGGTCGCCTCCCCCACCCCGCAGCCGATCTCCACGACGAGCGGTGCCGAGCGGCCGAAGACCTCGGCCAGGTCGAACCCGGGCCGGTCGATCGCCTCGTCGGGCACCACCCAGCGCTCGGCGTGGGCGTCCCAGGCCTCCTGCTGGCGCGGGGTGAAGCGGCTGCCGCGCCGGCTGTAGCTGAGCACCTCACGCATCCGCCGACCGTCCTCGGTCAGCTTCTGGTGCGGTCGTGCGGGGGGCACCTGGGACATGGGTGCGGGGCTCCTGCGGTGTCGGGGTCGGGACGCACGTCGGCCCCGGTCCTGGTGGTCCGGGGCCGACGGGTGGT
>CAEZYQ010000054.1_pt1 | contig 19398 bp, 14 predicted proteins | sample 7265561 | NCBI WGS metagenome assembly CAEZYQ01 (sample SAMEA6813939, study PRJEB35770) | uncultured Nocardioides sp. | biome: Freshwater; feature: Freshwater reservoir; material: water | place: Czech Republic | collected 2017-04-14 | depth 30m m | reverse complement strand
GCCCGCGCGACGCGACGAGCAGCAGCACGGCTCGGCCGCTCACCGGTGCCTGTCGTCGTCACGTCAGCCTCATCGTTCTCAGTGGTCACAGCGGTCATCTTGGTCCTCCTTCAGGACCGACCGCTTACACAGACCATCTGACACCCCCTACCGCCGCGGACGTCTGTTCTTGATGGTCGTCATCGACCACGACACCGGCCGGCTGGTGTGGGCCGGCAAAGGCCAGTCCAAGGCCACGCTGCAGGAGTTCTTCACCGCCCTCGGTCCCGATCGGTGCGCCCAAATCACCCACGTCTCGGCTGATTCGGCGAAGTACATCGCCGACGTGGTCGCCACGAACTGCCCCGACGCGGTCCAGGTCGCTGACCCCTTCCACGTCGTCAAGTGGGCCAACGACGCCCTCGGCGAGTTGCGACTGCAGGCCTGGCGCGATGCGAAGAAGGCGCTGCGGGCCAACCCCAAGCGCCCAGGACGCCCCGCCAGGCACGATCCGCCACATCTCGAGGCCCAACGAGTCCACGCCCTGACCAGGGTCCGCTACTCGCTGTGGAAGAACCCCGAGGACCTCACCGATCGTCAGCAAGCCAAGCTCGAGTGGCTCGCGGTCAACGACACCCGCCTCTACCGCGCCTACCTCCTCAAGGAAGGCCTACGGCTGGTCTTCCAGCTGCCCGCCGACCAAGCCCCCGGCGCCCTCGACGCCTGGTGCCGATCAGCCGCGGCGTCCCGGATCCCGCACATGGTCGACCTGCAACGAACCGTGCGGCGACAACGCACCCCGATCCTGGCCGCGATCACCCACAGGCTGTCCAACGGCCGCACCGAGTCACTCAACACCAAGATCCGGCTCCGCACCCGCATGGCCTTCGGCTTCAAAGACCCCGACGCCCTCATCGCGCTGCTCATGCTCACCCTCGGCGGACACCGACCCACACTCCCAGGCCGAACATGACCCACACATCAGTCACAAGAGCCCGACTCACCCTCGAATCAGTGCCGACTCACCCTCGAATCCGTGCCGAGTCACGCACGCGCCGGGGTCAGGCAGTGCGGAGGAGCTTGAGGGTGGCGCGCTCGAGGGCGGCCTGGCGCTGGTCAGGGGTGTCGTAGGTACGTCGGGTGGCGCCGGCGATGGTGCGGCCCTCCTCGTAGGACTCGATGACGCGGGGGTCGACGTAGGAGGACCGGGCCAGCGTCGGGGTGTTGCCGAGGAAGCCGGAGACCTCCTTCATGGCACCCGAGATCGCGCGCTTGCGCGAGGCTGCGCTCTCCCCGTGCTCGGGCGACTCCGCCAGGGCGGCAGCGGCCAGCACCGTCGCGTGCCAGGTGCGGAAGTCCTTGGCGGTGGCCTGCACGCCGGTGGTGACCCGGACGTAGTCGTTGACCAGGTCCGGCAGCACCGAGCGCCAGGAACGGGACTCCTTGTAGGACAGCAGCCGCGGGTCCTCCGCGCGCCGTCGGCGCATGATCTCGACTGCCTCGATGACGACCAGGTCGTCGATCTCGATCCGGTGCTCGACCCCGGACTTGCCGACGAAGGCGAAGACCAGCCGGTCCTGGCGCCGCCGCACGTGCCGCCGCTCGAGGGTGGTGAGGCCGAAGGAGCCGTTGGTGTCGGCGTACACGTCGTTGCCGATCCGGAAGTAGCCGAGGTCCAGCAGCCGCACCGCCGCCGCACAGGCCCGCTCCAGCGGCATGCCCTCGCGCCCGAGGTCGGCGACGACCTGCTCGCGCGCCTTCATCAGCGCCTTCCCGAACAGCAGCATCCGCTCGAACTTCTCCGCGTCCCGCCGCTCCCGCCAGGCGGGGTGGTAGAGGTACTGCCGGCGACCGGCGTCGTCGGTGCCGACGGCCTGCAGGTGCCCGTTCTCGTACGGCGTCACCCACACGTCCCGCCAGGCAGGCGGGATCACCAGTGACCGCACGCGCTCGGCGTCGTCGGTCGGCAACCGCTGGCCCGAGGCGTCGAGGTAGACGAATCCCTTGCCTGCCCGACGCCGGGTCCACCCCGGCTGGTCGGGCGAGGTCCTGCGCAGCCGCACCATGACTGCCAGCCTTGCCGACGAGGCCCGGGGTCAATCTCACCCGGTGGCGTGAGAGCCGCCGACGGGATGCGAGCGGAGGCGGGTCAGCGCCGGCGCACCGCCCAGGCGACCAGGCCGAGCAGCACCACCACGCCGGCGCCTCCGCCCAGCAGCAGCCAGAGCGGCAGCGGCAGCGCCCGGGGCTCCTCGACGACCGGCGCGGGTGCGGAGGCAGGGCGTCCACGGTCAGCACCCGAGGTCGGTCGCTCCGGTGCGACCGCCTGCCGTACCTCGCGCGGCAGCGGCACCTCCAGCACGTCGGTGAACTGCCCCTCGGTGGAGACCAGCACCCGCCCGTCGGCGGTGACGGCGATGCCCTCGCCCTGGTCCTGGTCGGGCAGGTCGAGGTCGGCGACCGCGGTCATCGAGGGCCACTCGTAGACCACGGCCCGCCCGTAGCCCCGGACGACCAGGTGCCGCCCGTCGGGCCAGAAGGCACCGTCCGTGGCCACGGCCAACGCGTCGGCGACCGGCTCCAGCACGTTGGGACGGTCGGCGGAGAGCCGCTGCGGGGCGGCGTAGAGGGTGCCGCCGAAGATCTCCTTGGACACCACGTGCAGGCGTCCGGTCGTCGGGTCGACGAGCAGCGTCTCGGCGTCGCGGGGGCCGTCGGCGTAGACGAGCTCGAACGTGGGGTACTCCCCGGACCGGTCGCCGCGAGTGACCGGCACCCGGGTGACGGAGATCGAGGACCGAGCAGCGGCGTTGTCGCCGATGTCGCCCACCCAGACCTCGTCGGCGCTGTCCGTAGCCACGGGCGCCAGGGCCTCGACGTCGGTCGGTGACTCCGCGAAGGTCGTCACCCCGACCGTCCGGCCCTCGGGTCCGACGGCGAAGACCCGGCCGGAGTCACCGGAGTCGTTGACGGTCACCACGAGGTCGTCCAGCGCCACGAGGCCCGAGGACTCCACGACGGCCGGGTCGGCGAAGGTCAGGACGACCTCCCCGCGGTCCGCCGAGACGGCCGCGGTCACCCCGCCGGCCAGGAACGGCAGCGCGACCAGGACGGCGAGCAGCCGGCCCACCACGCTCACTCCTGCCCGGACGACGGCTCGGCGACAAGCTCGACGACAAGCTCGGCGGCAGGCTCGGCGGCGGATCCTGCCGGCGACCGCCCCAGCAGCTCCCCGAGCCGCGGCCGGAGCTGCCAGGTGGCGACGAGCTCGTCGTACTCCTTGACCACCGAGCCGCCCTTGACCGGCGAGCCGGTGCGCACCGCCCGCAGCATCGTGTTGCGGGGCGTGTGCTCGGAGCCCACGAACTCCACGACGTCGACGCGGTAGCCCTGCTGGCGCACCAGCGAGGCGCGCAGGGCGTCGGTGAGGGTGTCGGCGAACCGCTCGCGCAGGATGCCGTGCCGGGTGAGCGCGGAGTACGGCGACGGGGTCGGCGAGCGACGCAGCTGGGCCGCCACGTCGTGGTGGCAGCAGGGCGCGGCGAGCACGACCGGTGCCTCCCAGCCGATCGCCCGTGCGAGCGCGTCGTCCGTGGCGGTGTCGCAGGCGTGCAGCGCCAGCACCACGTCGGGCGCGGGGTCGACGACGACGTCGCCGATGGTGCCGACCGCGAAGGACATCTCCTCGGCGACCCCGAGGTCGGAGGCGACCGAGCTGTTGTGGTCGGCCGACTGCTGCTTCACGTCGGCGCCGACCAGGTGCACCGGCAGCCCGCGCACGTGGCTGAGGAAGCGGTGCGCGGCGAAGGTGAGGTAGGCGTTGCCGCAGCCGAGGTCGACGATGCGCAGCGGCTGCTCCGGTGTCGGGCGCCGCAGGTGCCCCGAGGAGCGCGCCTCGCTGATCGTGGCGTCCAGCAGGCGCAGGAACTCCTCGACCTGGCGCAGCTTGGCCCGCCGGCTCGGCTTCACCCTCCCCTGCGCGTCGGTCAGCCCGAGCGCGGCGTAGACCGGGTCGTCCTCGGGCAGCAGCCGCTGCTTGTCGCGGTCGTGCTCGAGCTCGACCGCCACGGGCGCCTGCCGCTGGGTCGAGTGCAGCAACGCCTCACCCTTCTTCGTGACGCGCAGCTGGTGGGTGTGGGTCGTGGTCTCGACGTGCCAGTTGCCGAACGGCTCGTCGAAGAGCAGCGCGTCCAGCGCCTCCGCCGCGGGCCCGGCCAGCGGGTCGTCCCCGAGCAGGTGGTTGCTCGTGTGCGCCTGCGTCGCGTCGTACGACGTCAGCTGCAGGTGCCGGCCGGCCTTGAGCTCCACGGGGCGGACCTCGACGCGGCGCCAGCGCGGTTCGCCGTCCCTGCGGCGGCCCGAGGCGACGGCCCGCACGAGCGCGTCGGGGGCCAGGAGCTCGGCCCGGAGCCGGGCGAGCGCACGGAGGAGCGGTTCAGCCATGGGTCCTACAGGAAGGAGGCGACGACGACGATCAGCAGCAACAGCCCCAGCGCCACGGGGATGATCAGCCTGCGGTGCTTGGGGTTCACGACGGCAGCCTAGAAGCGAGCAACTCGGCGAGGTGCATCGCCGGGACGTCCGCGAGGTCGTCGAGCTGGACCTTGCAGGACATCCCGTCGGCGAGCACGACCGCGTCCGGGTGCGAGCGGATCGTCGGGAGCAGGTGGGTCTCGGCGACCGCGACCGACACCTCGTAGTGCCCCTTCTCCATGCCGAAGTTGCCGGCCAGGCCGCAGCACCCGGGCACCCGGGTGACGGTGGCGCCGAGCCGCTCGAGCAGCCGCTGGTCGGCGTCCCAGCCCATGACGGCGTGCTGGTGGCAGTGCGGCTGGGCGACCACCGCGACCCCGTCGAGGGAGGGCAGCCGGTCGGCGCCGAGGCCGAGCCGGTCGAGCAGCTCGGCGAAGGTCAGCACGCCCTCGGCGACGACGCCGGCGCCGGGGTGGTCGGTGAGCTCGACCAGGTCGCTGCGCAGGGTCGCGGTGCAGGAGGGCTCGAGGCCCAGGACGGGCACGCCCGACTCCACGTAGGGGGCCAGGGTCGCGGCGGTGCGGGTGGCGATCCGGCCGGCCTCGGTGAGCTGACCGGTGGTGATCCAGGTGAGGCCGCAGCAGGCGTCCTCGTCGATCACCTTCACGGTGAGGCCGGCGGCCTCGAGCACCCGGATCGCGGCGTGGCCGGAGCCGGGCAGGAAGTGGTCGGTGAAGGAGTCGGCCCAGACCCAGACGTCCGGGGCGGTGGAGGAGGTGGTCGACGCGAGCCGGGCCACAGGAGCCGAGCGGCGCAGGGTGCGCCGCGCGAAGGACGGCAGCGAGCGCCGCTGGTCGACCCCGGCGGTGGCGCGGGCGAGCCGGGCGAACGCCGGGACCTTGAGCGAGGCGTTGACCACCGGGGCGACGGACGCCGCGAGCGCGGCCCACCTCGGCAGCCGGCCCAGGAGCCGGTGCGAACGCGGGCGCCGCTGCCCCTCGACGTCGTGCTTCTGGTGCAGCGCCTCGGACTTGTAGGTCGCCATGTCGACGCCGGTCGGGCAGTCCGACGCGCAGCCCTTGCAGGCCAGGCAGAGGTCGAGCGCCTCCGAGACGGCCGGGTCGCCGAGCCCCCCGACGAGGGTCCCGTCGAGGGCCTCCTGCAGCACTCGCGACCGCCCACGGGTGGAGTCCTTCTCGTCGCGGGTCGCCTGCCACGACGGGCACATGACGCCCTTGCCCTGGCCGCTGACCTGCGGCGCGACGCACTTGCCGACGCCGGTGCAGCGGTGCACGGCGTCCCCGAGCGACCCGCCGTCATGCAGCAGGTTGAGCCGGGTCCGCGGCTCGCGGCGGGGACGCGCCGGGCGCAGGTGGGCGTCGATCGGGTCGGGGTCGACGAGCACACCCGGGTTGAGCAGGTTCTCCGGGTCGCACACGGCCTTGACGGCACCGAAGAGGCGCAGCGACTCCTCGTCGTACATCGTGGAGAGCAGCTCGGAGCGAGCCCGCCCGTCGCCGTGCTCGCCCGACAGCGACCCGCCGTGCTCGCGCAGCTTCTCCGCACACGCCAGCAGGAACTCCCGGAACCGCCGCGGCCCCGCGGTGGCGTCGCTCTGCCGGTCGGTGAAGTCGAAGTCGATGCGCACGTGCACGCAGCCGTCGCCGAAGTGGCCGTAGGGCACGCCCTGCAGGTCGTGCCCGGTCAGCAGCTCGTCGAAGTCGCGCAGCCAGGCGCCCAGCTTCTCGGGCGGGACCGCGGCGTCCTCCCAGCCGGAGTACGCCGGTCGGCCGAGGCTCCGCGCGGCGAGGCCGGCACCGTCCTCGCGGATCCGCCACAGCGCGGCCGTCTCGGCGGGGTCGGTGACGACCCGGTGCCCCAGGGCTCCGGACGCGGCGACCAGGCCGCCCTCGAGCGAGGCGTCGAGGTACTCCACGAACAGGAACCCGGCGCCGCGCGGCAGCTCGGGCACCCCTCCGCGGGCGCGGACCAGCTCCACGATCCGGTCGTCGAGGCCCTCGCAGGCCGTGAGCGGTCCGACCGCGAGCAGCGCCGGCACCGCGTCGGCGGCCTCGGCCATCGACGGGTAGCCGAGCACGAGCAGGTGGCGGGTGACCCGGTCGTCGACCAGCCGCACGGTCGCGCCGAGGACGAGGCCGAGCGTGCCCTCCGAGCCGGCGAGGAACCGCTCGACCGAGCGGCCGTTCTCCGGCAGCAGGTGCTCCATCGAGTAGCCGCTCACCTGCCGGGTGAACCGGCCGAACTCCGTGCGGACGTGCCCGAGGTGGCCGTCGACCAGGGAGGCCAGCCCGTCGCCCACCGCCGAGGGGCCCCCGGTCCACACCTCGCCGGTGCCGAACGCGACGTCGAGGCCGACCACGTTGTCCGCGGTGCGGCCGTAGCCCAGGGCCCGGGCGCCACAGGCGTTGTTGCCGATCATCCCGCCGATCGTGCAGCGGGGGTGGGTCGAGGGGTCGGGCCCGAACCGCAGACCGTGGGGCGCGGCCGCGCGCTGGAGGACCGCGTGCACGGCGCCCGGCTCGACGGTCGCGGTCCGCGCCTCGGGGTCGATGGAGAGCACCCGGTTGAGGTGCTTGGAGGTGTCCACCACGATCCCCGGGCCGACGGCGTTGCCGGCGATGGAGGTCCCGGCCCCGCGCATGGTCAGCGGGGTCCCGGTCTCCCGGGCGACGGCCAGCGTGCCCAGCAGCTCGTCGCGGTCGCGGGGCCGCACCACCACCTGCGGCGGGACCCGGTAGAGCGAGGCGTCGGTGGAGTAGAGCGCGCGCGCCAGCGTGGAGTCGTCGACGTCGCCGGGGCCGCCGATCCCGGCCGCCCGCAGGGCCGCCGCCACGTCACGGGCGGCACCGGCGTCGGTGCCACGGGTCTCCACGGTCGGCGCGCTCACTCCCCCATTGTCCGGCACCACCCCAGCGCGGCCGCACCACGTCCAGGGAGCCGGGACCGTGTGGCCTGCGGCACACGGCGTACGCCGGGATCCCACTGGTCGAGGCCGGCCCCGCCCCCGCCGGTCGAGGTGCGAGCGCAGCGAGCCACGAGACCCCTCACCAGTGGTGCATCGACCCCCGGAACACCCCGGCCAGGTCCTCGGCGGTGATCTCGCGCGGGGCGGTGGCGAGCAACCGCTGCTGCTTGAGCGCCCCCTCGACCAGGTCGTCCACGTCGGAGTCGAGGTAGCCGACCTCGGCCAGCCCGCTGGGGATGCCGACGTCGCGCATGAGCGAGGTCAGGACCCCCGGCAGCACGTCGGGCCCGGTGCCGGTCACCGACGGGTCGAGCAGCCGGGCCGCCTCCAGGTGGCGCTCGGGCGAGGCCTCGAAGGTGAGCCGGAACGCCTCGGGCGCGGTCAGCACCACGGCCATGCCGTGCGGCACGATCGCCTCGTCCTGGGGGTAGCCGGCCGGCCGGTAGTCGCGGACGCGACCGGCGATCGGGTAGGCGTTGGCGTGGGGCACGTGCACCCCGGCGTTGCCGAAGCCGAGGCCGGCGAAGGTCGCGGCGAGCGCCATCTGCTCGCGGGCCACGACGTCGCTCCCGTCGGCCACCGCCTGCCGGAAGGAGCCCGCCAGCAGCGACATCGACCGGGTCGCCCACAGGTCGGCGATCGGGTTGGCGCCGCAGTAGGGCACGCGCTGCTCGGGGGTCTTGGCGTCGAAGTCGGCGAACCACTTCGCGGTCCAGCTCTCCAGCGCGTGGCAGAGGATGTCCATGCCGGCCGCGGCCGTCACCATGGGCGGCTGCCCCATGGTCAGCGCGGGGTCCACCACGGCCATGGTCGGGCGCAGCGCCGGGTGGCTGATCCCGGTCTTGACGTGCAGCGACAGCACGTCGAGCACGCAGATGGTCGTCGACTCCGAGCCGGTGCCGGTCGTCGTGGGCACCGCCACGAGGGGCAGCAGCCGGTTGACCGGCGCCTGCGCGCGGCCCACGGGGGCGTTGAGGTAGTCCATGAGCTCGCCGGGGTTGGTCGTCAGCAGGTTCACGGCCTTCGCGGTGTCGATCGAGGAGCCACCCCCGACGGCGAGCACCGCGTCGAAGGGGCCGGCGTCGCGCGCGAACGCGATCGCGTGCTCCATCGAGGCGTCCGTGGGCTCGACGTGCACGCCGTCGTACGTCGTCACCTCGAGGCCGCGGGCCCGGACCTGCTCCGCGATCCGCTCGGGGTGGCCGGTCGCCGCGACCCCGGGGTCGGTGACCAGCAGGACCCGGCGGGCACCCAGCGCGGCCAGGTCGTGCCCGAGCTCGGCGGAGGCGCCGGAGCCGAACTTCAGCGCGGGCGCGGCGTAGGTGAAGACGGTCTCGCTCATGCGCCCACCGTAGGCCCCGGACGTGCGTACCATCCCGAACAGCGGTCGGGCACTGCTCGCGGCGTCGCGGGTGGTGACCGCCGGGGGGACGGAGGCGTCGTGGGAGCCGGGGGGCTGGGGCTGGAACGAGAGCGGTCTGCGGGCCGCGCCCGCGGAGCCGGCGCGCTGCTGCTCGTCCTGGTGCTGCTGACCGCGGTCGGCGCCGCCGCGGCCGGCACCTGGTGGGCGCTGCGCGACGCCGTCCCCGCCAGCACGGCCGCGGAGCCGGTGGTGCGCGACGGCGAGCTCGTCGACGCCCGCACCGGCGACCCGTGGGTCCCCCGCGGGGTGGTGTGGGGCAGCTTCGAGACCGCGTGCGCGCAGGGCTGGGGCTACTCCGCGCTCGACGCGCTGGGCGGTCCCGGCCGCGCGAGCGGTGGCGGGGCGGGCGACGCCGGGGAGGAGGACCGGGAGGCGGCGGCCTCGGCACAGGCCGACGTGCTCGCCTCCTGGGCGGTCGACACCGTGCGGCTGCCGCTCAACCAGGACTGCTGGCTCGGCACCCGCGGTGCCCCGGTGAGCGACGAGTTCGCAGCACGCACCCCGGCGGGCTACCGCGCGGCCGTCGACGCCTTCGTCGAGGCGCTCAACGCCCGCGGCATGGTCGTCGTGCTCACGCTCCACTCCCGCAAGCGGATCGGCAGTCCGGAGGCCGGCAGCCTCGCGATGCCCGACTCGGAGTCGCTGGCCTTCTGGCGCGCGGTCGCCGCGAGGTACGCCGAGCGGCCCTCGGTCCTGTTCGAGGCCTTCCACGAGCCGCACTCGCGCGAGGACGCCGCCGGTCGCCGGGTGCTCGACCTGGACTGGGCGTGCTGGCGCGACGGCGGCTGCCGAGCCCCGGTCGAGGACGACGGCGTCCCGGTCAAGGCCGGCGGCCCGACGTACGACGCCCAGGGGATGGCCGACGTCGTCGCCGCCATCCGCCGGGCCGGGGCCGACCAGCCGGTGCTGCTGCCCGGACCCGACCGGGCGCGGGACCTCTCGGCGTGGCGCGAGTGGGCACCCGTCGACGACCAGCTCGTCGCGGCCCTCCACGTGGGCTCACCCACCGCCGGTACGCCGGGTGCGACCTCCGACGGGCCGGGCTGCGGACCGACCTGCTGGCGGCGGGTGCTGGCGCCGCTGGCCGACCAGGTGCCGCTGCTCACCACCGAGCTGGGCCCCGGCGCGCAGCTGCCCGGGTCCGCGGCCCTGCACCTGCAGTGGGCCGCCGACCACGGTGTCGGCGTGCTCGCGCGCAGCTGGGTCGAGCGTCCGGGTGACCCGCAGGCCCTGGTCGAGGACCTATCGGGTCGCCCCACGGCCTGGGGAGAGCTCGTGCGCAGCTGGCTCCGCGGCGGCCCCGGGCAGCCTCGGCCCTGATCCACCGGTCCTCGCCTGCCACGCGACGGAGACGAGGGGATCAGGGCTCTGTGAACGAGCCCCTCCACCTGTTACCCACTCGTGGAGCTGCTGTTGGTCCCCGCAGGAGACCGCACTCCTAGGGTCGAGGAACAGGGTGCGCATGGGGGGTGCCCGGACTCGACGAGGGGGGCTCCGGTGACGGTGCAGACGGTGACGCGGACCGGCGGGAAGAGCGTGGGCTCGGCCGTGCTGGGCGTCCTGCTCACCCTCGGCATCTTCGTGCTGACCTTCGTCGGGTTCCTCATCGCCCCGCTGGCGCTGCTGCTCGTGGCCTTCCTGGTCTGGACGGTCATGCGCCCGCGGCAGGGCGGGGAGCAGCCGGTGGTCCCGGCGGCCGACGGGGCCGACGCGACCGTGGACGGACACCGCGGCCGGACCGCCACCACCGACTTCGGGGCGGGTGCGCGATGACCACCGACACCGAGCGCGGCCCCGAGGGCGCTGGCACCGGGACCGTCGGCGAGAGCACGGCCACCACCCCGCGCCTCGGCGAGGGCGTGGACCCCCACCTGGCGGCTCTGCTGCCTGAGGGCCTGTGCCGCACCTTCCGGGTCCTGCCGTACGCCGTCGCCGACGGCGCCGTCCTGGTGGCCGCGGCCGACGCCGACGACGAGATCACCCGGACCGTCGTCGAGGAGCGGATCGACGGTCCCGTGCGGATGGTGCGGCACACCGCGATGGAGATCGTCAGCGCGATCGACGCCGTCCGGCCGCCGATCGACGAGCAGGTCGAGTCCCCCGAGGCGCGCCGCGCTCGCACCCAGGTCTCGCAGATGCTCACGCGCAGCGGGCTGGTCACGACCGAGCAGCTGCAGCGCGCCACCGTCGAGTACTCCCGCACCGGCGACCCCATCGGCGACATCCTGGTCGCCCACGGCGCGATCACCGAGGACGTGCTGGTGGCCGCTCTCTCCGAGCTCCACCAGGTCCAGCGGGTCGGTCTGACCGACCTCGAGCCGGACCTCGAGGTCGCCCGCCGGCTGCCCGAGCCGCTCGCCCAGTCCCTGCAGGTGCTGCCCGTGGCCGAGGCCGAGGACGGCACCGTGCTGCTCGCCGTCGGACGCCTCCTGGCGCCCGAGGACCTCGAGCGGGTGGAGGAGGCCCTGGACCGTCCGGTGCGGCAGCTGCTGGCCAACCGCACCGACCTCGACCAGCTGGTCCAGCGCGTGCACTCCGAGCACTACGCCGACGTCTCCACCCACCTGCTGATGGAGAGCGCCCCGGAGTCCTCCGCGCACGTCGTCATCGCCCCGGCGCAGAAGGCCGTGCTCGTCATGGCGCTGCTCGCGGTGCTGGTCTGCGGGGTCATCTGGCCGATGGGCACCCTGATCGGCCTCGTCGGAGCCGCGAGCGCGGCGTACCTCTTCGTCTCGGTGTACAAGTTCCGCCTCACCCTGCGCGCGCTCGGCACCCACCTGGAGACCGACGTGACGGCGGAGGAGGTAGCGGCGCTGGACGAGCGGCACCTGCCCGTCTACACGATCCTCGTCCCGCTCTACAAGGAGGCCGGGATCGTGGCGCGCCTGGTGCGTGACATCAACGCCCTGGACTACCCGCGCACCCGGCTCGACGTGAAGCTGCTCTGCGAGGAGGACGACACCGAGACGATCGACAAGATCCGCTCGATGAACCTCCCGCCGCACTTCCACCTGGTGGTCGTGCCCGACAGCCAGCCGAAGACCAAGCCGAAGGCCTGCAACTACGGCCTGCAGCTCTCGCACGGCGACTTCTGCGTCATCTTCGACGCCGAGGACCGCCCGGACCCCGACCAGCTGAAGAAGGCGGTCGTCGCCTTCTCCCGGGTCCCGCCCGAGGTCGCCTGCATCCAGGCCAAGCTCAACCACTTCAACCAGGACCAGAACATGCTGACGGCCTGGTTCGCCAACGAGTACTCCATGCACTTCGAGCTGGTGCTGCCGGCGATGGGCGCCTCGGAGTCCCCGATCCCGCTGGGCGGCACCTCCAACCACTTCATCACCTCGGTGCTGCGCGACCTGGGCGCCTGGGACCCCTTCAACGTCACCGAGGACGCCGACCTCGGCATCCGGCTGCACCGCGAGGGCTACCGCACCGCGATGATCGACTCCACGACCCTCGAGGAGGCCAACTCCCAGGTCGGCAACTGGATCCGCCAGCGCTCGCGCTGGAACAAGGGCTACTTCCAGACCTGGCTGGTGCACATGCGCCACCCCTTCCAGCTGCTCTCCGAGACGGGGCTGCGCGGGTTCCTCTCGTTCAACCTCACGATGGGCAGCGCCTTCGTGCTGCTGATGAACCCGATCTTCTGGGCGCTCACGACCCTCTACGTCTTCACGCAGGCCGGCTTCATCCAGCAGCTCTTCCCGGGCCTGGTGTTCTACGCCGCGAGCGCGATGCTCTTCGTCGGCAACTTCGTCTTCGTCTACCTCAACGTCGCTGGCAGCCTGCAGCGCGGCGAGTTCAGCATCACCCGCACCGCCCTGCTCTCCCCGCTCTACTGGGGCCTGATGAGCTGGGCGGCCTGGAAGGGCTTCATCCAGCTCTTCACCAACCCGTTCTACTGGGAGAAGACCGAGCACGGTCTCGACGAGGAGTCGTCATGACCGAGCAGCAGGTCCGGGTCGAGCCGGCCCACACCGACCGGGTCCACGTCGAGCAGGCCCCGCGCCGCGTCGTCACCAACGCCGAGCGCCTGGCCGGCGTCGTGCAGTCCGTCGGACGGCGCCCGGCCGACATCGAGCGCCGCCGCTGGGAGAGCATCGGCGTCTTCGCCTTCTTCCTGGTCGCCTGGACGCTCTTCGGCCACTGGCTGGTCGTCGGCAAGCACGTCGTGGGCTTCGAGACCCTCGACCGGCTCAACCGCGCACTCATGGTCTGGCACAACGACCCGCCGAAGCTCTCCGCGCTCGGCTTCGACTACCCGCCGCTCGCCACGCTCCTGGTCACGCCGCTCACGCTCTTCTCCGACCTGGCGCGCAACCTCGCCATCGTGCCGCTGACCTCTGCCGTCTTCGCCGCCTTCACCATGGTCGTGCTCAACACGATGATGCGCCGCGCCGGCGTCCTCGCCCCCCTGCGCCTGAGCCTCCTGGTCGCGCTGGGCGCCAACCCGCTGGTCGCCCTGTACGCCGCCGGCGGGGGCCGCCAGTTCATCTGGCTCTGCTTCGTGGTGGCCGCCCTAGGGGCGCTGGTGGCCTGGTACGTCACCGCCGACATCCGCTTCGTCATGATCGCCGGGCTCGCCTTCTCCGTCGCCGCGCTCGCGGGCTACTCCAGCCTGCTGTGGTTCGTCGTCGGCGCGGTCATGGTCGGCGCGATCCTGGCGCGGCTGGGCGCCGACGGCACCGAGGTCGAGGGCACGACCGTCGGCTTCGCCTCGCCCACCGTCTACGTCATCGCCCTGTGGACCGCCTTCAACCTGCTGCTGCTCGGCAACCCGTTCGCGTGGATCACCGACAGCAGCGACGCCCTCGGCGGCGCCAGCGTGGAGCAGTTCTCGCTCGTCGGCCTGGCGCAGTGGACCGGCGCCCTGGTCCTGCACGGAGCACCGCTGGCGATCGTGGTGCTCCCGGCCCTGCTCTTCGTGGGCCTCTCCCGCGGCAACACCCTGGCCCTGTGGCTGGCCGTCGTCCTCGCCGTCACCGTGCTCGCACCGGCGGGCGCCGTGGTGCTGCACCTGACCGACAGCCCGATGGTGATGCGCAACGCGCTGCCGATCCTGATGGTCTCGGTCATCGGGGCGATCTGGCTGGCCCGCTCGGCGGGCAGCAGCGCGACGCTCGTGAGCGCGCTGGTCGTGGTGGGGCTGCTGGTGAGCATCCCGTGGACCTTCCAGGGGATGAAGACCTACAAGTACCAGAACCTCGAGTCGACCTTCGCCGCCGCCGTGTCCACCGGCCAGAGCCAGGAGGGCGCCCGCACGCTCTCCGGCCAGGCGGTCGGCATCGTGGACGAGCAGGCGATGGCGGCCTGGATCCGCGACAACGTGACCCGTCAGGGATCCATCCTCACCGACAACGCCCAGACCTACGCCGTCATGCTCTTCACCGGACGACCGGACCTCTTCTTCGACCGGGTCGACCGGTCCGACGGCCCGTGGCTGGAGGCGGCCCGCAACCCCGTCGAGCACGTCGACTACCTGCTGCTCTCGACCGACACCTCGCGGGACCTGCTCAGCCAGGTCTACCCGGTGGCCGCCGAGGGCCGGGACCCCGCGCTCACCACGATCTACACGACCTCGCGCTACACGCTGGTCGCCGTGCCGGCCGGCTTCACCCCCGACCGCGACGTCGCCGACTCCGTCGACGACCTGGAGTCCGCCCCGGTCGTCGCCCCGGAGCAGGGCCGCACCGGCGACGGGACCGGCGACGGGACTGGCACCGGCACCGGCACCGGCGGCCAGGACCGCCCCCAGGATCCGGCGCGTCAGCGCCAGGGCGCCGCCACCGGAGCCGACGACGGCGCGACCGACGACGTACAGCTGGAGGTGCAGCCGTGATCGACCAGGACCTGGCCATCGAGCCGCCGCCCTCGCTGGAGGCGATCCTGTCGCACCGCGAGCGGATCGGCCGTGTCGACTTCACCCACCGCCTGGTGGCCGCACCCCCGCCCCCGTCCGACGAGGGCGGGGAGCCGGACGAGGGCGACCCCGCGCGCCAGGACCCCCAGGGTCCTCAGGGCTCCGAGGAGTCCCCGGACGGGGCGGTCGGGACCACCGACCCGGCCACCGACGACGTGTCGGTCGACCAAGCGGTCGACGAGCCGGTCGACCAAGCCGTCGACGGGCCGGTCGACGAGGCGGTCGACGTGGTGGACGAGGACACCGGCGACGAACAGCGACACACCGAGCCCGCGGCCGAGGTGACCGAGGCGCGCGGGGAGCAGGACCCCGACGACTTCCTGCTCGCCCCGCCCGTGGACGACTCACCTGCTGCGCACGCCCGGGCCGAGGCCTCGGCCCAGGTCGCGGCCCTGCTCTCGCTCGTGCCGGCCGAGGACGTCGACACCGTCACCGAGGACGTCTCCGAGGTCGTCGAGGGCGTGCTGGCCCGCATCCGCGAGGTCCAGTCGGCGACCCTGGCCCACCTCGAGGCGATCGAGGTCGAGGCCGCCCTGCGCTGCGAGATGCTCACGGCCCAGGCCGAGCTCGACGCCGAGCTGATCCGCCTGCACGCCCGCCGCGAGGCGCACGCGATCCTCGCCGCCGCCCGCGCCCGCTCGGGGCTGCCGCCCGCGGTCCCCGACGACGTACGCCGCCTGGACCACCTCGCCGGAGCCGCCTCGCGCCTCGTCGAGTCCCTCGAGGAGCCCGGCCTGTCCCGCTCCTCCGACCACCCCTTCCTGCCATGAGCCACTCCCCGACCCCGACCTCGGCCCCGACGCTCGGCCGCCGAGCCGGCGCGTCCTTCCGGGAGAACGGGCCGGCTCGACCCCACCGCACGGGCGCGCCACGCCTCCGCCGTGCGGGCGCAACCGCCCTCGCAGCCGTGCTGGCTCTCGGTCTGGCCGCCTGCGGCGACGACGCCCCGCAGCAGTCGGGTCGCACCCCCGCGGCCGAGGTGACCGTCACGGCGGGCACCGCCGAGGAGACCGGCGGCGTGGTCCTGGCCGAGGAGCGACTCTTCTCCGAGGACTCCCCGTGGAACCAACGGGCCGACGCCGCCACGGTGGACCCCGACTCCGACCGGATGATCGACCGCGCGCAGTACCGCATCGGCGTGGTCGAGGACGCCACCGGCGTCCGCACCGTGCCCCGCCGGATCGACGACCCGCTCTACATCAACACCGAGGCCTGGACCGTGCCCGTGGTGGCCGGCGGCGAGCCGACCGCCGTGGTGTGCCGGCAGGCCCAGTGCGGCGACGGCGACGACACCGTGACCCTCACGATCCCGTCCGACGTCGACCCCGACCCCCGCTACGACGGCTGGTTCACCATCGTCGACGCCAGCGAGAACGTCGCCTACGACCTGTGGCGTGCCCGCCGCGAGGACGACGGCTCGATCTCCTACCACTACATGAAGCGCTGGTCGCTCGACGGACCCGGCTTCCAGGAGCCCGGCCAGGTGTCCGCCCGCGGCTCCGGCCTCCCGCTGTTCGGCGGGCTGATCCGCCCCCGCGAGCTCGAGGCCGGCCTGATCGAGCACGCGCTGGCGATCAGCATCCCGGGCCCGGCCCAGGGCTCCTTCGTGCAGCCGGCGTCCTCCACCGACGGCAACGGCGAGACCACCTCGGTGCCCGAGGGTGCCCGGATCCGGCTGCGCGCCGACGTCGTGCCGGAGCGCCCGCGGGACCCGCGCACCGGGAAGCTCGTCCCGCTCACCGCCCAGCAGCAGCGCCTCGCCGACGCCCTCGTCCTGACCCTGCGCACCTACGGCGCGATCGTGGTCGACCGCGCGGAGGTCCCGACGCTCTACGCCCAGCGCGACGTCACCGCCGGCCTGATCAACGGCAACGAGCTGCAGGGCCTGACCCTCGACGACTTCGAGGTCGTCGACCTCGGACCGCGCTACGACTACCCGCCGACGGAGCGGGGGAGGAACCGATGAGCACCCGCACCCCCGGACGCGCCGTCCGGATCGCCGCCCCGCTTCTCGCGCTGGGCCTGCTGGCGGGCTGCTCGGAGCAGCCGGCGCAGGAGGCCAGCGACATCGTCGCCGACGCCCAGGCCCAGGACTACGAGGCCGACCGGGCCGAGAGCGCGCGGGTCCGCGCCGCCTACCGCGACCTGCCCCAGCCCGTCGCCGGCGTCGTGCTCGTCAGCGGCAACCGCGGCTCGCTGACCCCGGGCGAGGTCGTGGCCTTCGGGCAGAGCGGCACCGCCACCGACGTGCGTCTCTCGTACGACGGCGAGGACGCCGCCTTCGCGGCGCTGTGCCGCGGGGAGATCGACGTCGTCGACTCCTCCCGCACCGTCAGCGAGGCCGAGCTCGAGGCGTGCCGGCGCGTGGGCCTGGACCTGGTCCAGTTCCAGGTCGCCTCCGACGCCGTGGTCGTCGCCACCAAGAACGAGTCCGACGTGGGCGGCGACTGCCTCAGCACCGACCAGGTGCGCGAGGTCTACCGGGCCGGCTCCCCCGTCACCCGCTGGTCCCAGCTGGGCGGCGGCTTCGACGACGTCCCGCTGCACGTCGCAGGGCCGGACCCGGAGAACAACGCGTTCTCCTTCTTCGGCCAGTACGTCCTCGACGCACCCGAGCCCTCGCTCACCAACCTGCGCTCGGACTACAAGGCCTTCGACACCGACCAGGGCTCCCGGCTCTTCGTGGTGGGCCGCGACCGCGACGAGCTGCTCGCGGCCCAGCTGCGCGACCGGACCCGGCGCCGCGACCTGGCCAAGGCCGAGCTCGAGACGCAGTGGCAGGTCGTCAACGACGCGCGCGCCGAGGTCGAGGAGGCCTCCGCGGAGGTCGAGAAGGGCATCCGCGACCAGCGGCCGCTGGCCACCCAGCGGGCCGACCAGGAGCGCAAGGACCGCGCCTGGGAGGCCCTCGGTCTGGCGCAGGCCCGGATGCGGGAGCTGGAGGCGCGCAAGCGCGAGCTGACCGCCGTCTGGGAGCGTTCGGTGCAGGCGCGCGAGCGCCTCCAGCGCGCCCGCGGCAACGTCGCCTACTTCCGGTTCAGCTACTACGAGCTCTTCGAGGAGCAGCTGCGCCCCTTCGAGGTGACCCTGCCCCCGGGCGAGGGGACCGACGGCGAGCGCAGCTGCATCTTCCCGAGCCAGCAGACCATCACCAGCGGCGAGTACCCCCTCGCCCGCCGGTTGCTGCTCACCACCACGGTGCGCTCGCTGGAGCGCCCCGAGGTCCAGGAGTTCCTCCTGCACTACCTCGACAACGCCGAGGACCAGGCCACCCGTGCCCGGCTCGTCTCCGTCCCCGCGGCCGACGTCGCCACCCAGCGCGCCTGGGTCACCGGACGCGAGGACCCGGTGCTCGTCACCCTCGATCCCGCCCCCGTGCTCACCTCGGACGGCGAGGTCACGACCCTCCAACCGGCCCGATGACGCGCGCCCGCAGGACCTCGGCGCTCCTGGTGACGGCACTCCTGCTGGCAGGCGGCCTCGCCGGGACCACGACCGCGGCGCCCGCGGCACCGGGCAGCGCGGAGCGCCGGGCGCCCGACGACGTCGTGACCAAGACCCTGACCCTCTCCTGGCAGGGCAGCACGCCCAAGCACCGCCTCGACCAGAGCGCCTCCACGCGGGTGCCGGGCATCGGACAGCTGAAGCTGGTCTGCAAGCCCAACAACACGATGGTCAAGATCGTGCCGGACGACCGGAACCGCGAGACCACCATGTGGCTGGCGAAGTACGAGAAGAAGGGTGGCCGCGACGTCGTCGCGGTCAAGAACGTGCGGGTCTACCGCTTCGACACCGCGCTCGACGACGGCACCGGCGGCACCGGCCGCGCGGCCCACGAGGGCCTCAACCAGGAGACCCCGGTCGAGACGTTCTCCAGCGGGTACGCCGAGGGCGTCATCAGCACCCGCACCGGCAGGCACCTCCCGGGCGGGGCGATGCCGGCCGTCCCCGCGACCGCCCTCAAGCTCAGCTGGTGGTGGGAGAACTTCCGGGAGCCGCAGGAGTACCGCACCTGCCGGATGGACGCCACCCTCAGCACCGACCTCTCCCAGGCGGCGCTGCTCACGTGGCACGGCGACCAGGACGCGGGCAGCAGCGACCGCACCGTCGTGACCGCCGACCTCGCACCCCTCGGCACCCTCGAGCTGCGCTGCGAGCCGGGTCGCCGCGGTGCACGCTGGGTCTCCCTGCTCACCGACGACCCCGCCGCCACCCTCTTCGCCCGCACCATCTCCGGTGAGGGCGAGGTGCGCGACCACGTCGAGGAGGACTCCCTCGACGCCGGCGGCGGCCGCGTCGGCCCGCTCGACCTCCCCGAGAACGGGATGATGGAGCTGAGCTGGACCGCCCACGGCCGCACGACCAGCATGTTCCTGTCCTCGTACTGGATCACCAACGACGAGACCTCCCCCGCACTCAACCTCTGCGAGGTCGCCGCGGCCCCCTTCTGAGGGCGTGCAACGCCGTGGCCGGACCGGCCTGCACGCTCGCGGCGCCGCGGTCGACCTCCGGGCGGGCGGGGGCATGGCCGGCCGAGGGCGGCCCCGGAGGAGCGTGGATGGGCCTGGCCCCCGCCTCGTGAGGGACGAACGAGGCGGGTGGTTGCGACGAAGGGGG
>CAEZYQ010000053.1_pt1 | contig 19651 bp, 16 predicted proteins | sample 7265561 | NCBI WGS metagenome assembly CAEZYQ01 (sample SAMEA6813939, study PRJEB35770) | uncultured Nocardioides sp. | biome: Freshwater; feature: Freshwater reservoir; material: water | place: Czech Republic | collected 2017-04-14 | depth 30m m | reverse complement strand
GCCATCACCGCCGAACTCCACCTCGCAGCAGCAGCCGTCAACCTCCAGCGACTTCACAACAACGCACTGACCACCTGAGCACCGCTCCGGGCACCCCCGTGCCCGCCACGTCCCAACACCCATCAGGCAAAGCCCAACAGCCACCAGGTTGAACCGGAACGCCACACAGTGGCCCGTGTGTCAGCGCATCGCCGTGAACGGGTCCGCACCGTGGAGGACTTCCGGCGATCCGGCCGATCTCCCGGACAGGTGTCCGGCCCGTCGATTCGGACGCCGCAGGATCCGGGTGCGAACCTTGGTTTTCCGCTCCGACTCTGTTCTCGTGGGGTCAGAGCACGTCCGAGGAGGCCGACCCGTCCGGGCGGCGCCGACGAGCCGAGGAGGCGAGCATGACCACCACCGCAGCGAACCCCGCCGCGACCCCGCAGGAGACCGCGCGGTCCACCGAGCTCTTCCAGCGCGCCGAGGCCCGCACCGCTCGCAACTACAAGCCGCTGCCGGTCGTCATCGAGCACGCCGAGGGCGCCTGGATGACCGACGTCGACGGCACCCGCTTCCTCGACCTCCTGGCGGGCTACTCCGCGCTCAACTTCGGCCACGGCCACCCGGGCCTGCTGCGTGTCGCGCACGAGCAGCTGGACAAGCTCACCCTGACCAGCCGCGCCTTCGTGCACGACCAGTTCGCCGACTTCTGCGCCGAGCTGGGCGACCTGTGCGGCAAGGAGCTCGTGCTCCCGATGAACACCGGCGCCGAGGCCGTCGAGACCGCCATCAAGGTCATGCGCAAGTGGGGCTACGAGGTCAAGGGCGTGGCTCCCGGCGAGGCCGAGATCATCGTCGCCTCCGGCAACTTCCACGGTCGCACCACCACGATCGTCGGCTTCTCCGACGATCCCGACGCCCGCAACAGCTTCGGCCCGTTCGCGCCCGGCTTCGTCATGGTCCCCTACGGCGACCTGGAGGCCGTCGAGGCCGCGATCGGCCCGAACACCGTCGGCGTGCTGATGGAGCCGATCCAGGGCGAGGGCGGCGTGGTCATCCCGCCGGACGGCTTCTGGAAGGGTCTGCGCGAGCTGACCCGCCGCGAGAACGTGCTCATGGCCGCCGACGAGATCCAGGCCGGCCTGGGCCGCACCGGCAAGACCTTCGCCAGCGACCACGAGGGCGTCGTCCCGGACCTGTACGTCCTGGGCAAGGCGCTCGGCGCGGGCATCGTCCCCGTCTCGGCGGTCGTGGCCGACCGCGACGTCCTCGGCGTCCTGCGCCCGGGCCAGCACGGCTCGACCTTCGGCGGCAACCCGCTGGCCTGCGCCGTCGGCCTCGAGGTGGTGCGGATGCTCGCCACGGGTGAGCACCAGGCCCGCGCCGCCGAGCTCGGCGAGCTGATGCGCGAGCGGCTCGAGGCCCTCGTGGGTCACGGGGTGCTCGCCGTGCGCGTGCGCGGCCTGTGGGCCGGTGTCGACATCGACCCCGCCGTCGGCACCGGTCGCGAGGTCTGCGAGCGGCTCATGGCCCGCGGCGTCCTGGCCAAGGACACCCACGGCTCGACGATCCGGCTCGCCCCGCCGCTGGTCATCAGTGCCGAGGACCTCGCCTGGGGCCTGGACCAGCTGGCCGCGGTCGTGCGCGGCGACTGACCCACGGCCGCACCACCCGGCACCCACGAGGGGGCGCCGTCCGACCACCGGACGGCGCCCCTTCGTCGTACGCCGTCAGCGACCGTTCCCGGCCAGCGGCCGCCACCGCCTTGGCCGGCTCCCGGGACCGACCTAATCTCGGGTCTTGGGGAGCTTGGCAACTACTCGGTCCCCCGGGACGGGTCCGCTGCGCCGGGGTCCTGAGACTCCCCCGGCCGCCGGCGGCCCGTCCCACCACGGTCGTCCCGGCCTGGTCGTCCCGGGCCGGTCGTCCCGGGCCCGTGGTCACGGGCCGGTCACTCCTGCGGTGGCAGCACCCCCACCAGCGCGGGCAGCGACATCACCAGCACGTCGAGGACCTCCTCGCGGGTGACGCCCGCCGGATCGGCCTTCCAGCCGAGCACGACCTCCTCGGCGAAAGCCGCCCACGCCTTGACCAGCAACCGGGTCTGCGGGGTCTCCCTGACGATCTGGCCCTGCGCGTCCTCCCCGAAGACGCGGTCGGTCAGCGCGGCGCGTGCCTCGTCGTAGATCTCGCGCAGCGTGTCGTTGCCGCCCTGGGCGGCCTTGACCAGCGACAGGTAACCCGCGTGGTTGGTGTCGACGTAGTCGAGGTAGGCGGTCATCGAGACCAGCAGCCGGTGCAGCGGCTCCCCCTCGACCGGCGGGGCGGTCTGGGCGATCAGGTCGTCGGCGGCCCGGCGCACGACCGCCTCGTGGAAGGCCTGCTTGGAGCCGAAGTAGTGGTAGAGCAACCCGCGCGAGATGCCGGCCTCCTCGGCCAGCAGGTCGATGCTCAGCTCGTCCAGCGACCGGCTGGAGAGCAGCCGGACCCCCAGGTCGAGCAGCTGGGAGCGGCGCTCCTCGGGGCTGAGCCGGGAGCGGGTGCTCGCTGTGCGGGTGGTCACGTCGGGCAGTCTATTGACACTTTTTCAATAACGCCACTACCGTCGACGCATGAGCACTCCTGCCACTCACCGCGTGGTCGACCACCTCGTGATTGGCTCCGGCTTCGCCGGCCTGGCCGCCGCCATCAAGCTCGACGAGGACGGCGAGCGCGACCTGGTCGTCATCGAGAAGGGCTCCGACGTCGGCGGCACCTGGCGCGACAACACCTACCCCGGTGCCGCGTGCGACGTGCCGAGCCAGCTCTACTCCTTCTCCTTCGCCCCGAACCCCGACTGGTCGATGTCGTTCTCGCGCCAGCCGGAGATCCACGCCTACCTCCAGCGCGTGGCCCGCGAGTCCGGGGTCCTGGACCGCTTCGTCTTCGACACCCGCGTCGTCGCCGCCGCCTGGGACGAGGAGTCCCGGCGCTGGCTGGTCGAGACCGAGGGCCCGACCGGCTCGACGACGTACGCCGCCCGCACGCTGCTCTCCGGCGCCGGCGGTCTCTCCGAGCCCAAGCTCCCCGAGATCGAGGGCATCGAGACCTTCCAGGGCGAGGTCTTCCACTCCGCGCAGTGGGACCACTCCGTCGACCTGACCGGCAAGCGGGTGGCCGTGATCGGTACCGGTGCCTCGGCGATCCAGATCGTCCCCGAGCTGCAGAAGATCGTGGGCCACCTGGACCTCTACCAGCGCACCGCGCCCTACGTGCTCCCCCGCCACGACCGCACCTACTCCGCGCTCGAGAAGGCCGCGCTGCGGCACGTGCCCGGGCTGCAGAAGCTCTACCGCACGGCGATCTACTGGGGCCGCGAGACCTACGTCCCCGCCTTCACCCTGCAGCCCAAGATCGCCGCCCCGGCGAAGGCGGCCGCCCTGGGCAACCTGCGCAAGGCCGTCAAGGACCCGCTGCTGCGGGAGAAGCTCACGCCGACCTTCGAGATCGGCTGCAAGCGTATCCTCATCTCCAACGGCTACTACCCGGCCGTCGCCTCCGACAACGTCGAGCTGGTCACCGACCGGATCGAGAAGATCACCGGCAGCGCCATCGTCACCGCCGACGGCACCGAGCGCGAGATCGACGCCCTGGTCGTGGCGACCGGCTTCCACACCACCGACATCCCGATCGCCCACCAGATCACCGGCCGCACGGGCCGCACCCTGGCCGAGCGGTTCGCCGTCCACGGGATGGCGGGCTACAAGGGCACGACCATCCCGGAGTTCCCGAACCTCTTCATGATGGTCGGCCCCAACACCGGGCTGGGCCACTCCAGCATGGTCTTCATCATCGAGTCGCAGGTCGCCTACATCCGCGACGCCATCCGCACCATGCGCACCCACCGGCTCGCCACCGTCGAGCCCCGCGAGGACGTCACGGCCCAGTTCAACGCCGGCCTCCAGCGGCGGATGAAGCGCACCGTGTGGACCACCGGCGGCTGCGCGTCGTGGTACCTCGACTCCGAGGGCCGCAACACCACGCTGTGGCCGCGCACCACCTTCACCTTCCGTCGGCTGCTGTCGCGCTTCGACCTCGCCGCCTACACCGTCACCGGGGAGACCTCCCCGGCCGACTCCGCTCCCACCACCGGCACCACCGGCAACCGAGAGGCCGTGAACGCATGAAGAACCTGTCCGACAAGGTCGTCGTCATCACCGGGGCGGGCTCCGGCATCGGCCGTGCCCTGGCGCTGAACCTGGCCCGCAAGGGCTCCCTGCTCGCCCTCTCCGACGTCGACGAGGCCGGTCTTGCCGAGACCGTCGACCTCGTGAAGGGCGCGGGCGCCCGCGAGGTGCGCTCGGACCGGCTCGACGTCGCCGACCGCGACGCCTTTGAGGCCTACGCCGAGACGGTGGTCGGGCAGTTCGGCCGGGTCAACGTGGTCATCAACAACGCCGGTGTCGCACTGGCCGGTGACCTGGTCGACCTGGAGTACTCCGACATCGACTGGATCATGGGGATCAACCTGGGCGGCGTCCTCACCGGCACCAAGGCGTTCCTGCCCCACCTCATCGCCTCCGGCGAGGGCCACGTCGTCAACATCTCCTCGCTCTTCGGTCTGGTCTCCATGCCCGGCCAGTCGATCTACAACGCGACGAAGTACGCCGTGCGCGGCCTCTCCGAGGCGCTGCGCGAGGAGATGCTGATCGCGGGGCACCCCGTGGGCGTGACCGTCGTGCACCCCGGCGGCATCAAGACCGCCATCGCCCGCAACTCCCGCGTCTCGGCCAAGGAGGACAAGTCCAAGACCGCCGAGCTCTTCGACAAGAAGCTCGCGCGGATGACCCCGGACCGGGCCGCCGAGATCATCGTCGCCGGCATCGAGAAGGACCAGGCGCGCGTGCTGGTCGGCATCGACGCCCACGCGCTGCACTGGTTCGCCAAGCTCACCGGCTCGCGCTACCAGGACGTCATCGCCAAGGTCTCCAAGAAGGTTCTGCCGGCGAAGACGCAGCTGGTCTGAGCAGCGCCCCCACCGCGTAGGGTCCCCGGGCATGGAGCTCGGGGACCCTACGCACGTCCGCATGTCGAAGTGGGGCGAGCGGCCGCACTGGCAGTACGCCGGCCTCTGGCTCGGCTCCGACGAGCTCGGCGACTGGGTGGGCGCGACCGCCGGCACCCACCACCACCGCCCCGGCATGGAGTTCCACTCCGACGTCGACACCGTCACGCTCTTCCCCCGCGAGCGCTGGTGGGCCGCGACCTTCCACGCCCCCGGCATCTGGTGCACGGCGTACGTCGACATGACCACGCCCCCGGTCCTCGAGCCGGGACCCGACGGGGTGGAGGTGCGCTGCGTCGACCTCGACCTCGACGTCATCCAGCGAGCCGACGGCACCTGGTACGTCGACGACGAGGACGAGTTCGCCGAGCACCAGGCCGCCTACGGCTATCCGCCCGAGGTCGTCGCCGCCGCAGAGGCCTCCCGCGACGAGGTGTGGGCCGCGGCGCACGCCGGCACGGGGGCCTTCGACGGCCGCGGGCAGGCGTGGCTGGACCGGCTGGACCAGTGGTCCACCCGGACCCGACTTTTAACTTGAGTGAACCGGTCCACTTAGGCATCATGGGGGACGTCCGGGCCAGCCCGGGCCGAGGGGGAGTACCCACCACCGACGTCCCGTCACTACGAGCCGACCGGCTCCGGGGCCCGGGGACCGCGAGGTCCGGGGAGACCCTCGTTTCACCGAGATGAAACGAGGTCCCCGATGGACGTCCCCTTCTGGGCATGGTTCGCCGTGCTCGGCGTGATCGTCGCCATGCTCGCGCTCGACCTGTTCATGCACCGCGACGCGCACGCGATCAGCGTGCGCGAGGCCGCCACCTGGTCGGCGGTCTGGGTCGCCTTCGGCGTCGCGTTCGGCGGCGTCATCTGGTGGCAGTACGGCGCGGAGTACGGACAGCAGTACTACGCCGGCTACCTGATCGAGAAGTCCCTGGCCGTCGACAACGTCTTCGTCTGGGCGATCATCTTCAGCTTCTTCGCGGTGCCCCGCGAGTACCAGCACCGGGTGCTGTTCTACGGCGTCGTCGGCGCCCTGGTCTTCCGCGGCATCTTCATCGCCGGCGGTGCCGCGCTGATCGAGAACTTCGCCTGGATCCTCTACCTGTTCGCGGCGTTCCTGCTGGTGACCGGCTACAAGATGCTGCGCCAGCGCGACAGCCACATCGACCCGTCGAGGTCGAAGGTGCTCTCGCTCTTCCGCCGGAGCATCCCGATGGTCGAGGAGTACCGCGGCCAGCGCTTCTTCGTGCGCCACAACGGGCTGCTCGTGGCCACCCCGCTGCTCGCGGTGCTGGTGCTGGTCGAGGTCACCGACGTGATCTTCGCGGTCGACTCGATCCCCGCGATCTTCGCGGTCACCGACGAGGTGTTCCTGGTCTTCACCGCCAACGCCTTCGCGATCCTGGGCCTGCGGGCGATGTACTTCCTGCTCGCCGACCTGGTCCACCGCTTCGTCTACCTCAAGGTCGGCCTGGCCCTGGTCCTGATGTGGGTCGGCGTGAAGATGCTGCTCAAGATCGACGTCTACTACGTCCCGACGACGATCTCGTTGGCGGTCATCTCCACGATCATCGGCGTCTCGATCGCCGCCAGCCTGCGGGCCACGCGCGGGCAGGAGCGTCACGCCGTCGAGGTCGGCGGGGCCATCCCGTTCCGGGTGCGCGACGAGGACGGTGGCGTGCTGGCCGGCCACGAGCACGAGTACGGCGAGGACACCCCCGCCCGGATCGTCGGCGGCACCGCCCGTCAGCGGGCCCGGCGCGGGTTGGAGGTCGAGGTCCCCGAGGACTCGATGTCCGGGCGGGGCTAGCCCCGGCCCTCGCTCCCCTGCCGGGTGCGACCGCGACGACGCCGTGTCCCCGCCGGGTCCTCGGACCCGGCGGGGACCGGTGCGTTCCGGCGTCGTCGCCACAGGTCGCGGCGCTCGGAGTGGTCGACGGGGCCGACCAGCCGGGGACCGGTGAGGCGGGACTCGAGTCGGGCCGCCTCGCGCTTGAGCGGCTGGGCGACGTACTCCCCCAGGATCACCCCGGAGGCCAGCGCGATGGCGACCGAGATGGCCGCCGACATCGCGAGCAGGCCCTCCGGAACGCTCGAGCCGCCCTCCCCCAGCAGGGTCAGGCCGCGGTAGATCGAGAGGCCGGGCAGCATCGGCACGATCGCCGAGACGACCACGACCAGCGGAGGCACCCGCATCCGGCCGGCGACCGCGAAGCTGACCAGGCCGACGAAGAAGGCAGCGATGGCGATCCCCCAGGCACGCGCCAGCCCAGCCTGCTGGAGGGTGCCGCTGATGGTGATCGCCGTCCCCGCCACCAGGGCGATCGGGGCGAGGATCCGCTTGGGGGCGTAGCAGGAGAAGGCGAACGCCGCTGCCGCGATGGCCGAGCCGAGGGCGAGCACACCGACGCTCTGCAGGGTGTACTGACCGGGCTGCAGGCGGGGGATCTCCAACCCGAGGACCCGTCCGATCGAGAGGCCGCCCGAGACGCCCGCGATGATGCCGGCCGTCGCCAGGAACGCCTCGGTGAGACGGGCCGTGGCGGTGACGTAGAAGCCGGTGAGGGCGTCCTGCAGGGCGCCCATGAAGCCGATGCCGGCGAGCAGCATGATGATGTTGGCGGTCACGACCTGGGAGACGTCGACGCTCACCGGGGTCGCACCGACGCCCAGCGCGATCAGCGTCGCCACCCCGCCGCCGACGACCTGCTGGTAGAAGCCCGGCATCCGCCGGCGGGCCATGCGCAGCTGCAGCCGGTCGATCGTGATCGCCGCGAGCGCGGCCAGGGCGACCACGACCGCGTCTCCCCCGAGCTGCAGGCCCACGCCCGAGCACATGACGCCCCAGCCCACGGTCACCGCCCACCGGTGCCGCGGGTGACCGGTGGAGGTGATCCGCCCCAGCTCGGTGCGGGCGCCGCGCAGGTCGAGGTCGCCGCGGAGCACGTCGCGCACGAGGTGGTCGACGCGCGTGAGGTCTTCGTAGTCGATGACGCGCTGCTTGACCTGCCGCGTGCTCACGATCGGCGGGTCGTCCGGGGTGTCCTGGTAGGTCATCGACAGTGAGGTGAAGGTGATGTCGGTCTGCGCACCGCGCAGGCCGAGGGCGAAGGACAGCGACTGCATCGTCGCGGTCACGTCGGCGGCGCCGGCTCCGCTGGAGAGCAGCAGCTCGCCGACGCGCAGGCACAGGTCCAGGCCCAGGTTCACCTCGCGCGCATCCACCCGCCGATCGTGTCAGGGTCCGCCGCGACGCCCCAAGCCGCCGGCCGGGGCCCCGGCACGTGAGCCTGGACACGCGGTGGGGGGTCGCGGTGTGGAACGCTGGGCGGGTGCGGATCGACTTCCGGGGCTCCCCCGACCCCACCCTGGGCGTCGAGTGGGAGCTCGGCCTGGTGGACCGCCGCTCGCGCGACCTGCGCAACGACGCCGACGAGCTCTTCGCGGCCGCCGCGGGCCGGCTGCCCGACCCGGCGAAGCTGCACAAGGAGCTGCTGCGCAACACCGTCGAGGCCGTCACCGGGGTCTGCCGCACGGTCGCGGAGGCGATGGGGGACCTGCGCGCCACCGTCGAGGCCGTCGTCCCGGTCGCCGACGGGCTCGACCTGGACCTCTACGGCGCCGGCACCCACCCCTTCGCCTCCTGGACCACGCAGCAGCTGACCGAGGGCCACCGCTACGCCGAGCTGATCAACCGCACCCAGTGGTGGGGGCGGCAGATGCTCATCTGGGGCGTCCACGTGCACGTCGGCCTCCCCGAGCGCGACCGGGTCATGCCGGTGCTCTCGGCGCTGCTCACCTACTACCCCCACCTCCAGGCGCTGTCGGCCTCCTCGCCGATCTGGGCGGGCACCGACACCGGCTACGCCTCCAACCGGGCGCTCATGTTCCAGCAGCTGCCCACGGCCGGGCTGCCCTTCCAGTTCCAGACGTGGGCGGAGTTCGAGTCCTTCGCCCAGGACCAGCTGACGACCGGCGTCATCGACGAGCTGAGCGAGATCCGCTGGGACGTCCGCCCCGCACCCCACCTCGGCACCCTGGAGAACCGGGTCTGCGACGGGGTCTCCAACCTCACCGAGCTCGCCGCCCTCACCGCGCTGTGCCACTGCCTGGTCGTCGACCTCGACGAGCGGGTCGCGCGCGGGGAGCGGCTCGCCGTCCTGCCCCCGTGGCACGTGCAGGAGAACAAGTGGCGGGCGGCTCGCTACGGCCTGGACGCCATCGTCATCCTCGACGCCGACTCCAGCGAGCGCCTGGTCACCGACGACCTGGTCGACCTGGTCGCGCGGCTCGCCCCGGTCGCCGAGCGCCTCGAGTGCGCCGAGGAGCTGCAGGGGGTACTGGCGCTCGTGGAGCGAGGGGCCTCCTACCAGCGCCAGCGGGCGGTGGCCGAGCGGACGGGTGGCGATCTTGTCGCGGTGGTCGACTCCGTGGTGCAGGAGCTGCGCGACTCGCTGTGAGTGACGCCGGCGGTCGGGTCCCGGGGTCTCGACGACGGCTCGCTGGCGCTCGCCTGCTCGACCGCCGGGTCGGGCTGCTCGTCCTCGCCTGCTCGACCACCGGGTCGTGGCTCAGCTGCGGCGGGCGTACTTGATCGCGCGCTTGGTCTCGACGAGGTCGCGGTACCACGTCTTCACCTCCACCCGGCAGCGGATCCGGCCGACCTTGGCGGTGTACTCCTGGCACTCCGCGAGCGCCTCGGAGTCGGTCGGCGGGAAGGCCGAGGAGCCGTCGTAGTACTCGATCCCGAAGCCCTCGGAGGCGTTGCCGGTGACCTTGACGATCGTCGTGGGCGCCGGAGCCTTGGCGTCGGGAGCGGCCCCGCCCGACGCCGCGGTCACGAGCACGGCGACCAGGGCCGCGGACACGGCGAGGCCGGCCCGGCCCACGAGCGAGCGACGGCGGGCGGGGTCGCCGGCGGGGGTGTGGGCGGGGTGCTGGACGGGGGTGTGGGTCGTGCGGGTCATGGAGGTCTCCCGAGGTCACCGGCGCCGGCGGTTCCGGCGCGCTGCGAGGGACACACTGGCAGCGCGAGGGCACCCGCGCGGCCCGGCGTACGAGGGGTTGGGGACGAGCCCTGCGAGGTCCGGCCTGTGGACGACTGGCGGCGCGTGGCCGCGGTGCGGGAGGCTCGGTTCCGCTCACCCCTCCGGGTGACCTTGTGACGGGCATCACCACGGAGGCAGGATCACGACCCACCCCTCGCGGGCAGCACGTCCACATCGGACCGGCACGCCAGCGAGCAGCACCCGCTCCACCCCCGGCACCACCCAGCGAAAGGCTCCCCGTGGTCTCCGTCATCGACCCCACCTCCGCCGCGTTCCTCCTCTCAGAGAACCGCTCGATGCCGATGCACGTGGGTGGCCTGCAGCTGTTCGAGAAGCCCGAGGGCGCCGGCCCGGACTACATCCGGGAGATGTTCGACGCCATGCGCGACGAGGAGGAGATCTCCCCGCTCTTCCTCAAGCACCCGCACCGCTCCGCGAAGACGGCCGCCCAGCTCGTGTGGCGCCCCGACCAGCAGTTCGACATCGAGCACCACGTGCGGCACAGCGCGCTGCCGCAGCCGGGCCGCTACCGCGAGCTCTTCGAGCTGTGCTCACGGCTGCACTCGACCCGGCTCGCGTGGGAGCGCCCGCTGTGGGAGGCACACGTCATCGAGGGCCTGGCCGACGGCAAGGTCGCGATGTACACCAAGATCCACCACGCCCTCGTCGACGGCGTCTCGGCGATGCGGCTGATGCAGAGCGTGCTGTCGACCGACCCCGACGAGCGGGACATGGGTGCCCCCTGGGCCAAGCAGTCGCGGCCGCGCCGCAAGCCCGCCGAGGACGGCGGCGGCAGCCTCCCCGAGGTGCCCGTGGCGGCCCTGCGCACCGCGCTCGGCATCGCCTCCGAGGCCGCGGGCATGCCCGGCGCCCTGGTGCGCACCCTGTCCAAGGGCGTGCGCAACCAGACCTCCGCGGTCTCCTTCCACACCCCGCGCACGATCTTCAACCAGTCCATCACCGGCGCCCGACGCTTCGCCGCCGACGACTGGCCGATCGAGCGGCTCAAGGCGATCGCCAAGGCCTCGGGCACCACCCTCAACGACGTCGTGCTCGCGATGTGCGCCGGCGCGATGCGCACCTACCTCCTCGAGCTCGACGCGCTCCCCGAGGACCCGATGGTCGCGATGGTGCCGGTGGGACTCAACGCCAAGCAGTCGCAGGTGGCCTCCGGCGACGGCGGCAACGCGGTCGGCTCGATCATGGTCCAGCTCGCCACGCACGTCGCGGACCCGGCGCAGCGCCTGGACCGGATCCACCTGTCGATGCGCGACGGCAAGGAGGCGCTGTCGTCGATGACCCAGACGCAGATCCTCGCGATGAGCGCGCTCGGCCAGGCGCCGATGATCCTCGCGCCGCTGCTGCGGATGGAGGGCATCGTGCGCCCGCCGTACAACTTGATCATCAGCAACGTGCCCGGCCCGCGCACCACCCACTACTGGAACGGCGCCCGGCTCACCGGCACCTACCCGATGTCGATCCCGATCAACGGCATGGCCCTCAACATCACCTGCACCTCCTACGACGGCCAGCTGGGCTTCGGCCTCACCGGGTGCCGGCGCACGGTGCCGCACCTGCAGCGCCTCCTCGGCTTCCTCGACGACGAGGTGGCCAACCTCGAGGAGGCGGTCGGGGTCGGCTGACCCGGCCGGTCGGACGGTCAGCCGACCCGCTCCTCCAGCCCACCGCCGTACGCCGCCGCGACGGCGCGGAGCCGGGCGCGGGTGACGTCGGCGACCGTGGCCAGGCCCGCGGCAGCGGCGGGCGAGCCGGGCGGGACCGGCTCGGGCAGGTTGATCGAGGTGCACGTGCGGCGCCCGCCGTCCTCGCTGTTGAGCAGGGCGACGGCGTGCCCGGTGGTGCCGCTGCCGGCGTACGGGTCGAGCACGCGCGCGTCGTCGGGGAACGTGCCGAGCACCCGGCGCAGCAGTCCGGTGGGCTTGGGCGAGGCGAAGACCGGGCCGACGAGCGCCTTGAGCTCGGCCACCGCGGTGTCGGTGGAGCCGACCTCCTCGGACAACCAGACGGTGCGCAGCTTCTTGCGCCGACCCTCGTGCAGCCAGTCGCGCTGGTAGACGTCGACCCGCTCACCGCGCCGGCCCTGGACGACGCGGCAGACCAGGTCGTGAGGACGCTCCTCGACCCGCGGGGGGCTCCAGCGCCACACGGCGGGCGAGCCGTCCCCGAAGACCGGCACGACCTCGAGCGCCGGCCCCTGCTCCCCGTCGAAGGGGGTGGTGCGGACCCGGCCGGTCGCGGGGTCGCCCCACAGCGGGTAGTGCAGGGTCCGCGCGGTGGTGGGGTTGAACTTCTTGTTGGTGTTGCGCAGCGGCAGCAGCCGGTAGCGCCGGCCGCTCGCCTCGTCGCGGTACGGGAAGTCCGCGGGGTCGACGGTCTCGCTCGTGGAGGCGTCCAGCACGCACGAGCCGCGCGCGACGGCGTACACCAGGAGGTACTCGTGGCTGGTCGCGAAGCCCGGCCCCAGCTGCCGTCCCTTGGGGTTGAGCTCGACCACCACCTGCGCGAGGAACTGCTCCTCGCCCATCACCTCGTCCAGCAGCAGGCGGGTGCGCGCCACCTCGTGGTCGTCGATGCTCACGAAGACCGCGCCGGTCGGCTCCAGCACCGCCCGCACGGCCTCCAGCCGCGGCCGCAGCTGCGCCACCCACGCCTCGTGCGGGGTCGCACGGTCGCGGTAGGTGAGCTTGTGGCCGCCGGTGTTGTACGGCGGGTCGAGGTAGGCCAGGTCGAAGCGGGCGCCCTCCGCGGCCAGCCGCCCGAGCACCGCGAGGTTGTCCCCCTCGAGGAGGGTGTTCCACGCGCCCACCCCGCGACCGTACGCCGTCGCCCCGCTCCCTCGTGTGAGGCCGGCCACGTCGTGGTCTCGTGACCTGTGACGGGCATCTCTCGTTGTCCCGGGCAACCACGTCGTCCCGACGTCCCCAGCACTAGGAGCACCACCGTGCGTCGCAGCACCCGAGCCGTCCTCGCCGCAGGCCTGGGCACCGTCCTGGCCGCCACCTCCCTCGGGCTCGTGCCGGCCGCACCCGCAGCGCCAGCCGCCCAGTCCTCGGAGACGGCGCGCAGCAGCAAGCCGGCCGACGTGGTCACCGACGGGTGCCTCGAGAGCGTCCCCGAGCCGGGCACCACCGAGCCGGTGCAGATCTGCTACACCCTCTTCCAGCCCGGCATCGCCACCGGCCGCACGAAGGTGCCGCTCGTCTTCCAGTCCCACGGGTGGGGAGGGTCCCGCTGGACGACCCGCGAGGAGGCGGCTCGCTTCCTGGACGCCGGCTACGGCGTGCTCTCCTTCGACCAGCGCGGCTTCGGGGAGTCCGGCGGCAAGGCGCACGTGGAGAACCCCGACTTCGAGGGCAAGGACGTCCGCGCGCTGGTCGAGCTGGTCAGCGAGCTCCCCTGGGTGCTCCAGGACGGTCCGGGCGATCCCCGTATCGGCGCGATCGGCGGGTCGTACGGCGGCGGCTACCAGTTCCTCATGGCCTTCGAGGAGATCCGGGCGACCGGGCGCCAGGTCGTCGACGCCCTGGTCCCCGAGATCACCTGGCACGACCTCAACGAGAGCCTCGCTCCCAGCGACACCGTCCGCACCGAGTGGGCGCTGCTGCTCTCGGCCGCCTCGCTGCCCAGCCAGGCGCTGCCGGAGAACGTCTACAAGGCACTCGTCGAGGGTGCGGCCCTCGGCACCTGGCCCGACGGCTCCGTTCCCGGCACCGAGGACATGCGGACCTTCATGGAGAAGAACGGGCCGAAGTGGCAGGTCGCGCAGGGCGCGAGGATCGACGTGCCGGTGCTCTTCGGGCAGGGCACCACCGACACGCTCTTCCCGCTCGAGCAGGCGATCCGCAACTGGGACGTCGCGCTGACGAAGCGGGCGCGCAAGCGCAGCATCTTCACCGCCTACAACGGCGGCCACGTGCTGCCGGCGGTCCTGCCCTCGGGCGTCTCCGTCGACAGCGACCCGTGCGCCCGCAAGCTCGCGGACGGCGACTTCACCGACCTGACCCTGCGCTTCCTCGACCGGGCACTGCGCGGCGGCCCGAAGACCCTGAGGGGCTACGGCCGCTTCCACCTCGCCACCCCCGGCGACACCTGCGTGACGACCCGCTCCGTGCGCCCGCGCACCGAGGTCCCGATCGGCGCCGTCGCCACCGCCGCGACCGCCGGCGCGCCGACCGCCACGGAGATCGCGGCCGGCCCCCTCACCATCGCCGGCAACAGCCACCTCACCGCCCTGGCCACCACGCTGGGCGCCGACAGCCGGGCCTTCTACGGCCTGGCGGTCGGCACCTCACCCGCCGACGCAGCCCTGGTGCAGAACAACGTGCTGCCCTTCCGCGCCGAGCTGCCGCTGGTCGGGGAGGAGGTCCGCATCGACCTGCCCGCCGTGGGCGTCGAGGTCCCCGAGGGCCAGTCGCTCTTCCTGCTGGCCAGCCCGCTGAGCGACACCTTCGTCGGCATGGGCAGCCGTACGTCGGCCGCGGTCCTGCTCGAGGACGTGGTCGTCCACCTGCCGCTGCGCTGACGTCGGGATCCCCGGACATCAGGCTCTCCTGCCGGTTGTCAGGGGTTGCAACCCTCCCGAACCATCAGCAACCCCTGATGTCCGGGGATCCCTGCGGCCGACACGCGACTCCCCCTGCCACATCCGTCACTCACGTAACATGCCCGGGTGTCCTCGGTGTCCCTGCGCGCTGCCGTCGCCGCCCTCGCGGTGAGCGGCCTGGTGGCGACCGGCCTGCCGGCCGCCACGAGCGCCGGGTCCCCGGGCGAGGACCGCTCCCGGGAGCGGTCGGCGGGGGCGCAGTGGCAGACGCGGGTCGCCGCCTTCGGCGACAGCGGGCACACCCGGCACAGCTCGGACCGCCAGCGCGGCCCGATCGCGCCGTACGTCTCCCCGCAGGACCGGACCCCGCTGCTGCGCACCACGCCGGTGCAGCAGCCGATGGGCCCGGGCGTCACCTACACGCGCTGGGGGCAGAGCGACGCGCGCGGACCGATCCAGGCGCACCTGCTCGCGGTCGACCTCGACACCCCGGGCGTGCGGCTGGACGTGGTCAACCCCGGTCGGGTCGCCGCGGTCGAGGACGTCCTGACGATGGCGCGCACCCACGGGGTGCTGGCCGCCGTCAACGGCGACTTCTACGACATCGGCCGCACCGGCGCACCGCTCGGCGTGAGCGCCTCCCCGCGCAGCGGCCTGATGAACGCCCGCGAGACCGGCTGGAACCAGGGCTTCTACCTGACCCGGAAGGGCCGCCCGCAGTTCGGCGAGGTCACCTTCACGGGACGCATCCGCGAGCGCCCGGGCGCGCGGGTCACCAACGTCAACAGCCACTTCGTGCTGCCCGGCGGCATCGGCGTCTACACGCCGCGGTGGGGCCGCTCCCCCGGCTACGCCGTGACCCAGGGTCAGCAGCGCGACATCCGGATGGTCGAGATCCGCGACGGCCGGGTCGTGGCCAACCGCGGCAAGCTCCGCCCGGGTCGCGAGATCCGCGGGATCGTGCTGGTCGGGCGCGGACCGGGTGCGGTCGAGCTGCGCAAGCTGGGGCGCGGGCCGGCGCACGTCTCGTGGTGGCTGCGCGGCCGCCCGCAGCTGGTGATCACTGGCTCCAAGCTGCTCATCGACGACGGCCAGGTGATGGTCGTCGACGACGCCGAGATGCACCCCCGCACCGCGGTCGGCATCGACCGCGACACCAACGAGGTGCTGATGCTGGCCGTCGACGGCCGGTCCGAGGAGAGCCGCGGCTACACGATGGTCGAGCTCGCCCGGATGATGCAGGACCTCGGCGCCGACGAGGCGCTGAACCTCGACGGCGGCGGCTCCACCACGATGGTCGGCCGCCGCTCGGGCACGCTGCGGGTCCTCAACGACCCGTCGGACTCCGTGCTGCGCAACGTCGCCAACGCCCTCGTCGTCCGACGCGACTGAGCCGCTGCCCCGGGGGGGGGGCTCGGCCGGCCAAGGCCTCAGGGCTGCGGCGGCAGCAGCCCGGCCGCCCGCCCCACCTCGGCGTACGCCTCCGCCAGGGTCGCGACGGTCTCGTGCGCGTTGAGCCCGCTGGGGTTCGGCACCACCCACAGCTCGGCGGACCCGATCGGCCCCGGCTGCCGCCCCGGGACGGCCTTCGGGAGCGCGAATGCCTGGCGGTACGCCGTGATGCCGGCGACCGCGACCACCCGGGGTCGCACGCGCTCGACGAGACGCACCAGCTCGGACCCGCCCTCGCGCAGCTCGGCGGCGGTCAGCTCGGAGGCCTTCGCCGTCGCCCGCCGCACGAGGTTGGTGATGCCGATGCCGCGAGCCCGGAACCGGTCCCGGTCCTCCTCGCTCATCCCGGCGGCCGCGTCGACCGGCTCGGTGATGACCCCGGCGCGCAGCAGCGCGGGGTAGAAGCGGTTGCCGGGGTGCGCGAAGTGGGTCTGCGTGGCGGCGGTCCACAGCCCGGGGTTGATGCCGACGAAGAGCAGCCGCAGCGGCGGGTCGGTCGGCCCGGGCAGCAGGTCGGGGACCACGGCGTCGCGGAAGGACTCCAGCTCGGCGCGCGAGAAGCGCGGTCGCTCGGTCATCAGCAGCTCGGCCGGGGCGAGGCCACGAGGGTCACGAGGGGAACGGCTGGTCCTTGCCGAGGACGGTGAGGCCCTCGGTGACCAGGAACCCGCGCTCGCGGTCGGCCTCGGGGTCGACGCCGATGCTCGCGCCCGGCGGCACGACGACGTTCTTGTCGAGGATCGTGTTGCGCACGACCGCGCCCTCGCCGACCAGGACGCCGTGCAGCAGCACCGAGCCGGTGACCTCGGCGCCGTCCTCGACCCGCACGTCGGGCGAGAGCACCGAGCGGCTGACCTTCCCGCCGCTGACCACCACGCCCGGGGACAGCACGGCCTCGTCGGTGGTGGCCGGGCTGCCGCCGGCGCCCTGGACCAGCTTCACCGGGGGCTGCGGGCCGTAGGAGGTGTAGACGGGCCACTCGGTGTTGTAGAGGTTGAAGACCGGCATCGGGGAGACGACGTCCATGTGCGCCTCGTAGTAGGAGCGCAGGGTCCCGACGTCGCGCCAGTAGCCCTGGTCGCGCGCCGTCGAGCCGGGCACCACGTTGTCCTTGTAGTCGTAGACGCCCGCCTGCGAGCGGCGCACGAAGGCCGGCACGATGTCGCCGCCCATGTCGTGCTTGGAGCCGGTGGTGCTGGAGTCACGGGTGACGGCCTCGACCAGCGCATCGGCGTCGAAGACGTAGTTGCCCATCGAGGCCAGCACCTCGCCGGGGCTGTCGGGCAGCCCGACGGGGTCGGTGGGCTTCTCGAGGAACTCGCGGATGCGCGAGGGCTCCTCGGCGTGCACGTCGATGACGCCGAACTGGTCGGCCAGCGCGATCGGCTGGCGGATCGCAGCCACTGTGCAGGCCGCGCCGGACTCCACGTGCTGGGCCACCATCTGGGAGAAGTCCATCCGGTACACATGGTCGGCGCCGACCACGACCACGATGTCGGGCTGCTCGTCGCGGATGAGGTTGAGCGACTGGTAGATCGCGTCACCGGAGCCGAGGTACCAGTGCTTGCCGACGCGCTGCTGGGCCGGCACCGGGGCGACGTAGTTGCCGAGCATCGTCGACATCCGCCAGGTCTGGGTGACGTGGCGGTCCAGGCTGTGCGACTTGTACTGCGTGAGCACGACGACCTTGAGGTAGCCGGAGTTCACGACGTTGGACAGCGCGAAGTCGATCAGCCGGTAGATGCCCGCGAACGGCACCGCCGGCTTGGCGCGGTCGGCGGTCAGCGGCATCAGCCGCTTGCCCTCACCTCCTGCCAGGACGATGGCGAGGACCTTCTTGCGGCCTGCGCTGGCGCTCATGCCGCCACGTTATCGGCGGCCGCTGCACGGGAGTAGGTTCGGGGCCGTGCGAGTCGACGTGCTGACCAAGGAGTACCCGCCGGAGATCTACGGCGGCGCGGGGGTGCACGTGGCCGAGCTCGTCCGCGCGCTCCGCCACCGCGACGACGTCGAGGCGCGCGTGCACGCGTTCGGCGCGCAGCGCTCGGAGGAGCTGACGGCGTCGTACGCCGAGCCGGAGTCGCTCGCCGGGGCCAACGCCGCGCTGCGGACCATGGGTGTCGACCTCGCGATGGCCGATGCGTGCGCGGGGACCGACCTGGTGCACAGCCACACCTGGTACGCCAACCACGCCGGCCACCTCGCCGCGCTGCTGCACGACGTTCCCCACGTGGTGACCGCGCACTCGCTGGAGCCCCTGCGGCCGTGGAAGGCCGAGCAGCTCGGCGGGGGCTACCGGCTCTCCTCGTGGGTCGAGCGGACGGCGTACGAGTCCGCGGCCGCCGTCGTCGCGGTGTCGGCGGCGATGCGCGAGGACGTGCTGCGCTCCTACCCCGCGATCGACCCGGCCCGCGTCCACACGGTGCACAACGGCATCGACACCGCACTGTGGTCGCCTCGGCCCGACCCCGACGCGTGCCGCCGGCTCGGGGTCGACCCGGACCGCCCGTCGGTCGTCTTCGTCGGCCGGATCACCCGGCAGAAGGGGTTGCCGCTCTTCCTGCGCGCCTGCGCCGAGCTCCCGCCGGAGGTGCAGGTCGTGCTGTGCGCCGGGGCACCGGACACCCCGGAGATCCTGGCCGAGGTCGAGGCGCTCGTCGCCTCGCTGCGAGCCGGTCGCGGGTCGGGCTCCGGCTCCGACGGGGGCGTCGTGTGGATCCCCGAGATGCTGCCGCGCGCCGACGTGGTCGCGCTGCTGTCCGGCGCCACCGCCTTCGCCTGCCCCTCGATCTACGAGCCGCTCGGCATCGTCAACCTCGAGGCGATGGCGTGCGAGACCGCGGTCGTCGCCACGGCCACCGGCGGCATCCCCGAGGTGGTCGTCGACGGCACCACCGGCGTGCTCGTGCCGATCGAGCAGGCCGACGACGGCACCGGCACGCCCCTGGACCACGAGCGGTACGTCGCCGACTTCGCCGCCGCCCTCCTCGAGGTCGTCTCCGACCCGGACCGGGCGGCTGCCATGGGGCGCGCCGGTCGCGCCCGGGCGGTCGAGTCCTTCGGCTGGCCGGCCATCGCCGAGCGGACGGTCGAGGTGTACCGCTCGGTGCTGTGAGGGGGCTGTGTCGGAAGGTTCATCGGCCGGCCGACAAACCTTGCCGCTGGCCGATGTTGCGACGTCGTCCTACCTCAAGGTTCATCGGCCGGCCGATGAACCTTGCCTGGGCGAGCCTGTGGATGACGCCCGACGCCGTACGCCGGATCCGTGCAGGCTGCGGGGCATGGACTTCTCGGACCTCATCGACCCCGACCCGAACGACCCCGACCCACTCGACCCCTCGGACCTCGTGGTGGTCGACGACCAGGTGCGGCTGCTGCGCACCTGGCGGCACCTGCTCGAGCGCGAGCGCCTCACCGGGCACAGCCTGTGGCTGCTGCTCATCGACGAGCACGACCACCCGATGCCCGGCCTGGTGGAGCTCGAGGGCTGCCCGGAGGAGCCGGATCCTCGCGAGCTGGACTCCCTCGTCCACATGCTGCGCCACCTGCTGGACGACCTGG